>Ga0185299_10007177_pt1 | contig 11540 bp, 18 predicted proteins | sample PaiPotPPA55metaG_FD_128002 | JGI IMG/M metagenome (GOLD analysis project Ga0185299, IMG submission 128002) | Iron sulfur acid spring bacterial and archeal communities from Banff, Canada, to study Microbial Dark Matter (Phase II) - Paint Pots PPA... ...
ATTATGCGCGCTCTGATCAAGCACGTGGAGGTGGGCGAAGACGGCGTCCGTGTCGTCTACAAGGTGCAACCCTGCCCTTTTGAATCAGACCCCCAAGAGGGGCGTTCGCAACATTGTTGGAACGGTAGGCGCTGATCCAGAGGGTCGGAGCCTGATCCTCAGGATCAAAGTGGTGATCCAGAGGGTCCAGCTGTAAAAGCACGAGGCCTTCTGACATCCAAAGGCGCCGACCGCGCTTACCGCCAGACCCACCCTCTGGACCCATTTTGTTGCTCTAGAGGGTCATTACCTGATCCACAGGGTCATCACTTCTCACGGATTCGTCTCAGCCCACCAGGCTGAGGGCTAACGCAGCCCGCCGCTCCGCGGCGAAATGAAACGGCCATTTTGGCAGTCGGCCTCTTGCAATCAGCCTATGGTCGGTCAAGATAACAGGAAAGTTTAATTCCCTGGTAGCCGGAGGATGCGGGCATGGCTTCCGTCAATCGACGCCGCTTCTTGGGAACGTCAGCAGGTCTCGTCGCGACCGGCTTGGCGGCTCAGCCGGCCCACGCCGCCGAAGCCAAACCGCTCAGGTTCCGCCTTGGCATTGTCACTTACAACATTGCCGCGGATTGGGACCTGCCGACCATTCTCAAAGTGTGCAAAAACGTTAGCCTGTCGCCGGTCGAATTGCGAACGACTCACAAACACGGCGTCGAACCGAGCTTGACCAAGGAACAACGCAAGCAGGTTAAGCAACGCTTTGCCGACAGCGGCGTCGAATGCTGGGGCTGCGGGTCGGTCTGTGAATTCCATTCGCCTGATGCGGCCGTCGTAAAAAAGAACATCGAAACCTGCAAGGAGTTCTGCCAATTAGCCGCGAACATCGGCGGGCGCGGCGTCAAGGTCCGGCCCAACGGTTTGCCGAAGGATGTCCCCGTCGAGAAAACGCTCGAGCAAATCGGCAAGGCGCTTGCCGAGTGCGGCAAGGCGGCGCACGATGCGGGCGTCGAAATTTGGCTGGAAGTGCACGGCCCCGGCACTCAACATCCGCCGCACATCAAGACAATCATGGATCACTGCGGCCATGAGAAAGTCGGCCTGACCTGGAATTCCAACGCCTCGGACATCAAGAACAAATCAGTCGCCGAGTATTTCAAGCTGCTGCGGCCGTGGATCCGCTCGTGTCACATCAATGAACTCTACAAGGATTCGACCGGCGCTTATCCCTATCGCGAGCTGTTCCGCCTTTTTCGCGAATCGGACTATGATCGGGTAACGCTCTGCGAAGTAGGCCGCGGCATGCCGGATGCGGCTTCAGGGGAAGAGATGTTGCGCTACTACAAAGCGCTGTGGACGGAACTTAACAAGGGTTGATTTTTCCATGCGACAGGTCCCGGTTGCTTTCCTTGCGACGACTCTGACATTGTTTTGTCTCCCAATGATTCATGCGGCCGAGGAACCCGAAATCGTGAAACCGGGCGATCATCATTTCAGCCTGAATATCGGCGGGCTTAAACGGAAGTATCTGGTCCATGTGCCCAAGAGCTACGAGGGAAAGAACGCGGTCCCAATCGTGGTGATGATTCATGGCGCCGGCGGAACCAGCGACTGGACCTTGACCGAAACGGGGTGGGGCGACAAGGCCGACAAGGAGGGATTCCTCGCCGTCTTTCCCGACGGCATTCCCGTCGATCAGACGAAAGCCCCGAAGTTTCTGACCAACCCACAATTATGGAACGATGGGTCCAAACGCGGCGCCATCGGCAAGCAGAACAACGACGACGTCGGTTTTATAGCCCTGATGCTGGACGACTTGGAAAAACGGTTCAAGGTAGATTCCAAACGCATTTACGTCACCGGGTTCTCCAACGGCGCGGCCATGACGTTTCGCCTGGGGACGGAACTTTCCCGACGGATTGCGGCCATCGCTCCGGTGGCGAATTATTGTTGGCTGAAAAACCCCAAGCCCGAACGATCCATACCGACCCTATATCTGATCGGAGATCAGGATCCGCTCGTGCCTCTCAAAGGCGGCGAAGTCAAGTCGCCATGGACCGGCCAGGCGGAAACGAAACCGCCAGTCCAAGAGACGCTCGAAAACTGGGCCGTTGCCCTGGGATGTCCGCGCGAAGCCAAAACCGTGCGCGAAAAAGAGGGGGTGAAAATCGTTCGCTTTGGTCCCAACAAGGAAGGTGGCGAGCTAGTCGCCTACACCATCGAAGGCCTGGGCCATCATTGGCCGGGAGGGAAGGGCGGTTTGACCAAGCGGATCGCGGGGGAACCTTCGAATAAGGTCCGCGCGACGGACGTCATCTGGGATTTCTTTGTAAAGCACCCCTTGCCTTGAAGTCGCTCACAATTGGTTCTCTCCATTTCGCCGGACCCCCTATGGAAAGCAATGGAAAGCATCCGTTCTCTCCCACGGGTGGTCGAACGGCCATCAACCGACTTTGCCAAGTGCTGGTTGCCTGCTCGTAATTCACACGTCGCAAATGGAGCTAAATTAGGTTTGTTTGGGTGGAGCGCCACCCCTCCGGCGCCGCTCCATTGAGCAGCTTTGAGCATCAATGACGGCGCCCCCACCCTGTCGGTCTGATTCTCCGGGCCAAGAAGATCGTTTCAGGTCAGCGTCACCAGTAGGGAAACGATCCTTTTTGCCGGAAACCTTTGTAAGGATGGGTCTTACGAAGCATCGTTTCCCGACCCCCTCACACCCCCCCCCAGCGGCCAGGCGAAACGACCCTTGGGCCGCTATTCTGCTATTCGGGGGTTCAATGTCAATGCAGGCGGCCCCGGCAGTTTGGCTTGGTCGTTCAGCGGCAAGAACGCGGTCGACTCCGGTTTCTTCGTTGCATCAGGCGTCTAAGCGATTTAACCTAGCGATGATCGTCGCGCGGCTACCTGCCGCGACTGTTCGTGAGTTTAGACGGAATGGATTCGAATGATTGTTCGGCGGGTTGGCGAAGGCAGGTCACAGGGCGGCAACAATGAACGATCCGGAGCCTGAACGGGAGTATTACTTTGTCCGGAATACGGGTGACGGCGTGGAGAAAGCCACGTACCAGCGGTACTCCGATGGCAGTGCAATCGTGGAGCGCAAGGGCAGCGCCACTATTTACGAGTGTGACCCAGAAGCGTGGCGTGCTGCGTGGGATGATGTCCACCGCGATGGATTCGTGGAGGTTCAAATCGCCAGGCATGAAGGCACTAGCTGAAAGTTTCCCCACCGAACCAAGCGACAACCCTTTCGAATGATTGTTCGGCGGCGAACACAATGAGCGATCCCCGGCTGCCAAAGTTATTGTCAATCCATTGTGGCGGCTCCGACCGAAGCGACACCCATTGGCGCGCGGCGGAACAGTGGCTCGGCCGAGCGTCAAGGTTTGTGCAGGCGGCCCCGGCAGCTTAGCCAGATCGTTCGGCAACGCAGAGGTTCGCCAATGGAAGCAGTCATTCCGTCGCGAGATGCCGTTGCAGTGTTGCGGGCGATCTCGCGAGCGGGGTTCAGCTACCAACGGACTAAGGAGTTGTGTCAAGCTGCCAGATGGAAGCTGGTCGATGACGAGCTGGACCTCGGTTACGTGGCGTTCGAAATGGGCACGGTGCCGGGCCAGGACTCTCACCGTCGTCTCGCTGTGGAAGTGAGCGAAAGCGGTCGGCTACCGAGAGCATTCGTCCCGCTGTTTTACTTTGAGGAGTACGATGTTCACCGGGAACCGTTCGACCTAACGTATCGCTCGCTGAGCGAGCAACTGGCCGGCGTCCTTGGGCCGCCGTCCTCGTCTGGGGAGTACACTTGCCCGCACCGGGAGGGTTGGCGGTATTTCTACAGTTGGTGGTCCCTCACCGATGCTACGTTCGTCCTGGTCCAAGACGAGTTCGACATTCAGTTTGGCATGGATGTTACGCTCTGGGTGTTGCCAGCCAATGTTTCGGTTGCGGTTCCGGTGAGTGGCGAGTGAGTCGCCGAGCCAACCGCTCCAGCAGACGGCGGCAGCGATACTGATTTCTCGGAGTTCACTGTCGCACAGCGCGGCCGCCGCTACTGAGCTTGGTGTTCGGCGTGGGAGACTACTCGGATGGCGGATCGCTACACCGAGTTGCGTTCTAAACTTCCCCTCTTCTATGTGGAGTTCGTTGAGGCCTATAACGGCTGGGAGGGCGACCTCGGAGATGAACTCGGGTATGTTGTCATTTGGAACCGCGAAACGATCCAAGAGAGCTGGGACGGCAACAAAATGAGTCAATACTTGAGCAAGCGCTGGTTCCCGTTCGGGTCGAACGGTGGCGGCGAAATGCTATGCTTCGATCTTCCGTCGGGAGGTGATAGTGTATTTTGGATTCCCTACATTGGCATGTCTGACATCGATGCGATGCCGAGATACGATTCGTTCTCAGAGGTCGCTTCGGCTATTATCAAAGAGCGCCGAATCAGCGGCTGAAGCTGTCCGGGGTCGCCATTCTGGTTTTGCGGGCGTCAACGTTTTTGCAGGCGGCCCCGGCAGCTTAGAACGGGATATTGGCGGAACTCAGCTATGAGAATTCTCAGCATTGTCTCTTTAGTTTCGGCAATAGTCGTTGGTTTTGTCGTACTCGGAGTTTGGGCCTGGGCACATTCCCCTTGGGCTATTGCGGGAGACCAGGCTCAAACGATTGCCAAAGTAAGAAGCATGGGGGGGAACGTTGACCCTCTCCTATCCGGAGACAGGCTTCCCGAGGTGGTTGGCGTGTTTCGCTTCTGTGATGTGAGTCTCAAGGAGGCACGCTTTACTGATGAAGATCTGGCTGTATTAGATGGCTTGCATGCAAGTATGACCTTAATTCTGTCCGACACAAACGTCTCCGATAGGGGTATTCGCGTTCTTAGCCAGCTTAATCAGAGCAAGGTCCACGAAATCGACCTAAGCGGCACGAAGATATCGGACGAAGCGCTGGAGCATTTGGAGAAAATGCCAGGGCTCTCCAGAATTGATTTATCCCGCACTTCGGTTACGGACAATCAATTGTGGAGGCTTAAGGCAATGAAGGACATGAGACATATTCGTGTTGCCGACACAGGAATCACAGATGAAGGCGTTAAATCGTTAATCCATGTCTTGCGTTCTAGCGGCCATGGGAAGGATCTTGATCTTTCCGGCACTGTCATAAGTGACGCGTGCTTGGAGGACTTGAAGGGCCTTGGATTTGATAATCTGAAACTGTCTCATACGAAGGTTACAGATAAGGGCATAATGCACTTGCTTGGCTCAAGAATCGAGAGCTTATCTGTTTCAAATACGAAGGTTACCGATTCCGGCATTGAAATGCTTTATCAACTAAAGGGGTTGGGTACCCTTGACCTCGGATCGACGGCCATTTCTGGAACCGGAATCGCTGAGCTATCCCGATTAAAGATGCTTTTTCGCCTCACTCTTGATAACACACCAGTCGGTAACGACGAAATGAAGGCCCTTTCAACGATCTCTGGACTGTCCTCACTTTCAGTTGCCCATACTGACGTTACTGATGCAGGATTGCATTATCTAAAACGGTTAGGGCGCTTACGCTACCTGGATGTGTCAGGGACAAGAGTAACTCGGGGAGCAGTAGAAAGATTGAAGGTCAGCATGCCCGGTTTAACTGAAGTAGTTGGACCGTGACCATTAGCTAAGGACGGGAAAGGTAGAAACAGTAAGTTGTTCTTGCCGAACCAAGGGCTGAAGCTGAAGGCCGCCATTCTGGTTTTCCGTGCCTCGAAATCTTTGCAGGCGGCCCCGGCACCTTAGCCCGATCGTTCGGCAGCGGAGGGCGCAGGAAGTGTCGGTCATTCCCGAACAGTACCTTGATAGACTTCGTGCGGCCGGGTTGTTGATTTCGAAGCCGTTCGTCCCAGACCACGTTGCTTTCCCTGATGGCGTAATAGTGGCAAAGCCCGCGGCGGTTGTGGGGCATTCTTTGCCGGATTACGAAGGTTCATGGGGCTCAAGTGGGCCGATGATCGACGCGCCAGCGCTGTGCCTACATTGCAACGGTGGCCGGTGGTTTGTTACTTCGGATGATTATGTCCCCGGCCCCGGCCCTGGTGACTTCGTCAATGAGTGGGATACACCGGAAGACGCTGTTGCGGACGTACTCGACTTCTACTTCGGCAATCCGGCACGCATGGATGTCAAGCGTGAAACACGGATGGAGGAGCGGCTCAGAAAGTCGTAGACCGCCGAGACCAGCGGCTGAAGCTGCCCGGGGCCGTCATTCTGGTTTTGCTGGCGGCGACGTTTTTGCAGGCGGCCTCGGCAGCTTAACAATGCACGCGGCCCTAGCGCGACACCACGGGAAGAAGGTGAGTTGGGGGGGGCTTTTTTCAGTGTTCACGTGAACACTGAAAAAATACGTCCAGCTGGTATTACGCAGTTTACGTCAGGTGGCACCTTCTTGGGAGCCTGGTAGTTCGGCGAGTGAGAGGCGAGGTCTCGGCGAACCTTCTCTGTTCATGGCAAGTATGTGGAGAGGATCATGCGCTTTGCAATTGTCGTTATGGTTTCTGCGACAGCAATCGTGCTGGCCGACCCACCGTCGCAATCATCCAAGGAGAAATCCGAAGCGTCAAAGGTCCAGGTACTGAAGGTTCAGCAGGGTTTCGTCGATGCCTTCGGCAAAGGATCGAAAGCGCTAGCTGAGTATCTGGAACCGGTGCTGGCGGAAGAGGTTGTCATCACGGATAATTCCGCAAAGACGTATGACAAGGCCCAGTTTCTCGAGACGGCAAAGGGCGGAACTCGAGGACCGTTACCCATGGAACAGAAAGACGTAAAGGCACAGGTTTACGGAGACACGGTAGTGGTGACTGGTCTGATGAATGCGAAGGAACTCCCTCAGGAAGGATTTCGCTACACTGCTGTGTACGTCAGACGGGAAAAGGCGTGGCTAATTGTTGCCCTGCAGCTAACCTCGTCAAAACGCTCGTAAGGCACACCGAATCAGCGGCTGAAGCTGTCCGGGGCTGCCATTCTGGTTTTCCGGGGGTCAACGTTTTTGCAGGCGGCCCCGGCAGCTTAGCCTTGGCGTTAGCTAGATGTCAATCATGGCTATCGATTGGCCGAAGATCGAAGCGACTATTTTCTCGCTTGCTTCTGACGACATCCGCAAGTTTGCCGCGAAGCACACTGACGAGGTCTTTTATGGCTTCTTTATGGACTGCAATTCGATCCATGGGGATGTACTGCTCCACATGAACACACCGGACAAACTGCGGCAGGGTGTTGAAGCGGCCAGGAACAAGAATCCGGAATACTACGCAAATATGTCGGTCGAAGAACTTGAAGACAAATGGCGCTGGGAAGCGGGCGATTGGGGCTACTTTGAAATCAACACTTGGGATATCTGGAAACATAAATGGTGGCCCATTGCCAAGCAGATCGAGCGCTACATTGAAGAAGATATGTCAGCTGCGGAAACCTTCATGAGAAGTGCATGCAGAGTTCTTCTGAAACTCGAATCCGCCGGGCTCTTCAAGCTTTTCAGGGCTACAGATTACTTTGCAATCTGGTGCGCGGATCACGATGAGTCATTGCAAGACGCGAAGAAACGACTCGACGCGGTCCGCGGGGGAATCTGTGGCAGCTAACCAACGGCTGAAGGTGCCCGAGGCCGCCATTTTGGTTTTCCGGGCTTCAACGTTTTTGCAGGCGGCCCCGGCAGCTTAACAATGCACGCGGCCCTACCGCGACACCACGGGAAGAAGGTGAGTTTCGGGGGGGGGGGCTTTTTTCAGTGTTCACGTGAACACTGAAAAAATACATCCATCTGGTATTACGCAGTTTACGTCAGGTGGCACCTTCTTGGGAGCCTGAGCGTTCGGCCTTGGAGTTTGCATGGTCGTTGCGGTTTCTAATCGCCTGACGCTCGTCGTCGGCGACATCACCAAGCTACCGGTCGATGTTGTTGTCACTGCCGCCAACGAAGCCATGTGCGGCGGTGGCGGCGTCGATGGCGCGATTCATCGGGCGGCTGGCGCCGGCTTGTTGGAAGAATGCCTCAAGATCGGCCACTGCCCGCAAGGCGAAGCCCGCATTACCAAAGCCTACTTGCTTCCCGCCAAGTTCATCGTTCATACCGTTGGTCCGGTCTGGGAAGGCGGCGAGTATGGGGAGCGCGAGACTTTGGCCCTCTGCTATCGCTCCTCACTGAAGCTTGCAGAAGAGCATAGTGCCCAAACCATCGCCTTTCCGTGTATCGCAACTGGTACTTATGGTTACCCGAAAGGCGCGGCCTGTGAGGTTGCGGTGAACCTGGCTCTCGAATGGCTGGGGGCGCATGAACTGCCACGGGAAGTGATTTTCTGCTGCTTCGAGGAGGAAGACGCGGCTTTGTATCGGGCGCGCCTTGGTAGGGAATGAGGCCGGCCGAACCAGCGACTAAAGCTGACCGGGGCCACCATCCTAGTTTTCCGGGCGTCAACGTTTTTGCAGGCGGCCCCGGCAGGTTAGCCTGGGTGTTAGGCCATAGGAAATTGGCGACCATGAGCGAAAAGCACTTGCCCAAGGAGAGCGGCAGCATTCCCACGGGGGCGGTCGGACTGGTGTTGACCGTCATCTTCTGCGTCGCGATCGCTGTTTCTCCAGGCGGGTTTTTCTCGGTATTTCTCAAAGGTGCTTTGGGGCTCGTCGGCTTGGTGATCTCCATCGTCGGTATCGCCAAGCGGTCCGGGCGGGCGGCGGGCGTGTTCGGGATCCTCGCTTTCATCCTCGGCTGTCTTATGACGTATAGCACAGTTCTCGATATGATCGCCCATGAACGGGGACATTCGGGATAGTCATAGGTGACATTCAAGGTCTTCAGACCGAAAAACCATCAGCTAAAGCTAACCGGGGTCGCCGTTTTGGTTTCCGGCCATGAACGTTTGTGCGGGCAGCCCCCGGCAGTTTAACCTTTGCGTTTGGCGGCAGAAGACATGGCTCGCAAGTTGCGCCTGACACCGCTCCAGCGCGATCTGCTCTGGATGCTTGAAGAGGCTGGCGAGGAGGAGCTAGCTACCATCCTAGCGACACTCAAGCCGCCCGACCGTGATGTCTTTGATCGAGATCTTGAGGCGCTTGTCTGCCTGGACTTCGTGTGCCTTACTGAACAACGAAGTGCTGCCTCAGTGGTATTTACGAACTTCGGCCGACGGGCATTGACAACATAGGCCGAATCAGCGACTGAAGCTGACCGGGGGCCGCTATTCTGGACTTGGAGGCGTCAACGTTTGTGCAGGCGGCCGCGGCGGCTTAGCCTGACCGTTAGGCGGCTTGACTTCACTATTCAAAAGGACTTCCAATGTCGGAAGTAACACCGGGCGCCACGAATGACAGGCAAAGGCAACCCAGCCGTAGGTTGCGTTTGTGGCTATGGTTTGTTGCTGGCTTCTTACTTGCATTCATTGGGCTTTCCGTCACCTTATCAATGGATTACTACGACGGCCACGGGCTTTACCGAACCAAAGTTTGGCACTATTACCTCCTGGAGATTCGGCGGGCATGGAAGTCTACTGGTCAGCTAGGGCCGACGTCGGGTAGTTCCTCAGGGGCGGTTACAGTAGCGTTACAACACATTTTGTTATCCCTCGTCGGTGGAGCGGTAATGTTGGGAATCGGCTGGGTTGTCAAAAAACGTTCTCGGCCAACGTAATGCCGCCGAACCACTGGCTGAAGCTGCCGGTCCGTTTTCTGGTTTTCCGAGCTTCAATGGTTTGCAGGCGGCCCCGGCAGCATAACCTTAGCGTTCGGCGGCGGAGGCGTTGACATGTTCGAATGGTGGAGCGGACTGCCTTGGTTGCTACGGGCCGGGGTTGCGTTGCTTTTCTTGCTTGCGTCAACCATCTTGTGGTTCGCAGGAAGGTTTTGGCCATGGGGATGGGCGGTGGGTTTGGTCCTCTTACTCTTCTCGTTTCCATCGGGTCCAGAGAAGAAGGGATATCATGATTTCTGATCGCGAGAGCCGCCGAACGAGCGACTGAAGCCGCCCGGGGCCGCCATTCTGGTTTTCCGGGCGTCAACGCTTTTGCATGCGGCCCCGGCCGCTTAGCCTGAGCGTTCAGCGAAAGGAGCCAAGTATGACCAACACCGCAAACACGACTCGAATCAGTCAGGTTGGGACCGTCTTCGTCCCAGTCTCAGACCAGGAACTATCGCTTGAGTTCTACCTCGATAAGCTTGGGTTCGAGAAACGTGCCGACTTTCCTTATGGCAGGGGCCTTCGCTGGATCGAGGTGGCCCCGCCGGGCTCGGCGAATGCGATTGCACTTGTCCCGAGTGGCGAGGGTAAATCTGCCGGGGGCGACCAGACTTATTGCGCATTCACGACGAAGGACATCGTAAATGAACACGCAACTTTACGAGCCAAAGGCGTTGAGGTAGATAGAGAGATTGGGCGCAAGGGGACGCGTAGGTTGGGACTTTTCTCAGTCGAGGTCGTCGTTGACGATCCTATGCCACCGCAGTTTTCCTTTCGCGACGTTGACGGGAACCGCTTTCTGATTGTCGAGCTAAGCTGAGAACGGCCGTAGATTGTTCTTGCCGAGTCAGCGGCTGAAGCTGCCCGGTCCGCTTTTCTGGTTTTCCGAGCTTCAATGGTTTGCAGGCGGCCCCGGCAGCTTAACCTTAGCGTTCGGCGCTCGATTATCCGGCATCGGTCGCTCCCAAGCAGGGTGTGATCTTATTGCGGCTGGTGACGCCCGAGATACAGCCTCGTAAGAAGCGTGAGATGCGAATCGATGCATTCATCTGGCCAGAGGAGCGGGTCGAGCACATCGGTCGGCATGGGGTGACGCCGGAGGAAGTGGAACAAGTTTGCTTCGGGAATTCCTTTGTGCGACGGGCGAAATCCGAAGGAGAAAATCCGGTATACTACGTCTTGGGGCAAACCCAGGCGGGTCGTTACTTGTTCTGCGTGGTGATCGGATTTCCCGACGGCAACGGCTACCCCGTGACGGCTCGGGAGATGACCACGAAAGAGAAGCGCCGCTACCGAAAATGGAAAGGGCGATGAAGAAATCAAAACTGCCGAAAACGGATTCGATCCAAAAGCTGGCCGAGTTCTGGGACACCCACGACTTGACAGATTTTGAAGATGATTTGGAAGAGGTCGCCGAACCGATTTTCAATCGCGGTCGTGCCATCAAAGTGCATCTGCAGTCAACCGAAGCGGAAGCGGTCCAGCAAATAGCTCAGGCAAAAGGCGTTTCCCGGGAAGAGCTAATCCACGCATGGGTGCTGGAAAAACTCGCTCGCCGGACCAGTACCCGCGGAACCAGCGGCTGAAGCTAACCGGGGCCGCCATTCTGGTTTTCCGGGCGTCAACGTTTTTGCAGGCGGTCCGGGCAGCTTAGCCCGGTAATCCGGGAGTTCGGCGGCAACGGATGAAGGCCTTTCGCCGGTCAGATATAATGGCTCGATGAGTCCGCGAACGTATTTCGACGTTGATCCCGCGAGGCTCCGGCTGCCGGTCGAACGGATCGATGGGGCTGATCCAGCCAAGCTTCAGCGTCAGATCGCCCGTCATGGGAAATCGCTTGTAGGAATTCCACCGGTACTTGTCTA
>Ga0185299_10007178_pt1 | contig 11540 bp, 12 predicted proteins | sample PaiPotPPA55metaG_FD_128002 | JGI IMG/M metagenome (GOLD analysis project Ga0185299, IMG submission 128002) | Iron sulfur acid spring bacterial and archeal communities from Banff, Canada, to study Microbial Dark Matter (Phase II) - Paint Pots PPA... ...
CAGAAAGGAGGTTGAACTAAGCCGCTGGGCGGCAGCAGGATCACATCAGCGCGTGCACAATCTGCTCGTCTGATTCCTAACTCGGCCGTTCTTTTTCGCAGCTTTTCGATTCAGTGGTGGCGGTTTCTCGCGAATGCGGGTTTCCGGTCATTGATCTCCGTCGGTTGGTCTCATCTCAACCGAAAGGAGTTTCGCCATGACCGAACTACGCCGAAGAATGATCGAGGAACTGCAGCTACGGAACTACTCGCCCAACACCGTCGAGATTTACGTCCGCTGCGTCGCGAAATTCGCTCAACATTTCAAACTCTCACCGGATCGCCTCGGACCAGAACACATCCGACAATATCAACTGTTCCTCGTTCAGCGGAAAAAGGTCGCGTGGGCGGTGTTCAATCAAACGGTGTGCGCACTGCGCTTTTTCTATCACCACGTCCTCCACCGAGACTGGATGATTGAACATATTCCGTACCCGCGGCACGAGGAAAAACTGCCGGTAGTCTTGAGTCCGGCTGAAGTCGCAGCAGTCTTCGACGCTACCCGCAACCTCAAACACCGCACCATCTTGATGACCATCTATGCCGCCGGCTTGCGAGTCTCCGAGCTCACCCATCTCCGGGTGTCGGATATCGACAGCAAGCGACAGGTCATCTGCGTCCGCCAGGGCAAGGGCCGCAAGGATCGCCAGGTGATGCTCTCACCCAAACTGCTTGAAGTGCTCCGGATCTACTGGAAGAGCTACCGACCCACGGTCTGGCTCTTCCCAGGCAACCCACCGGACCGCCCAATCACACGAGAGACAGTTTTAACAATCTGCCGGCAGACGGGCGAAGCCGCTCACCTCTCGAAGCGCATATCCCCCCATACTTTGCGGCATTGCTTCGCGACCCATTTGCTGGAAGACGCGATTGACCTGCGCCGCATCCAGGTTCTGCTCGGACATCGTAACCTCAAGACCACCGCTAAATATCTGCACGTTTCCAACCTGGCCGTGCGCAGCACCGTCAGTCCGTTGGACCGACTGCCCGATGTTAATGACCCGACTACGGCTCGATGAAAGCGCCGGCGTTGGAGCTGGGCGACATTTTCCGCCTCCACGGCCCGGCTTACCTGACAACATTTGGAGATTCGCTCTCCCATGAGCAAAAGCAAGCGCTGAGGGCGATTGCGGTCTGCCGCACGGCGGCCCTCGGCGGTCACGTCGACCAATGCGATTATTGCGGCTTCCGAAAGATCTCTTACTGCTCGTGCCGCAATCGCCATTGCCCAAAGTGCCACGCACGAGCCAGGGTGCAATGGCTCGAACAGCGTGCCACTGAACTGCTGCCGGTCGAGTACTTCCATGTGGTCTTCACCCTACCCCAACTGGTCGCACCGCTGGCGCTCCAGAACCAGCGCTTGGTATATGGCATTCTCTTCCGTGCCGCCGCCGAAACCTTGTTGCGAATCGCCGCCGACCCAAGGTACCTAGGCGCCCGGATCGGCTTTCTAGCGGTGCTGCATACCTGGGGACAAAACCTTCATCATCATCCACACCTCCATTGTGTCGTTCCCGGTGGCGGAATTGCGCCCGACCAGGGCCGCTGGATTGCGTGTCGCCGGCAGTTTCTGTTTCCGGTCAAAGTGCTCAGCCGTCTCTTTCGCGCCAAATTCGTCGCATATCTGAAGACTGCTTTCTGCCGGAAAGAGCTCGGCTTCCACGGCGAGCTGAAGCCCCTGGGAGACAAGCGGAACTGTGTCGAATGGCTAAAGCGGCTTGTGAGGAGCGAATGGGTGGTCTATGCCAAGCCGCCGTTCGGCGGACCCCAGCAAGTGCTGAAGTACCTGGCCCGTTATACCCATCGGGTAGCCATCTCCAACCAGCGCCTGGTCTCGCTGGAAAACGGCCGAGTGACATTTCGCTGGAAGAACTATGCCCGCGCCAGCGAGCCGGCCACTATGACCTTGAAAGCCGAGGAGTTCATACGGCGCTTTCTGCTCCATGTCTTGCCCAAAGCCTTTGTCAAGGTCCGGCACTTTGGCTTTCTGGCCAACCGCAGCCGACGGGACAACGTCCTCTTATGTCGCAAACTGTTGGCGGCAAGCTCAACCGGACCGCCGGGCCTCGCCCCTCACGGCTCGCATTCAAACGAACCAGAAACCAACCCGGCCGATCTCTGTCCGCGCTGCAAAGTTGGGAGCATGAGAATGCTCGAAGTTCTCGTGCCTCAAGCGGATGCGATTGCGTGGCCCGGTGCCACTTCTCTGAGAGTTCTTCAAATGGACACATCCTAACAAAAACGAGTCGCCGTAGTGCTTTTCATTGATAATTTGAGGGAGGTTGCACGGGCAGTAGGTCCCGAACTCACAGCCAGCGCACCCGCCTGCCTGGCCGCAACTTGATCCAATAACGATTGCACCAATGCGCAGAGTCTTTTGGTTCCCTACTCCCGCAACGCTCTCACCCGAACATCTCAAGAGCCTCGGCTCAGCTGGCAGTCATCAAGCCAGCCCTATTGAATGCCCATAGCCAACGCGGCTTAGCTCAACAAATTGTATCCGAAATGCTCAGTCGCACAGCGCGCTAACTGCCGCTAGACCAACACCACCGCATCAGCAACCAACTGAGCACTTCGGATACAATCCTGTTCGTTATGCAGTATAAAAACCGGGCGCGAGCGGGGGGACCGCGATTGGTCGCTTACGAGTTCGCAAAGTCGGATATTTGGCCTGAAGCCTGGAGTTGAGGCGTCGAGGCAGACGCGCTATCCGGTTAATTCCTCGAGCAGCCCCTGTAGTCTTTCGCTGTAGCGATCGTACGTGTTAATCTTCCTCTTCGCCGAGCGCTCGAAAACGGCGTGCATATTTCTCGCAATGCGCCATTAGTGCTGACATGTCTCGGCGGAAAAATGCATCGCCGATATCGTGCTCAAACTCATCAAGCAAGGCCTCCGCTCGCGCCGGTGAGAGCTTGTCGGCTAGCTCATCGATCTCGGCGAGTGCGGCGCGCAACAGTTGATTGGCTCGTGCTATGTTCCATTTTTCACCCCACATCCGACAACTCCTCTGACTCTCATCCTATGCCTTTCAAGTCGGATGTTCCTTCAAGCTTAGCCCTCCTTTTTGGATCCCTTTTAGTTTTCTGCACCGCCTGGATGCCGCGCAGCCAGTGAACAACCTCTACCCCGGTCATTGCGAGGCATTTCTCCTCAGCGATGACTAACCGGTCAGACCGGCACCCATGAGCGTTCGTTTGGCGCCTTTAGAGGCCGCTATCGAGGCCGCGTTTGTGAGGTGGACAGTGGTGCGCAAATTGCTCAAATTGCCCCTTGGGGCCTTGTATGGACCAGCCTTTAACTCAAGCACATCCCCCCCGGCAACCCCCCAAAAAAAGAACGCCTTACGGGCGAACCATTCAAACCAAATACCGCTTGCTGCTGCTCTCGGTGCGCGCTCATTAGCCAAACGTATAGTTTGTTGCTGCTCCAGCTTTGGCCGGCTGTTGGTCTATCGCCGCCCGACGACCAGCAGCGTCAGCAGAGCCAGCGTGGTGGTGTTCTCACGCTGTCGATCGTACTGCGGGTTCGGCTCAAGCATTGCGTGTTGCTGCCGATAGTTCTGCTGCTCTTCGTGTCCTTCCCAATTCTGGTGTTCTCTGAGCCAATTCGGATGGTTGCTCGTCACCCAATTCTGGTTCTGGTTGTACCACCATTCGCCATAGTGCCACCGGCGCTGCTGGTCGTATGCGCCATCTTCATCGAGCCAACGCGAGTCGAGCGAGGCCCAGTCCTGGTGATTGTCATAGAACGAGTTGGGGTTGTTCTGATGCCACCAATAGGCATCGCGCCACTGGTGCTGGTCGTCGTAGGCTCCCCACTGCGTTTGGGCCGGTCCCTCGGCCCAGTTTTCTCCATTCAACTCTTCCCACTCGTATGGATGGTTCGCCAAGTACTGTTGCAAAGAGCGGAACCGCGAGCGCCAATTGGCGTCGTAGAGCAACCCGGGACTACGCGCCAGCGTCTCTGCGATGTTCGGATGATTCGCCAGAAACCACTGAAAGCTCTGATTTCCCTGGTACTGCGTGACCTCGTTGAACCACGGATAATTGTTTGAAAAGCCGGGAACCTGCGGCATCGAAAACTCCGCCATCGCAGGTGCAGCGATCCCAAACGCGAGCAGGATTGCACCGCACCATGTAAGCGACGTCCCGATTGAATGGAAATGAGGTGCTCTCATACGAGCCACGGCCTTCGCTTCTAGCATCTGCGTTGGTCTAGCGGAGAGTGGTCAAAGGCGAGAGGAAGGGCCACCGTCAGGCCGGATCAAAGTCGGACTCGATTCCTATAGCGATTCCGATAGGCTAAGTCTGAGCGGATCCGGTGTTGGGGTCAAGGCGATGATGGAGATCGACCAGGCGATATACGATGCCGTTGACGCGGATGCGATCCGTGGACAACTCGATCGCGGCCCACTGACTCTACTCACTTCGCGCGTGTGCTACGCGGGGTTCGAACAGCTGCTTGTCGCAGGTTTTCTCTTCGCCTTTACCGTTTACGGCATTCTCACGCAGCTCGTGGTCTATCTCCTCGGGGTCGGATACCGCCCTGCCGTAGCAGCGATTGTTCTCAGCTTCACGCTTGGCCTTAACGCCGTGGGCAAGGTTCTCTTTGGAGTGGTCGCGGACCGCATCGGAGCCAAATTGTCGCTGGCGCTGTCCTTCGCGATCATCGCCTCCGGAATAATCCTGCTTTTCGGCTCGCACGAGACCGTTGGCCTAGCGATTTTTCTTCTCGTATATGGGCCCGCGTGGGGGGCTCCGCTGATGCTCATACCACTCATCACTATCGAGTCGCTGGGGCTTAAACATTATGCTTCGCTCGGAGGAATGTTGCGGGTCGCCGAGGCTGCCGGAACGATGCTGGGGCCAGTTGCGCTCGGGCGCATCTTCGACCTTACGAACAGCTATCGCCCGGCTTTCGGGCTGTGCATTCTCTGCGCAGGTCTTGGAGCGGCGGCAACGCTCGGATGCGAGAAGTTCAGCACGGATGCCGCCACCAATGAGATTTCGTCGGCAGCGATCGCGAGAAGTCCTCTTCGAGTTTCCGTCGCCGGCGACGACGTCCACCGCACCTCATATTAGTCGTGGATTCAACAGGGTAGCATCGAATCCTGGGCTTGCTGGCGGACCAAGGAAGAGGACCGATTTAAGATGTTCTCGCCAGGCTGTCGTGGTTGACCGCTACGGGAGGGTAAGGGTCGTGGCCTTCGGCTCCCCAATGATTGTGCGGCGTGGAGCGTGCTTGCGAAAGCATCGGGCAGCGACGCCAAAGGTGCCTCAAGGCGGCCCGACTAACGACCTGGCTGCGCTGACAATAGCTTCGTCAATCCCCGCCAAACCACTGTACTCACCAGATTATGACATTAACGCTCGTATTCCGGCCTGCTTTAGCGCGGCAAGCGCCTCTGGCGCGTCGGTTTCACGTGTGAGAATGATTGCCGCCGAACTGTCGGCAAATCTACCTCCACCGCGCGTTCCAATAAGAGCGTTGTGTAGGACAGTAAAGGCTCGCCGTAGTTCGCGGTCGCTCCCTAACTCGGTAGCAGCATCATCCTGCGGCTGCATCGTAATTCTCATGCCCGACCTCCGATTGCACGGTCCGGCAGAGCGAGGAAGTTGGAGAAGGGTTTAGGTGCGCTTCCGACGAATCGTTACTCCGACACTGGGCGCTATTACGGGTAAACGCAAACGGTCGTTTCTGCGCGCCGCGTAAGCTGCGTTTTGTAACCTAACCGCGTCGCTGCTTGTGGCATATGGTCCTGCAGCTGATCGCCGTCACGCCAGAGGCGCAAATGTTCTTCGGCGCGCAGAAGATACTCAGGACCGCCCGATCCAGTCATTATCCGGATGTGTAGCCGCGCCATCGGGCATTACCCGGGCCAACTTACTTCCAGCGCCTTGGTGAATGGTTCCATCCGAGCCTCTCTCCTTCTCTATAGAAGATCAGACCTTACGATCGCGTTTAACGCGTGGTATCCGGAATCGTTCTCGTTCGCGAAAGCACCAATGAGTTCCGGCTTTGTGCATCCGGCAAAGCCAAAAGCGGCAGCACTCTTACACTCGCCTGTTCAAGCAACACTTTCGAATTTTCCTTTTTCTCAACATTTCGAAAGGTCAGCTGAAGCTGCGGCGCGTCCGGATGCAATTCGCGCCACAATCTCGCCAGCATTTCCGAAAACCAGTATCTCAATGCAGACGAGCGATGAATGCGTATATGGCAGCGTACGCACAAGGTGACCAGCAAATTCGCTCGGTTGTGCCGGTCCCGGTGATGGACTACCAACGCCGAACGCTTGCCACAACCACGGCAGCGGTCGCGCTCCAGCACGCGCTCGCGCAGTCCGCCGAAAAATCGTAGCGAATGATGTCGCCGGTCATAACATGAGCGGCAGGAGCCGAGGCTTTTCAGCGCGATCCGCTTGCCGCACGGACAGAGGAAGGACAATTGCAATCCCTGCCCCCCTCTCCCGTGAGCCCATCCGAAATCTCCGGTTCAGGGGAGTGCTGGTGCGGAATGGCGGATAATTGAACGATTCTGCCTAGTACCCTTATCACGGCAATTGCGACTTACTTACCAATGGAGCATGTGATAGTTGCGGAGATGTATTGAAAACAAGAATGGCCTGAATCGAGCGGCTTCCGCGTGATACGACGGCCTCGTCGCTGCGAAGAATGCGCGAGGCACTCGTATCCTGGGACACTGAACCTCTGCTGATTCCATCCGGCGGAACCCGTACCGGTGAGCAGGAACGTCGATGGGATACTAAGGCCCCAGCAGGCCAACGCCGCGGGTGAACGGTGGTCCCATAGCCGTTGTGGCCCCAAAGGCATTGGGTCCTCGTTTACTTCTGACGCTAACAGTGCCGGGTCGTGGTAATCTCCTGTTGTACGCCTCCCTGCCAATCTACGGAGGGATTCTCTCGGCATGACAAACGGCGCGGCTTAACCAGCGTTCTGCAGGAGCTGCTTTAATCTCGGATAAGCATCAATCGCCCTCCCTCGCCACCAGCGCTTGTCACGACCCAGTTCATAAATCGCGAAATGCAAATGCGGAGCCTCATGAGACGCATTTCCTGTCGAACCCGTATAGCCAATCACCTCTCCTGTCGACACGTGTTGCCCCTCATGCAAGCCCGGGGCATAACCATCGAGGTGCATAGTAGTAACAATAGGATTCCGTTTGGTCGAATTCATAGATGGTCTTGCCGCCGCCGCCTTTACTGAAGAAGATTTTCTTAATGATCCCATCCGCGACCGCATGCACCTGTGTCCCGCGGGGTTCCATGATGTCTATGGCTTCATGCCGATGGCCATTGTGGATTTCGCTGAAGCTGTCGTGAAGATCTTTTGCCTTAAGTCCGACAATTGGCGAGCTCTTTATTGTCAGTGCGGCACCTGTCGTCAAGGCACTTGGGTCTGCAGTACCTGAGCCTTTACCCGTCGCCGACACTTGCGCCGCGCTCGTCTGAGGGCTGCTCAGGGAAAATCCGACCGTTACTGCTAGTCTAGTAAGCATGTATTGATTTGCGCTGAGAGCGTCTTCCACAGAAGCGTTTGTCGCACGCGCGTGTCTCGGTTGCAGTCTCGATTTTGTGGTATCGACATCAAGGAACTCCAACGCTGACGGAAGTTCCACGTCCGGGTTTAATTCTGCTGGACCTGATGATGGCTCGAAATGAATGCCTGGGAATTTCTACAGCGCAAATCCTCCGATCCGTTGATCGCCGATATTCCGACGATCGTGCTGTCCGGCTCCGCCCGGCCCGGCTGGAGCAATTTACCAGTGGCCAACCGCTGTTAACGTTAAGAGGCTATTAGCTTTGGGCGATCAGTATTGCTGACCCCTGCGACCGATCAACCCTCGACAAAAATCCAAAATGTCGACAGTTTCGTTGCGAAAAAGTAAGGCCTTTTTCGTGTCGGGGCAAGCACCGAAATTCACGGGGTTGTTGTGGTGGTCGTAGTTGATGAACCAGGCGGCGGTTTCGGCACCACGACAGTGGCAGGCGCGGGTTGTACAACTACCCCGGGTGGTTGTGTAGTTCGCTCTTCAGTGCAGGAAAAGCAGCCGCTAGCCATGACGCAAGCACCAAGACCCACCAACATATAGCGTAGTGATTGATCGAGAACATGTCCGCTTAATTACATGGGAATTCTAGATGGCGGAAGCCCGCTATTTCCAGGGTCGACACCCGCGCGCAGCCGATGTTCATAACTCCACTCCCGACCAATACAAATCGCCAGTAGAATGGGAATGTCCGCAATGTGCAAAAGTTAAGAACTTTTGCAACTCTACACTAGGAAGTCCGGTCAGCGTTTTGCCGCCTTACGTTCGGCCGACCTGTGTCCTCCACTTCGGATGGCACTAATGCACGATCAACTTAAACCCGACCGTCTGACCCGGTGAAACAACGACAGTTTGAGGCCCTCCGCCGATACCTTTGATGGTATAGCTGCCGGCGGGCACGTCGAAAATGGCGTATCCAAGATTATCCGTTAATTTCTCGGCGACGACTTGGCCGTCCGAAGGATTGATGATTGTTATCTTGTGCCCCACCAAGCCAGCCTCGGGTTCAGCGTATTTTTTTACCAGCTTCCAGGAAACCGCTTTCACCGAGATATGGCCGGTCGGTTGATGCCTGAAAAGCGCGCAGCTGCTGAACAACACGAATATGGCGGTGATTCTCTTCAACCGCAAGAGTGATGGCCCCTTCATGTGCCCTTCATCATGATCCGGGAAGAAATACCGGCGTCGGTATGACCGTCCATATTGACCGGAGGGTACGCTATACCGGCGGAAACTTTTAACGCCCTCATACTTGGGAAGTGACAGCGACATAAGTGGCTGATATCGCGCCGGCAATAGGTTCAGTGCGCACGGTTCTTAGCGCCCGAGGTGCCGAGGTTCTGCATCTGCTGGCCAAGATATTGGATCTGCGTCCCCAAATAACCGACGCCCTTTTTGGCCTCATCGTAACTCCAGTTGGCGCTGGTACGAATTTTCGCTTGAAGTGCATGCATCTGGTCCCACGCCTCGGCCTGCGCGCCCGAGGGACTCCGCCCGGTCCAGGCTGCGGCCTAGTCTACTGAGTCGCCAGCAGCCTTGAGCCATCGCCCTGCGCTGGCGTGATCCTCTTGTCGGCCAGAGCTTTGGCGGCCATGGATGTAATGGGCCGCCAGGGTGAGGTCAGCGCGCGCAAAGGCAAGCTCTCTAGATCGCGCCGCGACTTTACCGTTCACGACATTGCTGGCGAGCGCGTCGAGATTGGTCGCAACGTCACGCAGTTTAGACGCGTCCTCAGCGCTCCCGCGCCCCGCCTCTATCCGAATTAATCCAGCTGCAGCCCGGATTTCGGTGGCCGCGCCTTCGGGGTCGGCTTGCTCATAAAGGTCGACCGCTCGATGGAAATGACGGTCTGGCTCGCCGATAAGTGAGTTGAGAGCAGATTCAGGGACGGTGACCTGATCTTCCCGATTGTCCGCTGCGGGAAACGCGCTCAGGTTCAACCCAATTTCCACTATTGCTAGAAATGCGGCGAGAGTGACTGGTAACCAGAATCGATGCCGGCGCACTTTCATCTACTCCGGGTATATGACGCTGTCGCCTACTCTGGCATCAGAAGCGCCGCCGGTTAAAGGCGGCAGGCACTCGCTACGTCTAGGCCGCGTCATGCCAGTCGGGTGTACTTCTCCGAGATAAGCTCCCCGGACTCCCCTACTCCACCCTCTCATAAACGGCCCTATACTTTATCGTCTATTAAAGAGCGGCCCCAAAAAAGCACCCCCGAGTTCGGCCTTAGCGAAATTCTCTTTTTGCCTCTCAAAATTCCAGCGCCTTAAGGGACGCGGATCTGCGTGCGATCTGTTCATCGGCCAGTTGGCCTTTGCCGTTCGCGAGTTCTCCCCGTGGTGGCCTCGGGAATGTAGGTCCGCCGCTGTCCTCGAGCCGATAGACCACGGCTGTGTCCCAGGCCGCATGGAGATTTCGCGCATACGGGTGAGATTCCACCGCGATACGCGCCCTTGGTATCATCCGCGCATCATGCCCTCCGCGATGGGTGAAGTCGCGCGCTTGGGCCAGCCTTGGCTGCCAGAAGCAATCAAACGGAAAGAGCACGTGTGGCGCGACGATCGACGATCTATTCTGGTTATCTCCATGCTGTGACACGAGATTTGAGCACGCACTCGCTAGCTCGAACAACGGTGAGAAAGTGTCACTAATTCTAAGTGGCCTCAATTGGTTAGTCGTGCTCGGCTGGTTGTTGAGCACCTCGACCGTCAGAGCGGCATCTATTGATCTAACCCAGACTCACTTCAAGCTGCTCAGCCAGGATGGCTCGGCTGTGATTGGCCGGCCCACTTTTGAGGTGGTTGTGCAAAATGCCAGACGCGAACTCGTCCAAGGAAAGTATCAATTCAATAATGGCGAATACGATATCGATCAAGACTGGCTGGAGCTGCGGTCCCGTTCCACGTTGCCCTTGCTACTGAGATACAGGCATGCGTTTTTTCACTCGAATGGTGTGCCAGATCGGCTCAGTGAAGCAGACCTCAAAAGCGGCGCAGCTTCTTGCACTACTTACACCAATGGTCATGCCGCGACCGAAAGCGCTAAATTGACGTTTTCGGCCGACACATATGCCGGACCGGCCGTTATGTTGCCGATTCGCGACTTTATCCGCCGCGGGTCTCAGGCACGGGCTGCGTTTCGCGACTTCACTTGTGCTCCAGGCCCCAAGCTTTATGTCGTTAGACATTGTGGTCGAACGCGGTGCGCGTTGGTCACTTTATCCAGGGGAGCTAGTTGAAGCAGATATCACGCCCGAGCTTGGCTGGATCAATAACTTGGTTTTCCCTTTTGTTCCGAAAATCCGGCTATGGTTCAATCCGGCTAAGGGTTGCGATCTAATTGGTGCCGAATCGTCCCGCTATTACAAAGGCCTTCACTTCATCATGGTAAACGAACGGAGTTCACGGTGAATCGATATGCGACTACAGCATATTGGCATGCACTCCGCCGCCAAACGTGCCGTCTCGCCGATCTGTAATGCGCATCTAATTTAATCCGAGTGTCGCCGGATCCCAATTCTGTTCCGCCATTGACTCGAGAAGGCCACCAACTGTGAACGTTCGATGGTGATGCATTGAGCTGCTGTGTCGGCTCAAACGCGATGTGTATGCCGACTTCTCGCTGCGGCACTTTTACGAATTCATCACCGAGAAGCACGGGTGAAGGTTTCTTACAACTGGGGGTAGCGGCAGCATCCGTGAGGAATTATACGTTAGCGTATTGTGCGCAAATGTTCCGCTGGCAGGACCGTAGGATTCACGTGGGACTTGAGCCTCCGATAATAAGCCAACTTAGTGAGGAATCTGCACTCGCCGCAAGGGAAGCGACTGTCTTGAAAGTCAAGTCGTCGGGACGTCGGGGGCCGCGTTGCCGACAAGGCCCACAGGCCGTGGGAACGCTGGAAGTATCCCGCCTGTGGACTTGTGGACAACG
>Ga0185299_10007179_pt1 | contig 11540 bp, 8 predicted proteins | sample PaiPotPPA55metaG_FD_128002 | JGI IMG/M metagenome (GOLD analysis project Ga0185299, IMG submission 128002) | Iron sulfur acid spring bacterial and archeal communities from Banff, Canada, to study Microbial Dark Matter (Phase II) - Paint Pots PPA... ...
TTTCGACGACGCAGTTTCCTTCGACTACGGACAGCCAGTGTTCTGTCCGATGGGGACTTCCACCCCACGGTTGGTGCGCACTCTCAGGCGCACGTAGGGTTGCGCTCCCGCGCGACCGGCGTGGCATGTCCATAAAACGTGAATACGCGCATAAGAACGTGGGATGAAGGATGAAGAGCTTCCGGGGGCGTCGAGCTGCCACGCCGGTCGCGCGGGAGCGCAACCCTACCACGCCGATACGCCGATACGCCGACACGCCCATACGTTTCCCTTCACGGCGCGGCTAGTGACCCGCGCACAGATCGATAGCACTCTACAAATCCGGAGGCGAAGTCCTCGGGGCGTTGCCGAATCCACACATCGATCATGTCGAGCTCAAAAAATCCGCCGGTTTCGATCTCATGCTGGTTCCACGAGAAGGGGCCATCATGGATCCCGGCATAAATCTCGATAAACTCGTGGCCGGTAATCTCGGAGGCCGGGATCCTGCCCAAATCCGCGAGCCCAGCCGTTATCCCAAGTTCTTCCTTCAGTTCGCGCATCGCGCAATCCCGATATGATTCGCCGGCATTGACGTGACCCGCAGCGCTCGAATCCCAGCGTCGCGGGAACTTGTCTTTTCGGTACGAGCGTTTTTGCAAAAGCAGTTCTCCGTGGCGGTTTGAGATGAAAATATGAACCGCACGGTGAAGTAGATTCTCGCGATGAATCGTCGCGCGATCGATAGGGTCGAGGGGTTGATCATTGCGATCCACAGTTGCCAGGAGTTCCAGCGGATCGGATGCGTAGATGCTTTGCGGATGAAGGGTGTTTACAATCCTGATCCACTGATTCAATGCAATGTCTTCGGCTCTGGCTGTTGCAGGCAGATTAACCGCGCGAAGGGCCGCCTCAATTGTCGCAGAATCGACACCCAGGAGCTTTCTCACCTGTTTCCGGCGTTCCGAGAACCCGGCCTTCACTACCTCAGGAAATTTTGTCGGGTCGCTCTCCTCAAACTCGCCAGGCTCCCGTCGGGTCAGCAAAAGAACAACCGAATTCACCTGCGGCCGGGGAAGAAATACTGAAGGAGCAAGAGTCTTCAACTTGCTTACCTGCCAATTTCTTTGGGTGATGACACTTAGACTTCCGTACTCCTTGTTCCCGGGGGCTGCACTCAGGCGATCCGCCATCTCCTTTTGCACGGTAAAGACCATCCGCTCAAACGGACACGGATCTGCACTAAAGTGAAACAGGAGTGCGGATGACAAGTAATAGGGCAGATTCCCGATGATTTTCACCGGTTGACGCAGAAACTCGATGCGGGTGTCGTACTCCAGAGCGTCCCCTTCGATGACTTCGACGGCCGCATTGTCAAACCTTTCACGGAGATATTTCGCGAAGGCCCGATCTTTTTCGAGCAAAGTTGCCGACACCCGGCGACGCATTATTTCTTCGGTTAAAGCACCAAGCCCCGGACCGATCTCCACAACCCGATCGCCCGCCTCAATCTCTAGTTTCTCCACTATCCAAGAAGCCAAGTTCTTATCATGTAAGAAGTTTTGTCCCAGAGACTTACGAGGAGAAGCTCCAAGCGCATCAAGGGTTGACCTGATTTCAGAGATTTTCACTTGGCAAATTTTATGCTCTGCAAAGTTGGCACCGAATTTTTCTCGAGAATGCGAGAGTTCTTTACAGGTTATTCACAAGCAGTTCTCGACGTGCTTACTCAAGCACTCAAGCACTCAAGAATTCAAGAGGAACAAACAGTCTCGCGCCGAGGTCCGCATCGCATCGCAGCATTCTTGAGTTCTTGAGTACTTGAGTTCTTGGGCAGGCTAAGGTGCTTTTGGCAATTTTTTGCGACCGAAAACCTTACGTGCTTCTCCAATTGAGATTCCTTCGATAAAATAGCCGATTGCGCTTCGGCCTACCGCGTAAGTTCCAGCCGCCGCTACTCCGCCTGAAATCGCATTGCCCCAACCAGGCAGCAGCTTAACCGCAGCACGCGCCCCTTCTCGAAAGACCATTCCCGCCCCAATGTTTAATCCTAAGGCTCCAAAAAATTCGGCGCCGGACCGCAAACCCATCTCGCGGCCGCTGACATGCATTATTCCCGAGACCATCGCAAATTGGAGGGCGGTAAGCACCGGAAGGTCCGCAAACGGGATTGGCTGCACACCGATTGCAGCGCATATGGTTGTCACCGAACGAACCAAACGCTGCGCGATTTCCATTTTAATTTTCTTCGCAGCGACCAATCGCGCCATCTCAACCTGTGCTTCTCCGGGAAGTTCGCGGGCGATCAGCTCGCCTAGTGCATCGAAATTCCGCCGCTCGTCGCGTTCTGGATCGATCGAACCATCCACTCTGAATCGGACAAAAGAACAAACCGCCAGGCTTTTAACGAAATGTAAGGATAGCTTGCCGGCGCTGCTCAACCAGGCATGCAGCTCAAGGCGGCGGGCTTCAACTTCACTCGGTGCAGTCCCACTGGGAAAATCAATCACCCCGATTAAACCGGCTTTAGACTGATGCCGCTGCTCAGCCAGTTCGAGCAGGCGGATTGCTTGCTCACATTGCAGGCCTAGGTCAAGCGGCTTGCTCCCATCGGCGAGAAATAAAAACAGATCGGGACTTTCCTCGGAGATGGCTCCTGCCAAGGCACTCCAGCTCAGGCTTGTCTCATTCAGGCGGCGTGCATCCAGAACCCGAAATCCGCCTCTTCCACGCAGCTCATAGGTAACCCAACCTTCGGTCTGTACCGGCTCGATCATCCGCAACTCGCTGCCTACCAGCGCCGAAAACAGAGCAGATGCGTCGGCACCCGGATTACCCACCAAAACGACTCTAGCGAGTCTTTGCGCCAGAAAAATCTGTTTGACCGGCCTCAATTCCGCTAAGACAGCGTTCTGCAATGGGCCAGGCAGTTTGGATATGATGGCCTCGAGTCGGTCGTAAATGGCGAGAAGAGTTTGGTGATTCATCAGGATAATCGGCAGGGAGAGGTTCCCGCTGGGGCGCGGCAAACGCCGTTGTCGCCGCGTCAGGTTTGGCCACGGTCAAAACCCAGTCTACGAAGCAAGTGCTTTGAGCAGTTGCGTTACATGCTCGGTAGGCTTCACTTTCTTCAGGATAGCCTTTATTTTCCGGTCAGGACCGATGAGGTATGTGGTCCTCTCGGTGCCCATGTATTTCCTCCCGTACATGCTCTTCTCGGCCCACACACCGTACGCTTTCACGATCTTCTGGTCCGGGTCGCTCAGGAGGGGAAACTGAAGACCATGTTTGTTGATGAATTTTTTGTGGCTTTCAACGCTATCGGTGCTGACGCCGAAAAGTTCCACTTTAGATTGAAGCTCACGCCAGGAATCGCGCAAGTCACAAGCCTGGGCTGTGCACCCCGGGGTGTCGTCCTTTGGGTAAAAATACAGAACTATTGTTGAACCTGCGAAGTCGGCGAGCTTAACCTCCTGGCCGCCACCGTAGATGCCGCCGACTGCGGTTGCTTTAAAATCAGGAGCCGCATCACCAATCTTAAGTTCCATGTTCATGTTCGTGGTGGCCAAGCTGTCACGTCTGACGGGCCTTCGCAATCCACTTTGCGGCTCCCTCACCGGCAATTGTCCCCGTCACAAAACAGCCTTGCATAAGGTATCCGCCGGTTGGAGCCTCCCAATCAATCATTTCCCCGGCGCAAAACACACCGGGAATTGAGCGAATCATGAGGTCTTCGGTGAGCTGATCCCAAGGCACACCGCCGGCGCTCGAGATTGCCTCCTCAATGGGTCTTGGACGTTCCAAGACAATCCGGCATCGTTTCACCGCCGCGATCCAATGCAACAGAGTCTGCGGCTGGACCATTTCCTCGATGAGCGCAGCGGCAGCAGCACTCAGCCGCCAAAGTTTAATTGCCCCTTCTTTCAGGTCCATTCCGTCGCGCCAACGCTCTTCGAGCTGCGCGGGGCTGAGGCCCGGCCTAAAATCGATATCTATCTTCGGAGATTTTCTTAATTCACGAGTTAATTGGTAAATCGCACCTCCCTCGAGACCATATTCGGTAACCATGAGCTCGCCTTTGACGGTTCTGCCCGCACATGTCACCTCGAGATTCTTGAGCGGTTTTCCGTCCGCGACAGCTAGAAACGAGTCGGACCACGCTCTTTCCCATCCAACGTTGGCAGGGACAAACGCATTCACGGGCACTCCCAATCGGCGAAACTCCTCGACCCAGAGGGCGTCTGATCCCGTCTGAGGCCATGAAGCGCCACCGAGCGCAAAGACTACGGCGTCCGCGGTCACCAGATGATATTTTGAACCACGCTGAAACACCAGATCGTAGGGACCGCTGCCGAGCATCTGGTGAAAACGGCGGCCCACCTGGAAATCGACCCCTAGCCCATCGAGCCGTTCCAGCCATAATTCAAGAATCATTGGCGTACGAAAATTGCGAGGGAAAACCCGCCCGCTGGTTCCGACAAACGTTTCCACGCCAAGTTCTTCGAACCATCCGCGAAGATCCGCTGGAGAAAACTGCTTGAGCAACGCACTCCATCGCGCCGGGCAATCGTAGCGTGTGGCAAAATCTTCGGGCGGTTCTGAATGAGTGATGTTCAGGCCACCTCTGCCGGCAACGAGAAATTTTCGCCCCGGCGAAGCCTTCTGCTCAAAAATGGACGTACGGATCCCACGCTGAGCAATCAATTCCGCGGCCCGCAACCCGGCCGGCCCAGCTCCAATGACGACAGCAGAGGCTGTGTTCAACGGCTAAGTTCTAGCATTCGACTGATAGGCAGCTCTGCCCGTTTGCGCAACGCTTCGGGCATCCGGATTTCTGGCGAAAGATTTGCCAGTGCGTCTCGCAGCTTTTCTAATGTATTTTTCTTCATGAATCGGCATTCGGCACAAGCACATCTGTCTGTGGGTCCCGGAATGAAGATCTTACCAGGAATCTCCTTTCGCAAACGATGGAGCATCCCCGATTCTGTCACGATTATGAATGCTTCAGCGTGCGAATCCCTGCAATACTTTACCATCTTCTCCGTCGAACAGACTTCATCTGCCAACATTCTCACCGCAAAGGTGCACTCCGGATGAGCGACGACCGGGGCTGCCGGGTACCGCTCGTGGATCGCACTGATGCTGTCCCGGGTAAATTCCACGTGGACATAACAGGCTCCTCGCCAAAGGTCCATTTTCCGGCCCGTTTTCTCCATCACCCAAGCTCCGAGGTTTTGATCCGGGACGAAAAGAATATTCCGATCTGCAGGAGCATTTTTGACTACCTGCACCGCGTTGCCGCTCGTACAGATGATATCGGAGAGCGCTTTCACCCCCGCGCTGCAATTGATGTAGGCAATGACGTAATAATTCTTGTCGGCGTGCTGTTGCAAGAATTCTCCAAGACTTTCGGCCGGGCAGGATTCTGCAAGAGAACAGCCGGCATCCAAATCCGGCAAGATCACTCTCTTTGTCGGATTCACGATTTTTGCCGTTTCGGCCATGAAATGCACACCACAGAAAACGATAACGTCCGCGTCCGTTTCTCTGGCCCTGAAGCTCAGTCCCAGTGAGTCGCCGACATAGTCGGCTACATCCTGGATTTCCGGCACTTGATAGTTATGAGCCAGGATAATCGCGTTACGCTGCCGCTTTAACCGCAGAACCTCTGCGGCCAAATCGTATCCTTCTTTAAGCGCAACCATAATACAGGATGCAAAGTACCATTCCGCCCGTGCTCTTAGCAAATCGGTTTTCGCCATCCTAGTGGCTGGTGACTAGTGGCTGGTGGCTGGTGATTCGGGTTACCCCTCTCTGACTGAGGCGGCATTTCGCAAATCTGGATTTGGTCCAAGACCAAGAGGCGCGCCTCCGCTCTAGCCACCAGTCACTAGCCACCAGCCACTAAAAAAGGGGAATCACGTCGACAATCGAGTCCGCAGCAGCTATCTGATCTGGTTCCAGTCGGCAAAGGGCGTTTGCCTGAGACAACGCAAACAACGCGTGTGACTCTTGTCTGCCGACGGGCTTGAAAACCCCCTCCTTGTAATCACCTCTCAAATAGTGAGGTCGCCCGCCGCGGTTCACCAGAGCCTCGGCCAGGCGCGCTCGACCATGCGGCAATTCCAGCGACGAGCGGCCGCCGAGCTTCCACAGTGCCGGCCGCGCAAAGAGCAGAAAAGTCACAAATGCGGAAACCGGGTTCCCAGGCAACCCGAACACCAGAGTGCGCCCCAATCGCCCGAACATGAACGGTTTGCCGGGCTTCACCGCTACCCTCCAGAGATCCAGCTTGGCGCCGAGTTTTTGCAATGTCGGCTTAACCAGATCCTTCTCACCGACTGAGACGCCACCGGCTACCACGATCACATCGCAATCCCGCGCCAGCCCGAAGCTCTTCAAGTGCGCTTCCTCCGTATCCGGCACAATATCAAAGATCCGTCCGACAGATCCGGAACCGGCAACGAGATCGGCAAGCATTATTCGGTTTGTTTCGTAAATCTCGCCCGCACCGATTGGTTCGCCTTGCGACCGGAGTTCGCTCCCGGTCGCGAGAATTGCAACTCGCGGACGCCGAAAGACTGGCAATTCGCTCAAACCCTGCGACCCAATCGCGGCAAGTTGCGGTCCCCTGAGGATACTCCCTCCAGATGCTACCTTTTGGCCTTCGCAAAGGTCACCGCCACGTACCCGAATGTTTTCCCCGCGACTGACGCTATCGCGTACGAGGATAACTCCATCGCGCAGGTCAGCATCCTCTTGCATGAGCACGGCATCGGCATGTCGAGGTATCGGCGCGCCAGTATAGATCCGAATCGCCTGGCCTCGGGCGACGCTCAATCCGAGATCCGGCCCGGCGGCTTGTTCTCCGCCGACCATGAGCCGTGCGCCTCGAATCGCGTCCTCAGCCCGAACCGCATACCCGTCCATCGTCGAGTTATCGAACCGAGGCAACGCCACACTGGCAATGACGTCATGGGCAAGAATTCTGTCTCGGCATTCCCAAATCGGCATCTCTTCGACAGCAGGCGATTGCACCGACTCTAACACGCGTTCCAAGGTCTCTCGTTCGCTCAGGAGCATAGCCAACCAAAACGCAATGTAGCATAGGCTTCCAGCCTAGCGTAAGCGAAGGCTCCAGCCTTTGCGTCATGGCACGCCATGACGCAAAGGCTAGAGCCTTCGCTTACGCTGGAGAGTTACGCTGCTACAGCCTGCATCGCTCACAAATCTCTAAGGATTTGTGAGCGATGCAGGCTACGGCGAAACCGTTAAAGTCTGCCTAATTCGCAGATCCCGAGACGACGCGCCAACAGCGATCTCGTATTCTCCAGGATCCGTTCTCCAGTGATCGGCAGCAGAATCGTAGTAGGCAAAGGACAGCCGATCGAGCCTGAGCGTAACCTCCTTGGATTCGCCTGGCGATAGAAATACTTTCTCAAATCCCTTTAGCTCTCTGACGGGTCGCTCGACTATCGGCTGCGTCGCTTTGAAATAAAGTTGCGCCACTTCGCCTCCAGCTCGATCGCCAATATTTCGGACCTCGAATGACACCCTCACTTCGTCGCGATTCGGAGATTCACCCTGGTCAATTCGCAGATTGGAATACTCAAATTGGGTGTATGAGAGCCCAAAGCCGAAGGGAAACAAAGGCTCAATCCCAAAGTGATCATATCCTCGGTATCCCACGAATACTTCCTCGTCGTAGCGGACATTTTCGCCACCGGCATCGGAAGGATAAGATTTGAATGACGGGTTATCGTTTTTTCTCGCTTCAAAAGTCACCGGGAGCTTTGCGGACGGGTTTACGTCACCAAAGAGTATTTTAGCGAGGGCATTACCTCCCTCCTGGCCCGGATACCAGGCGTGCAACAGCGCCGGCACCCGATCCAGCCATCGGTGCATATCGACGTTCCCGCCCGAGTTCAGGATAACGATGGTATGCGGGTTTTTTTCCGCAACTCCACTCACAAGATCGTCCTGCCCGTCCGGGAGTTCGAAAGTGCGATCCATGCCCTCGCCCTCGCTGCCGTTGTCGAATCCAACGCAAACAATTGCAGCATCGTAGTTGCGAATCGCGTCCGGAACCTTCAATGACGCCCAACCGAACTGTGCTACGGCACCTCCTCCACCACTATTCTTGTATTCTACCCGTACCCTGTAGATTCGGCCGGCTTCCAAGAACCTTGTGGCGACTTCAGGACGCGCCGCGTGATCGGTCCAATCATCAATCATCAACTCGTCGTCGAGGAAAACTCGGATTCCCGCATCCGCTCTGGCACGAAAAACGTGCAAGGAAGAGTCATTCGTCCGTATTACTCCGATCCAGCGGACGGTAAATTGTAGCGGCAAACTACCACGCGAAGGGTTCCCGGTCGCCCAATCGAAGTTGATTCGTTGATCAATTCTATCGAGGATCGGCGTGCCTGATAGAGTCAGGTTCGAAAAATATTGTGCCCGCAACCCGTCCACAAATTTTCCAGTTCGTTCTTCGTGCTCAAACTGCGAAGTCCCGAAATTGCCGACGCCGACGCCGAAATAATCGACAATCATATCCGGCCCCTTCTTGTTCATAAGGCCGTCAAGCACGCTCACCGCGTAAAATGGAATGACGTAGGAACTACCCCAGCCACTAGGAACGCCGGGATGCGCGTCCGGCCCGAGCACTGCGATCTTTTTGATTCTGGTCTGATCAAATGGCAAAGTTTCTCTCTCATTCTTCAGCAACACGATCCCCTCCTCGGCGATCGCCAACGCCGTTTTGCCGCTTTCGGGATCATTTTCCAGGATCGATGGATCCCTCTGTGGACGATCGAGAAATCCCATCCTCACGATCATTCGAAGAATTCGACGCACCTTGTCATTGATCTGCTCTTCTGTGATTTCACCGGAACGCAAGGCTCCTAACAAATTTTTCGCGTTCATCCACTCGCCGGCCGGCATTTCCAGGTCTAAGCCATGCCGAGTCGGACCCAATGCGCTCCGGGTCGCCCCCCAATCTGACATCAGAACCCCGTCGAATCCCCATTCTCCTTTCAACACGCAATCATTCAGGAACTTGTTCTCCGTGCAGTAATATCCATTCACCATGTTATATGCATCCATTACCGCACCGACCTTCGCGACTCGAACTGCTGCCTCGAATGCGGGCAGATAGATCTCCCGCAAGGCTCTCTCACTCACAACTACATTGATATTCTGGCGATTAATTTCCTGATTGTTAGCGGCGAAATGTTTCACGGTTGCAACAACTCCCTGACTCTGGACCCCTCGAATGAATGGAACGACCATTTGTGCTGCCAAATATGGATCTTCACCTGCGATATATTCAAAATTCCTTCCACAGAACGGGAGGCGGTTAATGTTTACGCCGGGAGCAAGCAATACATGAATGCCTCGGGCCCGACAGTCCCGGCCTATCGATTCGCCCTCCATTGCCGCAAGAGCCCGATTCCAACTCGCTGCCAGCGCGATCCCGCCAGGATAACGGGTACTTGGTGTATCCCGCCGCACTCCAAGCGGACCATCCGACATGCGAATCTCCGGCACGCCAAGTCTGGGAATCGGTCGAATTGACATCGCATTGACCCCGCCGATGTAATCGAGCTTCTCTTGCACGGTCATCTGGCCCAAAATCTTTTCCACTCGGGCTTCGTCGAATTCCGCAGTCCATCCGTGGGAAACGATAGAAAGGATGATCAACAGTCCGGTGTTCATCTGCAAGGAGACCGGGAGCAAACCCCATGCGAAATGACCGAGAATGGTGATGGCATCGGTGCTCTTCATGAATCGAGTCTACCAACGCCGCCGTACCAAGCAACCGATGGATAGGCAAGAACTGAGAACTCGAGAACTCGAGAACTCAAGGACTCAAGAACTCAAGAATACGAGAACGCGGCGATGGAGACGTCGGCGCGCGAGGCCGTTGGTTCTTCTTGCGTCCTTGAGTCCTTGAGTCCTTGAGTCCTTGAGTCTTGAGTCCTCGGACGATTGGGTTCTTGAGTGCAGCTGATTTCCTTCACCAGATGCCAAACCGATAAAACAAAGAAACCTAACCCAACGTGAATATGGAGAAGGCAGCAAGACGATTTCCATAAATCTTCGATGCCTAATATTTTCCTTCCACGCTAACGCTAGGCGGCTGCCGGTCGTCAATTAATAGCACCTAAACCAAGGATTAACACCTTGGGACACATCTGGTCCCTTTTCGTAAGCGAAGGCTCCAGCCTTTGCCGGCCTCGTAAGCAAAGGCTCCAGCCACGGAAAGAGATTTACTGGGCTTCGCTTATTTTGACGCACGATCGGCGCGGCACCTCCGGTTGGATCGGGACGCGCTCCCGCGCGATCCGGCGCCGGCAGAGCGGCTCGGTCCTACCATTTCTATTGTGCATATCAACGATTCAACTCTAATCAGAAACAAAGGCCTTCTTGTCAGTCCTTTCTTATAACTCTTCTTGGACAGGAGTGTTTTTGAATAGCAAGGTAAAAAGTGTAAGCAGCGAGAACATGCAGCCTCGGACGCGCGAGCGCATCTACCTACACCGCTGGCGCCCCTGCTCAAGCGAGTAAGCCCATCAACCGGCGACGGCAGAGCGTCCTCAACCCGACCAACGTAAGCACTCCAAGACTAAACATCGTAAACGAATCGGGCTCCGGAATAGCCACGAAAGAGTTCATGACGCTGATACCATTGAGCGTGCCGATACGGTTATAGATTTCGGTGATCAGATTATAAGTGAACAGGTTATTGTTGCCGTCTGACACATACAAAGCGCCCGATTGACCCATAGCCAAAGAAAGGAACGCAGTTTGAGTAACTCCCGAGAGCCGCCCACCTTGGGTAATCGCTCCTGCTGGGCCGATCTGGTCAACGCCGCCGGGACTTGGGCTATATTGCATTCCGAGCAAGGCGCTCGGCGTTTCCGCGATGCCTGCGATCATCGTACTGTTTGCAAAATTGAAAAGTAAGCTGGAGGAATGCGTTGTGGTGCTATACTGGAACAAGCTGCTGCTAGTCGAAACGTCAAGGAGAGTCGGGCTAACGAAAGCGAGGCCAACAATGTTTGACACACCGATCCCAGACGATTGCAGCGTGGCGTCATATCCGAGAGTATGGTTAACATCCATGACGGTATGCGAGAGGTCGAGCGTATAGAACGCTCCGCTCTGACTCAACCCGAAGATAGTGGTCCCGTTTGAAGCTATCCTCAAGGAGGTTCCAAGCGCGTTATTTGTTTGCGTGTTGATCAATTCGAAATTATTCAGGACGCTTGCATTTGAGGCGTCGATCAACGCGATACTTGAGCCGTTAGTCGAGCCATAAAACATATCATCGGCATTGGCGTTTAATCCAAGGGCCGACAGAGTCATTAAGACTATTGCTGCACACGTTAGTATCTTCTTCATATGCTCCCGTTCGCTCGGTCTGGGCGGTTGTCCGTCTCTCCGTGAAATTCTGCCGCCTGACAGCATTTCCCAGTAAATTTCATGCAGCCTCAAATCCTATTTTTTCCTTCTACTGTAAAGGGGAGTATTGTTACAAATCGCCCATATATGGGATG
>Ga0185299_10007180_pt1 | contig 11536 bp, 10 predicted proteins | sample PaiPotPPA55metaG_FD_128002 | JGI IMG/M metagenome (GOLD analysis project Ga0185299, IMG submission 128002) | Iron sulfur acid spring bacterial and archeal communities from Banff, Canada, to study Microbial Dark Matter (Phase II) - Paint Pots PPA... ...
CCGTACGTGGACGGCTGCACCACGACATGCCGCCCGATACCCAGCCTTTGCCGCAGCGCACGATAATCCGCCACTGTTGCGTCGGCAGGTCGCAATTGCGCGGCCGGGTCGATCGGATACCGCGAGTCGTAGATATGGTGGTGACTGTCCGTCGTCTTCCCGCTACCGTTGTCAGCTCGCGCCATTTCCTTCTGCCGAAAAGATAAATTCAGTATTGCGTATTGGGAACAAGAGACCGGCGCCTTACCCGGCAATTGGCGCGACGGACTACTCAGTAAGAACCTAATGAAACGAGTAAATCGATTATACGAGCGCAAATTTGACAGGAGATAATCAATGTTGGCGGGGCTATCTGATTAAAACTCACGATCATGCGCATTTCCTTGCAGCAAATAGAAACGTTTTACTGGGTTGCACGCCTGGGCGGATTCCACGCGGCCGCACGTCACCAGCATCTCACGCAGCCAACCATTTCGGCGCGCATTCACGAGTTGGAGGAGCACCTTGGCGTGCGTCTCTTCGAGCGCAGACGGAGCCGATCAGGACTCACGCCGGCGGGCCGTGACGCGCTCACTACCGCGGAAAAATTGCTCAAGCTTGCCGACAAGCTCGAACAGATCGGCAAGCATAGCGACCCTTTGAAGGGCCTGCTGCGGCTTGGCGCGAACGAGTCGATTGCTCACGCGGGTCTCGCCGATCTATTGACGCAACTCAAGAAGCGATATCCGCAAATGAAGATCGAACTCACAATCGACGTTGGTGTCGCGCTCGGTCGCAAGCTCGGCGCGCGCGAACTGGATGTCGCGATACTGAACGATTCCACCGATGCGCCGCATGTTGTCGAGACGGCCATCGGACATACCGACCTTCACTGGGTTGCGTCGCCCCGACTCGTGCCGGACCCCAATGTCACGCCTCATGATCTGGCGCCTGTGCCGATCATCACCGTGTCCCAGCCGTCGTCAAACCATTCCCTTGTAATGAACTGGTTTCGCAGTGCGGGGTGCACGCCGGAAAACGTCAGCTCATGTAATTCCCTGTCGATGATGTTACGGCTCGTCGCAGCGGGACATGCAGCGGCTGTGCTGTCTCCCGCGATCATGCGCCCGGATATCGATGCCGGGCTGATTCATGTGCTGAACACCGAACGGCCCATCACCCAGCAAGGATTCTTCGTGGCGTATCAGGACGAGCGCCACGGTGGCGTGAATACGATAGTCGAACTTGCGAAAGATGTGCTCACGCGCAGCCGTGTACTGATTCCCGATTAATCGCCGCGGTGCGTGTCCGCCCCGCGGTTATGTTCTGAAGATCAGCACTTTCCTTCTCACCAGGCACGAGAATATTAACGGTGGCCGCCGCCATGCCCGCCGCCGTGACCGCCGCCATGCCCGCCGTGGCCACCACCCATCCGAGCTCCGCCGCCATGTCCGTGCCCTCCTCCGCCGGAGTGGAACCAATCCCCATGGTCGTGACCGCGACCATACCCGATGCGCCCATAGTGTTCATCGCCCCAGACGCTGCCAATATAGACACCCCCGTAACCCGGAGCATATCCATACGGATAATCCGAGACGTAATCTTCGCCATAGGGCTGCGCCGACCCGTATCCGGGAGCAACAGCGCAGCCACCGACGATTCCTGCAAGGACGATAATCGAAATTAGCCTGAGCATAGCGAAACCTCCAACGGGGCATATATCTTGTTCAAAGCGTCAAGTGGGTCCGCAGGCTCGAGGCAGACTTGCGTCTTGGCGTTACGACTCAGAGCGCGGACCCGCGCCTCCGTCATCGCATTCAAACTGAATTCTTGCGATGCGGCGGTCACCGAAGCTCGGGGAGAGCTAATCAACCCCTTTCGATGTTCCAAGTGACGATTCATTAGAGGCAGTCTAGATGCGCGACTCTGACGAGCGCATGGCGTCAACATTGCAATTCAGTCAGATTCCTGGAGGGTGATCGCCTCGTGTCGGTCGCGCTTTCCGGCGGCGGCACATTCGGAACCCGCGAGAACCGGCACGTGGAAGCGCCGGTTGTCACATCAATGCGCGGCGCTCGCAGCGGCATCGGCACTGCTGGCTTTGCCTCGCTTCGTAATCCATATTAACGGAATGATAACGATCATGATGATGGCCGATGCATAGAAGATATCGTCCAGCCCCATCATCGCCGCCTGTGTCTGCACAAGGTTATCGAACAACGCATACGAAGACCCTGTATTGAGTCCCAAGAGGGAGTGATAGCCGTTGAGTTGTTGGTTGAAAATCGGATTGGTGGGATTGGACTGCGCCGTCAGGATCTCGTGGTGCATGATGGTCCGATCATTCCACACCACGTTTGCGATCGATGTCCCCACTCCTCCACAAAACATCCGCCCAAAGGTGGACAGTCCTGCTGCCGCGGGCACCTTTTCTGGCGGCTGTCCCGACAGGATGATCACCGTCAACGGCGCGAAGAACAATGCCATCGGAATGCCCTGCAGAAGCGTCGGCAGAACGATATGTCCGACGTCGATGTCGGTATAGAAATACGACCGCATGTAGTACACGATCGCGAATCCAATGAACGCGCACGTGGCGAGAATTCGCGCGTCGGAACGCGGCAGAATCTTACCCATGATAGGGGCACCGAGCACTGCGAAGAAGCCGAGCGGTGCAGTGGCAAGCCCCGCGTCGACTGCACGGTAGCCCAAATACTCTTGCATCCACTGAGGCAGCAACACGAGGGTGCCGAAAAATATTCCGTAAGCTATCGAGAGCGAGATCGTGCCGCCGAGAAAGTTACGCTGCTTGAACAGCGACAAGTCGACCACCGGATTCTTGTCCGTCAGCTCCCACGCGACGAAAAATGCGAAGGCGATCAACGCCACGATGGCCAATACGACGATTGTGGTCGACGAGAACCAGTCAAGGTCCTTGCCCTGATCAAGCATTACCTGCAGCGATGCCACCCAAGTGATCAGCAGCAACAGCCCGACGAGATCCACCGGCAGTTTCTTGGTTGGCGTGTCGCGGTCGCGATATAGGGCCCAGACAACGGCCGCAGAGAAGAGACCGACCGGGATATTGACATAAAAGATCCACGACCAGCTGTAGCTGTCGGTGACCCAGCCGCCAAGCGCGGGGCCGACGATTGGACCGGTGATAACGATCATGGAGAACAGCGAAAGCGCCATCGAGGACTTCTCTCTCGGCCACGAACTGAGCAACAGCGCTTGCGACATCGGGATCAGCGGCCCTGCAACCGCCCCTTGCAGCACTCGCGCGAAGAGCAACACCGGCAGCGACGGCGCGACGCCGCACAGCCATGAAGACAGGACGAACAACAAGATGGACCCGATAAAAAGGCGAACCTGACCGAGCCGCTGGGTCAACCACCCGGTCAGCGGAATCGACACCGAGTTCGACGCCGCGAACACTGTGATGACCCATGTGCCTATGTCCACGGACGTGCCGAGATTTCCGGAAATGGTAGGAATGGCAACGTTGGCAATCGATGAATCGAGCACGGTCATGAAGCCGGCAAGACCGACGCCGAGCGAGCCTATGACTAACTTCGCTCCCGTCAGCGGAGGATGAATCGTTTGAGTGTTTGACATAGCGTTCTCGACTAAATGCAACCTGTCCTTGCGTAACCGGCACGGCCGTCCCAACCTGGCGCGCGCCGGCTACACCCGATTACCTGTTTTCCGCGATGATGCGTTCGATCTCGGCGTTAGCTTCGTCGCCGTACTTTGCGAACACGTTCGTCGTATAGCTTGAGTTCGGTGGGTCGCCCAGTTGGCCGCCGCTCTGGTCCTTGATATCGACGTCAACATTCATCGACAGGCCAACGCGCAGCGGATGCTGGTGGAGTTGCCGCGGGTCCACCTCAATCCGCACGGGGAGACGCTGCACTACCTTGATCCAGTTGCCGGTCGCATTCTGAGCCGGCAGCAGTGCAAGCGCGGACCCGGTCCCGGGAGAGAAACCAACGACCTTGCCGCGAAATGAGACCGACGAACCGTAGACGTCCGCCGTGAGCAGGACTGGCTGCCCCACCCGGATATTCCTGAGCTGCCATTCCTTGAAATTTGCGTCGATCCAGACTTGCTCAAGCGGCACGACTGACATCAATGGCGTGCCTGGCGATACCCGCTGGCCAACCTGTACCGAACGCTCTGCGATATAGCCTGTTACAGGCGCTGGCAACGTGTTGCGGGCATAGGCCAGATACGCATCGCGGACCTTTGCGGCGCTGGCAAGCACGTCGGGATGGCGCTCGATCGTCGTGTTCATGGTGAGAGCGCGGTTCGAAGCGAGCCGTTGTTGCGCAGAGTCGAGTGCAGCCCGCGCCGATCTCAGCGCATCACGCGCATGTGAGATTTCCTCATCGGAAACAGCGCCTGTCATGCCTGTCGCCAACCGACGCTGCAGGTCATCGTGGGCCTTCGAAAGATCGGACTGCCGCTGCGCGACGTCTGCGCGATATTGATCGTCGTCGACATACAGGCCATGCACGCGGCGCACGGTCTGTGCGAGATTGGCTTCCGCCTGCTGCAGCGCGATGCGCGCATCGGCCGGATCCAGCACTACTACCGGCTCGCCCATCTTTACCGTCTGTGTATTGTCCGCATTCACTGCGACAACCGTACCGGTGACCTGCGGAGTAATCTGTACAACGTTGCCGTTTACGTATGCATCATCTGTGTCAACATGAAAGCGTGCGTCAAGGAAGTAATAGAGGCCGTAGGCGACAGCGGCGATCAGGATCACGATGAAAAGCAGAATCATCGTAATCTTACGTTTGCGATTGCTTGCCGGCTTTATACTTCCGGTTGCTTGATCAGGCGTACTCATGAATATGCTCCTTGGTTATCTCAATGTGTGTTATTTGCTCGGGTGGGCGTTAGGGGTTCAGTTAGCTGCGGTCTGCTTCAACGGGGCGGCCGGGGTGGCCGAGGTGGCCTGCGCCGCCGGCGCGTCAGTCGGCACGACAAGGCCAGTCTGCGTTGCATCGAAACCGCCGCCGAGCGCCTTGATGAGAGCGATCTGCGTACTGCGGCGACTCATCTTCAGGTTCGTCACCGTCTGTTCGGCGGCGAGGCGGTTCTGGTCGGCGTTCAGCACCTGCAACTGTTCGGATAGGCCAGCCTTGTAACGGACGACTGCCAATTGATACGCTTTCGTTTGTGCGTCAAGCGCACGCTGCGCGTCGCCCGACTGCTGGTCGATCGAACGGATCATCGAGATCTGCGTCGCTGCATCGGCCAGCGCGTTGATCAGCGTCTGGTTGTAGTTCGCGACATCGAGATCAAAATCTGCATAACGGCCCTTCAGTTGCGAGCGAAGGGCGCCTGCGTCAAAGATCGGAAGATGCACCGCCGGACCGAACTGGATCTGACGGCTCGCTGAAGTGAGGAAACGTCCCCAGCCGAACGCATCGAAGCCAAGACTGGCGGCTAGATTGACGTCAGGGAAGAACTCCGCCTTGGCTTCCTTCACGTCATGCAGCGCGGCTTCGACCTGCCAGCGTGCGGCCACGATATCCGGGCGGCGCGACACCAAATCGGCTGGCAGGTTATCCGGCAGCGCGACGACATTGCCGGTCGTGAGGACTGGCTGTGTAATCTGCAGGCCGCGGTCTGGTCCCTTGCCGAGCAGTGCGCCAAGCTCATAGCGCACCACGGTGATCTGGCCATCGAGATCGCTAAGGTTCGTCTGGCTCGTCGCAATGTCACCTAGCGCTGTCTGCTTCTCGACATTGGTGTCGAGCCCGGCTGTGACGCGCCCGTTGGTTATTTGGCTGATATCCTGGCGATCGCGGATTTCATTCGAGGCAATGGCACGCAGTTCGTACAACCGCGCCAACTGGTTATACGTGCTCGCCACTGAAGCGGCGAGCGTCACGCGGGCCTGCTGCAGGTCCGCTTCGGTGGCCTTTTCCTGCGACACCGCCTGCCCGAGACGCTCACGGTTCTTGCCCCACAAGTCCAGGTCCCACGACGCGCTCGCCAGCGCATTGTTCTCGCTGTACCAGTTTCCGCCGTATGGCGGGGGGTAAAGCGCGGTGCCTGAGAACACTTCCCGGCTCCATGAATAGCTGCCGGTAGCCTTCGGGTAGAGCGCCGATTTCGACGAATCGATATACGAGGCTGCCTTTTCGATTCGAGCCCGGGCCTGAGCGATCGACGGGCTGCCTTGCAACGATTCATCGATTAACCGAGGCAGTTGCGGGTCACCGAACTGGCTGGCCCAATCCAGCGACGGCCATTGGCCGCCTTCGTCCGGCAGGCTCTGGCTGGACTCGTACTGCGCCGGCGACGATATGTGCTTGTCGCTCTTGATGCCGGCGTAGTTCACACACCCTGCAAGAACCAAAGCCATCACCGCGGCGGCTGCGCGGCCTGTCCGGACGCGTACCAAAGTCTGAGGAGTAGTCATCGCGATTTCCCATTAATTTTAAAAGTTGTTTCCGTTATCCAAATCTTTCTTTAGGTATTCGAAACATCTCGCGTAACGCGGAACAGTTCGCGTCTAAGAAAGGCCGCCTGCTCAGGTCCGAACTTGCGTTCGAACTCGTCCTGCGCAGCACGCCAATGCACCATTGCCTCATCCAGCTTCACGCGGCCGCTTCCGGTCAGAGCGAGTTGGAGACGACGATTCACCCACCGGTCAGGCTTGCTGGCGACAAAACCGTTCTGCAACAGCGGCCTCAGTGCGCGCACCAGCGTGGTTCGATCCATCATCATCGCTTGCGCCAGTTCCATCATCGTCAAGCTCGAACCATTTCCGAGCGCGCCAAGAATGCTGAACTGAGTCGTCGTCATGCCCACTTGGGACAGGCGCCGGTCGTACAACTGGGAAATGTGCCGAGCCGCCTGACGAACCGCGAAGCAATCATCGTTTTCGGGTGTTTGACTGTGCATGTGCACAAATGTAGTGGCACTGCAGTGGGCGATCAATGCTCACCGGCGCATCAATTTTTAACGACGGGCACAAGAATCAAGAGCTGGATGCAACAACCCTGGCACGGTTTATCCGTGTGCCACTCTTAATAAAAATGTCATAGAAAGATGTCATAGAAGCACCCCGCGAGCTTCAGTGGAGACGCCGCAGCGCAGTACGTTTATGACTTCGTTGAGGTCGACGGTTTGCGTTTTTCGACGAAGCGGCGCGCTTATCTGCGCGCGGACGACCTGCAGCCGCGTCGCGACCCCTTGATGGTCTCGATCGATCTCAAAGATTTTGGACTCGGGCAACTTCGATAGGAGGCAGGTGGATGCGCGCACCATCCTGCCCGGTGGGTTTCGATTCGAGACGGACGATAGACTCTGCGGTGGCTTCGAGTGCTTATTGAGCGGATCGTCAAGCCTCGAATTCGCTCCGAGCCGGTCAGCGTATCGCCAACTCGTCGAAGAACGTCCCAGCATGCTCGATAAAAACTTTCACTTTGGCCGGCAGCAATGCTCGCGAATTGTAAGCTAGCCGTAGCTCAATCTCTCCATCGACAATATCGAAATCTTCAAGGAGAGACACCAGCTTGCCGGACAATAGTTCCGACTGCACCAGAGCGGCAGGCGCGACACCTATGCCAAAACCCTCCAGCACCATTTCTCGATTGAACATGGCATTGTTTGATGCAATGTCGTAACTGAGCGGAACAGCCAGATTCCCCTCCTCGCCGAGGCGAAAGGTCAATACGGGCTTGCGGATCGACGGAGACATCGCGACGAATGTGTGCTCAGTCAGTTGGGATGGATGCTGGGGCGAAGCATACTTTTTCAAATACTCCGGGGTCGCCACGATCGCGAGTGGCATGCGTTCCAAAAGTCGAGTGACGACGGTGTCGGTGCTCAACATAAAGGGGACGACGACCCCGAGATCATAGCCGTCCGCGGCAAGATCGACGGGCCGTTCGGTGAGCGTCACGTCCAAACGCACTTTCGGATACTTTTGCTTAAAAGTTGAGATCAACGGAACGAGCCGGTTCACAGTCGCCGTAGTATGGGCGACGAGGCGCAGCACACCAGTAGGTTCGCGCGCCCCCATCGACGCTTGCGCTTCCAGCGACTCCAGATCGTCGAGAATCCGGGCGCAGCCCTCGTAGAAGCGCTCCCCTGCCTCCGTGAAAGAAACCTGGCGGGTCGTCCGATGGAACAGACGGCTACCGAGACGATCCTCAAGTCCGGCAATGGCGCGCGATACGACCGGTGGGGTAACGCCAAGCATATCCGCCGCCCGTGTAAAACTTTTGGCTTCGACGACCGACCGGAAGACTCGCAAGCTTTCGATATAGTCCATATGGGATCCTCGGTAGGCTCATGAAAGAATTATTTTCACTATTCGATCAGTACAATTAAATAATTGTCCTGATACCAGGAAAATTTATGGCAGTGTCGCGCCGGCGGTGCCGTCGCGTGCGCCAAGCTCACTCCTTATGAACAACGATTGCTTCCACCAAGGCCCAAACGCTCGACGGTCCACTTAGATTGGCGTAGCCCGTTTTGTCTTTTCCCACCACCCGACGGCGCGTTGCGAAGGTGAATCCGTCAAAGATGCGGGAATCATAGCAATAGTGCGCAGCATCGCCCTTTGCTACGTCTGTGAAGTAGTCGTGCCGCTGCAGGATGCCCTGCTCGTTGAAGTAGAATTTCTGCTGCGCGCAATGCGTATCGATCGACGAAGGGAAGGTCACTGCTAGCACACGCCAGGTCTGGCCGTTTTCTTCGTGCGGGTCGATCTCTTCGGTCTTTACGCCCTCGGACGTGAGGATAAATGGCGTATTCAGGTAGTTCCAGAACGCGTAGCCGATGAAATACAAAAACTGCAGGTCGGTCCAGGGCGTTTCCCGCGTATGCCCTTCATAGCTCTCCCGCGGATTGTCCATCTCACTAACAATTTTTCCTGCATCCGTCTTGATGAAGACTTTCCCGTTCTCGAAAACGCCCTGGAATCCACGTGCGGGAAACGGCGAGATCAACGTACGCATGTGCTTCGTATCCACGCTTAGCAGTACGTTGTTCAGTCCGTCCGGATGCTTCTTCTTTTCAAAGAGGAAACCCGACAGATTTAGACCGATGTCGACGCGTTTGACTTTGCGCCAATTTTCGAGGCCGCCGTGTGCATCCAACGCGAGTTGCAGTAGTTCGTTCATGGTTCTCTCAAACCGTTGTGGCGTTAAGGATCAGGGCGTCGAACTTCGCATCCAGCTTTAGTGCAGCCTCTTTAAGGTCGGGATTAGCATCGTCTATCGAGATGAGGGATGACGGACGGACGTACGTCACGACGCAACCTTCATCGCCCTCGCACTCAGTAAGCAAAAATTCTACCGGAGCAAACAACCCCGCCGTCAGATCATGACGAATCATGGTGATCGCGATCAAAGGGTTACCCAGAATCCAGCGGATGGTGCGCCGTTTAATGCCAAACTTGCCAATCCATGCCCCGTGATCGATCGCGCTAAAGAACATAAAGCCGCTGGATCCAACAAATTTCGGATCGACTTCCTTGACATATTCCGCCTCGGAGATGTCGGTCTTTGCAAGATCAATCACTCCCGAGAGAGTGACTTGTCCCGTCAGGTCGCGCAGTCGCGACAGCACTGTATCGAAGGAGGTTGTCGTCGCAACCTCCACACGTACGCCGGCAAAACCTCTTTCGGTCACTTTGGATTCGTTCTTCATCATGAAACTCCTGAATTTTCTGAGCCGTGAAGCATCGCTCACGGAAGTAATCAGGCCACCGGGTTCGGGTGGCTATCAATGATTTGTGGTGTAGCAAAATCCAGCCACACGAAGATTAGTACCGCCCGGGTGGATAAACAATTCGTGAAAGGAGCATTAATTTATTGCTCCGCGGAGATTAGTTTCGAAGATCGCCAGCACGCTTCAGATCGCCTGGAGAAGCGGCGCGCTCTCCTTTCAAGAGTCCTTCGTTTTTTTGATCAGCTTTGCCCAATCGTCGAATAGAGCATAAAGTCAGCCACACAAAGCGGGTCCGGGTCACGAACTACGAAGCTCAGGGGGTTATTCGTCATGCTTTTCCGAATTATGGCCGCACTACCCTTCATCGGTATTCTCATCGGCGTTCCGTTCGCCAATCACGTTGAACCGCTCGTCCTCGGCATGCCGTTCGTGCTCGCGTGGATCGTAATCTGGATCGTGCTGAGCGCGATCATCATGGGCATCATCTATCGGCTGGATCCGGCCAACCGCCACGCGGTCAACGAGGCCGCGGAGGCTCGCTCATGAGCAGCGCTCTACTCATCATCATCGCCGTGACCGTATTGGCGCTTTATCTGGGCGTGCGCGCGCGGCATGGTCACGACATGAATCTCGAGCAATGGACAGTCGGCGGCCGCAGCTTCGGCACGGCGTTCGTATTCCTCCTGATGGCCGGAGAAATCTACACGACCTTCACTTTCCTCGGCGGCAGCGGCTTCGCCTATGGCAAGGGCGCGCCCGTCTACTACATTCTCGCCTACGGGACCCTCGCCTATATCCTCTCGTACTGGATGCTGCCGCCGATCTGGCGCTACGCCAAGAAACACCGGCTCGTCTCCCAGCCGCATTACTTCGCGCGCAAGTACGACAGCCCCGCGCTCGGCGTCCTGGTCGCGGTGGTCGGCGTGGTCGCGCTTATTCCCTATCTCGTACTGCAGCTCAAGGGCCTCGGCATCATCGTGGCGACGGCGTCGTATGGCGTGATATCGCCGACTGTCGCCGTCTGGATCGGCGCGCTTGTCGTCACGGCTTACGTGATCCTGTCGGGCGTACGAGGCTCGGCGTGGAATTCCGTGGTGAAGGACGTCCTGATCCTGAGCGTGGTGCTGGCGCTGGGCATCTACCTGCCGTATCACCTTTACGGCGGCCTCGGCCCAATGTTCCATGCAATCGATGTCGCCAAGCCCGGCTTCCTCACCTTCCCGGCGAAGGGTTCCAGCGTGTCGTGGTTCCAGTCCACGGTGCTGCTCACGGCCCTCGGTTTCTTTATGTGGCCGCATACGTTTGGTTCGGTTTATACGGCTCGCGACGAGCGGATTTTCCGGCGCAACGCCATCATCCTGCCCGTCTATCAATTGATCCTGCTGTTCGTATTCTTCGTAGGATTTGCTGCGACGCTCAAGGTGCCGGGCCTGAAAGGCGGTGACATCGACCTGTCGTTGTTCCGTTTGTCCATCCAGACTTTCGATCCGTGGATCGTCGGTGTGATCGGCGCTGCCGGCGTGCTGACGGCGCTCGTTCCCGGCTCGATGATCCTTACCTCGGCCTCGACCCTGCTCGCGAACGACGTCTATCGAGGAGCGATCAACCGCCAAGCCTCCGACGCGATTGTCGGCCGGCTCGCGCGCTGGCTCGTGCCGGTCGTCGCACTCGTCGCCATCTGGTTCACGCTGCAGGGTGGCAACACGATCGTCTCGCTGCTACTGATGGGCTACAGCTTCGTGACACAACTGTTTCCCGCCTTGATAGCGAGCCTGATACAGCGAAGCCGTGCGACGAAACAGGGCGCAATGTGCGGCATCGTCGCAGGCGTGGCCGTTGTCGTCGTGACCAC
>Ga0185299_10007181_pt1 | contig 11530 bp, 11 predicted proteins | sample PaiPotPPA55metaG_FD_128002 | JGI IMG/M metagenome (GOLD analysis project Ga0185299, IMG submission 128002) | Iron sulfur acid spring bacterial and archeal communities from Banff, Canada, to study Microbial Dark Matter (Phase II) - Paint Pots PPA... ...
TCGCCTCCGGCCGGCCGATCCGCTCGAAGGGCCGCCAGACCGTGCCGCCGCGCGACGTGGCGCGGCTCGAGCTGCCCGGCGGCGGCGGCTTCGGCGACCCGCGCGAGCGCGACCCCGAGCGCGTCGCCGCCGATGTGCTCGACGGCCTGATCTCGCGCGAGGCGGCCGAGCGCGATTATGGCGTCGCGCTCACCCCGGATGGGCGTGTCGATCCGGCTGCCACCGCGCGGTTGCGGGCCTAGGTAAACTATCCACGCCTTTTTCTGAACCGAGCGGGCTCCCGCGGTTGCAAGTGCAACCGCTGACGCCGCCCGCGATCGCCCCTTCGACAAGCTCAGGAGCGCGCGACGCGAAGCTATCGACGGTCGGGGCAAAAGCGCTTTAGTATCGGGCGCCTATCAGGGGGCGCCGCGACGCAGCCGCCGGAAAAGAGCGCGAGGGGAAGTCATGACCAAGCTGACCTGGATCATCGGCGCCGTGCTGGCGCTCGCGGTGACGGCGCCCGCTTCGGCGGCCGACGCGGTCAAGATCGGCGTGATCTTTCCGCTCTCCGGCAATGCCGGCGCCGCCGGCACCTCGGCGAAGGACGCGGTGGAGCTGGCCGCCGAGATCGTCAACACCGCGCATCCCGAGCTCAAGGGCCTGCCGCTCGCGGAGACGGCGGGGCTGCCCAATCTCGGCGGCGCCAAGATCGAGCTCGTGGTCGCCGACCACCAGGGCAATCCCGCGACGGGACAGCAGCAGACCTTGCGCCTCATCACCCAGGAGAAGGTGGCGGCGATGCTCGGCGCCTATCAATCCTCGGTGACCTCGACCGCGACCCAGGTCTCGGAGCGTTACGGCATTCCCTTCATCGTCGGCGACAGCGTCGCCGCCGACATCACCAATCGCGGCTTCAAATGGGTCTTCCGCGTCACGCCGGTGGCTTCGGACTTCGCCACCAACTACATGGCGTTCCTGAACGACATGAAGAAGGCGGGGCACAAGGTCGGGAGCATCGCCATCGTCAACGAGAACACCGACTACGGCACCTCGGTCGCCGGCACGGTCAAGGACGCCGCGGCGAAAGCGGGCCTCACCGTCGCCGCGCAGATCCCCTACGCCGCCAATTCGAGCGATGTCTCGGCGCAAGTGCTGCAGCTCAAGGACAAGCAGCCCGATGCGGTGATCTTCATCAGCTACACCGCCGACAGCATCCTCTACATGAAGACGATGAAGAATCTCGACTACGCGCCGGCGATGATCATCGGCGATGATTCGGGCTTCTCCGATCCGTCCTTCATTCCCGCGGTCAGCGACATCGCGCAAGGTGTCATGAACCGCAGCGCCTGGGACATCGGCAAGCCCGGCAGCAACACCTACAAGATCAACGAGCTGTTCAAGAAGAAGACGGGGCGCGACCTCGACGACACCAGCGGCCGCGACATGCAGGCCTTCTTCGTGCTCGCCGACGCCATCAACCGCGCCGGCTCGACCGATCCCGCCAAGATCCAGAAGGCGCTGCAGGAGACGGTCTTCAAGCCGGAGCAGCTGATGATGGGCTATCGCGGCGTCAAATTCGACCAGACCGGGCAGAACACCGAGGCCGCGACCTATCTGATCCAGCTCCAAGGCAAGGAATACAAGGCCGTGTGGCCGGACAAATCCGCCACCGCCAAGCTCGAATGGCCGATGAAGGGCTGGAAGCCGTAGCGCGAACCCGGCTCGCGCGGGAGGCTCAAGACCAAGGGGAGGATTCACATGACGCGTGCCGCTCGCTTCGCCGCCGCGGCGCTGCTCGCCGCAACCCTTGCCGCTCCCGCGCACGCCGCCGATGCCGTCAAGATCGGCGTCATCTATCCGCTCACCGGCAATGCGGCGTCGGCGGGCCAGGCGGCCAAGGCCGCGGTCGAGCTCGGCGCCGAGATCGTCAACACCGCGCATCCCGGATTGCAGGGCTTGCCGCTGGCGGAAGGAGCCGGACTGCCCAATCTCGGCGGCGCCAAGATCGAGCTCGTCAATGTCGACCACCAGGGCGACCCGTCGGTCGGCCAGAGCCAGACCTTGCGCCTCATCACCCAGGAGCACGTCGTGGCGATGCTCGGCGCCTATCACTCCTCGGTGGCGCTGACGGCAACCGCGGTCGCCGAGCGCTATGGCGTGCCGTTCCTGGTCGGCGATTCGGTGGCGCTCAACATCACCCAGCGCGGCTTCAAATGGGTGTTCCGCGTCACGCCGATCGCGTCGGACTTCGCCAAGTCCTACACCGAATTCCTGGCCGAGATGAAAGGCGCCGGCAAGAAGGTCGACAGCGTCGCCGTCGTGCATGAGAACACCGATTACGGCACCTCGGTCGGCGGCAGCATCGTCGAGGCCGCGAAGAAGGCCGGCTTCGCCGTCATCGACATCGCCTACAACGCCAAGTCCACCGACGTCGCGGCGCAGGTGCTGCAGCTCAAGGACAAGCAGCCGGACACGGTGGTCTTCGTCGGCTACACCGCCGACGAGATCCTCTACATGAAGACGCTCAGGGATCTCGACTACATGCCGCCGATGATCATCGGCGACGACGCCGGCTTCTCCGACCCATCCTTCATCCCCGCGGTGGGCGACATCGCCCAGGGCGTGATGAACCGCAGCGCCTGGGATATCGGCAAGCCCGGCAGCGTCACCGCTGAGATCAACGAGCTCTACAAGGCAAAGACCGGGCGCGACATGGACGACACCAGCGGCCGCTGGATGCAGGGCTTCTTCGTGCTGGCCGACGCCATCAACCGCGCCGGCTCGACCGATCCCGCCAAGATCCAGAAGGCGCTGCAGGAGACCGAACTCAAGCCGGAGCAGCTGATGATGGGCTATCGCGGCGTCAAGTTCGACGCCAGCGGCCAGAACACGCTGGCCGCCACCTACCTGATCCAGCTCCAGGGCAAGGAGTACAAGGCCGTGTGGCCCGCGAACTGGGCGACGGCGAAGCTCAGATGGCCGATGACCGGGTGGAAGCAGTAGCGCGCTGCGTCGCATGATCTTCCTCCAGGTCACCCTCGGCGGCCTGCTCTTGGGCGCGCTCTACGCGCTCTTCTCGTCGGGGCTGACGCTCATCTGGGGGATGATGAATTTCATCAATTTCGCGCATGGCGAGTTCGTCATGCTCGGCATGTATGTCGCGCTCATCGTCGTGGTTCAGGTCGGCGGCGGCCCGGCGGTGTTCGGCTTGGCGGCGGCGGTCGCGCTGTTCCTGCTGGGCGTGCTGATCTATTTCAGCCTGATCAAGCAGGTGATGCGCGGGCCCATGCTGGCGCAGATCCTCTCGACCTTCGGCCTGGCGCTGCTGCTGCGCTACGCCGCGTTCTGGATCTTCTCGCCGAATTTCGTGACGCTGCCGCCGACGGCGCTCGCCGGCACCGTCAATCTCGGCGGCATCCTCTTGAGCGTGTCGCAGCTGGTCGCCGGCATCGTCGCGGGCGCGCTCACCCTCGGCATGCATCTGCTGCTGACGCGCACCGCCGTGGGCAGCCAACTCCTCGCCGTCGCCGAGGACCGCAACGCCGCCATGCTCATGGGCATCCGCCCCGACCGCATGCAGGCGCTGGCCTGGGGCCTCTCGGCCGCCAGCGCCGGCATCGCCGGCGCGCTGATGGCGATCTCGTTTCCGTTCTCGCCCGCGGTCGGCGAGACCTTCGCCCTCACCGCCTTCGTGGTGGTGACCCTGGGCGGCTTCGGCAGCGTGCCCGGTGCGCTCCTCGCCGGGCTCATGGTCGGGCTCATCCAGGCGCTCTCGGCCTATTACCTCGGGCCGATCTACAAGGACATCATCGTCTACGGCCTGTTCGTCGCCCTGCTATGGCTCCGGCCGCAGGGCCTGTTGGGGACGGTGTGATGCGCTGGGGCTGGCTGGCGCTCGCCGCGGCGCTGCTGCTCTATCCCTGGCTCGTCGCCGGCACCGGCAGCGCCGCCTTTCTGCAGGACATGGGCGCGCTGGCGCTGCTCGCGGCGATCGGCGCCTCGGCCTGGAACATCCTCGGCGGCTTTGCCGGGCAAATCTCGGTCGGCCACGCCATGTTCTTCGGCGCCGGCGCCTACCTGCCGCTGCTGCTTTATCAGCAATGGCACCTGCCGCCGCTGTTGGGCGTGCCGCTCGGCGTCGGCGTCAGTCTGCTGCTGGCGCTGGTGGTGGGGCTGCCGACCTTCCGGCTGCAGGGCCACTATTTCAGCATGGCGACGATCGCGGTGGCCGAGCTCATCCGCATCGTCGTCAGCAACTGGGATTTGCTCGGCGCCGCTATCGGCCTGCAAGGCCCGGCGATGTCGCCGCATTGGTGGGATCTCACCTTCCGCAGCGCCGTGCCCTACTACTACATCTTCCTCGGCGTGCTCACCGTGCTCTTGGTGGTCACGTGGCACATGCAGCGCAGCCGGCTCGGCTATTATCTGCGCGCCGTCCGCGCCGGCGAGCGCGCGGCGCGCAGCCTCGGCGTGCCGGTGCGGCGCTACAAGCTCTACGCGCTGATGCTGAGCGCCACCTTCACGTCGCTCGCCGGATCGCTCTATGCGCTCAAGACCGGCTTCATCGATCCCGACAGCGGGCTTGGCATCCTCGTCTCGGTGCAGCTCATCATCACCGCGGCGCTCGGAGGCGCCGGCACGCTGCTCGGGCCGCTGCTGGGCGCGGCGATCCTCATCCCCTTGCAGACCGCCACCAACACCTGGTTCGGCGGCAGCGGCTCCGGCCTCACCTACATTATATATGGCGCGATCATCGTGCTGATCGCCCGCTTCGAGCCGGGCGGGCTGCTGGAGCTGTGGCGCCACCGCGTGGCGCCGCGCCTCGGCAAGCGCCGCGAGGGGAGCCATGCTGCTTAGCGCCGAGAAGGTCGCGAAAGCCTTCGGCAGCTTCAAGGCCGTCGCCGGCGCCGATCTGCATGTCGAGGTGGGCGAGATCGTCGGCCTCATCGGCCCCAACGGCGCCGGCAAGTCGACCTTCTTCAACTGCATCGCCGGCGACCTGCGGCCGAGCGAAGGGCGCGTCGTCTTCGACGGCGTCGACGTCACCAACGCGCCCGCCGAGACGCATGCGCGGCTCGGCATCGGCCGCACCTTCCAGGTGCCCGCGACCTTCGAGGACATGACCATCCTCGAGAACGTCATGGTCGGCGCCTTCCTGCGCCATCCGCAGCGCGGCGCGGCGCGCGCGCGCGCGCTCAAGATCATCGAGATGACCGGCCTTGGCGCGCAGGCGGAGCAGCGCGCGCGCAACCTCGGCACGCCCGGGCGCAAGCGGCTGGAGATCGCGCGCGTGCTGGCGACCGAGCCGCGGCTCATGCTGCTCGACGAGGCGCTCGCCGGCTTGACGCCTGTCGAGATCCAGCGCGCCATGGAGCTGGTGCGCGAGATCCACCGCCTCGGAATCACCATCGTCATCGTCGAGCATGTGATGGAGGTGATCCTCACCCTGGCGCGGCGCGTCCTCGTCTTCAACCAGGGCCACATCATCGCCAGCGGCACGCCGCAGGACATCGTCAACGACCCCAAGGTGATCGAAGCCTATCTCGGCCGCGGCCACGGCCGCCAGGCGCGGCAGGCATGAGCGTGCCCCGCCATACCCCCCACCCTAACCCTCCCCCTCAAGGGGGGAGGGGCAAAGAATGCCGCGGAGTGTCTTCCCCCTCCCCCCTTGAGGGGGAGGGTGGGGTGGGGGGTACGCCCCGGGCTCCGGCATGAGCCAACTTTCGGTCCGCCATCTCGAAGTGCGCTACGGCGATCTCGTCGGCGTGGCCGACGTGTCGCTCGAGGTGAAGCAGGGGAGCGTGGTGGCGCTGTTGGGCTCGAACGGCGCCGGCAAGACGACGACGCTGAACGCGATCGCCGGGCTGGTGCGCGCCAGCCGCGGCGACATCGACTGGGGCGGTCAGGCGATCGCCAACCTGCCGGCCTTCGCCATCGTGCCCAAGGGGCTGGCGCTGTCGCCCGAGGGGTGGCGGCTCTTCGTCGGCCAGACGGTCGAGCAGAATCTGCGCCTCGGCGCCACCGCACTCGCGGACAAGAAGAAGCTCCAGGCGCTGCTCGATCGCGTCTACGCCATGTTCCCGCGCCTCGCCGAGCGGCGGCGCCAGCGCGCCGGCACCCTGTCGGGCGGCGAGCGGCAGATGCTGGCGCTCGGCCGGGCGCTGATGAGCGAGCCCAAGCTGCTCATGCTCGACGAGCCTTCGCTCGGCCTGGCGCCCGCCATCGTCGATGCGCTGTACGACACCTTGCAGCGGCTCCACCGCGACGGGCTGACGTTGCTGCTCGCCGAGCAATCGGTGCCGCTGGCGCTCGCCATCGCCGATCACGCCTACGTGCTGCAGACCGGGCGCACCGTGCTCGAAGGCCCGGCTGCCGCGCTCGCCGAGGATCCGCAGGTGCAGCGCATCTATCTCGGCATCAAGGACAACCCGGCGCTGACCGGCTAGGATCGAGCAAACAGACCCGAGGGGAGGGAGACATGATCGTCTACGGAAGCAGCCTGTCGCCGTTCGTGCGCAAGACGCTGGGCTTCATCGCCGAGAAGGGCCTGCGCGCCGAGCATCGGCCGGTCACGCCGCACGATCCCTCGCCGGATTTCCGCGCCTGCAGCCCGCTCGGCAAGATCCCCGGCTTCCGCGACGGCGACTTCCACCTCGCCGACAGCTCCGCCATCTGCCACTACCTCGAGCGCAAGTACCCGACGCCGGCGCTGTTCCCCGCCGATGTCGAGGATTTCGGCCGCATGATGTGGTTCGAGGAGTACAACGACACCGTGCTGGTGCCGACCGCCGGCAAGGTCTTCTTCCAGCTCGTGGTGCGGCCCAACCTGCTCAAGGAGCAGCCGGACATGGCCATCGTCGAGCAGGCGGTCACCAAGGAGATCCCGCCGGTGTTCGATTATCTCGAGCGGCAGGTCTCGGGTCCGTTCCTGGTCGGCGACAAGATCACCCTCGCCGACATCGCCATCCATTGCGTCTTCGTCAATTTCAAGGTCATCGGCCGCCCGCTCGATGCGGAGCGCTGGCCGAAGCTCGGCAAATACGTCGCGGGCCTGCTCGCGCGCCCGACCCTGGCGCAGATCAGAGACCAGAAGGCCGCAGCCTGAGCCATGCGGCGGGGTGCGCGAATGTTGCTGACGATGATGGGAGGGCTGATGCTCGCGGCGACCGCTGCGGCGCAAACGCGCACCACCGAGGTGGTTCTCGGCACGGCGACGCCCGGCGGCGGCTTTCCGCTGTACGGCGCCGGTCTGGTCGAGACGGTGCACGAGGCCGATCCCGCGCTGACGGTGACGCCGCGCAACACCAAAGGCAGCACCGAGAACGTGCCGCTCCTCGAGGACGGCAAGCTCGACATCGCTTTGGTGCAGGGCGAGGTCGCACATGAGGCGCTGTCCGGCATCGGCCGCCCGCCCGCCGACCTCAAGATCATCGCGGCGATGTACTCCACGCCCGGCATGTTCGTGGTCCGCGCCGACAGCCCGTATCGCACCATCGCCGATCTCCGCGGCAAGAAGGTGGCGTTTGGCGCGCGCGGCTCAGGGCTCGTCATCCTCGCGCGCTACGTGCTCGACGGCGTCGGACTTGACCAGGCGAAGGATTTCGACGCCGTCTATCTCGACCGCGCCGGCGATGGGCCGGCGATGGTGATGGACGGGCGCGTCGCCGCGCTGTGGGGCGGCGGCGTCGGCTGGCCCGGCTTCACCAGAGTGGCGCAAGGCCCGGCGGGCGCGCGCTTCATCGCGCCGTCGGCCGAGGAGTCCGCGCGCATCCGCGCCAAGCACGCCTTCCTGAAGCCGATGACGATCGCCGCCGGCAGCTATCCCGGGCAGGAGTCGGCGATCGCCTCGGTCGGATCGTGGAGCTTCGTGTTGGCGCGCCCGACGCTCGACAGCGACGTGGCCTACGCCCTGGCGCGTGCGCTCCATCGCGGCGAGAGCGATTTCGCCAAGCGCCTGCCGCAAGCGCGCGAGAGCACCGCCGCCAACACCGTCGCCGCCGCGCCGCGGCCCGAGCTCATCCATCCGGGCGTGCGGCGCTATCTGCATGAGATCGGCCTGTTGCCAAACTAGGGAGCCGCCATGTTCGCCCCGCCGCCGGTGATCGAGACCACGGTCTTCGCGCGCGTGCCGGACTCGCTGTCGCGCGCCAACCGCAAGTCGCATTGGGTCGACGTGCTGCAGAACGGCGCGCCGACGCCGTCCTTCCTCGAGGGCCCGTCCTTCGACCGCGACGGCAATCTCTGGGTCACCGACATCCCCTGGGGCCGGCTCTTCAAGATCACGCCCGAGGGCTCGCTGTCGCTCGCGTTCGAATATGACGGCGAGCCCAACGGCCTCAAATTCCACAAGGACGGGCGCGCCTTCATCACCGACCACAAGCACGGCATCATGGTGTTCGACCCGAAGACGGCGAAGATCGCGCCCTATCTCGAGCGCGGCCGCTTCGAGCGCTTCAAGGGCGTCAACGATCTCGTCTTCGCGTCGAACGGCGATCTCTATTTCACCGACCAGGGCATGACCGGGCTGCACGATCCCTCGGGCCGCGTCTACCGCCTGCGCGGCAGCGGCCAGCTCGACTGCCTGCTCGACAACGTGCCGAGCCCCAACGGCCTCGCGTTCAACAAGGCGGAGACGATCCTCTATCTCTGCGTCACCCGCAACAACGCCATCTGGCGCGTGCCGCTGCTCGCCGACGGCACCGTGGGCAGGGTCGGCATCTTCATCCAGATGTCCGGCGGCACGGGGCCCGACGGCATGGCGATTGACGAGGACGACAACCTCGCCATCTGCCATGTGGGGTTCGGCACGGTGTGGCTGTTCAGCCGGTTGGGCGAGCCGCTCCAGCGCATCCGCTCCGCCGCCGGCCTCGCCACCACCAACTGCGCCTATGGCGGGCGCGACCGAAAGTCGCTGTTCATCACGGAATCGGCAACCGGCAGCGTGCTGCGCGCCGAATTGCCGGTCGCCGGCCGCGCCATGTACTCGCACCAGTAGAAAAACGGCAGGCTTGCTGCGCATTCGCACCCGCGTACGATGGCGGCGCCCTTCACTCATTTGGGCGCTTTCAGCGAATGCTGAAACCACATTGACCGCTGAAAAAGCTTGATTATTTCACCAGAAATACTATTTTCAACGAATGTTGAAATCGATCCAATCGGTGAAACAACTTGAGAGCCGCGCTGCAGACGCCCTTGGCGCGCTCATCGCGCAAGTGTCTGCGATCAAACTGCACGACATTAAAGTCGAACCGACAAACGCGGATCACGGCTTTGACCTTCTGGCGCGCGTCGACGTGGCTGATCGTCCTCACGTGCTTGTTTGCGAGGTGAAAGCCAGCGGTCAGCCGCGCCACGTGCGGATGGCGCTGCTCCAGTTGCGCAACTACCTCGCGCACTTCGGAACTGAGGCGACACCGATCTTCATCGCGCCGTTTCTGTCGCCGGAAGCTCAGGCGCTATGTCGCGAGCATAATGTAGGATTTCTAGACTTCGAAGGGAATGCCCGACTCGCCTTTGACAGCGTGTTCATCGAACGACTTGTATCAACCCGGCCGCCCGTTGAACGGCGCGAACTCAGGTCTTTGTTCAAACCTAAATCCTCGCAGGTGCTACGCGTCATGTTCCGCGATCCGAAGCGCGCCTGGCGCGTGACCGAACTCGCAGAGGCCGCGGGAGTCAGTCTAGGCCATGTCAGCAACGTGCGCTCCGGCTTGCTGGATCGCGAATGGGCGGAGGTGTCCGATCGCGGCCTGTTCCTGTCCGAGCCCGCCGCCTTGCTCAATGCGTGGCGCAGTGAATACAAACCACCCGCCGGTAAGCGCATCTCCTTCTACACGATCCTGCATGGTAGCCCCTTCGAAGAGGCCGCGCGGCAGGTCCTCGATGCGCGGTCGGAGAAGGGCAAGGCTATGTTTGCGTCGTTCTCGGCGGCGCACTGGCTGGCGCCTTATGGCAGGACCGGCACGCAGTATTTTTACGCGGACAACGCTGGACTGGACCGGCTGATGGAGCACCTGAAGCTCTCCCCGTCTCCTAGAGGCGAGAATGTTGTTGTCATGCTGCCGAAAGACGACGGGCTGTTCCGCGACGCTATCGAACCCGCGCCCGGGGCCGTCTGCACCAGCGTGATCCAAACCTATCTTGACCTTTGGGCTGCCGGCGAGCGCGGGCAGGAGGCGGCCGAGCACCTGCGGCAGACGAGGCTTTCATGGCCAACGTGACCCCCCGCGAGCCGCAATCGGCTGCCGACTACGATGACCGCACGACTGCGGCCGTCAAAAGCGTGTTGATTGAGATCGGCCAGATTCTCGGCAGCTTCGAGGGAAAATTCGCCGTCATCGGGGGCGCCGTGCCATGGCTTCTGCTTAACAACGAAGAGATGCCGCATGTCGGCTCGATTGATGTCGATCTCTGCCTTGACCCGGTAGCGCTGGGCGATGGCGAATACGCCACGCTGGTCGAAGCTCTCATGTATCATGGTTACGAGAAGCGTGCGGGGCTTCGCCGCTTCCAGCTTGTCCGCCGCGTTCCGGCGAAGGATGGTGGGCCGCCCATCGATGTGATTGTCGACTTCCTGATGCCGCGCGACGCCGAGATCGTCAAGAACACACCTCCGCTCGTCGCCGACTTCGCCGTTCAGAAGGCGGATGGCGCCGACCTGGCGCTGCGCTTCTATCAGCTCGTCGCCATCGACGGGCCGATGCCGGACGGCGGCACCAACCGGGTCGAGATCGCCGTCTGCTCCATCCCCGCGTTGCTGGCTATGAAAGGCCATGCCCTGCGCGGGCGCCTCAAGCAGAAGGACGCCTACGACATCTACTGGTGCATCCGCAATCATCCCGACGGGATCGAAGCGCTGGCCGCTTCGTGCCGCGAGCTGTTGGGCGAGGAAAGCGCCGCCGAGGGCTACGGCTACATCGCCGAGAAGTTCGCGACCCTGGAGAGCTTCGGGCCGACCTGCGTGCGCCAGTTCGCGCAGGATACCCGCATCATGGGCGAGCGCACGCCGGAGCAGTGGCAGCAGGACGCCTTCGGACAGGTCGACGCCTGGCTGCGCGCGCTGGGCCTGAGAGCCTAGGTGCCAAGATGAACATGCCCCTGCCGTCCGTTATGACAGCGCTGATGAAGACCAGCGTCTGGATCAACGGCTTGCTGATTCCCGGCCGATCCGCGGCGAAGGTGCTGCAACGCTATTGTCGCCCCGTGTGCTTCTTCAACGAGGGCTCGGAGTACGAGCTGTCATCGGCGGGATCATGCCTTCTGTTCAGATATCGCCGTCGCTGCATGGCTTTCTTCGCGAAGCACCAGCTTGGGAAGGAAAACGCCGCGCGCGAGGCGCGCGAGTTCTGCATTATTGTCGATGATGGCGGGGACGGCAAAATCGCATTGACTCCCAACGCCGTCGCGAGCCCCCGCTACCACCTGCCCGAGCACGGTTTTGGCGAGGATGTTCAGTTCGTCGAATACGAAACTCAGCGGGGTAGTCGCGACCTCGCGCCCCACTTTCTCGACCTTGACCTGGATTCCAGACCGGATCTCCGGTCTGTGG
>Ga0185299_10007184_pt1 | contig 11526 bp, 7 predicted proteins | sample PaiPotPPA55metaG_FD_128002 | JGI IMG/M metagenome (GOLD analysis project Ga0185299, IMG submission 128002) | Iron sulfur acid spring bacterial and archeal communities from Banff, Canada, to study Microbial Dark Matter (Phase II) - Paint Pots PPA... ...
TCGCTGGAGCGCGAGGCACGACGAGTTTCAGCGAGTTGCTCGTCGCCTAACTTTTCAAAAAGCTTGGCTTTGTGCACGGAATTCGATTCGCGCTCAAAGCGCGCTTGCAGATCGTCGGGACCGCCCGCTCGCGAGGCCAGCCAAGGCAGAGCGACGAAAGCCAGAACGACAAGCGCGCGCTGATGCCCAGTACCGATCACTTCCCTTTTGCCTCGAGCTGGTGTTTCAAAACCGCGGTGCGTTGCTGCGCTTGCCAAATCTGGTCGGGATTTTTGCCTTCGTCCATGGTGAGAAATTTCTGATAGGCATCGAGCGCCGGCTTGATCTGGTGCAACTTATCGTAGCAGAGCGCGCGAATAAACCAGGAACCCGCCGCGGGTGGCTCGACTTTCGCGATCACGTCCAGGCTGGCAAGAGTAGAAACGCAATCACCGGATAGATAATAGGACGAGCTCAGATCTTTCCAATAGGCCACGCTCTTGGGATCGAGCTGCATCGCGATTTTCAGCTCCTTTTCCGCAGCCGCGTAGTCGTGTTTCTGCATGTAGATACGGCCCAGACCTCCGATCAGTTGAGGGTCATTGGGCGTAAGGAGTAGGGCGCGTTGCAGGGTGACAATCGCGTCGTCGTATTTTTTCTGGGCGATCTGAATGTCGGCGCGGAGACGCAGGGAGTCGGAGGTGGGCGGCTTTCCAGCGTCGGCGCGGTCGAGTTCGGCGAGGGCTTCATCGTTGTTTTTCTGCTCAGCAAGAAAATGTACGAGGCGGGCGCGCGCGGCGGAATCGGAAGGCTGCAGGGTGAGATATTTACGATAGGCGTCGGTGGCTTCGGGCTTGCCTTGGGCGTCGAGAGTTTGCGCCAGGCCGAGTGCGGCAGCGGTGGACGTTGGCTGGACTTCGATTACGCCGCGAAATCTTTTCTCGGCGTCGGCGGGACGCTTGAGATTCAGGTAGAGCTTGGCGAGATGGAGAGCGGCTTCGGTGTCGCGCGGATCGAGGCGCACGGCGCCTTCGAAGGAATCGGCGGCGCCGGGGAGATCATCGGAGCGTTCTTGCGCGATGCCCAGCAGAATGCGCGGGCGACTCTGGGCGGGGAGCAACTCGACGGCTTTGCGTAACGGCGCGATCGCAGCGGCGGGATCGCCGTTTTCGGTGAGCAGGATCCCAAGGTTGAGAGGGGCTTCCGACATTTTTGGGTCGAGAGCGATGGTGCGTTCGTATTCGGCTCGGGCCTCGGGGACACGTTTGAGGGCGGTGTAGGCGTAGGCGAGTTGGAAATGGGCGTAGGCGACGTTGGGCTTTTCCGCCAGGAATTTTTGGAGTGGCGGGATGGCGGATTCGAAATCATTTTTGTCGATGGCGTATTGGGCTTCGTCCAGAAGGTCGTTTAGAGGATTCGAGAGTTTTTGTTTTTGGGATGGGTGGGACGAGGCGGATTGGGATTCGTCCGGCGGAACGGTCGTGCCAAAGCGCGCCCCCACGTTGGCCCCTACGACGATGGCCGGGTGGATGGGATTTGCAATGGCGGTCTGTTGTGCCGCCACCGAGATTGCTAGGCCGACGACGTATCTTGCGACCGTGCGCGGGCTCGCGGGCTTCATGGGTCAGCGGAGGGAGCGTTGGCTCCGTTAGCGATTGTAGCTGAAGGGCCTGTTGATTTGGATGCGCCGTTGGCGTGGCGTTTTGCCTGGCCGTTGGCGTTTAGCGCGCGCGCAAGGAAGCGGCCGGTGTGGGATTGCGTGTTGCGGGCGACCTGTTCGGGCGTGCCAGTAGCAATGATCTTGCCGCCTTGGTCGCCGCCTTCGGGACCAAGATCGATCAGCCAATCGGCGGACTTGATGACGTCGAGATTGTGTTCGATGACCACGAGCGACGCGCCGGATTCGAGAAGTTTGCGGAAAGCCGCTAGAAGTTTGGCGATGTCGTCGAAATGCAGGCCGGTGGTGGGCTCGTCGAGAATGTAGAGGATTTCTTTGTTTTCGCTGCGCGTGAGGTGGGAGGCGAGTTTTAGACGCTGGGCTTCTCCGCCGGAGAGGGTCGTCGCGGATTGACCGAGGCGAAGATAGCCGAGGCCGATTTCATTCAGGACGCGGAGCTTGGAAATTACCTTGGGGACGTTGATGAAAAATGTGAGGGCTTCTCGAACGGTTAGCTGCAGGACTTCGTGAACGTTCTTGCCGTGGTAGCGAACTTCGAGAACGGAACTTTTGAAGCGCGTGCCGCGGCACTCTTCGCAGATGAGTTCGACGTCGGCGAGGAATTGCATCTCAACCGTGACGGTGCCGTCGCCCTGGCAGGTTTCGCAGCGGCCCCCGGGAACGTTGAAGGAAAAATGGCCCGCGGTGTAGCCGCGGCGCTTGGCGTCGGGGGTTTCGGCGAAGACTTCGCGGATGGCATCGAAAGCCTTGAGGTAGGTGGCGGGATTGGAGCGCGGCGTGCGACCGATGGGTGATTGGTCGACGATGACCACTTCGCGGATTTCGGCGTCGCCTTCGATACGGTCGCAAAATTCCTTGATGCTGGAGCCGTTGCGCTTGGCGGCGAGGGCCTTATAGAGCACGTCGTGCACGATGGTGGATTTGCCGGAGCCGCTGACGCCGGTGACGACGGTGAAGGTGCCGAGCGGAACCATCAGGTCCACGTTCTGCAAATTGTGAACGTGCGCGCCAAAGAGGCGGAGGAATTTTCCGTTGGGCTTGTGGCGGCTGTTGGGAACTGGGATGCGGAGTTCGCCGTTGAGATAGCGGCCAGTGATTGATTTCGGCTCGCGCAACATGGCGTCATAGCTGCCTGAGAAGAGCAGCTTGCCGCCCAGTTCGCCTGCGCCTGGGCCGAGATCGATGACGGAATCCGCGGCTTCGATGGTGTCGGGATCGTGCTCAACGACGAGAACCGTGTTGCCAAGATCGCGGAGAGACTTGAGGATGTCGATTAGACGCTGGGTGTCGCGCGGATGGAGGCCGATGGAGGGCTCATCGAGAACGTAGAGGGCGCCCACGAGGTGCGAGCCGAGGGACGTCGCGAGCTGGATGCGCTGGGATTCGCCGCCGGAGAGTGTAGAGGTGAGGCGGTCGAGCGTTAAATAGTCGAGACCGACCTCGTCCAGGAATTGGAGGCGAGAGCGGATTTCGTCGAGTATCTTATCGGCGATTTTCGCTTGCGCGGGGGTCAGTTCGAGCGTAGCGAAAAAGGTGCGGGCCTCTTTCACGGTGAGCTTGCAGATTTCGGTGATGGATTTGCGGGCTACGCGCACGGCGCGGGCTTCGGGACGCAAGCGGGTGCCGCCACACTCCGGGCACAACGCGTAGCCGCGGTAACGACTCAGGAAAACGCGGACGTGCAACTTGTATTTTTTTCGCTCAAGGTAATTGAAGAAGCCTTTCACCCCCGCGAAATCGTTCGCGGGATCGCCTTCGAGAATCATGCGGCGCTGGTCGGGAGTGAGGTGGCGCCAGGCAACGTTGGTGGGAATGCCTTGAGAGCGCGCGAATTTTTTTGCTTCTTGAAGCAAGACGCGGTAACGCGGTTTGGTCCACGGCTCGATGGCGCCGTCGTCGAGAGATTTGCTGGAATCAGGCACGACGAGGTTAAGGTCGAAATCGATGGTGTTGCCGAATCCCTGGCAGCGGGGGCAGGCGCCGTAAGGATTGTTGAAGGAGAACAGGCGCGGCTCGGGCTCTTGATAGATGATGCCGTCATATTTGCACTCGAAGCGATCGTTAAAGACCAGGCGTTGGGCGGGATTTCCGGCGGCATCCGTCACGAATTCGAGAATGGCTTCTCCATTCCCTTCCCGATAGCAGATCTCGATGGAATCAATCAGGCGAGATCGCGATTCCGAGTTGACCGCCAAGCGATCAACAACGACCCAGACGGGCTTGGTGAAATCGATCTCGAGAAGCGTTTCGGGCGAAGAAAATTCGTGCAGGCGGCCGTCCTGGTAGAGGCGATTGAAGCCGCGTTTCTGGATGTCGCTCAGGGCCTGGCGCAGAGCATCTTGATTGGGAGGGGCGTTCTTTTTCTTGACGAGGCGGCGGCCCGGCGCTGGTGGCGCAGAGGTTGGGACCTTGAGTTGATAGACAACGTAAAAGCGGCGTCCGGGTGCGAGCGACAGGACTTGCGTGGCGATTTCGTCGGGATTGTCGCGGCGGACAAGGACGCCGCACTTGATGCAAAAAGTTTGGCCGCAGCGAGCGAAGAGCAGGCGCAGGTAGTCGTAGATTTCCGTGGATGTGGCGACCGTCGAACGCGGGTTGCGCGTGGAATTTTTCTGGCGAATCGCGACCGCCGGGGCAATGCCAGAGATTTCTTCAACGTCGGGCTTTTCCATGCGCTCGAGGAATTGCCTTGCGTACGCGGAAAGAGATTCGACGTAGCGGCGCTGGCCCTCGGCGTACACCGTGTCAAAGGCCAGCGAGGACTTGCCGGAGCCGCTGACGCCGGTGACGACCGTTATAGCGTTATGCGGGATTTCGACGCTGATATTCTTGAGGTTGTGAACACGCGCGCCACGAATGGAGATAACCTCTTGGCTCGTGTTCGTGTTTGCCGGGATGAGTTCGTTGGTTGCCAAGGGAAGCCTAGACCGTGCGCCCGCAGACAGATGCGTCTGCTGGCGACTGCCTAAACTTTAAATTATACGGCTCGCTTGGGTTTGGGGCAAACAGTGGGCGAACCTGCGAAGAAAGCGCGTGTCTTCGGCTGCGGCGCAGAAGCAGTTGTCGATTTGGGCCGCGAGAGGCCGCACGGCTACGCGGACTCCGCCCTGCGCTACAGGTTGCCGGTAAGGCGCTCAATTTGTGAAGGCGGCGAGCCCGCGCACACTGCAAGGGCTCTCAAGGTTCTTGAGTCAGGTTGATTGCACCAATGCCGCCTTCGACCTTCAGGTGGATCGTTGCGGGAGTTTTGCCGTAGGCGTCATTGGTGTATTCATCGTCGGCGTGTTTAAAGTCGTGCGCATTGATTGAGCCGATGCCGCCGGAGGCGTGCACCACCACACCGACCTTACTGGGCAGGCGGATCGTGGCTTGGCCGACGCCGCCTTCGATATCTGCGTCGAGGTCTTTCGTGCGATCTCCCGAAAGGTCGACGTCCACTTGGCCGGCGCCCATGTCCATTTTCAGTCGTGTCAGGAGTAAATCGCGAAGGCTAAAGTGGCCCTGGCCAGCGCCCATATCGATTTTCAACTCCAACGGAACGTCGTTGCTGAAGTGCAAGTTCCAGTCGTTGCGCGATATGCCGAAGTGAGGGCCATGGTCATCCTGGGAAATCGTGAGCTGGCCTACGCCGGAATCGATGTGATAGTTGACCCGCGGAGTGGCGTACGTATCATTGAAACCGAAGTCCGCGTCTAGCAAATGGCTCGAACCGCTGCTGATGTTCAACTGGCCGGCGGCGGTTTGCACAGAAACATTGACCGACCGCGCGTCGTCGCGATCGATGGTGCGGCTCTCGTGATGCATAACAGAGGAATCACGGCGATTTCTGGAGAACGCGCGCCCGTGCCAGAGCAGCACCCCTAGAATGCAAATAAAGGCCACGATTGCGACCGCTACGCCGATCGACGAACTGGGGGGCGTGCCTGGATTCTGCCGCGCGCGTATGGAATCCAGCATTTTCCCAAGGCCGATGAAGATGAGAATGAGCGGCCAGTACGTTTTGAGAACGAGCCAGGGATCGAAGGCGGGCCGATAATTTGCGTAGAGGAACAGGATTCCCACCACGATGAGGACGATGGGAAGCGCGAGAGACGGCCGTCGGCATGGGGCTTCGGTGGGCATCGCTGACCTCGTTGTCTGTTAGTACGCAGTCATCCAGGGAAAAGTTTCGGGCTGGTGGCAGAAGGGCTTCGGATGGCGGGCAGCATACCTCTTGCCATCTCGACGAGCAATATGGATGAAGTTTCGCAAATGAGAGAGACGCCAGCGGCTATGCTAGAGTTCGCATGATCGACGGAAGAGGTGCTTCTGTGGCAGCGTTCGACAGAGTCGTTTGGATTGTTCTGGATAGTGTTGGTGTCGGGGCTTTGCCGGATGCGGCCGATTACGGCGACGTGGGACGCAACACGCTCGGGCATATTGCGGAATCGCGACCGCTGAAGATGCCGAATCTGGTGCGCTTGGGACTGGCGAACATCGCTCCGCTGAAACATCTTTCACCTGTCGCGGCGCCGATCGGGGCGTTTGGAAAGGACGCTACGCGATCTCCCGGGAAAGATACAACTACTGGGCACTGGGAGATGGCCGGCATTTGGCTCGACCAGGCATTTCCCGTGTATCCACACGGATTTCCGCACGAAGTGATCGATGCATTTGAGAAGCAGATCGGGCGGGGCACGATCGGCAACAAGCCGGCATCGGGCACCGAGATCATCAAGGAACTCGGCGAAGAGCACGTGCGGACGGGCAAGCCGATTGTGTACACGTCGGCCGATAGCGTTTTCCAGATCGCAACGCACGAAGAGGTGGTCCCCATCGACGAGTTGTACCGCATGTGTGAAATCGCGCGAAAGTTGCTCGATGGACCTCACCGCGTGGGGCGCGTGATTGCGCGACCGTTCACGGGGACGATTGGCAATTTTGTGCGTACGCCGCGGCGGCATGACTATGCGGTCGATCCGCCGAAGCCGATGTTGATGGATGTACTACAGGAACGATCGGTGCCGGTTTTTGGCATCGGTAAGATTCACGATATTTACAACGGGCGCGGCGTCGAGGATTACGTCACCACAAAAAACAACACCGACGGGATGGAGAAATTGACGGCCGCAGTGCGCGAACGGAAGCGCGGGCTCATTTTCTGCAATCTCGTGGATTTCGATATGTTGTACGGGCATCGCAAAGACGTGGAAGGTTTTGCGAGGTCGCTGGAGGAATTCGATAGCTTGCTGAGTGCGTTTCTGCCCCTGCTGACGGATTCGGACCTGCTCATGATTACCGCCGATCACGGGTGCGATCCCGATTTGCGTTGGGAAACTACGGATCATTCGCGGGAATACGTGCCCATTCTGGCGTATTCGCCGGGCTGCGGCGCGGGCGTTAGTCTAGGCGTCCGCGACACGCTGGCGGACATGGGGCAGACAATCGCGGAGAATTTTGGCGGTGCGATTCCGCACGGAACGAGTTTTTTGAGAGAAATCCGCCGGGCTAGTCTCAGCAGTGCATCGGGGACAACAGCGTAAAAGTTTTGCCAAGCACGGGCACAGGACGGCACAGCGGTGCTGTGCCCCTACAACGCGTCGATGAGGCTAAGGCCGCGTCAGTTGCCGGAGGTGGCGCCTGCGGGGCCGCCTGGGGCGTAATAGCCGTTGCGGGTGCGGGCTGTCAGTTTGCCGCGGCCGCGAGGTGGGATGACGTCCACCTGGACGGTGCGGAAGGTGCCGTCGCGCTTCGTGTTGGTCGGATAGTACGCTAGCGTGTATTGGTTGCGGATGTCGTGCGCAACGTTTTCGCAAATATCCTTCACGTCGGCTACGTTTTCAGGGAAAAAAGCCAGACCACCGGAGGCTTTTGCGATTTCCTCCAATGCCCTTTTGGCGCGCTTGGCGTTTTTCTTGCTCTCTTCGCTGAGCAGGCCGATCGTGTAAATCACGGTGTCGGTCTTCTGAATTTCCTTAATGGTCTTCTCCAAGGAATTGTGGCTGGTGTTGTCCTCGCCGTCCGTTACCACGAGAAGAACTTTTTTGTCCTTTTTGCCTTTTTTCACGTGGTCGAGCGAGCCGATGATGGCGTCGTACAGCGCGGTGCTGCCCCGCGAATCGATACGCTCCAGCGCTTCCTTAAGTTCCGGGATGCTGTTGGTGAAATCCTTGTCGAGGTCCAGGTAAAAGTCGTCATTGAAATTGACGACGAAGGCTTCGTCCTGCGGATTGCTGGCTTCCACAAGGGTCAGGGCGGCAGCATTCACGCGTGGCCGCTTGTCGCGCATGCTGCCGCTGTTGTCGATGACCAAGCCCATGCTGACGGGAATGTCTTCGCGCTTGAAGACGGCCAGTTTTTGCTCGGCCTTGTCTTCCAGAACGCGAAAATTCTCTTGCTTCAGCCCGTCGGCGAAGCGCCCGCGATCGTCGAGCACCGTGGTGTGCAACACCACCAGGTTCACGTCGACGCGAATTTTTGGGTCTTGTGAACCGGAATTCGGACTTTGCCCCGGCGGAAGTGGCTGCGCATTGGGGGCAGGAATCTGGGCAGTGGCCAGCACCGAGCCGAACGCCAGAGCGCACAGAACGATAATCGACAAGGAAAGGAAAGAAAGGCGGTGGGAGGCCGATCTAGTGACTGGGGGCGTAGTAGCCCGTCTTGGAATACACGTTGAGGGGGGGCAGCCCCTTGGGTGCGCGGAGCTTGATCTTGATCTTCCTCCACCGCGCATCATGTGCTTTGTTGCTTGGCCGATATCCAAGGACATATTGATTTCGCAACTCCATGCCGATTTTGGACGCAATATCCGGCAAATCGTTTAGATTCTCGACGGCGAAGACGCGGCCGCCGGTCATTTCCGTTACTTCACTCAATAGCGACGGACCATTGAGCTCTTCGGGCGTACGGTTGCGATATCCGAGCGGGTCAAAAATGCCAATGGCGTACAGTTGCGTGTCGGCTTCCTTGACTAGCCGCTTAATGTCGCTCTCGTTGTACCTACTATGATTATCGCCTCCATCGGACAGGATGAGCAAGGCGCGCTTGCCGTTCTTAGCACCCCTCATCTGGCTGAGACCTAGATAAATGGCGTCCAACAGAGCGGTGCGCCCCTTGGGCGCCGTCAACATCATGCGGCTCTGCAAGTCTTCGACACTATTTGTGAACGAACTGGTGAGCTCCGCGCGTTCGTTAAAGCTGACCAGGAAGAATTCGTCCTGAGGATTGGCGGTCTTAAAGAATTCAACGGCTGCTTCGCGGGCTTTGCCGATTTTGTTGGCCATGCTGCCGCTGTAGTCGAAGATGACGCCAATAGAGATCGGCACGTCTTCGGAAGAGAAGGTTACGACTTCCTGCTCGATGTTGTCTTCGTAGACGCGAAAATTGTCGGGGTCGAGGCCAGTCACGAGGCGATTGTAAGGGTCGGTGACCGTTACATTTACGAGCGCGAGATCGACGTCCAGATGCAGGCCCTGCAGAGGCTTGACCGCGGAACCTGGCGTATTCTTTTTAACGTCGTCTTTTGCAGGCTTGGAGTCCCCGGATGTAGGCTCGTCTCTGGGTTTCGCACTAGCGTCGGCGGAAGGCGAATCGGTGGTCTGAGCGGCCGTGGGCGTGGAAAAAACGGGCAGGGCAGCTAAGGCGACTACGATAACAATCAATAAATGCAAAACGCGAACTAGGTGTATCTCGCGCTTCACGGCTCTCTCCCAAAGATCCCTAGCCTGCCGGGAACGGCCGCGCGGTTCAGGACTAGCGGATTCTATCACCGCACAGGAAGAAGACAAGTGCAATTGCGTCTTTCCAGGCCTACGTTCTGTCAAAGAATTGTCAACATACTTCTCAGACGACTCGAGGGCTCCAAACGTTAGTGCAACTCGGACGCCAACTATGAGATGACAAAACGCACCGTGATAGCATCCGGCAAATACTGTAGACGGTTGGTACGGAATTATCGAGAAAGTGGATTAAGCGCAAATATCTGCAGAAAGGCAGCCCATGAGTTCCAGTAAAGTCGTAGTGGTAATACCAGCTAGATACGGTTCCACGCGCCTGCCGGGGAAGCCATTGGTGTCACTAAACGGAGAGCCGATGATCCAACGAGTGTACGCGCGCGCCAAACTGGCACGACGCGTGGATCGGGTGATCGTTGCCACCGACGATGACCGGATCGTAACGGCAGTGACCTCTTTTGGGGGCGAGGCGCGCATGACGCGCACCGAACACCGCACCGGCACCGAGCGTGTTGCCGAAGTCGCCGCTCACGTTGAGGGCGAGGTCTTTGTGAATGTGCAGGGCGACGAACCCCTGCTCGACCCAGAGGCCATAGACGTCGCCGTGGCGGCATTGCTGGAAGAACCGCAAGCGTCGGTTGCCACGGTGGCGACGCCGATCAAGGCTCCCGCCGACATCATGGACCCCAATGTCGTGAAGGTTGTTCTGGATTTCGACGAGAATGCCTTGTATTTCTCTCGGGCACCCATCCCGTGGGTCCGGGACACCGCCAGCACCATCCAGGTGCGGCATCTAAAGCACTTAGGGCTCTACGCGTTCCAACGAGACGCGCTGCGGGAGTACCCGACGTTGCCGCAGGGCGAGCTGGAACGCATCGAGCAGCTCGAGCAACTCCGATGGATGGAAAATGGCACGAAGATTCGCGTGGCGGAAGTCGAGCACGATGCCATCAGCGTGGACGTGCCCGAAGATGTCGCTCGAGTCGAGAAACTGCTCCAGAACGCCGCCACCAGCCAGGCTTAGGCGGTCGATTCCACTCCCGGGGACGCCAACCTCCCCTCTCGCGATAGGCGAACGGGAGGCCATTCCACGGAATGGCGTCCCCGGTTGGAGCCATAAATTAAGTCAATGCGTCTGTAAGCCTAGAAATTGCGAAGAATAGAACCAACGATCGTCCTGTGGGTGTCTATACCCACGACGAAGAAGGTGTTAGGGTCCACGAGGTACGCGGCAAAATTGAGCGTGCTCGAGGGCGACGCAGATATGGTGACCGAGTAGGTGTTACGGCCCGTGCCATCCCCGGTGACGGCCATGGTGCCCGTGAACGCCGCCCCAAGGACCACACTGTGTGCGGACAACTCGGTGAAATCCACCCCGCCGGATATGGTCCCGGCACTGTCTTGCATGTACTGACCGACGTAATCCTCTTCGGCCAGGATTCCGGTGGTCCCATTGATGCTCAACCCGCTCCAGTTGAAGCCCCAATTGCCGGCTTCCGCAATTGTTGTGAAGGGGCCGCCGGTTTGCATCTGCATTGAGCCGTCCGCGGTGATTATCGGCACGGTGCCCTGGCCGACGCTGACATCCTGAATGACCGCCTTGGTCGGCGAAATCAGATAGAAGATGTACGAGAAAGTTCCGTCGCTGGAATCCGTAAACGTAATGGTTCCCCCTCCATCGCCACTGGCATCGACCGTGTAGGTTGCGGCGCTGATGGTGCCCTTGGGGATGGCCGTGTGGTTGCTGTTGCCGGAGCCGCTGGCGCTGGAATCATCGTCATCCAGCTGGATGTTGCTTACGGCGCCGCCATTTAAGGTGAAGCGGCCTCCCCGCACCTCGGAGCCCGAGAGACTGGAACCGGCGACGATGAAAGCGAAGCTGCCGCTCAAGCTGCTGGCGGCGGTGGGAATGGTGCCGGTCTGAGCTACTGCATCGCCGAGGCTCGCCGCTGGAAAATCCGTGCGCATAAGCCGAAGGCGGCCCGCGCTAACGGTGTAAAACGCGAAATTGAGGGTGCTGCCGTTGATTATAAACACTGCTGTGCCGCGGCCGAAGGTCCCGGCATTCGTCGCGTCCCTGGTAAAGGATGCGGATGTAATCGGAAGCTGGCCAGATGCCGTGAAGTTGTCATTGACATCGACCACTCCGCTGCTGAT
>Ga0185299_10007185_pt1 | contig 11525 bp, 9 predicted proteins | sample PaiPotPPA55metaG_FD_128002 | JGI IMG/M metagenome (GOLD analysis project Ga0185299, IMG submission 128002) | Iron sulfur acid spring bacterial and archeal communities from Banff, Canada, to study Microbial Dark Matter (Phase II) - Paint Pots PPA... ...
GAAGTCCGCCCCGCCTCCAGCGGCGTTCCCGGTTTTTAGTTCGAACTCCGTGTTCGCAAATGCAAGAACGCTCAAGCCGCCGCAACTTTTTAAGAAAGGCCGCCATTGCTGGAGGCGGCGCGGTCCTCGGTGTCGCTGCGCTTAACGCAGTATCCCCGGAAATTTGGCCTGAACCGATGGTGTTTGAGCCCAACCAAAGTTACTGGGCGAAGAGTCAGCCGCCTCTGAACCCGCCCCTCATGGAAAACATCACCACCGATGTCCTAGTGCTGGGCGGCGGCTTTACTGGGCTTTCTTCCGCTTATTACATCCGCACCCTGTCCCCGCAAAAACGTGTAGTCCTCCTCGAAGCCAAAGGCTGCGGCAACGGAGCCTCTGGACGAAATGGCGCCATGGTGTTGAACCTTACCGATGACCGCTACATGCAACTAGGTTCCGATCCCGCGGTCGACAAACGCATCTATGACCTCACCGCCCAGAACATCCAGACATTGCTGAAGCTCAGCACCATGACCGGAATTGATTGCGAGTTGGAAACAAATGGCGCTCTGCAAGTTCTTAACAACCCTGAGGATGTTCGCGACGCCCAGTCCTATGTGAAGGCGGCAAGATCCGTGGGGATACCCGTTGAGTTCTGGAACAAACAGCAAGTTGCTGGCGCAATAGGCACAGGCGTCTACGAAGGAGCATTCTTCGACCCCAACGGTGGACATGTCCACCCCATGAAACTGGTGCAGGTATGGAAAGCTGCAGCACAGTCCGTGGGTACCAAAATCTACGAAAACAGCGTGGTGACAAACATCCAGGAAGGTCCCGAGAACCTGGTACACACCAGGAATGGGTTCACTGTAAAAGCAAAGTCCTTGGTTCTCGCGACGAATGCATTCACCGCAAGACTCGGCTATTTCCGAAACTCAATTATCCCGGTCCACGAGTACGTAGCAATGACTCCGCCATTGAGCGAACAACAACTCGCCCGGATGGGATGGCAGAGGCGATCGCCATTCAACGACAGCCGCACCGAGGTCATTTATCTTGGCCTCACGCGCGAAAATCGAATCCACATCGGCGGCGGAAGTCCCAGCTACTTCTTCAACAATGGCGTTGGCGACCCGCTCGAGCCCTCCCGGCATTATGCACACTTGCATCGCGAGCTCGTCCGCCTCTACCCCGCTCTGGAGGGCGTTGAATTCGAAGCAATATGGAGCGGAATGGTTGACTGGTCGCTCAACGAGTCGCCCTCGGTGGGACGCGCCGGCAAATACAACAACATCTTTTACGGCCTGGGCTACAGCGGACATGGCGTGAATCTCACCTCCGTGTTCGGCAGAATCATCGCCGATCTCGAAGCCGGTCGCGAAGAACCATGGAAGCCGTATCCATTTTTGAACGCAAGCCTCGATTACATTCCCAACGAGCCTTTCCGCTGGCTGGGGGCAAAAGCCGGTCTGGCCTGGTATCGCTTCAGCGGTTCTTAAGTCATCGGGAGCAGGTCGTATCTACTTTGGCAACGAAGTACTATTGCCCTGGCTCGTGCACCGCACTTAACCTTAAACCAGCGCCAGCTGCTGGGTTGCTGAGGAGGTTCCGATGATCGAGCGCCGCCGTTGCCAGCGCTTCCCTTTCACGATTCCCGTCAAAGTTTACGGACACACCCCCCGAAACTGTCCCTTCCGAGATGTAACCGCCACCATGGCCGTCAGCTTATACGGCGCGCTGCTAGAGATGAAGCCCCGCGTAAAACTCGGCCAAAAGATCCTCATGGTCAACAGTTTCACCGAAGAAGAGCGCGAATGCCGCGTTGTGTTTATCGATTCTAAACCCGGCGGCCGAAGGCAGGTCGCCGTCGAATTTGCGAAAGCGGGCGGCGATTTCTGGCACGTCTATGGCCCCCCTGTGTTGCTCAAAACGGTGCCACGGCCTGCGGTTCCAACAGGCGATACTGCCGCTTGATCTCTCCTGCGGCTCACGGCGCGACCCACACAAGATTCAGCATTAACGCTCGATCGGTAAACCAGACCAGTGATTCGTTCGCCACAGTACTAAGCCCGACACCACTCCTTGAAATCCGCAAAGCAAAATGCTAGCGTTCCGCGTGACTCAAATAGAGCAGCATCGGGCCCTCCAACAAAAAGCAGGCACGCCATTGCCCCCGGACATTTGCAGTCCAGAGCTTTCTCTCGCTACTCAGTCTTCATCTGCCCACAAACACGGCAAATTAAATCGCCAAATTCCGGAATTAGATCACGCTGTAACACTAGGAAAACAAACAGAGAGACTTGCTCACATGGCCAAAAAAGAGAAAAATGCTTGCGCGCATTTTCTGCACCTATCAGTTTTTTGTCGGCACAGGATTTCGCCCGGCTCCAAGTCGCGAAATAGGGGGCGCTCGACGCGACAAAACGAGCCGTTTCCGCAAAGTGGTTGTACCGATTGAACCCGGTTCTGGCCGGAACTAAGAAATTGTAGAAACCAAATTATTAAACCCTTTCTACCCGGGGCCAGAACAGCATACTGCAGGAAATTTCGACCAATTCTCGACAAAGGTGGGAATCGAAAAACCATGGACCTTCGCAAAATCGCTCAGCGTTCCGCACTTCTGCTTCTTGCCATCGCCTGTGCTTCGCTGCTCATCCAAGCCCGGTTCCGCCAACCGAACGCGGAATATCAGGCGCGCCGCGCGAAACTTCGTTCCGCGATCAACGCCCCTATCGTGGTTTTCGGCTACACGGCCCATGAGTATTCAGGCGAGCTCGCCGTCTTCTCTCAGGGAGAGAATTTTTATTACCTTACTGGTCACAGCGAACCCGACGCCGCGCTCCTTCTGATCCCAGATTCGCCGGACGCTCAATCCTCCACTGGCCCGCACGAAATCCTCTATCTCCCTCCACGTAATCCCAACGACGAAAAGTGGGGCGGCCCCAAGATGGGCCCCGATGATCCGGACGCCGCGGAAAAGACCGGATTTCAGGCCGTCGAGCCTTTCGCCAGTCTCCACGCCGACCTTGTAAATCTCGCCAAAACTCATTCCACCTTTTACACCGAACTCCCGCCCAAGCAGGAAAACGGTTACCCTCACCTCACCATTTGGAGCGCTTGGGTTCGCAGCGCCTTGCCGCAATCCACCATTGACGATATCGCGCCTGCCCTGGCTTCCTTGCGCCAGATAAAATCTCCAGGCGAAATCGCCTTACTTCAAAAAGCCGTCGATGCGTCAGTTGACGCGCACATCGCCGCCATGAGAATGATGCGCCCTGGACTTTTTGAATATCAGATTGCCGCGCGCATGAAGGAAGTCCATGAGATGGAGGGCTGCACGCGCGAAGCTTACGCCCCTATCGTCGGCACCGGTTTATATTCCACGGTCCTGCACTACGACGACTTGAAGAATGAAATAAAAGACGGCGATCTGGTTGTCATCGACGTGGCCGGTGAATACGGTGGTTATGCCGCCGACATCACTCGCACTCTTCCCGCCAACGGCAAATTCACCGCCCGCCAGCGCGAAATCTACGAGATCGTGCTAGGCGCGCAGAACGCCGCGCTCGCCGCTATCAAACCGGGCGCCATGCTCTACGGGAAAGAAAAGAGCGTCCATCAGGTCGCCTACGATTACATCAACACTCACGGCCACGATCTTCAAGGCAACTCTCTCGGCCGCTATTTCTTTCACGGCCTCGGCCATCACCTCGGCCTCGATGTCCACGATCCCAACGATCGCATCAGCCCGCTTCAACCCAACATGGTGATCACTGACGAGCCGGGCATCTATATTCCCGAAGAAAAGATCGGCGTGCGCATCGAAGACGACGTCCTGGTTACCGCAGATGGCAACCAGCTCCTCACCGCCAAGCTCCCGCGCACCCCGGACGAAATAGAGAAAATCATGGCCGAAGCCCGCGCAAACCCCCAGCCCAAACCGTAGCCCTCAACAACTGCCTCCGACCATAGCCATGGTAGTCGCGAAAAATTGAGAAGAAGGACGCTGCAACAAAAAAGCGTCATGCGGGAATGCCCATAGGATCATGCGGAAAATGGCCCTTTGCAAGATGTTGCAAGCGCATCGAGGTGAGCTTAGAGACGCAACGCAGAAATGTCGGCGGGACGCTAGCTAATGTTTTTACGGATTCAGAATTGAAGAAACAATGCGCCCCTAGCAGAACACGCGTCCAGCGACAGCGGTGGCTGGCCCGCGGTGCGCGCTGCGGTGGGGCTGGGCGCGGTGTAGCGTCACCAGGATATGGTCTAGCGGCATAGGATGCGCGGTGCTGCGGCACAGCTGGATCGCTCCAGCCGTGCCGCCCCACATTATCGCTTAGGGTTAATGTTTCCCCGTCTTCGCCACCGCCGCTTTCTGGGCATCTGATCCTAGCGGCAGCGTCTGCTGCTGAAGCTGCCCCCCAAACACGCTGCCGAAAGACCCGAGCCCGCCGTTGATCGCGTCGCTTCCGTTTTCCATCCAGAATAGCTGTCCACCACTAGCCTGATAGACAACGGCACCGTAAGCAATCGTCACCGCACCATCACCCGCGTCCACGGTAAACGAGTCCATCAGGTAGCGCCCGGCAGAGTTTGTGGTGTCCGGTACGATGGGGCTGCTTGCAAACGTCACGTTTTCCACCGCGCTGGTTCCTCCGAGCACGTCTGCGGGGTCGCTGACCACTCCGACTCCGGTAAGAGCCGCTGTCGGGCCTGCTGTCGCCGTCGCGTTACCCACGATGTCAAACTCGCCCGCAGTGGGAGCAAAGTCCTGAAGTCCGAAGGCATAATTGCCCGCGAAGCTCGCGGTCGAGGTGTCGGTTTGGGGGACCAGTACTCCCGATCCGGCAACGTTGACGTCCAGATCAGCCACCAAGGCTCCTCCGCCACCAGACGTATTGTTCGGATCGTTTATATTGATATTCGGGTCCACCATGTAAATTCCGAGATCAGCGACGTCCAGCAGCTGGATATTGTTGGGTGCTCCAATCGTCAAGCTCCCGTACCCGTTGCTTTGAATGGAAAACGTCCCGGAGATTGGCGTCGCGTCCAGGAAGAACGGAAGGAGATTTGAATCCGGCGTCTCGTTGACATCCGCTATTCCGGTAAAGTTGCCACCCACCGGAACGATCTGGCCAACTGCCGTAAACGCAACTCCCGCAGAGTTGTTTTCCACACTAAAGATAGACGTTCCCAGTGAGGCGGTCGTGAAACCGTTGTCGCCCTGGCCAAAAGCCGAGCCAACCGCAGTGTCGCCGCTATCTACGTCGATAATCCGAATCGCTTCCGGACCAACGATGTAGTATGCGAGGGAATTGACCAAGCCGGTGCCGCTTAACGTCGCAGTGCCACGGCCAAAGGAGTCTGCTGCCGTTAGCGTTCCAGTGAACGTTGTTCCGGTATGTATGTTGCCCGCGTCATTCGTATCGATCATACCGTTGGTCAAACTAGTCCCCGTCAGCGTGAAAACGCCTCCATTAATAAAAGTGAAAGCAGATTTGCTTCGAGCCCCCGAGAGGGTAAAGGCAAATCCACCTGCCGGCGTGCTCGGCAGAGTCTGCAGGTCGAAACTTCCGCTGGACGTCGCGCTTCCATCCGCCTGAATAATCAGTGCATGGCTGTTGTTTACGAAGTTGAGCGAAAGAGTTTCTGTGCCATTGGTTCCGACTTTGGGATTGTTGGTTTGCAGGGTCAGCGATCCCAGGCCCGTGGCGGGATCGAACGACAAACTGCTTCCGGTCATGATCATGTCGCCGCCAGCAGGAGAGTTGGTGCCATTTGCATTGTTATAATCTTGCTCGCCAGTGAGCGTGCCATCGGCATTGATCGACACCGCGCCCGCCAACGAATACGTATTGAAATTGAAGTCCATGCCGCTGAGATAAAAGGCAAAGTTGCCAGAAAGACCACCGGAAGTCGAGATATTCACGTTCGCGTTCGCGAATGCTGCGGTATTCTTCACTGAGGTGGCAGTAATTGTTACGCTACCGACCGCCGAACCGGGAGCCGTATAGGTGGTGGCAGTACCGCTCGGCGTGGTCATTGGATTGAATGAACCGCAAGCGCTGCCAGCGGTGGCAGCGGTACAGCTCCATGTAACTCCAGCATGTGATGAATCTCCAGTTACTGTCGCAGTTATTGAAGCGGTCGCATTAGGCACCAATATTCCAGGAGGTGCCTGGCTGATGCTTACGAGTATTCCGTTGTTGTTTGAGCCGCCGCAGCCAGATACGTGGGTTACGCCCAACGCGAGCAGAAGGATCCAGAGAGACTTGCGATTCATAGCTGTCCTCCTTCCGACTGAGTGGTCGCGGAGGCGTTTTGACCCGGATTCTCCAGCGGGAATCCACGTTCATTGCGGATCGCGTACGTGCGGCCGCCTACTGTAATAGTGCGAATCACAAAAAGCTGTTTATGGTTGTTCATCGTCATCATCACGCCAGTAACTTGAACGTTCGCGCCAGGTGCGATCGCCAGAGCCCCTTTTCCATGTAGAACAAACGGGGTCAAACTTCCCCGCACCTCGCCTGAAGTTGTTTGAAGCACGAAGCCTGAGTTCGTCTGGCCAAAAGCCAATTTCGATGGAACGCTCTTAACCATGGCGTTCAGCGTCACTTCTTTGCTGATGTCGTATCTCGGAGTGGTAGTCGGCTTAGTTGCGGCCGAAGCGGTCTGCGCATGCGCCACACCCATGTTCATGATCAAGGCGAGCAGGGTTAGCAACCCCAGGCCTCGTAAAGTTCTACGCATCGTTTCCTCCCATTGGGCTTGCCACAATTTAAATTAAGACAGAATCATAAATTTGATTCGCAGAACATTGTTTTAGTTGCGTTAAATCAAAACCCTGCCGATCTACGATTCCGGAACCCTGCATTCCGTTGAAACAAGCAGTAAGAGGTATCCTCTCGAAGCTAACACTCTATAAATTCAAAAGTCGCGCCCTAGCGTGATTTTGACAAGAATTTGACAAAAAACCTGATTCTGCCCACAAGAAGCTTCCGTGATCCGCCGAAAAAAGTTCCCAAATTACGCAATGTGCGTGTCTAAATCGAGCTCACGTTTACTCTGAGTTCTGACGGGTCGTTCGAGACGAGGCGGTCCTGGTCTCCCCCACGCGACAAACATGTTTGCGCGTAGTAGAAAAAACGGGCGGGACTTTAGTTCCATTGGCGGCCATCTGCCCAACACGAAAAACGGCCCGGCAATCCGCCTTGCTGGCGAACTTGCCGAGCCGTTCTTCTCTAATTTCGATGTGCCGCGCTTCGTTTCGCGGGTTAGCGGTGCAATCCTGCGGCGGAATGTCCAATCTGCTGTTGTTGCCGCCGGGGCATGTTGTGGGGTAATCGGTCCATGGATTGCGGGGCTAGGGGACGCACGCTGTGATTGGTGCTCACGTGCTCGCTGATCGCCTGCAACCTTTTCAGAATGCCTTGCCACTGAGTCCAATCGAGTTGCCGCAGGTACGGCCGAAGTCCCTGGATGAACGGATCTTCGAGCACCGTTTCGCCATTCGTTTCCGGCACGAAAAAGCGGTTCAGTCCAACTCCCAGCGCTTCGGCAATTTTCTCAAGCGTGCCAAGGCTGGGCGTCATCTGTCCGCTCTCAATTCGCGACAGATACGATCGCGACACTCGCGAACGCGCCTGTAGCTGGCTTTGCGTCATACCACGCGATTCGCGCAACTGGCGTATTCGCTGGCCAATGTTCTCCACGGTTTCCCGATTCGGCCAGTTCTCGAACAGTTGGCGGTCATCTCCCGGTAAGTCTTGAGGAGACGGTGTCGGTATGACAAATGACACCTTTGGTGGAAGCATGCGCAAACACCGACGACAGTTGTCCGTCCGTGTGCGGTATTGAACCAATCCACATACTTGACAGCGAATCACTTCTCGGTCGAGTTCCATGCTGGTTGCTGTACTTTCTTTTTCCGCCACCGGTTCTCCTCGCAGACTATTCCGGCGATGCGAAGAAGAGGGCTCTTTAGACAGGGGGAAGGCAGGGACGGCGCGCGAGTGATTGTCGCCAGGGTGCCATTTCTTGTCAAGTATTATTTCGCCCGCGCGAGCTGCCAATTTTAAGGCCATCGTCTAGCTCCTTACAAACAAACCTGCTTGCCCTCGACTGCTTCACCCGTTACGAAATCTTTAACTTTCGCCTGACGCTTACAGTCTGCTATCTATCTGAACACATCGTCTCGCTGCGTCATTCGGTGACGATTTTTGGCTTACATTTCCATCTCTTGCACTTCGGGTTCCGAAGAGGTGTTGGTCTTCGCCTTTTCGCCTCCGGTTCTAGAAATTCCTCGTAAGTTTCTTACTCCTCGCCAGATACGCAATTTCTTCGCCCGTACCGGTCGACTCAGATCTTCAACACCACGATCTTTTTGCGTCTCATTCCGGACCTGCCCCGTCTCAATCGGTGCCCAGGTGTCTCATTCCGATACGCCGAAACGCCAATCTGGCCCTTGAAGAAACACCCCCCGTTCTAACTGCTACACCTATCGTAACCGTCCCCGCGGCTGCCATTTCATGCACCACAACGCCACTACGAATTTCTATTCGCACCGAAACTTTCCAACGCTTCAGGTGTTTCTATCTGACCCAGCCGCACGATCCTAAGAGCTTGTAATAGAAGGAGCGGTTTTACTTCCTCGTGTGCTCAAAGTTAGGTTCGCCCCACGAGTTCCTTGGATCTCCTGCGCCTATGACCGATTTCCAATATCCCGCGTGGCAAGAGACGTTTCAGGAAGCTCTGCGCGAATCCAATTTAGTGAGGTTAAGCGCGAAGGTGCAGGCAGCAGAGGCCGCGATTTTCCTGCGTTTGCAGGAACTCAGTGTTTTACCGGACAATCAGCAGGAATTAGAAGCGCTTCAGAAGGCCTGCGAGGAATTGCTCAAAATCCAAGCGCAGGGCTCAAATGGCCCGGCAATTTCGCAGCATCAAGCGACACGAAGTAATTGTTCGGCGTGATCTACCAGGCTTATCATCTCGGTTTTCGGCACAACTCGGGTAATGCCCGAATCCTTGAGATCAAAGTCATTGATCGTCTTCGCGTGCAAAGTAAACAGGATGATGGGCACCTCCGGCAAAAATTTGCAGATGGCTTGCGCTGCCTTCAGGCCGTCCATCACCGGCATGGCCAGATCCATGATGATCAAATCAGGTTGATGCTGCTCGGCCTTTTCGACCGCCTCTCGGCCATCGACAGCCTCGTCGCAAATCTCCAGGGACTCGTGGTTGCGGAAAATTCTGCAAAGCATTTTCCTGATGAGTGGATTGTCGTCTGCCACCAGGATTCGTTTTTTCATCGAAGGAAACCAGACGCTCCCTGCAATCCTATTCGGTCATAAACACCTCGCGCATGGAATACCTAAAAGACCTTAGGCTGGTCTAAGGTGTTTCAGCTGGCGAAAGGAATTGAAACTCCCGGGACACGCATTGGAACGCCCTTGCGTTTCGACATCCCAATCCTGCAGCATTGTTACGGAGAGATTAAGATCATGCCCAACCGCGACGACGCCTGGAAGCTTCTCTGCGAATACACGCGAAGCGAAAGCCTTCGCAAGCACGCTCTGGCGGTAGAGGCCTGCACTCGCGCGTACGCTCGTAAACTTGGCGCCCAAGAAGACCTGTGGTCCCTCACCGGTCTGCTCCATGATTTCGATTATGAACGCTGGCCCAACGCCGCCCACCACCCGACTCAGGAGCATCCCTACGAAGGTTCCAAAATTCTCCGGGAACGCGGCTATTCCGAAGAAATGATCCACGCAATTCTGGGCCATGCCAACTACTCCGGCATCCCTCGCGAATCGCAACTCGATCGCGTGCTTTTCGCCTGCGACGAACTAGCAGGATTCTTGACCGCCTGCGCCCTCATCAAGCCCAGCAAGAGTATTCACGAAGTGGAAGCCGCCTCGGTGAGAAAGAAGTTAAAAGACAAAGCCTTCGCCCGCGGTGTGAGCCGGGAAGACGTTTACAAAGGCGCCGAAGAACTTGGCGTCCCTCTCGAAGAGCACATCGCCTTCTGCATCGACGCCCTGCGTGCCGTCGCCCCTCAACTCGGCCTCAATGGCATAGCAGCCACCGCCGCTTCTTAGCCCGCATCATGAGCCTTAGCTCGCAAACAGGCATACTCAAAAAAACAAAAGCGGGATCTGTTGTTGATAACATCCCAACGTCGCATCACAGTTGAGGAGGAGAAATGAATCGAGCTGGTCTTGCAGTGCTTCTGTTCTGTATGGCGTCCGCACCAAGCCGGGCGCAGCAGCCCGATCCGGAAATCGTGAGCTACATAAATTCGATCAAGGCCATCGATAATCATGCGCACGTGACGGCCTTGGACCGCGCGCAGGATAAAGGCTACGACCAACTCCGCTGCGACGGTTTGACCTCTTCCAGCGTTCTCCCTCCCGCTAACTTGCGCTTCGGCCCCGACCAGCAGGCAGCTTATAAAATGCTTTATGGATTCGACGCAAAAACCGGCGACGAAGCAGAGATCAAAAAAGTAATGGAATTGGAAACCGCTGCGCGTCGAGACCATGGCGTCGACTTTTACCCCTGGGTAATGGAGAAGGCAGGCATCGAGACGGTGTTGGCCAATCGCACCGCGATGGCTCCGGAGATGAAGGCGCCGCGGCTCCGTTGGGTCGCCTACGAAGACGCGCTGCTGTTTCCGCTCGACAACAGCCAACAGAAAGCCGTGAACCCGGATCGCAGCGTGTTTTACGGTTACGCGGAAGATTTGCTCATAACCTATCTGGAAGACGCCGGAATGAGCCACATCCCACCCACCCTCGACACCTATGTTGAGAAAGTCATTCGCGCTACTTTGCAAAAACAGAAAAACGCGGGTGCCGTAGCGGTGAAGTTTGAAGCAGCCTATTTGAGGCCACTGGATTTCGCCCCAGCGTCGAAGGAAGAAGCCGCACGCGTATATGCGAAGTACGCGACTGGTGGGAATGCAACACCGGCGGAATATAAGACGTTGCAGGATTTTCTGTTCAAGCAGATTGCGCTGGAAGCCGGAAGACTGGGCCTGGCTGTTCATTTTCACACCGGAAGTGGATGCGGTGAATTCTTCGACGACGCCGGGGCGGACGCCATGTTGTTGTCGCCAATACTTAACGATCCGGAGCTGCGAAAGACAAACTTTGTGCTACTGCATGCGAACCCGCCGAGAGAGCGAAATCTGTCCATGCTCATCGTCAAACCCAATGTGTACACCGACATGTCCGTGCTGGAGCTGCTCTGGTCACCCGCGGAATTGGCCCGGCTGTTAAGACCGTGGCTCCAAGTCATGCCTGAGCACGTGATGTTCGGCACCGACGCCGGCCCGTTTGGCCCCGGTTTTGAATGGGAAGAGACCACCATAGTCGGCACGCAGCATGCGCGACGCGCACTGGCTGTAGTGCTGTCAGAAATGGTCCGCGACGGAACGATTACCAGAGACCGCGCAAAAGAAATCGCGGTGCTGGTGTTAAGAGGCAATGCCGCCCATTTGTACGGAATTAATTAGCGGCGTTGGTGACTCTCGCAGGGTGGGGCAG
>Ga0185299_10007187_pt1 | contig 11520 bp, 9 predicted proteins | sample PaiPotPPA55metaG_FD_128002 | JGI IMG/M metagenome (GOLD analysis project Ga0185299, IMG submission 128002) | Iron sulfur acid spring bacterial and archeal communities from Banff, Canada, to study Microbial Dark Matter (Phase II) - Paint Pots PPA... ...
GCACTTTCGGTTCAAGGTTAATTTCGACGTAGTGACGTGTTGTCACTCGCTTGCTAGCGCACTGATAGGTTGGCTCCCAGACTTCTCTCTTGCGGCTCCTCATAAAATAATAACTCGAAACGAAGGTCCCTATTCGTGTCGTCGATCCACCGCACAAAGGAACAGAAGCGGGACATCATTCGTCGGCACGCCAAACTCGATAATGTTAAAGGCGCGAGATTGTTATTCTTTTCCGCCAGCGCGCGAGACCAATTTGCAGCGGCTGCAGACTCAATCGACTTCCAGAAGCTATGCCATAATGCCTTTGCACGCGATCGTCACTCGCTACCTTCCGGCGCAGGGAGATACATCGATTCGTTCAGTCGGTCGAGCAACGATTTGGCGTCCTTAAGGTCGTCGGTGTCGAAACCTTCGGTGAACCAGCTATAAGACTTTGCCAGTGTAGCGAGGGCTTTTTGTGTCCTGCCTTGGCGATGCCACAGGCGTGCAAGGCTCGTAGCCGCTCGGAGCTCAAACCATTTCGCCTGTTGGCGTTCCGCGACGTTGATCGCTTTCAGAAAGCAGCTCTCTATCTCATTGGAGCGGGACGATTGTGTCGTAAAATCAGTTAATTCCGAGCCCTCGCTGTAAGACCGGAATAGCAGCTCTCCTTTTTGCCGATAGAGCTCTGCCTCGTAGAAGCGCTCCCCGGTTTCCTCGACAGCCTCCAAGGCCTCGGCAAGTAAGCCGAGCCCCCGCTCCGTCGAGCCCCGTTCCGCTAGCGCCTCGGCCAACAAACCAACAAGGTAAGGTCGAAGGAGCTCTGCGCCAGTCGTCCAGTACGTATCCATTCCGCGGCTCATCTGCGCTATTCCTTCATCCACTCTTCCTTGCTTAACTAATACCCAGCCCAGCAGGATAGTTTGAAAAGCCGACCAGAATGGAAATCCGTGTTCAGTCGCAACCCCTAAGCTGGCGTCCGCTAAATGCTGAGTCGCCTCCGGGTCCTTACGAAACTGATGGAACGCGGCCGCGATACCTCGAGCGTAAGCAAGGCTATATGGGTGAGAAAGCTGTTGGGCCAAACTGAGGGCATCGCGGCTTCTCTTGAGAGCTTGATCTGGATAGCCGGTAGTATGCGAAGCCCAGGCCGAAAAGACGGAGGCAGTCACCCCGGGGTCTTGCCCCGCATAGGAAAAGGCCAGCGAGCGATGCTGCTCAAGGTCATACAGAGCGAGACACTTTTCCAGGTGCTCGCGTGCGGTGGCGAAATCGCCCCGGAAAAAAAGGGCCAACCCCATTGCATTGTGAGCCTGCAGTAGGAGAGCTCGGTCCTGCGCACGCTGGGCCAAACTGAGAAGATGTTTTCCAAGGTTAAGAGCCTTTTCGTGATCGGCTCGCACGACATAAAACGCAAACAGTCCGAAGACGACGATAGGGAGTTGCGCAGAGTTTTCTGCCTGCTGACACAACTCTCGCGCTCGATCGTAAACGGCGCCCACTTCCGGCGCCGCGTATCCTCTTACTGCAATCAGAACGGGGCCGAGAGCCGTCTGCAAGGCAAGTTCAAGTTCAGAGCATTCCGGAGTGTCTGGCAACGTTTCGATCAGCTCAAGCCCTCTGCTTAGGTGAGCAACAGCCTCCTGATTGGCCGAACCCTCCGCGGCTCTCTGCCCCGCCTTGTGCCAGTAAGAGATTGCGAGAGCAGCAAGCCCTGCCTCCGTGTAGTGATGGGCCAGGAGCTCGGGTTGTGTCTCCGCGGTGCGTCCAGATTGCATCTCATGCACCCGCGCCACCCGCTCATGCACCTGCTTTCGTTTGCTCTTAAGCAACGCTTCGTACGCTACATCCTGGATGAGCGCGTGCCTGAACGAATAGGTCGCTTCGGGTGGAATGCCGCGAGCATGGATCAGTTCCGCATCGGCGAGCTTTGCCAGCGCGGATTGCAAGTCGTCCTCAGGTATCGACGCAATGGCAAGAATCAACTCATAGGAAAATTCCCGCCCGATCACCGCTGCGAGCTGTGCAACTTCTTTTGCATGCCCGAGTCGATCCAAGCGCGACATCAGCGAGTCATGCAACGTAGCGGGAATCTCACGCGCCGAGAGCTTGGAGTCGCCCTGCTCGAGCAAAGCGCGGGTCAATTCTTCGACGAATAGCGGGACGCCACCGGTGCGCTCGATCACCTTCTCGACCGCTTCTCCTGAAAGAACGCTCTGTGCCACCACATTTGCCACCATCGCCCGTACCTCGCGGGCGTTCAAGCGAGTCAATGTCAAGTGCGAGTGATGCGCCCGCGGTGACCATGGCGCGCGAAACTCGGGGCGAGCGGTGCAAACCAACATCACGCGAGCCGTGGCTGCTTGCTCGATGATCAGTTGCATCAACTCCAGCGAGGACGCGTCGAACCAATGCAAGTCTTCAACGGCCATCACTACCGATTGCCCCGCGCCGAAAAGCCATCGGGCGAGTGTCGTCAGAAGCCGTTTGCGTTGTTGCTCGGGAGAAAGCATAAGCGGCGGATACTTTCCGTCTACCTCGAGATTCAGCATCGGGGCGATAAGCTGCACTGCCTCGGTTGACTTCAACCCCGCACGGACGAGATCTCGTTCCAACTCGCTTAGCTTCGAGGCATCCGATCCATCGCCACGTTGCGCGAAGCCTTGTTGAAGCATGTCAGCGATCGGATACAAAGGCGTGTTCTGGAAATACGGCAAGCCGGCGCATTCGAGCCAGAGATGCGGGGTGTGGGCCAGCTGCTTGCGAAATTGGCGCACCAGGCGGGACTTGCCGATTCCCGCTTCACCCGAAATCAACAAAACCTGGCCCTCGCCATCGCTCGCGCGTTCCCAGCGACTCAACAAAAGCCTGGTTTCATCGTCACGTCCAACAAACGGCGTGAGACCGTGCACCATCGACGCAGCCAGCCGATTTCGCACACTGCTCAGTCGCACGATTCGGTAGAGCTCGACCGGTTTGGCGATTCCCTTAAGTTGATGAGCGCCGTGCTCCTCCACCACGAACAGGCCCGATACCAACCCATTGACGGCAGGGGTGACCATCACCATGTCTGGACCGGCTGCGGACTGCACTCGCGAGGCGATGTTCGCAGCATCGCCGAAAATTTCCGACTCGCTACCGCCACCTTGGCCGATCACGACGGTGCCGGTATCGATACCGACGCGGACCGACAGCTTCGCTCTGTCACTGTTCGCGTTTCGATTGTTGAGCGCGGCGATCCCCTCGAGTATCGCAAGGCCGGCGCGCGCGGCGCGTTCGGCGTCATTGTCGTGCGCTCCCGGCCATCCGAAGTACGCCATCACGCCATCGCCAAGATATTTCGCCACGTAACCGCCGAAGGAGGTTATCGCTTCCGCCGCGGCACGATGATAGTCCGCCACTAGTTCGCGAAACTCCTCAGGATCTAGCCGCGCCGAGATCTCGGTCGAACCCACCAGATCGCTGAACAACACCGTCAGGTGTCGCCGCTCTCCAACGACGTCTCTCTGTTGGAGCGACGACGTTTCGGAGACGGGGTTGCCAACCGGTGCCCTAAGCGAAGCCCCGCATTCACCGCAGAACTTTGCTGTAGGCGTATTTTCCGCACCGCATTGCGGACAACGGCAGGGTAGTCCAGTTCCGCATTCGGAGCAGAACTTTTTGCCGACTGGACTCTCGAACCCACAGCTTGTGCAGCGCATCGAATTACTCGGAACTGTCCGACGGCCACTACCTGTATCACCCAGCGTCGGAACGCGCAGTTGTACCAAAGTACGATAGGCGCATCGCGACTCGCATCTGGATGCGAGTACATCTGAAGTGGCCGTCGGAACGTCAACGCAGAATATTTTAAAGTTCTCGTGCCGAGCCCGAGCTGTACCGTTGCCCAAGGCCTCCTGGCCTCGGCGATGGTATGCTTGTTTGCCTGATGCCCCACCAACCATTCCGAGACCAGAGCATTTGCTTGAAGAACGAGAACGTAAGGCGCCTCAGGCTGAAGTCCCCTGCTTTCATTTCGAGACTCCTCCGACCCTTAAAAAAGGAGAGACTGTGTGCGCCTGACCCTGGGAGCGAAGGTTAGGAGCTATCGTATGCGCGATTCAAAGTACGGGATGAACTCGTCGGCCGGCCGCCCGCGTTAGCATGGCCAAAAGCAGACGTCCGAGGTTCTTCCATCCGCGCTCGATAAATCGCGCGCGATAGCCGTTGACACTCGTCGCGTCTCGATCTCGGGACATCTATGGATCAGGACATTTTGAGCAATACTCTTCCAGTTTCTCAAACATTGTTTGAATATCGCGAATCGTGCACTTGGAGGCTCACCGGTTATCTAAACCTGTGACGCCAAACAACTCTAGCAAGTACGCGGTGTTTTAAGCGAGAGTGCCCACCGACTGGCCACCTTCTGCGGCAAAGGAACGAAGGTGTCCATCCGAGGTCACTTTTTTCTTTCAAGCGCTGAATATTGTCCTGAGCCATGGAGTGTCCTGGCATTGCCCCAAGTGATCTCGCGGAGCGCCTGCGGTTACAGCTTCGTGTACGAGTTGGCGCGAACGGTTCGCAGAATTTAGTCTAGTTTTCCAGCGCTAACCATTCGAATGCTCGATCGCACCATGGACCGGATGGAGGGGCTGGTCCCTCAAGAAAACGTGCGTATGGAGATCATCTGGAAGGCGCCGAACATCAGCGATGCCGATTTGGAGGCTCTCTACAAAAAATATCCCGTGCCGCGAGCATGATCCAGCACCTTAGAAGTCGGCGGCGTCTTCATTTTCGCTAATCGCCCCCCTAGCGCGGCGCCACGAAAATAATTCCTTGCCTTAGCCTTGTCCCGATGCCTAGCGTCCATCATTAAGGGCGAAGTAGAACAGACGGATAAGGGGGTGCTAGGGCCTTACATGAAGTCAGAAGCGCAACTATCAGTGGACCGCAACGAGGTACTCAGACAGGTTTATGAAATAACCGAGCACGAACTTAAGAACGCCGACCCTCTGCTGAACGCAGCCGCCTGCCGAAATGAAACGCTGGGAACGGCTCGACATGCTAACCGATGTCGTGAGTAAGAAAGTCCTGCGTTGGCTGGTCGAGCATCCCGAACTATCCCAGTCCGCCGTCGAGCTGATCGTTGCGCCGGTCGTTGAAGAAAGAGACAGAGAACGGACGCGGGGGAAAAAGTCCCGCTAATGGCAAACCATTGACCAAAGGTGTGGCGAATGATGTTCAAGACTGGAGAACATCTCGTATAAGTGGGCTGGCCCCAAGGACTTTCGGGTTGCCGATCCGGACGGTTGCGCAGGGAGACGTAGTTGAGAATGCTGCAAAGACTGCGATGCGGAACGCGTGGTCGTTCTTTTGGACTAGGGGCCGAAGTTACGACGTGACTGGGAATACTCGCCGATAGCGATCGATCATGCAGATGGATAATTGAGTGCACAGTTAGGAGAGTTCAAGAAATGCTTGGTAAGTCAAATCCCATATGGCGATGCTTAGGATTTCCTGTTGATCAATCGAGGTTGGAGCAACGCATCCTGATTATCGAGCAGCCATTCTTCGCCTTGCTCGGACAAAAATGCGGCTTCCCCCATCTCGCCCGTGTCCTCGTCTCCAGAAGTTCCAATTTGTAAGAAGCCCTTTTTCTCCAAGGATTTGACTGCCAGGTTTGTCGCAAGGCGCGTAAAGCCAGCGTTTTCCATGTCGTTGACTAACCTGGAAGTCCAGTTGTTCAAACGAACATTCGTCATAACAAAAGCTAGGACGGCAATCTCGTGTTCAGGCAATCCCGCACGTTTTGTAGTCCGAGTCGCTTATCCTCTGACCTCTACGCGACCAGTACCTAGTCGGTCGGCGTGATCACGTAGGCGCAGCGCGAAGCGCCGGCGAGGATGTGGTCCGTGCGCTCGACGTGAACTTGCGTGCCGAGCACCGTGCGAAACAGCCCAAGCTCCTCGCGGCACAGACCTTGGCACGATTTGGCGGCGACGCAGATCGGGCAGTGATGTTCGCGCAGCAGCAGGGTGCCATCAGAGCGCGTGACACACTCGGCCATGTAGCCCTGCTCGCGGCGAATCGCAGCAAGCACCCGCACGCGGCTCTCTAACGAGCCATCGCCGGCTACACGGATTCGCTCGCGATACGCGCGCCGCTGCAGCCGGGTGCGTTCCGCGAGCAGCCGGTCGAGGCCCTCCTCGCCGAAGGTCGCGCGCATTGCCGCGATTATTTCGAGGGTCAGCTCAGCATGGCTTTCCGGGAATCGCGCTGCAGCGCGTTCGGTCAGCCGCCACACGCGGACCGGTCGGCCAACCGGGCGGTGCTGGTCGGCGCACTCGACCAGCCCGTCCCGGTCGAAGCCGTATAAGTGGTGCCGTACCGCCATCGCGGTCACGCCCAGCCGTTTGGCGAGCTGAGCGGCGGTCTGCGGTCCCTTCGACTTGAGCAGGTAGAGGATCCGATCCTCGGTTTTGGTGGCGCTTTCCATTAGGACCATCTTGCCGGGAGCTGTATCGTTAAGCAAGCGAAATCTTGACAAAGTTTCGAAAGGGAATACTTTATAAATTAATGATTCGGACGGAGTAAACGATGATGGAGCGGGCCAACGAAGCTTCCGGAGTCGCCAGCATGTCCCGGCAAGACGAACCTTGTGATGCAGCTCCCGGCGAGCATAATTGGCTGCGCGCGATCGCGGCGAACGAGCTGCCCGAGGGCCACCGCCGTACAGTCGTTGTCGGCGGTCACACGATCGTCCTATTCAATTCGCAAAGCCGGCTATTCGCCGTCGACAACCGCTGTCCGCACATGGGCTTCCCGCTCGACCGCGGAACGGTTCAGGATTGTATCCTCACCTGCCACTGGCATCACGCGCGCTTCGACCTCGAAAGCGGCGGAACCTTCGATCAATGGGCCGACGATGTGCGCGTATTCCCGGTGCGAGTCGAGGATGGGGCGCTGCTGGTCGACGTCGCCGATCGCGGCGATCGGCGACGGCACTTCCTTCGGCGCCTCGGCGACGGGCTCGAGCGCGACATCCGGCTGGTGATCGCGAAGTCGGTGATCGCACTGCTCGACCAAGGCGGCGACTCTAGCGAGGTGATGCGCGCCGGCCTCGAGTTCGGCGTGCGCAACCGGCGCGACGGCTGGGGCGCTGGATTGACAATTCTGACGTGCATGGCCAACCTCGCGCCCTGGCTTGATGCGGACGACCGCCCACGCGCGATGTATCACGGACTTGCGGCGGTTGCCGAGGACAGCGACGGCCATCCACCGCGATTCACCATTCGACCGCTGCCGGGAGGCGCAGCGGACCTCGCGACACTCAAGCGCTGGTTTCGGCGATTCGTCGAAGTGCGCGACAGCGAGGGTGCGGAACGTTGCATAACCACCGCCGTGCGGTCCGGAGCCCAGACCCCGGCGCTCGCCGACCTGATGTTCTCCGCCGCGACCGACCATCGCTACCTGACCACGGGTCACGTCCTGGACTTCACCAACAAAGCGTTCGAGGCGCTCGATCACGGCGCGGACGATCTCGCCGAACCGGTGCTCGCGAGTCTTGCGCGCAGCTACGCGAGGGGCGAACGGATGGAAGAGTCCAACGAGTGGCGCAATCCGATCGATCTGATCGCGATTTGCGAGCGCGCCTTCGAGTCGATTCCCGCGGCGCTCGAGGCCGGCCGGCGCATGCCATCGTCTGCCTGGAGCGGCCGCGAGGAGCTCGCAACAGTGATTCTCGGCGAGGATCCGCAGGCGATCGCCGACGCGATATTGTCGGCGCTTGGCGCCGGTGGGTCGCTCGCGGAGCTGGCCGGCACAGTCGCATATGCAGCGGCGCTTCGGATCGCGCGATTCCACATCAGCAACGAGTTTGGCGACTGGGACACCGCACATCACAGCTTCACGTTCGCGAACGCCGTGCACCAGGCGATTCAGCGCGCGCCATCCGCTGAGCTCCTGCGCGGTGCGTTCGATGCAGCAATGAGCATATATCTGAACCGCTTCCTCAACGTGCCCGCAGCGAGGATTCCAACCGTGAATGGCGCGGCCAGACCCGACTCGCGCGAATTGCTGGAGTCGCTGCCCGCATTACTTGACCGTCAGCAGCAAGTGGACTCGGCGGGAGCGCTGGTTGCCGGATATCTCGCGTCGGGCGGCGATGGCGCCGCGATGATCGCGGTGCTCGGGCGCGCTTTGCTGCGTGAGGATCGCGACTTCCACACTATTCAGGATTTCGAGGCGGCGGTGCGCCTGCATTCATACCTGGGCGCCACGCCGGCGGGCACTCACGCCTTGGTCGCGACGGCGCGCTATCTGGCGGCGCATTCACCGACGGTCCGTGCACAGGGCCAGACCTGGAACATCGCGACCCGGCTTCATCGGGGCGACCGCCTGTTCGAGGGATAACTTTCAACCCGTAGATGGAGGTGAGTCATGGCTATCACGCTCAATCACACGATCATACCGGCGCACGACAAGGAGGCGTCAGCAAAGTTTTTCGCCCACATCTTCGGCCTCAAGTACGAGGGCGCCACGGGTCATTTTGCGCCGGTTAGAATCAACGCAACGCTCACGCTGGATTTCGACAACTGGGATCGCTTCGAGATGCACCACTATGCTTTCCACGTAGGCGACAAGGAGTTCGACGCGATCTTCGGCCGCATCAAAGAGGCAGGCATTGCGTATGGGAGCGGTCCGTTCTCACAAGAGGACATGCAGACCAACACCTGGCGGGGCGGGCGCGGGGTCTATTTCAAGGATCCCAACGGCCACGTACTGGAGCTAATGACCCGGACCTGATCAGTGAACGACGGAGGTAGAACTCCATTCCGTGCAAGGAGAGCGATCACATGTTTTTCGGAAAAGGATCGGAACTATCTCAAAAGCCAGCGCCTCGCCAGAATCGCGACGGTCTCAAAGCAGTCGCAGCCCGATGTCGCGCCGGTCGGATATGAATTCGACGGCGAATACTTCTACGTCGGCGGCCGAAGTATGACCACGACATTCAAGTACAAGAACGTTAAAGCCAACCCAAGGGTTGCGATCGTAGTCGACGATCTCGAAAGCGTAGATCCATGGAGGCCGCGCGGAATCAGCGTCCATGGCACCGGCGAGTTGGTGCATCGGCGCGGTTACGCCGGCGAGGGCGAGTATATCCGGATACGACCGGAGAAGGTGCGCAGTTGGGGCATCGACAAGTCTGTATGAGCGCCGCCGCGCTGACGAGTCGCAGAATGAAAACCAACTTTAGGCTCCGACCCTATTTATAAGTAACTGAAGTTCCTTCCCCCACCACTGTCGGCAGCCATTAGGCGCCGACTGGGGTCACCTGACAGGTGGGGCCGACTACCACGTTCAGCCTCTGAGGGGACTGTGGCTAGTACGGAACGATTCACATTTTGGCCTTTACCTATTTCCGCAAGAGGTCACCGCTCGCGAGCCGAAAGAACTATGGCGTTCGGGTCCCGAGTGCTGTGGCGGGTAAAAACCATATAAGCAGGCATAAGTTGATCATCCCTGTTTGGACATTTGATTCAGATCAGCGGCCCTCTACACCACTCTCCTGAGCGTGTCCTCTGCAGTTGGCATTTCGGTTGACGTTCCAGCGGATGGACTCGTCTCTCGGTATTGCAAACATTGTCCTGAGCTATGGGTTGTCATGAGAGAAGAAGGAATGACGCTGGCATCATCGACTCCGCCCTCAAAGCTGATGATCGAAGCGGTGCGGCGCTAGCTATCGAGCTACGATTTCCGCTTCCACCGATTCCCGGGTCTGATCGTCTCATGGGAGTTCAGGAAATCCATCGCCGAATCGCCGACGATGTTGACGCTTTCCCGGAAAATCGACTTCCAGAGCTTCTTGTTCGAATCGAACAGATCGACCAGTCTCCAAGCCGGTTCTCTTTGTCAGCGTAAATTATGCGGCTCGAATAGCAGCAACCGGCGGCCTCGCTCGCAATCCGGTGCACATCGTCGATAGCCATCGAACCAACTACCCAAACGCGGTCGGCGGAGTCGATATCCGAGAAAGGGTCCGACCATCCAGCTATCCGACGCGCCTTGGGCTCACTACGCCCCGCCCACGGTTGCGTGCAGGCCGCCTTGGGCGCCAAGCCGAGTTCAGCGATTGTCCGGCCTGCCACCGTCGCGCGTGGCGATGTGCGCCGGCCTGCTAGCAATGGCGGAGCGCGGTAGCCCGAGCAAACGATCAACCGGATTCGACCGGATTGGCTTCTCGTTGATACTCTGAGTGGCGCGCGCGACTTACCTCAAGACCGGAGCCCATCTATCCTGAGAGTGTATCGTCGGACTGGACCGGAGAGGCGACCGTGGACTAAAGCCGGCCAAACCCTTGCAGAATCAGGTCGTCCGGCCTATACGGAAGTCGGAATCGGATAATTCAAACCGGAAATCCCCGATTGATCCTGTTTCGGGGATTGGACGCACCCGTGCTCTTCCTGGAAAGCCTGACCGAACCATCGGGCCGCATACATGACGGCTCAACCTTGACGGCGTCTGATAGTCATGAGGGCCAATCATGGATGCGCCGATAGTGACACACTCCGAACAAAGGGAGCGACGCCGCGAGCGGATAACCCGACGAGCCCAAGGCTTCTGGTCGTCCGATAGGAGTCTCACGGTTTTGCTCTTCCTTCTGGTGGGAAATATCTTTATAGTACCGCTCGCGCAATTCGCCACATGGGGCAGACTCGCTGGCCGCGCAATCCTTTCGCTCGTCATCATCTCAGGCTTGATCGCAACCGTCCGCGATCGCCGCATCATCCTGCTGGCCATCGCCCTCACCGTCGTGTCTCTCTTCGTAGGATGGGAGGACGTTGAGCGGCCCAATCTCTACCTTCACCTGTTCAACAATCTCTATTCGTGGGTGTTCATTGCACTTTTAATCGTGCTGATTCTCCGACAGGTTTTCCGTGAGGGACCAATCACCCCGCGCAGGGTACAGGGATCCATCGCGGTTTACATGCTCTTAGGACTCTTGTGGGCAGTCTCGTATGAAATCGTGGAACTGCTGAACCCCGGATCCTTCAGCATAGCTTCGCAACGCGGCAGTGCTACCCTACCGCAACTCGTTTACTTCAGCTTCACAACACTCGCGACTCTCGGTCTCGGGGACATCCTGCCCATAAGTCCGCTCGCCCGCGCTCTCGTGGTGCTGGAAGCGCTGGTGGGTCAGCTCTTTCCGGTTATCCTGATCGCCCGCGTGGTGACATTGGAAATCCAATACCAGCGGAATCGTTAACACTAAATCGAATTCCGTTGACACTGCGATATTCGCCCTCCTGCGCCAACGTCTGTGCGGCGCGGTAGGCTGAAGAGATGTCCAGGAAAGGTCCTGACATCCAGCCAAGTAGCTGTAGCCTGCCCATGAGAAGATGCTCAAAATCCTTGCGATGCAGGCGAATTTTCGCTACGGGTATCTAGGATCGAAAGGTCACAATGGAGTTCCCGGATAACACTCGCTCGCCGTATATCACTCGCGCCATAGTGTCGATTCTGTTCGTCCCGATGGTCTCGCTAGCTGCCGCAGGATGCGCC
>Ga0185299_10007188_pt1 | contig 11519 bp, 12 predicted proteins | sample PaiPotPPA55metaG_FD_128002 | JGI IMG/M metagenome (GOLD analysis project Ga0185299, IMG submission 128002) | Iron sulfur acid spring bacterial and archeal communities from Banff, Canada, to study Microbial Dark Matter (Phase II) - Paint Pots PPA... ...
CGCAGCAGCGTATTGTCATTGATGTTGGCTTCCAGATAAATACTCGCGCCATGGCCGCCGTCGCCGCCGGAAGGGCCGCCACGCGGAACATATTTTTCGCGCCGAAACGCCACGCAGCCGTTGCCGCCGTGGCCTCCCTTTACGAATATTTTTGCTTCATCAGCGAACACGAAACGTCCTTTGACCTCTTAGCGGAGGAATTGTTGCAAAAACAAAACGGTCCCGGATAACCGGGACCGCAAAAAAATCGCAGACCGAAGTCCGCCTGAATTCATAGTGCCGATACCGTTCAGTTTGTCGCAGATTTCGCTGACGATTTCGCTTCGTCGGCAGGTTGCACGCTGATAAACCGCCCATTGCGGCCTTTATCCTGGAACTGCACGATGCCCGTGACCAGCGCGTAAAGGGTGTCATCCTTGCCTTGTCCGACATTGACGCCAGCTTGATGCTTGGTGCCGCGCTGACGAATCAGGATGGTTCCAGCGTTGACGAATTCTCCGCCAAAGCGCTTCACGCCCAGCCTCTGTCCGTGTGAATCGCGGCCGTTTGTAGAGGAGCCGCCGCCTTTCTTATGTGCCATGATGCAATCCTTTTCGGGAAACGTGCTTCAAATCCCAATGATAATTTGTAGTTGTACTACGGTTACAACGAGATGTCGCTGACCTGTACCGCCGTGTAATTCTGGCGATGACCGCGGGAAATCTTGTACTGATTGGTCTTCTTGAATTTCAGCACCGTGACTTTCTTGGAGCGTCCCTGTTGCACGATCTTTCCGGTCACTTTGGCTTTGGAAGCGTCCGAACCGGAAAGCACCTTCTTGTCTTCCGTGTGCACTGCCAGAACCGACCCAAAATTCACAACTTCGCCCACATCACCGCTAACTCGTTCAATTCGAATAGTATCGCCCGGCGCGACACGGTACTGCTTGCCCCCGGTTTTGATTACCGCGTACATAAGCCTCCGCCCTCTAAAGACAAACTACGATTATACGATTTAGCCGCTAATTTCGTCAACGAAACTTAAACTGAACTTAAACTGACCCTGCAAGATAATGCCGCCATGGACTCCAGCGAGACTTGGTCACCGCCCTTTCCGGAGCAGAGCCATTTTGCTTCTTTATTAACATAATATTTCCTTGCTATTTTAGTTTACTCATGGCGTCTCTCATGGTATATAGCTGCTTAATTAGTTAACTAGTTAGTTACCATGTGCGGGAAGCGCCCCTCGCAAGAAAGGCTGGACCTTATGCTCGTGCGATCAGGGGACCTGTGGCATTGCACCAATCCCGCTTGCCTCTCGGAATTATCCATCGGAACAAGTAGGGATGCTGAAGTGGACCATGTTTACTGTGTCTGCGGGCAGTCATGAAAAAACATTACAAACCGCCGGTCTTTCGTTACCTCGATTTCATCGGGGAACGCGAACAAGACGCTCTGCATGCTCTCGCGCCGGAGCTCTTGCTGCAGACTGTTCGGAAGGAGTAACGCATGTCTCCCGAGACAACATCCGTTAAGTACCGTTCGCCCTCCCCGGTACGTGCCAGGAATGCCTTGCTGGCTCAGTCAGGCATCGCGCGCACTTTCGGAGGTTTAGGAAGTTTCCTCGCTGTTATCTTCCTCGGCGGCGGAATCTATCTGCTGCAGGAATCGTTCACCGACCCCCTGCGTGCTCAGGCCGTCGGGTTAATTGCCGGAAAAGCTCACCGCAGTCATGCGCAAACGCCGGTGCACTCACTGGTGATGACTCCGTCACCGCTGGTGCCGCCGAAAGAGACCGCCAAAAACCTGGCAAGCACTATCGCAAGCGCCTGAATCAAACGGCACAGATCCATCACGCTCGCGGAATCGCCGCGAAATAGCGCTCTTCCAATATGCCTTGGTGATGCAGCTCGTGCCCCGCGACCATGAACGCCAGCGCCCGCACGCTGACTTCCTTGCCGCTGGCCATTCCGCGTCGTCCCCAGGCCGCCTCATTCAGGGATCGGAATAGCGCGATGCTGCCGCTGCGCACGGCCGCGAACTCCTCCGCGAGATCGGCCAGGCGCCGCTCGCCAAAACCGCCGTTCTTCACATAATCGTCCTGCTCGAACCCTGGCAGCGGGGTCTTATCGCCACGCGCGATGCGCATGGCGCGGTAAGTAAAAACCCGCTCGGTGTCCGACATATGCCCAACGGTTTCCTTGACGCTCCATTTATCGGGCGCGTACCTGAAGTTACCTTCGCGTTCGCTGCGTGCCGACAGCATCTGCAACATATGCAGGCGTTGTGCTTCCAGTGCGGCCATCACGTCGTCGCCGGGTACCAACGCGATGTAACGCGCGTAAAAAGGTGCGTACTCGTTTTGCTCAGGCCTGCTTGGTTTCATCGATCCCACCAACCTCATGCGCTCCGATTTGTTGTTGCACTTGCCGCCGGAATTCCTGTGGATGCGAAATCAGCACGAACGATTCAGGTGTTCCACCTGTCCCGTGCACCACGACATCGCCATAGCCCAGCGTGCGTCCCCACATTGTTTCATGGACGGCGATGCTTTCCACTCGCGACAGCATTAAGTCCAGCGTTCTGCGATTGCCCAATCCGGTTTTGATCAGCACCCGGCGGTTGGTCACCGCCATTTCCGTGGCGTTGCGCTTGGTCATTCCCCAAGCCAGGATCGCCAGTCCGATAACCACCAACACCCCGCCGGCAACCACCAGGGTCTCCGCCCCACCTGGCATGCGCGTAACATAATCATAGATTTCCGGACGCTTTGCGGCGACCTCAAACAGCAGAAATAATCCTGGCAGGCCCACCAACAGGGCGATCAGCAGCGGTCCAATCAGCACAATCCAATGGTGTCGCGTTTGGTAGAGTAACGTCTCCCCAGGCACCAGATTTTTTTCCACATAGCTCATCTCATCCTCGCCATCGCCGCCATGTCGTTTTTCTGCGCTGCGCGAAATCATACTTGATACTCTAGTGCGCATCCAAGCGAGGCGCGCTATGTCGCCTCGCCGATTGGAACGCCTGAGACGGCATGGACATGGTACTCCAGAAAACCCGCGTAGCATTTCAAGGCGAGCCCGGAGCCTTCAGCGAAGCGGCCGCCTTTCAACTTCTTGGCGACTCCATCACCACAGTTCCACGCGCTACCTTCGATGCCGCGTTTGCCGCCATGAAAGATGGGGCTGCTGACGCGCTGCTGGTCCCCGTTGAAAACAGTTTGGCGGGCTCGGTAGTTCGGGTCTTCGATTTGCTTCTGGATAGTTCCTTGCAGATTGTCGCTGAGACCATCCTGCCCATCCAGCATCACCTGATCGGTTGTCCCGGTGCTTCGTTGGCGGACATTCGCGCGGTAGCGTCGCACCCCATGGCGCTCGCGCAGTGCGAGCGATTATTTACCGACCATCCATCATGGAAACGCCTGCCGGTCGAAGATACCGCGGGCAGCGTGCGCGAAGTTCTTGCACGCCAGGACAAATCTGTCGCCGCCATCGCAGGACAACGCGCCGCCGATCATTACCGCGGCGTCATCTTGGCCAAATCTGTGCAGGATAACGCCGAGAATTTTACACGCTTCGTTCTGCTCGTCCCTGAAACCCAGGCCGCCGCGCAAGCCGCCCCCAACGCCCATAAAATGTCCATCGCTATGCGTCTCGCACATCGGCCCGGAGCATTACTCGCTTCCCTTGAGCCTTTCGCGCGCCACCAAGTGAACCTACTAAAAATCGAAAGTCGCCCAATCCACGGCCGCCCCTGGGAATATCAATTCTTTCTGGACGTGGAATCGGGCCGTCCCGGCCAGATGGAAAAGGCGCTCAGCGAAGTGCGCGCAGCCACCGCGGAGCTTCGCGTTCTCGGCCGTTATCCTGCCGCTAAAACCAGCTAATCGCTCGCGTGCTAAAAATGAAAAGGGCCAGCTGAAAGCCGGCCCCATTCCATTTGGTGAATTATTTACCGTGTCCCAGAATTGCCCTTAGCAGTAGCTGCAGGCCTCACCACCCATCATCGCCGGGCCTTGTCCCTCGCTACCGGTCACATCGGCCTTGATGCGCCGCAGGCGCCGGCCCAGCCGTTCTGCAAGTTGGTGCCGCGCGCGCCACAGACGCGCCTTCAAAGTGTTCTCGGTTACTCCGAGCTTCTTGGCGGCCTCGCCGGTGGAGTAGCCCTGCATATCGCGCAAAACAAACGCGGTGCGCAGCAAAGGCGAAAGCTCATCTAGGTTTTCACTGATTATTTCGCGCAACTCCGTGCTCACGAAAACCTGCTCCGGATTTGGCCCGCTATCCGCGAACCGCTCTGAGGCCGGCAGCTCGTCTTCGCGAGGCGTCTCATCCAGCGATACCGCTGGGCGAGCTTTGGCGCTTCTCCGCCGCATCAGCGCCGCGTTGATCACGATGCGCGTCAGCCAGGTAGAGAATTGCGAGCGCCCTTCGAACCGCTTCAAGTTGCGGTACGCCGACAGCAGTCCGTCCTGCAAAGCGTCCTCAGCGTCCTCAGCGTTTCCGAGCACGCGCAACGCAGTCTGAAACAACGGACGCTGGTAGCGGCGGAATAGCGCCTCCACCGCTTGCGCGTCGCCACGTTGTCCGGCACGAATCAGCTTTTGCTCGTCGAATTGCCCGGCCGCCACTTGCGGGTTAGCCAGTGCTGCTGTTGGTGTTACAGTTTGTGTCGCCATCGTCGTCCCCCATTCAAATTGAAAACTCGTCTAAAAAAATTCCTTAGTGCACCGGCACGCCACCGGCCGGCACGCGCGGCTTTTTCATCATGAGCAGAATCGGAATCACCGCGAAAAACACGACTCCCAGCATTTTGAAATTGTCGAGAAACGCCATCATCACGGCCTGCCGCTGCACCGTGTTGTAAATCATCGTTTGCGCCTGTGACGTGGCGTGCGCCAGGCTCGACCCTGCGGTAACCAGCTTGGTCTGCAAGCCACCCAGCATCCCGCGATACGCCGAGCCGTAATCGTTCACCCGATCCATCAGCTGCGCCTGGTGAACCTGCGAGCGCCGCTGCAGCATCGTCGTTACCGTGGCGATCCCTACACTGGCCCCGATATTTCTGGCCAGGTTGATGATCCCCGTCCCCATATTTGTTTTATCTCGCGGCACGTAGGCGAACGCCGCGACATTGATAGGTATAAACAGGAACGCCAGCCCGAAGCTTTGCAGCATGCGCGTGCGTACCGCATGCCCGTAGTCGAGCCCGAGGTCCCAGCCTGCCATTACAAATAGTGCGGAGGCCGATATGATGCACCCGAAGGTAATAAGGATGCGTGTATCTACCCTGGACACCAACAGGCCCACCACCGGCATCATGCACATGATCACCGCGCCGCCCGGCGAAAGCGCCTTGCCAGCCATCTCCGCCGTGTAGCCCAAAAGTTGCTGTAACAACTGTGGAATCAACACCGTACTGGAGTACAAGACGAACCCAAGAAAGAACATTGCCAGGGTCGCGATCGCGAAGTTCCGGTCCTTCAACATGCGTAAATCGACTACCGGCTCTTTTTCCCGTAACTCCCAGATAATGGCGGAGATAATCCCCACCAGCATCAGCCCGAAAAATACACGGATGAAGTTGGAAGACAACCAATCGTCGCGCTGGCCTTTGTCCAAAATGATCTGCATGCTTCCCAAGCCCAAGCTGATCAAGCCGATACCGATGTAATCGATACGGAATCCGCTCTTCAGACTGGCCCGCTTCATATGCGGAGGATCGCTGACCAGAAGATTCGTCAAGATCAGCGAAATGATGCCCACCGGCACGTTGATGTAGAAAATCCAGCGCCACGAAAAACTGTCCGTAATCCAACCGCCGAGCCACGGACCGATCGTCGGAGCAACCACCACCGCTAGGCCATACACGGCGAACGCCATGCCTCTTTTTTCATACGAAAATGTGTCGTTCAGAATGGCTTGTTCACTGGGCTGCAATCCGCCGCCGCCCGCGCCCTGCAAAATCCTGAAAAATACCAGCATGCCGAGGCTGGGCGCCAACCCGCACAAAAATGAACTGATCGTAAACACCGCCACGCAGGACATATAGAAACGCTTGCGTCCAATCAAACTGGAAAACCACCCCGACAACGGCAGCACAATAGCGTTCGATACTAAATACGACGTCAACACCCAGGTGGATTCATCCGAGCCGGCCGACAAGCCCCCCGCGATGTGCGGAAGCGCAACGTTGGCAATCGAGGTATCCAGAACTTCCATGAAGGTTGCGAGCGTCACCGTAACCGCGATCACCCATGGGTTGATCGACCCGTCCGGCATTCGCAATTTCGATAGAAGTCTGTGGCGCATCGCGTTCGTTGCTTCCTTCTTTGCAACTGCCCAACAAATTCTCTCGTCCGCTTGCTACTCGGTTATCACCGTCACATCCGCATTCATTCCCGGCCGCAATATTGCTTTCTGCTCCGGAATCGGATCGACAATGATCTTCACCGGTATGCGCTGGACCACTTTCACGTAATTACCCGTCGCATTTTCTGGCGGCAGCAAACTCAACATCGCGCCCGTAGCCCCGGCTATGGAGTCCACATGCCCGCTGAAAGACGTCCCGTAGGTGTCCACTTTCACTTCGGCTTTTTGTCCGGCACGCATCTTTTTCAGTTGCGTCTCTTTAAAATTTGCCGTGACCCACACGTCTTGTAGCGGCACGACCACGAGCAAACCCTGCCCCAGTTGCACGATTTGTCCGATCTCGACTTGCTTGTGCGTCGCTACTCCATCGACCGGTGCCACAATCTCCGTGTAGCTCAAATTAAGCTGCGCGCCTTCCACCATCGCGCGCGCCTGCTCAACCTTCGCGAGCTTGCCCTGCGCGTCCGCGGTCCTCATGCTCACCTGCTGCAAGTCGGCATGTGCCGATGAAACGCCTGCGCGCGCCTGCTCCACTCTTGCTCTTGCGGCGTTCAGCTGCGCTTTGGCGATATCAATGCTGCTGGTTGCCTGCTCAATTTTTTCTTGCTCCGCTCTCAGGGCACTCGCCGTCGCATCCGCATTGGCTTTCGCCGCGTCAAATTGCTGCTTCGAAATTTCTCCTTTATCCAAAAGCGGCTTGTAGCGCTCCAGATCGGCCTGTGCGAGTTGCGCATTGGCCTGCGCCTTCGCGACGTTGGCATGCGCATAAGCCAGATCGGAATTTTGCGCTTGGGCATAAGCAGCCTGCGCCCGCGCCAAGTCCGCTTCGGCGCCCAGCAATCCCGCGCTGGCATTGGAGGTTCCGCTCGTCACGTTTTCACGCGTCCGTGGAACGTCCACAGTCGCCGACTGCGCTTCACTCTGTGCCAACGCCAGCGCTGCATTGGCGTTATCCAATGCCGCCTGATAATCGCGCGGATCGATCTTCACCAACACTTGCCCGGCCTTCACCGCTTCGTTGTCGTGCACTAGAACTTCTGCTACACGGCCGGAAATTTTCGCCGCAATTGGAGTGATGTGCCCGTCTACCTGCGCGTCGTCCGTCGATTCACGATTGCGGTAATACAGAAGAAGTCCGATCGCCACAGCCACGAGCACAATTGCGCTTAGAATCAGAAACCGCTGTACTTTCGGGTTCTTTAATCCCTTAGGAGGTTCTGGAACAGGAGGCTCCTCCAGCTCCATCGGGATCCCTGCCGCATTGTCCAGCCCGACTTCGAGTTCAACACTCATCTTTTGCTCGCCCCTTACTTCGCGTACACCCGTTCCATCTGTCCAACTGACCGCGCCAGATCCGCGCGCGCCTGGTTAAAGCGGTAAAGCGCCGCAATCTGGTTATCGTTGGCGCGTGCCAGCGAATCCTGCGCCTGGATCACTTCGATGTTGTTAGCCACCCCTGCGCGAAAGCGATCCCGTGCCTGATCCACTTCCTGATTCGACAATTGCACGCCAAGATTTGCCACTTGCACCTGGCTCCTCGCGGAAGTCAGGGTGATCAGCGCGTTCTTTACATCCAGCCCAATCTGATTACGCAGGTCGGCCTGCTGTTGTTGCAGTCGCTGTATTTCCAAATTCGCGCGGGTAGTCTCGGCGCGGATTCGACCACCGGTAAAAAGCGGCATGCTGAGGTCCAATTCGTAGTTGTAAGTTGGAATCCCGTTATTTAGCCGCGTGCCCTGATACTCCCAGTCACCGTTGACTTTCACCGCAGGGAGCCGCGCGTCCCACGCCTGCTTTTTTTGCCATTGCGCCGCTTTAATCTGGTCGTTCAGTGACTTCCATTCATAGCGCGCCGAGAGCGCTTCCTCGATGCTTTGTTCCACTTCGGGCTGAGGCGTTTCGAAATAACTCAATGAGTCGGCCAACTCAATCGTCTGCCGCGGATCCAGGTTCAACAGCCGGCTTAAAGCGAAAAGAGAAGTTTCGCGGTCCGCTTGCGCTTCCAGCAACCGTTGCTTCTCGTTTTGCAGCTCCACGTTGGCGCGCAGCGTATCGATTCCTGTGCCTACGCCCTCGTGCTGCAAATCCGCCGCCTGGTTATAAAGCGCTTGCGCCAAGTCGACTCGAGATCCTGCGGCCTGCACTGTCGCAACCGCACGCAACGTCCCGATATACTGCGACACCACTAACAGAACCACTTGCTCGCGCGTCGACAGGCTGTTGGCCTTTTGCGCGCTGGCTATAGAGCGCTCCGCCTGGTAACGGCGCCACAGAGTCAGGTCAAACACCGGCGCCGAAAACGAAGGACCTGCCTGAAAGACTTGAAGCGGTCCTATATGTTGGGGGAATCCGGGAATCGGTTTCCCGAACTGGCTTTGGATATTCACACGCCGGACCGCGTCACTGGTATCTAATTGCGCCTGCGGCAATAAGGCCGCGAGCGCCACGTTCTTGTCTTGGACGGCTTCTGCCGCTTGAATGACAGCAATTTGTGCGGTGGTGTTCTGTTTCAAAGCCAACACCACAGCCTGATCCAGAGTCAGTCGCAATACGTCAGTTGGAGCGTTGGGAGGAAGGCCATCACGAGCAGCGCCCGTTTGCGCTTTCGCGAAATTCGCGCTAGCTAGGGACAGACCCAAAAACAAAACATAGAAAATGATTGGCGTTCGCTTGGGGCCTTTGGCCGGCTTCTCATCTTTCTCGTCACCTTGTTTTGCGGCGATTTCTCTGACAATGGCCTGGTTCAAACAACCTTCCGCCATCAGCTTGCCGCCTTGGTGGTGGATCTCCGCCAATAAAGCCTTACCCGCCGCATCGATGAAGCTGACACCGCAAAGGTTTATGCTCAGACTTTCCCCGGATGAGCTGCTGCGCAAGTCTTTCCAGCTCTGCTCCAGAGCCGAAACCCAAGGACCCGCAAGCTTGCCCTCAACGGTTAAACTAATCTTGCCGGGTTTCTGTTCAATCGTTATGCGCAGCATGGTGTGTCCGCCCACTAACCAAGTGCATGGCGCACACCAATGAATATTAAAGTTTGTAAACAGCCATCTAACACATTATAGACAGTTTATGTTATTTTCGACGGTTTGGGCAGGCACCCAGATAGGCAATATTTGGGCAACTGCTACTTAATTGGCATAATCATGACAGCCCATATATGGGCTAACGCTTGGAATTAGCGCTTAACCGCTATCGCTTGCACTTCAAAATGCCCGCCTCTCAACAACGACGCCACACCGATAAACTCCCTCGCCGGGAATTCCTTACCCGTAAAGTAACTTCGGTAAGCGGCATTGAATTTGTCGTATAGCGTCAGATCTGTGCACGCTACCTGCACGTAAACCAAGTCGTCCATCGCCATGCCCGCCGCCGTCAATGTAGCCTTCACATGGTCCAGTAATAACTTAATTTCATCGTCGATTTCAGCCGGCGCTTTTCCGGTCTTGGAGTCGAGCCCAATACGTCCGGAAAGGTACAGCGTGTTACCCGCCAGAATTGCTCCGCTGAACGGTAATTGCGGGTTATCGTCCGGCAAGCTTATAGCTCGGCGCGTGGCCGGCGCGGTGGATTGCGAAAACGCACCATGCGTCACAAAAAATCCTCCAACCGCTAATACCGCGACGAATGACAGGACACGTCCGTTCATAAATCCTCCTTGTTAGAAAGAACCGAATGCACACCAAGCCTGGCGCTTTGCGAACCAGAGTGTAGGCCTCGCCGCACCCTTGCCGCAAGCGGGCAAATCAAATTGTCTAAACTCTCGCGTCGCGCCGATCGCTCCGGCATTAGAACGAAATAATCTGCATGCGGATCAGGTACAACGTTACTGTCGCAACCATAATCCACAACAGCACTCCTTGCAGAAGTGGCCGCCATCCGACGCTCTTCAGCGTGGCGACCGAAATTCCCGTGCCGATCAAAAACAGCGTCGCAGTTAGCCCTAGCCTTCCCGCACTGAACGCCCATCTATCAAAATTTCCAAATGGTGGAAGATAGGTGTTCACCACTGCCGCTAGGCAAAAAAACAATATGAACCATGGCAGCGGCACATGAGTCTTGCTGCGCTTCACTGCCGCGGTCGCGAGCGCCAATGGCACAATCCACAGCGCGCGCGCCAGCTTTACTGTCGTGCCCACCACCAGCGCCTGGGGGCCATACTTCGCCGCGGCCCCCACCACCGAACTCGTATCGTGAATTGCCAATGCCGCCCACAACCCGAACTGCGATTGTGTTAAATGCAAAACATTCCCAATGGGCGGAAACAGCAAAAGCGCGATGGAGTTGAGAATGAAAACCGTGCCTAAGGACACCGCCATTTCTTCGTCGTCCGCGTGCAATATCGGACCGATCGCAGCAATGGCGCTGCCTCCACAAATCGCTGTGCCCGCGGTAATCAAATAAGATGCATTGCCGCCGATCCGCAGAACTTTTCCGATTGCCAGCCCAACGATCAATGAAAACAAAATTCCCATCGCGGTGTACACGAATCCACTACGCCCGGCCTTCACAATCTCGTGCAGGTTCATTCCGAACCCTAGCGCCACCACGGACACTTGCAGCAGAATTCTCGCGGCGCTGCGGCTGAACTCTGGGTACGGGTGCCGTACACTGAGCCCGAAAATAATTCCTAAGGTCAGCGCGACTGGCGGAGAAATCCAGCCGCTCAAACATAAAATTAGCGCCACTATGAAAATAATTTTTGCGGCGAAGGCCATCGACTAGGGTTGGACGGCAGGTGGGGCAACTTGTGCAGGGGCAGCGTTTTGCTTAGGCTGAGCCGCGCTATTTGCGCATTCAGTCACGATTTTAGCGGTACGCTCTCTACTGACCCGACAGGCGGAATCGTAGATCCGGCATTGCGCCAATGTATATTGGCATCCGCATTTGCAGGTCTCTTCGTTCATGCGATGTAAAGCTACCGTCTTCTGCGCCGGCGTGAGGCTGGTCATATCTACGCCGGGGAGCTCGCTGGCGCGGTTCGCATGTTTCAAAAATATTTCTCCGGTATCCTGAAACGTTTCCACCCTCGCACTGATCGGCAGTCCCAGGAGCGCGCGAACTTCCATTTCATACAGCTCTGGATCACGCAGCCCAATATGCTTCTGCACCACTCGGCCCTGCGCATCAATAATAAAAGACGTTGGCAACGCCGGCACGCCGCCAAACT
>Ga0185299_10007189_pt1 | contig 11518 bp, 7 predicted proteins | sample PaiPotPPA55metaG_FD_128002 | JGI IMG/M metagenome (GOLD analysis project Ga0185299, IMG submission 128002) | Iron sulfur acid spring bacterial and archeal communities from Banff, Canada, to study Microbial Dark Matter (Phase II) - Paint Pots PPA... ...
GTTCACTGGCTTTTCTTCATTTTCGTTGGCTGGCTGTGGGTGCGAGCGTTTTCGGGCGGTGCAAAAATCTGTGGGAAAGTGAAGGCGAGTCTGCCATACTGCCGCGCATGTCGCTGTTAAGTTCACCGACGAGAGTGCGCGCGCGGATTTCCACGCGGATTTTTCTGCGCTTGACAGCGATGGACGTTTGCTGCGGTCCTCCTGCCTGCGAGTAATTCGAAACGATTGCCGCGTGATTTTCTGGCGCGAAGAAATCCTTTGCTCATGGAACGGCCGATGAGGGAGACGTGCATTTATGAGTGAACCAATGATTCGTTGGGAGGAAGTGGTGCAGCCGGGGGCGACCTGGTCGCACGTGCTGAAGCGCGGCACGGCTTTGCGCATCACCGATGTGGAGGGCGGGGCGAATGTGGGGGCGCTTTTTTGCAATTTCGAATGCCCGGTGGAGCGATACAACATCGATACGCTGAAGGCGCAGCAGGTGGCGGTGTTGACCAAAGGCTGCGTGCTGTATTCGGACATGGGGCGGATTCTTTGTTCGATCGTCGAGGATACTGCTGGGGGGCACGACCCAATTGCGGGGTGCTCGAATGCGGCGCTCGTGAAGCGGAAGTACGGCGAGTCGCGCTATCAGGACGCGCGGAACGATTACTACAAAAATGCGCGCGACGGATTTTTGATCGAGCTGGAGAAATGGGGACTCGGGCCGCGCGATTTGGGACCCAATGTGAACTTCTTCAGCCGATTGCGTGTGGATGGCGACGGGAATATCGCGTATCAGCGGAGCGTTTCTGGGGCGGGTTCGTTCGTGGAGTTGCGGGCGGAGATGAATGTGTTGACGATTCTGAACACTTGCCAGCATCCGCTGGATCCGAATCCGAAGTATGGGCCCAAGCCGGTGCGCTTATCCATTCGAACTGTGCCAGCGCCTGGGGCTGATGACTTGTGCCGAAATTTCCGGCCGGAAAACGGGCGGGGTTTCACGCTGACGGAGCGGTATTTTCTGTGAACAGGGCTATGAGCGGGCTTATGAGCGGGATGAACATTGTGCCGAGCAAACTGGACGTGGACCAGGCGGCGTATCGTTGCATCGTTTTGGCGGGGGAGCCCTGGATGCGAGAGATTCGAAAGGGCCAGTACTTCCGGATCGTGGACCTTAAAGGGAATCAGGCGGCGGATACGCTTTTTTACAACGCGCACGATTACAACGATCGTTACGATGCCCAGAATACGATTCGCGAGCAGCAGAACCTGTACTTGACGACGGGAACGCGGCTGATGTCGACGGCGGGTAATGTGCTGCTGACGATTGTTGCCGATACATGCGGGTGTCACGACACGCTTGGAGGTGCGTGCGCGACGGAGAGCAACATGGTGCGCTACGCGCTCGAGAAACGCCACATGCACGCCTGCCGGCAAAGTTTCGTGAAAGCCGTGATGGAATGGGGCCGGGGCATGAGCAAGCGAGACGTTACCAGCAACATTAATTTCTTCATGAATGTGCCGGTGACGCCGGAAGGTAAGCTGACGTTTGAAGACGGCGTGTCCGAGCCGGGGAAATACGTGGAGATGCGCGCGGAGATAGATGTGCTGGCGGTGATCAGCAATTGCCCGCAACTCAATAATCCTTGCAACGCCTACAATCCAACGCCGATTGAGGTGGCGATCTGGGATGGGCAGCCGCTTTGATGGTGCGGAAAGTCCTGATCGCCAATCGTGGTGCAATCGCCTGCCGGATCCTGCGAACGTTGAAGAGGATGGGGATTCCGTCGGTCGCGGTGTATTCCGAGGCGGATCGGCATTCGCTGCATGTTGAAATGGCTGACGAAGCTGTTCCGATTGGGCCAGCGCCTGCCGCACAGAGTTATCTTTCGATTGACGCGATCCTCTACGCGGCTCAAACGTCCCGTGCGGATACGATTCACCCTGGCTATGGATTCTTGAGCGAGAACGCCGGTTTTTCGGAAGCTTGCGCGAAGAATGAAATTGTTTTCATCGGGCCGACTGCGGAGCAGATGCGAACGTTTGGATTGAAACATACGGCGCGCCGCGTTGCGGAGGAGAACGGCGTTCCCTTGCTTCCTGGCACGGGGCTGCTGGCGAGTTTGGCTGCGGCAATGGAGGCGGCGGAGAAGATCGGTTATCCCGTCATGCTCAAGAGCACGGCGGGTGGCGGCGGGATTGGGATGAGGTTGTGCCGCTCGATGGAGGAGTTAGGGGAAGCCTACGATGCGGTGCGACGGCAAAGCGAATCGAATTTTGGGTCGGCTGGGCTGTACCTGGAGAAATTCGTCGCTCGTGCGCGGCACATCGAGGTACAGATTTTTGGCGACGGAAAGGGAACGGTTGTTGCGCTGGGCGAGCGCGACTGTTCCGCGCAACGGCGCAATCAGAAGGTGATCGAGGAAACGCCGGCGCCGGGGCTCACGGAAACGGTGCGCGCGAAGCTTTTTGAGATGGCGACGCGGCTGGGAGCGGCTGTGAGCTATCAGTCGGCGGGCACGGTGGAATTCATCTACGACAGCGATACCGCGGAAGTTTATTTTCTGGAGGTCAATACGCGGTTGCAGGTCGAGCATGGTGTAACTGAGGAGGTGACGGGCATCGACTTGGTGGAGTGGATGATCCGACAGGCGGGCGGCGAGAACCCTGCGCTTGAGCGGGAGAAGATTAAGGCCGCGGGATGCTCCATCCAGGTTCGAATCTATGCCGAGGATCCCGCGAAGAATTTCCAGCCGAGTGCGGGGAGGCTTTTTACCGTTGCATGGCCACGAGGCGCGCGAGTGGAAACCTGGGTGCAAGCCGGTACGGAGATCACGCCTTACTACGATCCGATGTTGGCGAAGATCATTGTGTGGGGCGAGAACCGGACGGTGGCGCTACACGAGTTGCAGAGGGCGTTGTCGGAATGCAAACTGACGGGCATCGAAACGAATCTTGAGTACTTGCGGCAGGTTACCTCAGGGGCGGCATTCGAGGCGGGCGGCATAGCAACGTCGTTTCTCGCGGCATTTGAGTACCGGCGCAACGCGATCGATGTGGTTGAGGCTGGAACGCAGACGACGATCCAAGACTATCCCGGACGACTGGGATTTTGGCATGTGGGCGTGCCGCCGTCGGGACCAATGGATGCTCTGGCGTTTCGACTGGCGAACCGGCTGGTGGGGAATCCGGATTCGGCTGCGGGTTTGGAGATCGCGGTGACGGGACCGACGCTGCGGTTCGCGTCCGACGCGGTGATCGCTTTGGGTGGGGCGGATTTTGCGGCGTTGCTTAATGGCGTTCCCGTGGCGCGGTGGAAATCGATCGTGGTGCGGGCTGGATCTGTGCTGGAGATGAGCAGTGCACTGGCGGGTGGGAATCGCGCGTACTTGGCGGTCGCCGGTGGAATCGATGCGCCTGAATATTTGGGAAGCAAGAGCACATTCATTCTGGGAGGATTCGGCGGGCACGCGGGAAGGGTGTTAAGAGCGGGAGACGTCCTGCATATTGCTCCGTCCGCTGCGGAAGCTCCGATTCAGCGCGAACTGCCGGCGAATGTTGCTCCGCGATATGAGAAACAATGGGCGATCGCGGTGCTGTATGGTCCGCACGGTGCGCCAGATTTTTTCACGTCTGCGGACATTGAGATGTTTTTCGCGACGGCGTGGCAGGTTCACTACAATTCGGACCGCACGGGCGTTCGTCTTATCGGGCCGAAGCCTGGTTGGGCGCGCAAGGACGGTGGCGAGGCGGGCCTGCACCCTTCGAATCTTCACGACAACGCATACGCCGTCGGTACGGTCAATTTCACTGGAGACATGCCAGTGATTCTCGGCCCGGATGGCCCGAGCCTCGGGGGCTTTGTTTGTCCAGCGACGATTGTGCAGGCTGAATTGTGGAAGATCGGGCAGCTCAAGCCCGGGGATGTCGTGCGGTTCCGGGGAATTTCGGCGGAGCGCGCTTCGCGGATGGAGAACGAACTCGAGACATTCATCGAGGAGCTTTCCGGGGGCTTGCCGTGTCTACCTGGAAAGGGAATCCAGGAAGAGGCAATTCTACGGAATCGTCCTGAGCGGGAAGATGCACCGGCGGTGGTATGTCGTTCGGATGGAGACCGACATCTTCTCGTGGAGTACGGGCCAAACGCCCTCGATCTGAATCTTCGGTTTCGCGTGCATGCACTGCAAGAGCAGCTGCAGAATGCCGGGCTGCCGGGAATTATCGACGTCACGCCGGGAGTTCGATCGCTGCAAATTCATTATGAAGCTCGGGTGCTGAGGCGCGAGGAACTGCTCGATGCGCTGGATAGCGCCGAGAATCGCATTCCCGATCTACGAGACATCGTGGTGCCCTCACGCATCGTACACCTTCCACTGTCGTGGGACGATCCGGCGGTTCAGTTAGCGATTCGCAAGTACATGCAGTCGGTTCGACCGGATGCGCCATGGTGCCCGAGCAACATTGAATTCATCCGCAGGATCAACGGACTGTCTTCGATTGACGAGGTACACCGCATTGTTTTTGCAGCGAACTATCTGGTGCTGGGGCTCGGCGATGTTTATCTCGGAGCGCCCGTTGCAACGCCGGTCGATCCAAGGCACCGGCTGGTCACCACGAAGTACAATCCAGCCCGCACCTGGACGCCCGAGAACGCCGTGGGCATTGGCGGCGCATATCTTTGCGTGTATGGAATGGAAGGTCCTGGAGGATACCAGTTTGTTGGCCGAACCCTACAGATGTGGAACACGCATCGCAGCACGGCGGAGTTTCGCCCCGGCACACCATGGCTGCTGCGGTTCTTCGATCAAATTCGTTTTTATCCGGTGAGTGCCGAGGAATTGCTGGAAATCCGTGATGCGTTTCCTCGCGGGGGCTATCCACTCGAGATCGAGCAGCGAGATTTTCGACTTAGAGAATACCAGGCGTTTCTTGCATCGATTACGAAAGAGGCTGCGACGTTCAAGGATGGGCAGCAGAAAGCGTTTCTGGAGGAGCGCGAACGCTGGGCCGATACGAAAGCAGAGGAGTCTTTCGAGGCCCCATCTACTGGTCCCGCCACGCTCGAATCAGACAATGTGGTCCCGGACGGATGCCGGCCGGTACGCTCTCCCATTACCGCCAACGTTTGGACCGTTGCCGTGGGGATCGGTGAGCGCGTCGAAATCGGGCAAAAGCTCATGGTTCTGGAAGCGATGAAAACGGAAATCGTGGTTGCGGCGCCGAGTGCCGGGGTCATTGAGAAATTGAGTTGCGGTCCCGGAAGCTTGGTATACGCAGGGCAGCAATTAGTCTCGCTTCGTCCCGAGAGTTAAATATGAACCTGGACCTGAGTTCGTTGCACACGCTCTATTCGTCGGGGAAAGGCCGGCCCACGCATGTGATTGAAAGCATATATGACCGCATCGGCGCGGGCCCCGAAAAACCTGTTTGGATTTCGCTGGTACCGCGTGAGGCAGCGCTGGAACGGGCTCGCGAATTGGAAAACGACCCCGCGGCCATGGCGCACCCTTTGTATGGCGTACCTTTCGCCATCAAGGACAATATCGACCTGGCGGGCCTTCAAACTACAGCGGGATGTCCCGCATACAGCTATTCCCCGAAGCGCAGCGCTACGGTGGTCGCGAGACTACTCGCCTCCGGGGCCATGCCCATCGGGAAAACGAACCTGGATCAGTTTGCTACGGGTTTGGTGGGGACCCGATCACCGCATGGCGCCTGCTCGAGCGTATTCAATGAGCGCTATATTTCGGGTGGCTCGAGCTCGGGTTCGGCCGTTGCGGTTGCCCGCGAACTGGTCAGCTTTTCGCTCGGCACTGACACCGCGGGCTCCGGCCGCGTTCCCGCAGCCTTCAACAACCTGATAGGGCTTAAGCCGACGCGCGGACTGCTCAGTATGTCTGGCGTGGTGCCCGCGTGCCGCACGCTCGACTGCGTGTCGATTTTTGCAACGACTTGTCATGATGCGCAGGCCGTGTGGAAAGAGGCAAAGGGCTACGATGCAGTTGATTCATTCTCGCGTACGCCGACCATTGGGCAGAACGCAGCGCCGTGGCTGCACGGTTCCTTCCGCATTGGCGTGCCTTCCGTGAATCAGTGGGAGTTCTTTGGCGACGCGGAAGCTCGGGATCTTTATCAGCAGGCGATCTGTAACCTTGAACGAATCGGCGGCGAGAAAGTGGTGGTCGACTTTTCCATTTTCCGCGCCGCGGCCGATCTGCTCTACGCGGGGCCTTGGGTCGCGGAGCGGATGGCGGCGATTCGGCCGTTCGTCGAAAGCAACGCGAACGAAATGAATCCCGTGGTGCGGGAGATTATTCTTGGCGCGAGCCGGTATTCGGCGGTAGATGCGTTCGAGGCGGAATACCGGCTTCACGACCTGCGTCGCGCCACGGAACGCGAATGGCAGGGAATGGACGTCCTGATTCTGCCGACGACTGGGACCATTTATAGCCATGAAGAGATTGCCGCTGATCCGATCCGTTTGAATACGAATCTCGGCTACTACACGAATTTTGTGAACTTGCTCGATCTGGCTGCGGTTGCGGTGCCCGCTGGATTCCGCTCGAACGGGCTTCCGTTTGGTATTTCGCTTATCGGAACTGCTTTCAGCGATGAAGCGCTTCTCGCTTTGGCGGATCGCTATCATCGTAACCACGCTGAAGTGCGTGGTCCAGCGGTCGACTTAGGAGCTTATCCTCCAGGTTGTATTGCAGTGGCAGTGGTGGGTGCGCATCTGTCTGGGCAACCTTTGAACTGGCAACTCACGGAGCGCCGCGCTCGTTTGCTGAAGACCACTCGCACGCATCCTGGTTATCGTCTTTACGCGCTGGAAGGGACCCGGCCTCCCAAGCCGGGCTTGGCGCGAGAGGCGGGATTCGATGGTCCGGGTATCGAGGTGGAAGTCTGGGCGGTCCCCGAGGATCAGTTCGGAGGCTTTGTTGCCGCGGTCGTTCCCCCGCTCGCAATCGGGACTGCCACCTTGGAGAGCGGAGAAACGGTTAAATGCTTTCTTTGCGAGCCTTCCGCACTTTCGGGCGCGATAGATATCACTCGCTTCGGCGGATGGCGCTCTTATCTGGCTTCATCCAAAACCCAAATCTGAGCCATCGAAAAAATGTCTTATGTGCGGCGCCTAGGCGCGCTTACCATCAGCGCTAGACATAGACCTGATGAAAAAAGCAATTCTGCGTATTGTTGCGGTTTTACTGCTATCGGCAATCCCCGCGTTTGCCCAAAAGCCTAGTTTCACCGTCGGTTGGTCGATCTATGCCGGCTGGACGCCCTACTACTATCTCGGCAAATCTGGAATTCTAAAGAGATGGGCCGATAAATACGGGATCACGATCAAGGTGCAGCGGTTCGACTACGCACCATCGCTTGACGCTTTCGTGGCGAAGAATATCGACGCCTGCACCATGACGAACATGGAGGCGCTTGACATGCCAGCGGCCTCCGGCGTGCCCACCACCGCAATCGTCATCGGCGACTATTCGAATGGCAATGACGCCTTGTTGGTGCGCGACGGCTTCCAGATCAACGATTTGGCTGGCAAGAAACTGCTCTTAGTACAGAAAACTGTCTCCGAGTATTTGTTCGATCGTGCTATGACCATGAACGGCATGCGCGATCGGATAAAGCAAGTGCGTTTGATCAACACCTCAGATTCCGATATCGCCACGGCCTTTCTCAGCGACGCGAGCGCCTCCGCGGTGGTCACCTGGAAGCCCATGGTGTCGCAGATTTTGAAGCAGAAGGGGATAACGTCTCTCTTCAATTCGTCGCAAATTCCTGGTGAGATCCTCGATCTCACCGTGGTGCGCACAGACGTTTTGGCTCGGACGGATGGTTCCGGGCAGCGCTTCGCCAAAGCGCTCACCGGAGCCTGGTACGAGTTGCTTGCGCAGATATCCGGGACGGGTCCTGCCGCCGATAAGGTGCTCGCTGCAATCGCGGAAGGCTCCGAAGACACGCTAGAATCGTATAAACAGCAATTAAGCACGACAAAAATGTTTTACACGCCGCAATCGGCGCTGGGGTTTGGCAACTCCGCCGATTTAAAAGAGAAGATGGCGCTGGTCCGTCAGTTTTGTTTCGATCACGGCCTGCTTGGGTCAGACACCAAGTCCGCGGATGATGTTGCGATTGGCTTTCCTGATGCGTCGGTCCAGGGCAAGCCTGACCGAGTCCGCTTGCGTTTCGATTCGAGTTACATGCAGACGGCCGCGCAAGGGAAGCTCTGAGGAGAAACGATGGCTGCCGGCTTCCATCTGATTAATGCGAGACCCAGCCGTATGATGACAATCGTTTTGTCCTGGGCCTTGTTCGCGACCGGCATCGGCCTCTATCTTCATACTTCGGCGGCGAGGCACCGTGAAAATCCGGAGGATCGCGTCACCCCGACCATCGGACAAATGATTCGCGGAATGTCCGGGGCTGCGCTCACCTCCGCGGAGGATGAGGAAACCCAAGCGCAACGTGCTTCGTTAATTCAGCGTTTTTCCACCAGCATGCTTTGGAAAGACACGGTGGCGACCGGCCGGCGCTTTTTGTGCAGCATGGCGCTGCTGTTTCCCGCGGTTTTGCTGGGGCTGCACATGGGGCTGTTTCCTTACGTCGGGGCGTTCTTCCTGCGGTTCGTTTTGTTCTTCGACAAGATCATTGCACTTTCGCTGCTGCCCATTCTCTTTATCGCTTTTGGTATCGATGAGCTTTCGAAGATCATGCTGATCGTGATCGGCGTAACTCCCACGATCATTCTGGATACCTTCAATTTGACGCGATCCGTGCCAGGCGAGCAGGTCGTCAAAGCCTTCACGCTGGGCGCGGGCGACTTCGATGTTGCTTATCGTGTAGTTCTGAAACAAATCTGGCCGCGCGTATTGAACAGCATCCGTCTGAACCTGAAAGCGGTGATGCTGTTCCTGTTTGCGGGTGAAATGATCGCGTCAACGGATGGTTTGGCTTACCGCATCGCGCTGCTGCGCCGGCATATGGGCATGGACGTCATCATTCCGTACGTGCTGTGGGTCGCGCTGCTGCTGTTCCTGGTCGATCTGACGATGCGAGTAGTCAACCGGAAACTTCATCCGTGGTTCCGGGAGTCGTGACGCGCATGTCTTTAATTCAGATTGAGAATGCCTCGGTCGCCTACGGCTCTCCGTCACGGGCTGTCTTGAGTGACATCGATCTGCAAATTCAGGGCGGCGAATTTGTCTGCCTGCTTGGCCAAACGGGTTGCGGCAAGTCAACGCTCCTTCGCCTTGTGCTCGGTTCGGAGCGGCCGTGTTATGGGCGTATTCTGATTGATGGCCGCGAGCATCGCCAGCCGGACCGGACACGTGGCTACGTTCCGCAAAAATATTCGCTGTTTCCCGACCGCACCGTACTCCGCAACATCACGTTTGGTGGAGAGCTTGACAACTTCGGCATGTTTTCGCGACTAACACCGCGTTATTACCGGGACCGCCGGGAACTAGGTAACGAGGCGATGAGCTATCTCCGCCGCTTGGGACTGTGCGAATCGGATGCAGGAAAGTATCCCGACCAGTTGTCCGGTGGAATGCAACAGCGCGTGGCCATCGCGCAGGCGCTGATGACCAAGCCTCGCATACTGTTAATGGACGAAGCGTTCAGCGCTCTCGATCCGGGCACTCGCAAGGACATGCAGCAATTGATTCGCAATCTTTGGCGCGAAACTGGTACCACCGTCTTGTTCGTTACACACGACACTCACGAAGCGCTGTCTCTTGGCACACGCATCGTTGTACTCGGTAAAGAATCGGTCGAGCAAGGCTCGCGCGTGATGTTGGACGTGCCGGTTCCGGAACTCTGTCAGGAAGAAGAGATTTCCGATCTCGTTCTTCGTTTGGAAAGAGTATCGCAGCTCCGGACCGTGAGCGATGCCGCTGGTAGCGGGGACTCTACCGCTTTCTTGGTAGCGCCAAGTCAGCGGTCTCTCGCTTGAGGTGATATCGGATTCTTGATGTGCCTCTTCGTCATTGTTTCCCACTTAATTCTGCTTCTCTGAGTTTGAACCTCTGTATCTTACCCGTGGCAGTTTTGGGGAGTTCGGTAACGAACTCCACCCATCGCGGGCGCTTATACGCAGGTAGTCGCGCCACCACATAATCCTGCAGAGCGCGCGCCAACTCCGGATCGCCTTTCACGCCATCGCGAAGCACGACCCACGCGAATGGCTTAATTAGATCGTCTCCATCCTTGCGAGCGACGATTGCTACTTCGACGACGGCGGGATGTTCCACGAGAACAGCTTCAATTTCGGCGGGGCTCACCCACACACCGCTGACTTTGAGCATGTCGTCGGACCTGCCGGAGTACCAGAAATAACCATCTTCGTCCTCGCGGTACTTGTCTCCCGTGCAGATCCAGTGTCCGTGGATCGTGTTCTTGGTCTTTTCGTGCTGATTCCAGTACTGAGAGCAGGCCGCGTCGTACTTCACCCATAGGGTCCCCAACTCGCCACGCGGGACGCGCTGCTCGTCATCGTCCAGCACCTTGCAATCGCAACCGGGCACTATTTGTCCACTGGAACCTGGGCGGATTGCTCCCGGCCGGTTTGAGATGAAAATGTGCAAAGCCTCGGTCGAGCCAATCCCATCAAGGATGTCGACTCCGAAACGGGCCTTGAATTTGTGAAACAGCGCCGCTGGCAGGGGTTCGCCCGCGGACATGGCGTAACGGACGCTCGAGAGATCAAACTCTGAGCACTCTCTCGTAATATGCAACAGCGCAGCAAAGTTTGACGGCGTGGAGAAGAACAGTGTGGGCTTGTGGCGCTCAATTGCGGCGTAAACATTCTGAGGCGATGATGAGAGCGGCGTCAGAATGCTGGTCGCGCCAACCGCGAGCGGGAAGTACAGAGCATTCCCCAGGCCATAAGCGAAAAACAATTTGGCAGCACTGAAGCAGCGATCATCCTGGTTGATTTTGAGGACGCCGCGGGCGTAAAGGTCACTGGCCACAACCATGTCGTGCTGCAGATGGACGCAGCCTTTCGGTGTTCCGGTGCTTCCCGAAGAATAAAGCCAGAATGCGACATCATCCTTACGAGTCGGAGCGGGATCGAGGTCCGAAGATTCCCCGGAGACAGCGTCGCTGAAGGTAATGGCCTCCGCATCGCCGTCGGCGACCACGACGATATGTTGCAGAAACGAAAGTTTGTCTCGTGGAACCTGCCTGAGCGTCGCGAGCAATGGCGCGCTTACAATCACCACTCGCGCGCGGCAATCATTCAGCAAATATTCGTAATCATTCGGTTTTAGCTGCGTGTTGACCGGCACTGGCACCGCGCCGATCTTGATCGCGCCAAAAAAGCTGTAGGCAAATTCGGGACCATCGAGTAGTAGAAGAAGCAGTCGCTCTTCGATACGCACGTCGAGCCTGTGCCGAAGCGCGTTGCCCACCTGATTGACCCTCGTGCGGAGTTGCTCATATGAAATCAGTTCATCGCCGAACTCAATGGCAACGCGGTCTCCACGTCCGTTCAGAACCTGCCGGTCCACGAAATACGTGGCGG
>Ga0185299_10007191_pt1 | contig 11514 bp, 10 predicted proteins | sample PaiPotPPA55metaG_FD_128002 | JGI IMG/M metagenome (GOLD analysis project Ga0185299, IMG submission 128002) | Iron sulfur acid spring bacterial and archeal communities from Banff, Canada, to study Microbial Dark Matter (Phase II) - Paint Pots PPA... ...
ATGGCGAGCTGTTGTCCGACGGAAGATCGATCGGACTACAGGGCTTTGCCGACGTGGGAGTGAGAATTCCCATTTTTAACCGCAACCAGGGAAACATTGCCACCGCTAAGGCTGATGCAGAAAGGGCGAGGCGCGAAGTCGAGCGCGTGAGGCTTGTCCTACGGGAACGGTCGGCAAGCGTCGTCCAGAACTACACGTTCTCGCAAGCCGCGGTCGACCGCTACAAGAACCAGATGATACCGAGGGCACAAAAGGCGTACGAGATGTACACGAAAAAATACCGGGAAATGGCTGCGGCGTACCCACAGGTCCTCATCGCCCAGAGAACTCTGATGCAGCTGGAAGTCTCCTACACCACCGCGCTAGAGACCTTCGCCACCAGCTCACTTTCTCTGCAGTCCTATTTGCTCACGGACGGCCTCGAAGCTCCTTCGCAGCCAGGCGGAATCGACCAACCGGTGCGTGAGGTAAACATCCCTTTCCAAATGGGCGCAAGCCCCCAGTAAGGGTAAAACACATGCGAAAACGGACTGTTCTTCTATCGATCACTGTTGCAGGCATCGCGGGAGCCGCTACGTTCGGATGGGTGACGATCCGGCGCGGCTTCAGTGCGCGGGATAATCCGTCGGCGATGGAGGCGTACGTCGCAAAGACGGCACGCAAGCTATCAATCCCGGCGTCGGAACGGGGCGCGAAGAATCCGTTTGCGCCGACATCTGAAGTTCTCACCGAGGCGCGCGCTCACTTCGCCGACCATTGCGCCATATGCCACGGAAATGACGGAAGCGGAAAGACACAAATCGGCCAGAACCTTTACCCGAAGGCACCTGACATGCGTCTGCCCGACACTCAGAACCACACGGACGGAGAGCTTTACTACACCATTCACGACGGCATTCGGCTCACTGGAATGCCTGCCTGGGGCACGGGGCAGAAAGACGACGATAGCTGGAAGCTCGTCGTGTTCATACGGCATTTGCCCCAGCTCACGCCAGCGGAGGAACGCGAGATGGAAGCGCTCAATCCGAAAGGGCCAGCCGAGAGAGAGGAGGAGCAAGAGGAAGAACAGTTCTTGAATGGTGAGCCCCACAAGCAAATCCCAAAACAAACATTGCAGCAACAAAAGGAGAAGAAACAATGAAACGGACGGTCGGAGTATTCGCTCTAGCGTTAGCATTCTCAGCAATCGCATTTGCTCATGGAAATGAGAAGCATGTGTTGGGCACGGTTACAAGCATTTCCGACAACTCCATTACGGTGGAAACTACATCAAAGAAGGCGGTTACAGTGACTTTAAGCACCGCGACTAAGTTCCAAAACAGTGGGTCGCCAGCAGCGCTGAAAGATCTAAAAGTCGGCGATAAGGTTGTGATCCACGCAACCGGCTCCGAAGAGAAGCTAGTTGCCATCGAGGTCAGATTTGGATCCATGACCAAGGACAACATGTCAGGGATGAAGGGGATGGATCACAGCCACCCGTCCGACTCAGCGTCAGAGAACCACTAGTCCGCGACGTGATTAGTTGGGCCATGAGATTCACTTGCGGCCCATTGACCTCAGCGTTTGACATCGGAGTTGGAAATGGACCACATGACACACCATGACGGCGAAGCGGTCGAGCAACATGCGGGGCACAAGATTTCCGACGCTCACGCGAGTCACGACCGTCACGCCGGACACTCCGTCGCCATGTTTCGCGACAAGTTTTGGTTGAGCTTCGCTCTCACCATCCCAGTGGTCATCTGGTCGACCGATGTCCAACACTGGCTTGGGTACACAGTACCTTCCTTTCCCGGCTCGAACCTAATCGCTCCAATCCTCGGAACGGTGGTGTTCATTTACGGCGGCCTCGTTTTCCTCCGTGGAGCATGGAGCGAACTGGCGGACCACAAGCCCGGCATGATGACCCTCATCAGCCTGGCGATCACAGTGGCCTTTGGTACGTCCCTCGCCGCAACGTTCGGCCTTTTCGAGATCGAAGTCTGGTGGGAACTCGCGTCGCTGATCACGATCATGGTCCTCGGCCATTGGCTGGAAATGCGAGCTATTTCTCAGGCGCGTGGCGCGCTCAATGCACTCGCCGCGCTGCTCCCAGACACAGCCGAACGGGTAAGCGGTGGGGAGATTCAAACCGTTCCGCTCTCTGAATTGCGCGTGGGCGACGTTGTCCTTGTCCGGCCCGGAACGCGCGTCCCCGCGGACGGCGCAGTCGTCGACGGCGCGGCCGATGTGGACGAGTCGATGATTACCGGCGAGTCCCGGACGGTCCCGAAGGGGTCGGGTGCCGCCGTCATCGCTGGAACGGTCGCCAGCGGCGGAAGCCTTCGAGTCCGCGTCACGGCAGTCGGTGAGCAGACCGCCCTCTCCGGCATCATGCGGCTCGTTGCTGCGGCGCAAGCTTCTGGGTCTCGCACTCAAGCCCTTGCCGATCGTGCCGCCGCAATCCTTTTCTACGTGGCAGTCGCGTCTGGTGCGATCACGCTCACCTATTGGTGGTTTTCGGGGGACAAAGAACACGCCCTGATCAGGACGGCAACTGTCCTCATCATTGCGTGCCCGCACGCCCTGGGACTTGCGATTCCGCTGGTGATTGCAATCTCGACATCTCTCGGGGCTCAGAACGGTCTCCTCATCAAGGACAGACTCGCACTCGAACGCACCCGCAATTTGGACATGGTGATTTTCGATAAGACCGGAACCCTCACGCGAGGGTCCCCTGCATTGTCGGGAATCGCGGCTGCGCCCGGCAGCAACGAAAGTGATTTGCTTGCCCATGCTGCTGCCGTCGAAGCCAACTCAGAACATCCACTCGCTAAGGCAATCGTCGCCGAAGCCACGCGCCGAAACCTGCCGACGTTGCACGCTGCCGACTTCGAAGCGCTGCCCGGTCGAGGGGCACAGGCACGCGTAAACGGCAAGGGCATCGTAATCGGTGGACCACGGCTGTTGACTGAGGGCAAGGTAACAGTGCCGCCAGAAGTTGAAAAATTGACGACCGCCTGGGCAGCCGGGGGAAAAACGGTTCTCTATGTCGTCGCCGAAGCGCAACTGCTCGGCGCTTTCGCTGTGGAAGATGAGATTCGGCCAGAATCAAAAGAGGCGGTAACGGAGCTTCACGAGCTTGGTATCCGGGTCGCGATGATTACCGGGGACTCGAAGACCGTAGCCGATTCGGTCGCCCGGCGCATCGGCATAGATGAGGTGGCAGCCGAGGTCCTGCCTGTGGACAAGGCTTCGGCAGTGAAGCGCTTTCAATCGGGTGGCAGAAGGGTCGCAATGGTTGGTGACGGCGTAAACGACGCGCCGGCACTCGCAACTGCAGATGTGGGAATTGCAATTGGCGCCGGAACCGATGTGGCGATTGAGTCGGCCGGAATCGTTCTCGTGCGTAGCGATCCGCGCGATGTTGTAGGAGCGATCGCACTATCTCGTGCTACCTACCGAAAGATGATCCAAAATCTCGTTTGGGCGACTGCCTATAATCTCGTCGCCATCCCGGTGGCAGCAGGTCTTTTTGTCCGCTGGGGACTCGATCTGCCCATGAGTGTGGGTGCAGTCGCGATGAGTCTGTCAACGATCATCGTGGCTGCGAACGCGCAGTTGCTTCGCCGACTGAAGCTGCAACATGCCGTCCACTAAAGAAGAGAAACCTGTCCGGGATGAGATTCCGCACAAACAAACGAACGAAGAATGCTCGCTCTAGAGTTCCAGCACACCGCAAGTGCGGGAGCTTGGCCTACCCTGCGTGGGATAATATTGCTTAGTGGCGTCAGTCCTAGAAATTCCAACGCGCGAGACTTTCCGGCGTATCCAACGGATTCAAACCATCACAATCTGTTGGATGACTGTGGAGACCTCGGTATCCCTGTCTGCCGCATGGATGGCGCGCAGCCCCGCGCTACTTGCCTTTGGCGGTGACAGTGCCATCGAACTCCTCTCAGCGATAGTTGTGTTGTGGCGGTTCCGCGCTCATGCCGTGCAGGAAGAATCAGAAACTCTCGCGGCGAGAATTGCAGCGGTGCTGTTGTTCATGCTTGCGGCCTACGTGGCCGTGGTTTCTGTAATGACACTCTTGGGACACAGTGAAGCAAAAACCACGTACCTGGGGATAGCCATCTTGGTCGCCGCTGCCTCAATCATGCCGTGGCTGGCCAAGGAAAAGCGGAAACTATCAGCGGTCACGGGCAGCGCAGCGCTCAGAGCGGATGCCGCTGAATCCGCTCTGTGCGCTTACCTTTCCCTGGTTGCTCTGGTTGGACTTGGAGTCAACGCGATTTGGCACGTGACGTGGGCTGATCCGGTTGCGGCGCTGCTGATTGTTCCCATCATCGTACGAGAGGGTTGGGAAGCGATGCGCGGGAAGGCTTGTGGATGTTGCTGACTCGGCGGATTATGCGATCTCCTATGCGAGAAGAAATCTGGGGCACCTTGTTCTTTCCCAAGAGAAAGCTTCAACGGGCAGGGTTGTAGAGCGTTCACACCGCTGCGCCGGACTCCAATTCAATGAAAAATGGCGGAGTGCAAACTCGCACTCCGCCAAAAAATTAAGAATGGATCGACTCAGGCTGCCGTCTTGCGACCCTTCGCCTTGAGTGACTTCTTGTCTCGTTTCGCCGCGAATTCCTTGACCACGGCTTTTTGGAGTTTTTCAGCGTCCACTCGGTAGCGTTTGGCGGCGTCCATGAGAACGTCGTCGCGGCTTGCGGTGGATCGCTGATAAGCCGAATCCAACAAGCTGATTTCCAGAAGGAGCTTGCAGAGTTCCGATTCACCAAACGTGCCCGCCTGCTTGGCCAGAAGCTCCTGCGCGGACGCGGAATCCTTCTTCGCCTCCACCTTGTGCCGCTTCGCCAAAGCCGGAACTTGGCTGTAGGAGAGATGGCCGATCAGGTAATGGGCGACCGCCAGCAAGTCAGCCTTCCTCAAGGGAGCCGATACGCGCTGGAGGATCGTAGCCAAGACACGATGGCGAGTCGTGATGGCCAGCTTCTCTTTCTCGATCCGCTTGCGTTCGTCCGCTCGCTCCCGCTCGATTTGCTGCGGAGAAGGCGTGTTGGGGTGGTGGGTGCGGCAAGCTGGATCGGCACAAACTTTGACGATCTGTCCGCGCTTGCCGCCGTCCATGACGATGGCCTCAGCCATCTTGTCGCATGGCTTCTGGTTCGCGGGGAGCTTGGTGCTTGCGCCGTTCGGCTTGGGTTTCTTGATCTCCAACTCCACATACTGACTCCGTCCCAAGGGAGCGCCCTCGCGGGAATTCCACGCCGCCGAAATCTGTATTAGCTGCGGCTTGGTTTCCAGAGTCTTTTTCACGGAAGCGTCAATCTTGGCCCGAAAACAGTCGGGCGACGTGCATGAATCTTTACGCACGTCGGGAAAGAGTAGTTTGTTGAATCCGGTTCGCTTCGGACAGTTGACGCACGAACCTGCTTCGGGAACGAGTGTCTCATCCTGCTTGTCAAAGGGCGCGGACGCCAGTTGTAGCAAGATGTTCGATTCGATCCATGCGGCCAACTCCCGAACTGGAATCAGGACTTGGCTGTTGCCCTCGCTTGTCCACAAGCCCCGAAAAGCAGCCGAGAATGCTTCCTGCTGTTGCGAAGCCGGGAGCTTGGCGATCAGCAAAGCGTGGCCGATGGTGATCTGGTCTTTCAGGAATGCCTCGGCCACGGGCGGTATAAGGTCAGCTAGCCGAATGCGACCGTAGACGTATGCCTCGCTTTTGCCAGCACGTGAGGCAATGATGGCGATAGTGTAGACAGGCTCCCCGAGTTCCAAGAGTGACTTGAAACCCAGAGCTTCCTCAAGCGGGTGGATGTCCTCGCGTTGCAGGTTTTCAACTTATCTTTAGTCCTGAAAGAGCATTCCACGACGCACACGACGGTGGATTCCCGCACGATGCAGAATCGTTATCTGTGGTCGATTCCACGACGTGAAACCAGTCCGCGTTGGCGCAGTTGAGCGTAGCGAAACTGCGCCAATGCGGACTGAGCGCCTAATTCAGGAGGATTAAATGGTCAGAGTGCAACGAATCATCGTGCCCGATACACGGGAGCGCTGCTGGGTGTTGTTCGACGCGGACCGCCAGCCGCTCATCGCTCCAAACCAATACCTGTCGTACCTGCACCATCTGGGGCGGTCGCCAAACACCGTCCGAGCCTATGCCCACCATCTCCAGGCATTCTCAAAGTTCTTATGTGAAGAGAACCGAGACTGGACGACACTCACCTTGACCGATTTGGCGAAGTTCGTTGCGTGGTTGCGTCGAGTCAGTTCATCGAACGGCAAATCACGGTCCGACACTACGATCAACACAATCCTCGCTGCGGTTGGTTCCTTCTACGAATATCAGGACAGGCTTGGGGTTGAAACAAACATCAGTCGATCGCGGCGGTTCGGAGCAAAGAGTCCATATAAGCCGTTCTTGCACCACATTAGCCGAAGCCGCCCCTTGCGGCGCGCGGTTATGCAGGTGCGAGCGATTCGGCGCCTGCCACGGGTGTTCTCAGCGCAAGAAGTCCAGACATTACTGAACGCGTGTGCGCGGCAGCGGGACCGTCTCCTGGTGAGCCTGTTGTATGAGAGCGGGATGCGGGTCGGCCAAGCTTTGGGTTTACGCCATGCCGACATCCGTTCCTACGATGGGGAGATCGACGTCATTCCTCGCGCAAACAGCAATGGCGCCCGTGCCAAATCGCGGTCTCCCTATACGGTGCATGTCTCGAAAGAACTGATGGAACTGTATGCGGACTACCTGGTACACGAATACCAAGAGGCCACTCACGACTACGTTTTCGTGAATTGGTGGAGCGGGCGCATCGGAGCACCGATGACCTACTCCACGGTGATCGATCTGTTCCGCAAGCTCAGCGCCAGAACTGGCCTGCACGCCACACCGCACATGTTCCGCCACACCCATGCCACCGATCTCCTGCGGGCCGGATGGGACCCAGCGTATGTTCAGCGGCGTCTTGGGCACGCGCAGATCCAGACCACCGTGAACACCTATGCGCATCTGTCGAGCGGCGATCTGGGGAAAATGTTTGCACGCTATCAAAAGGAGCGTGCACGGTGACGAAGATTACTTCGAGTCGTGAACGGCAGCAATGTTTGTTTGGCCAGCTCTCAGGGTTCTGGAAGGGAGACATCTGGGACATGCGTAACAGCCCACTGCAAACTCGGCTTTCGGCAAAAACGAAGCAGCGCCGTCTACGCTTCGGCTGCAAATCTGCAAGCATCAACGGCGAACTCAAGTATGCGTGCTGGAAGAAGTTTTCCGATGGCGATTGGAGGAACACCCAGGAACTAGGCAGAGTTCACCGCATGGTGAAGTGGCTGAACAGTCTTGATCCACTGCCGGCGTCTTTGATGAGCCGACCTTTCACCGAGTGGCGAGCGCTGTACACGACGTATCTGAAACAGCGCGGCATGTACCGCCGGGGCACCACATTCCGCATGGATCGGGAGCAACGGCCGCGCGTGACTTCGCGCGACAGTCACTACGTCAGCACTCTTCGGCAAGTCCATTCCATCCTGGAGAACGCATACGATGACCGGCCCGAGCACGAGAAGGATGTGTGGAACCTGCGGCGGATGGCGATCCCCATCAGTCTCTCGCTCTCCAATGTCACCCTGAGTTTCCATCGCATCCGACAACCGTGGTTACGGAAGAGCGTCAAGGCTTACATACGGTACTGTCTGCCGATCTACGCGGAAGGCACGTGCCGCACGCGATTGCAGTCGCTGACGTGCTTCTCGGAGTTCCTCATGCAAGAACGAGCCCGAGGCACCGCCAAGGCCATCACGCGCAAGCTGCTGATCGAATATCTGAGCTATCTTCCCGCACGGGTCTGCATCTCGGTTCGTAAGAGTCACTTGCTCAATCTTCGGAATTTCCTCGAAACGGCGGCACGCGAGCGCTGGCTCCCGATTGCATCCGAGCGAATGATCTTTGATGAAGAAATACCGCGCCCACCCAAGGCGCAGCCTCGCTACATCCCAGCGGCGGTCTTGGATCAACTGAACTCGCACCTGGGCCATCTGAAAGCTCCGTGGATGCAGATGGTTCTCATTCTTCAAGAGTGCGGAATGCGCATCGGTGAACTCCTGCAACTACCGCTGGACTGCCTGACGCAGGATGCCCGGGGCACGTCCTATCTGCAATTCGTGCAGGGGAAGATGAAACGAGAACATACGATCCCAGTTTCACAGGAGATCGCCCGCATCGTACAGGAACAGCAGGAAATAGTGCGGGCCGCCGGACGATCGACCACGCTGCTTTTTCCGAATTCGAAGGGCGGCGTGAGCAAGCAACAAAGCTTCGCGCAAAGAATCAACCGCCTGGCTTATGACCATCAGATCCGCGACGCCAACGGCAAACTCTTCCGCTTCCAGTCACATCAGTTTCGCCACACTGTCGGAACGCGAATGATCAACCTCGGCGTTCCCCACCACTTCATTCAGCGCTATCTGGGCCATGTCGGGCCGGAGATGACGAACCGTTACGCGCACATTCATGACGCCACTATGCGGGAGAAACTCTCCGAGTACCTGCAAGGAACTTTGGTGGATGTGACCGGCAAGGTGGTGCCGGAAGAAGGGCCGCTCGACACAGGCGATCTGCGCTGGTTCACGCGCAACGTGCTGGCTCAAGCCCTGCCAAATGGCTACTGCGCTATTCCGGTTGTTGCCGGGCCATGTCCTCATCCGAATGCGTGTCTAAATTGCGCTCACTTCCGCACGGACGCCAGCTTCCTTGATGTGCATAAGGCGGAGTTGCGCGATACGGTACGAGTGATTACCAAAGCCAGCGCGAACGGATGGACACGGCAGATCGAAATGAATGAGCGGAAGCGAAACAACCTGGTCAACATCGTCACATCTCTGGAGAGAACACATGCCTAGAAATACTGAGGGTCTCAAGCGGAGCGGGCGACTGCGCAGTCAGAGCGCAATGCAACGGGCGTTGGCGGCTCTCCAACGAATGGAAGCCTCGGATCGGGAAGTCAATTTCCGAACCGTGGCCGCCGAAGCAGGGGTCTCGACGGCATGGTTGTACAGCCAGGACGAGTTACGCGGTCTCATCATGCGTTCGCGTAGGACCACGGCTGACGTTGCTCCTCCCGCATCAGCTTCGCGGGATCGAGAGCGCACGTCTAGGCAGAACATTGTGGCGACGCTGCGGCTCCGGATCAAGAGTCTTGAGGAGAAGAATCGCGAGCTGACTGGACTTCTGGAGGTTGTTTATGGGGAACTTGCCTTGGCAGGTGAGCAGAACGCACTCCGTAGGGAGCGCCCCTTGAGTGATCCGCAGAACTGCTCATCCGCCAACCGACCCCGCAATCTCGTTGGTTGAGTAGTCCGGAAGAGTGCAAAGAGTTGCCAACTTCCCGGTTGCCCGTTATACAGGAGTGGCTGCGATCGATTCACACAAGCCGACTGTCATTACCGATTCATGTGCCGGATAGCCCAAATCTGGTAGCGGCATGGAGGCCAGGAACAGGCCAACCGGAGCGGGTGGGTAAAACGCTACGGCGGCTGTAGCCAGGCAAGGAGTGCAACAGCGCCACCTAAATCCTAATCGCTAAAAGTTTTCTGGACAATTTGTAGAATTCCGGTCTCGCCGTTCGTCGTTATAGTGAAGGCGGGGCAACTAGCCCGGCTGAAGACCACTTTAGGAGACGACATGCCGCAATATCTGGTTTCTGGTTACCTCCCCGACAACTTTGACCCGTCCACACAGGACGAAGCGACGGTGGAGGAGATTCACGCGCTCAATCGCGAGATGATCGCTGCTGGTGTCAGGAAATTTGCTGGCGGCTTGGGCAAGGCCCACACATTGCGGGCGCAGCCCAACGGTGAACTGCTCCTCACCGACGGGCCGTACCTGGAGACCAAGGAACACGTGGGCGGGTTATGGATACTGGAATGCGCTGACGTAGACGAGGCGCTGGCGTGGGCGCGCAAGGGCGCCAAAGCGTGTCGTACGGCGATCGAGGTGCGAGAGATTTTCTTCATGCCGGCGGCTGAAAAGGACTGAGCGGTTCGGCAGCAGCGAAATGAGTGCTGCGCCGTGGCGGCCTCGGGACTCGGCTGGCAACAGACTTTAACAAATAAAGAAATAAGTGAGCGGTGATAGGTGACCGCACGCTGCAGGACGGCCTTGCGTCCAAAAAGGCCCATTCTCAGGAGGAAGATTATGCGCGAAAACAAGGTTGGCGCAATCGTAATCAAGAGCTTCGCGTTGCTTGTTGTGCTCGGTTTGGCGTACCAAGCAATGGCACAGGATGTCCCGACGCCGTATCCGAAGGTGGCACCGATCGACCAATACCTGATCGAAAAAAAAGCGGAGATTCAATTGGCGCGAAGTGCGGCGCCGGAGTCCATATCTCGTGACGCGACGATCCTGATTCTGGGACGGCAGGGCGATGAGACAGCGGTCCAGGGAAAAAACGGTTTCGTTTGCCTGGTGGGACGGGCCTGGGGAGCAGCATTCGACTGGGACGAATTCTGGAACCCGAAGGTGAAGGCTGCCGATTGTATGAACCCCCAGGCGGCACGTTCGATATTGCCCATCTTTTATCTGCGCGCCAGGATGGTGATGGCCGGTCGGTCCAAGGCGGAGATCGTGGCGGCCGTCAAAGCGGCGTACGAGAACAAACAACTGCCGGGCCTCGAAAGCGGCGCCATGGATTACATGATGTCGAAATCGTCCTATCTGACCGACCAGGGGGCGCACAACATGCCTCATGTAATGTTCGACACTCTCGTCAAGGACGGCAAAGATTGGGGTTCTGGCGCAGCGGGCTCGCCGGTGATGTCCAGTCCCTATTGGTTCTTCACGTCGAAGGAGGAATCCCAAGTGAAAGGTTTGCCGCCGATTCTTGTGTTCTTAGTCGCGGTCCCAGATTGGTCCGACGGAACGCCTGCGGGCCAGCATAGTGACTGATATAGGCGCGGTTTAGCGCGCGAGCTGTCTTGCGGGTCAGGACTCTCTGCAGGTGCGAGGGATTCTCTAAGAACGACACAACGGAAGTAAACGCACGGGATGAACACAGCACACTTGTGCTGGGCGGTTGCGGCCCCGCGTCTGCTGCAGGGCTGCTGACAAATTTTCAGGAGGAAGAGCAATGCGGAAAATGAAGGTTTATACAAGCGCAATCAAGAACCTCGCGCTGCTTGTTGTACTCGGTATGGTGTACCATGCGATGGCGCAGGATGCCCCGACACAGTATTCGAACATGGCCCCGGTCGACCAATACTTCATGGCGGACCGGGAGGCCGAAATAGCCTTGGCGCGAAGTGCGGCCCCGGAGTCCATTGCTCGCGACGCAGAGGTATTGGTTCTTGGACGGCACGGTTTCGAAACGGCGGTCAAAGGCAAGAACGGTTTCGTGTGTATTGTGGCACGTGGGTGGACATCTGCACCGGATGCTGACTTTTGGAATCCGAAGGTACGGGTCCCAATTTGTCTGAATGCACCAGCCGCACGTTCTTACCTTCTGCGCCTCACCA
>Ga0185299_10007194_pt1 | contig 11513 bp, 12 predicted proteins | sample PaiPotPPA55metaG_FD_128002 | JGI IMG/M metagenome (GOLD analysis project Ga0185299, IMG submission 128002) | Iron sulfur acid spring bacterial and archeal communities from Banff, Canada, to study Microbial Dark Matter (Phase II) - Paint Pots PPA... ...
TCGTTAGGAAGGTTCTGAGCGGCGAGCTGAGAGCCGCGTAACCTTCAATTTTGGGGGCGGCGTTCCCCTGGACCCCGCCCCCAACGATCAATCCCGCACGGTGTTGGCGCGATTCTGTTGTCCAGCCGCCGGCCCGTGTGGGATGGATGCGCGGCCAAAGTGAAACACGCTCTTACCTATCTTAACAGCGTTCGCGAGGTGAAGATGCTAGTGGCGCAGAAGCGGATTGTGGTCCGCTACGAGCCATCGAGAATCGCGAACGGACCAGCTTCAAGGCGCTTGAGACGGTGGAGGGCGGGCTTTACTCCCATCACAGGCAAGCCCATGACAAACCAAACCGATGCCAAACGTGAGCATCTTCTCTGGGTGCTCTCGGCGGCCACGTTTCTGATCTTCTTCCAGGGCTATATGATCGCCCCGCTCATCCCGCGGCTGGGGGCGGTGTTCGGCGTCCCGGACCGGACCATCGGCCTCACCGTGCCTGCTTACATGCTCCCATACGGGCTCTCTACGCTCTTCTATGGGCTTATATCTGACCGCCTCGGGCGACGGCCGATCATGCTCGCCTCGCTTGCAGCATTCGTACTCCTGACTGCGATTACCGCAACCTCCCAGTCTGCAACCGCGATAATTCTCTGGCGCCTGATCACGGGACTGGGTGCAAGCGGCGTGGTGCCGCTCGGACTCGCTCTCATCGGCGACCTCTATCCGTATGAGCGGCGCGGGCGCCCTCTTGGCTGGCTCTTTGGCGCGATGGCCGGAGGCATGGCGTTCGGCTCTACGGTCGGAGTGATCGTCGAACCGTTCATCGGCTGGCGCATGCTTTTCATCGCCGTCGCGGCGGGCGGTGCAATCATTTTGGTCCTTACGCTTCCCTACGGCGATCTGTTTCAGGTTCCTGCGGCACGGCCGCGAATGACCCTACAAGAAGTTTTCGCCGGCTACCGCAGTCTGTTGACCACCTACCGAGGCGGCCGGAACTACACGTATGTGTTGCTCAACGCAATCTTCCACTCCGGCATCTACACCTGGCTCGGTCTCTACTTCGCCCGCCGCTACGGCCTAGGCGAGATCGGAATCGGACTTGCGCTGCTCGGATATGGACTCCCTGGTTTTGTGCTTGGCCCGTTCATCGGGCGCGCCGCCGACCGATGGGGCCGTAGGTGGCTCGTGCCTGCGGGCCTCGCCATTGCCGCTCTCAGCGTGACAGCTCTGATCTTCGACGTGCCAGTGCTGGCAGCCGGCCTTGCGGTTACGACCCTGTCGTTGGGCTACGACATGACACAGCCCCTGCTCGCGGGCATCGTTACGAGCCTGGATCCCAAACGCGGCGGGCAGGCGATGGGACTTAACGTTTTCTTCCTGTTTTCGGGTTTTGGACTCGGCAGCCTGTTTTTTGGTGAAGCGCTGCCGTTGGGCTTTAATTCAGCGCTGGCGATTTTCTGCGCTGTTGAGCTCGGCACCGCCGTGCTTGCAATCCCGTCATTTCGCGCTGAAGTTTCTGCCGGTCCCGGGGTGTCGCCATTTCTCCGGGTCGGGGAAGCGCGGGAAAAAGGTGCTTAGCCTCTTGCCGCCATGTAGATTGATGTAAAGCACCTCTGTGAGAACTCGACCATGTTGACCATCGGCAAAGTAGCGCGCGCCGCCGGGCTTCGTCCCTCGGCGATTCGTTTTTATGAATCAAATGGCATCCTGCCACGCCCAACGCGTCTCCCGAATGGGTACAGGTCCTATGGCGAAAGCATGGTCGCGATATTGCGTTTTATCAGGCGTGCCGAGAGATTGGGTATCAAATTGAGCGACGTCAAGAGACTGCTCGAGCTTGTCCGCGACGGGCGACAGCCTTGCTGCGAGGTCAAGGACCTGGCTCGTCGGTATGTGCAAGAGATCGATATTAAGCTCCGCGAACTTCAGGGGTTGCGCGCGGAGCTTCAAGCGCTTCAGCGGAACCGGACCTCGACAAAAGGCTCTGAGGTCATTTGTCCGCTGATTGAGCGCAGCGGTAGCCAGCCGAGCTTGTTCAGCTCCCATAGTCTGAAGCGCCCCACAACCAAGCCTAAAGCTTCCGGCCACTGATGTTGCATTTGCGCCAATTCAGGCGTCACCTGTTGTTGTTAAAGCAAACCTTTAGAGATGCTTGCCTCTACATAACCGCGCGTTATGACAGATGAAAAGGTTCCGGGCTGGGTAGAGCGGCGCCCGTGGCCCACGCGAATACTGGCGTAAAAGCCTCGGCCACTTCGGAACTGTGACCCGCCGAGCAAATTCACATCACAGCTCCCCGAGCGCCTTCTCAGCCGTATGTCGGCGATTTTCATCGCGCGAGATGGTCTGGGCGCAGCACGCTGCCGGCTGCGGCCTCAAAAAAGTCGGAGCATGCAATCGTGGCATAGAACCTGGCGCCGGATAGGTACGGATAGGCCTGGCGCTGTTGGATATGATGAAAATGCGTTGAGAAGGCTGATCACTGGTCTTTGACCCCTTCAATACTCTTTACGATATCGAGATAGACGTTCTCTTCCCGCCGAATTCGGAAGCCCGCCTTTTGCACATTGCCGACAGTATCTCGATTAAGGTCCGGACCGACACGCCTCGATAGCGGGGTCATCAAATCAAGAAAAATGCCGAGCGGTCCGATTCGGCTGCGCACATGCTCAAACATCAGGATGTGTCCCCCCGGCTTGAGCACTCGGTACAATTCGCGCAGACCTACAACCGGCTCGGGCACGGAGCAGAACGTGCAAACCGTGACGACGCTATCGAAGCTGCTGTCCGGGAGCTGCAATTGGCAAACGTCCATCTGACGAAGCTCGATCTTCCCCTGATATTGAGCGGCCTTCTTTTCGGCCCGCTCCAGCATCCTGGGACTTATGTCGATCGCCAGGATGGATTGACCCGTTGGAAAGAAACGAAAATCATTTCCGGTTCCGGCGGCGACCATCAGTATCGCCCCGTGCATCTTCGCGAAAAGCCGACGCTTGTGCGGGCCGAGACGATGATCGTCGCCAAAACTGATGAAGTCGAAGCTGCGGCTGGCGGCGTCCCATTTGCGCTGTGTGGCCGTGTCCACGAGGCACCTCCAATCAGTTCAATAGCCCGAATCCACGACCGCGCCTCTGAGCGTTCGATCGTAATACTCCACTCCCGCAACCACGATCGCACCGAACACCACTCCGACCGCGATCGCCGCGCCGAGGGTCCTCGACCCGGCCGCCATCGAGTCACGCATCCCGAAAAACATCCCGCCGTACATGCCGATCAACGAAGCGGGAATCATAGCATTGAACATGCCGATCAGCGGCGCGAAGATTAGGCCAAACACAAGATGGATGGCCATGCCAATAGCCATGCCGACGATCATCGCAACCACCATATCCATCCCTGGCCAGATCACTGCCCGAACCCCGATCGCCGTGAGCGCGCCAACCATCATTCCCGCCAGGTAATCGCCAATTACGAAGAGCATCGCCGTTTTCCTTTTGTGTTGAATGCTGGTCTCGTCTCAAATTAGCGCGCAGCAGATTTGCGATTTTGCTGACGTCGGCCGTACTTTCCCCGGTGCGAGTTCTCGGCCGCCTGCGCGCCGAGGTAGTTCGCCACGGCCCGCCGTTGCTTCGCGTCCAAGGGAGAAACGCGCAGTAGTTCCAGGAGCCATAAGCCCTCCGCCGCCAGCCATACCGACACGTCTCGAGCAAAAGTTGGGCGGCCGGATAACTGCTGCAGCCAGCTGCGGTAGTGGTCGCGCATCGGTTTCAGCAGTTCGAGGTTGTTCGCGACCGCGGCCAGCAGAGCGCTCGCTACGCGATCCTGGCCTGGTCCCTTGAGCACAGTGACTGAGAGATATGCCTTGAGTTTTGTTGCGGAGCCCTCGCCTATATCAGCCTCGGCCAAACCGCATGCCTCTTCGAAGCGCTGGCACAGACGCGCGATCATCGCTTCGAGCAATGCGTCCTTGGTGGCGAAATTATAGAGCAGGCCTCCTTTGCTAAGGCCCGCGCGCCTGGCGACCGCGTCCAGAGTTAGCCGGGGGGCGCCATCTTCCGCTACCACCACCTCGGCCGCGTCTAAGATCATATCGTAAGAATTTTGACCGGCCACAACTATACCGTCTGAACGGTATAGCATGCCGCCGCCGTGGGTCAAGTCTCGCGGACAGCCGGTTCCCCCTGAGTTACGGATGACACCTCTACTTCTGGCGCAGCGCGGGCGGTGACCGCTGGCTCCGCGATCCGAATCAAACCTTGTGACCAAGCGGTATGTGAATCTTGGCATTCAGCGCCGTTTGAGGCCTCCATGTACCTCATTCGCATGACCGCTTTTAGGGCCTTGCCAGAGCTACGACACGTGTCGTACTATTTTTTCTGTCGCAATGAAAAGTCAATTTCGATTGCCCGGCGGCGATCTCGAATACGCGGTGCTGGCGAAACTGTGGGAGTTGGGCAGCGCCTCGGCGCGCGACATTCACACCCAGCTGGGTGAGCCCCAAGGCCTGGTCTACACCACCACCGCCAAGGTCTTGGACCGGCTCCATGCAAAGCGCCTTGTAAGGCGCGAGCGCAAGGGGATGGCGTTCGTCTATCGTTCCCGCGTCGCCCGCGCTTTGGTCGACAACGCCCGCACCCGCGAATTGTTGACCAAGTTGTTCGGCCCTGCCCCGCACTCAGCGGCGGCGACACTAGTAGATGCAGTGGAGTCGCTGAATCCGAAGCTGCTCGATGAGCTCGCGGAAGCGATAGCCGCCCGGCGGAGGCCAAAGCATGGACCGTGAGTATTGCCTCAGCTTCCTGATTGCTCTGGTTGGAGGCACAACACTGCTCGTGTGCGGCTGGTGGCCGGTTGCGGATGTCCGTATCCGCAGCGCGCGCGGCCTGGAGAAGATTACATGGCGGCGGCTATGGCTGCCGTTTGCACCGGCTCTCGCAGTCGCATCGGCACTCTGCGGATGGGCGGTGATCGAGCCCGATCCCATCCCCGAGAGAATGCCGATATCGCTCATCCTGATGAGCCTGCCGTTCGCGCTGCTCTTTGCGAGAGCCGCGGTTCGCGGCGGGTGGGCCCTGATTACCGACCCAGGCGAGCCTGGGACCGCGACCGTAGGGTTGCTGCGACCATGGATCGTGTTTTCTCCGCGCCTGGCAAAGAAACTCGACGACCGGCAAATCGAGGCGGCACTCGAACACGAACGGGCCCACGCGCGCCATTGGGATCCACTTCGAATCTGGCTCGCGCAACTCGTAACGGACCTGCAATGGCCGTGGCCGCAGGCACGCGAGCGGATGCAGCGATGGCTGATCGCGCTCGAACTTGCCCGTGACGAAGAGGCGTGCGCGGCCGGGATCGAAGGAACCGATCTCGCAGAGGCGATCATAGCTTCAGCACGTTTCTGCCAGAACACGAGTTTGTCGGCGCAAGCAACACTGACTGGCCAAGCCGTCGCGTTGAAAGAGCGGATCGCACGCCTGCTTGACCCTCCATGCGGCGATTCGGGGCAAGCGCAAGCGTGCCTGTGCTGTCCCCTTTTCGCACTACTGCCAGTCAGCATGCTGGCGCTAGTGCTTGGATTGATGTTCGGTGAACGGATGGTCCGTGCGCTGTTTTGGATCGCAACCTAAACACTGGGTCCGTCGCCAGCATGACTTGCTTCCGGACCAGAGACCTCGATGGGCCTGCGCGTAGTAGCTTTCATTTTCTTATGGACATGCAGCACGCTGTGCTCGTGTGCGACGTACAGATCCGCGCCCCTCAAGCCGGCTGAAGCGGCCAAGCAGTTTGCTGAACGAACACTTGCCGCTCCTGAGCTGTGCAGATACGTGAGAGCGAATCTCACCGCGGCATTGCCCACATGCCCGCCCACGCGGTGGGATCTCGCCAGCCTGACACTCGCGGGATTCTTCTACAGCCCTGACCTAGTGGTCGCAGGAGCACAACTCAACGTCGCGAGAGCGGCAATTATTACGGCGGGTCAGCGGCCCAATCCAACCATCGGTCTAGGTCCTATGTACGCAGCGAGTGCTGCATCGAGCTTTGCTCCATGGGCGATCGGCGCGGCCGAGCTCAATTTCCCTATCGAGACCGCCGGCAAGCGTGGTTACCGGATTGCTCGGGCTGAGCGCCTGGCTGACGCCGCCGCTTTAGGGCTCGGCGAAACAGCATGGCGCGTTCGCAGCGCCGTGCGTACAGCGCTTCTGAATCATCTGCTGGCGCAACGGGAGTACGACCTCGCGCTAGCCCACAAGTCCGCATCCGAACGCACCGCGCAATTGTTTCAAGAGCGAGTCAGTGCCGGCGCGGCATCTGCCCCCGAACTTAACTTTGCGCTTGCGAACGTCGCCGCCGCGCGGCTGAAGGCAGCGCAGGCGCGAAGCCGTGTACCCGATGCGCGCAATACGCTTGCGGCGGCCATAGGAGTCCCGGTCGACGGCCTTCAAGGGATGACATTTGCCTGGCCGGAGCTTGAACACCCTCCCGATGAGGCTTCTCTTACACCGCAGGGCGTTCGGCAACTGGCCCTGCTCAATCGAATCGATCTACGCCGGATGCTCGCTGAGTACGCCGCGGCTGACGAAGCGCTCAAACTGGAAATCGCACGGCAATACCCGGATATCAATCTGGCCGGTAGCTATTCCTGGGAAGTTGGAGAAAACATTTTTCAACTCCTCCCGATCATCACTCTGCCGCTGATGAATCAGAACCAGGGGCCGATCGCCGAGGCCCGCGCCACACGCATCCACGTCGCGGCAGAATTTACTGCGCTGCAACAGAGCATAATCGCGCAGGCAAACGGCGCGCTCACAAGATATCGCGGGGCGCTGGATGCATTCGCACAAGCTTCGAGCTCCGCCGCTTATTCGGAGAAGCGTTTGGCCGGCATTGGGCGAGCGGCCAAGCTCGGTGATATCGATGCGCTTGCGCTGGTCACGTCCCACCTCGAAACCATCGTCGCCGAGCAGTCGAAGTTGAACGCGCTGGCCGACGCACAGGCGGCCCTAGGGACCCTGGAGGACGCAGTTCAGCGACCTTTGGAGCCGGACGATCTCAAATCGTTTAGCCCCCCGCCGCCCCTTCCAAACCCAGCAGATGAGCAACCATCATGACGAGCCGCCGAACGATCGCCGTACTGCTTCCTGTCGCGGTCGTGATGACGCTCGCGCTTGTCAGGGCCTCTCACTCGAGAGCCGATGAGGAGGGCGAGGAGAAGCCGATAACCTCCACCGTGGCCCGGGTCTCGCGCGACGCCGCTGGCAATGTGGTGGTTGCGATGGGTCCAGCGGCGCAGAAAGAAATCGGGATCACCACCGAAATTCTCAAACCTGTAGCGCGGCCATTCGAAGTCGAAGGGTATGGGTTTGTTCTGGATCCTGCTCCACTTTCGAAGCTCAATGCTGATCTCACAAGCGCGCGAGCAGCACTCGACTCCTCAAGTGCGCAGTATTACCGCACCAGGCATCTTTACGCGGATCAGAAAAACGCCTCTCTGCGCGACCTGCAGAGCGCCGAGGCTACATATCTGAACGACCAGGCGCGCGTTGAGGCCCTGGAGCAACAACTACGCGACGCCTGGGGCCGTCAGATCGCGCAAATCGACTCCCGAGCGCGGGGCGAACTCGTCAGTGCGCTCATCGACCGGCGCGAGGCGATTGCGCGCGTCACAGCACCGATCGGAGACGCGCTCGACAGCTCCCCTGGCCGCGCCGACGTATTCGTGCTCGGCCATGAGCGGCAGCCGCTGCATGCGCGGGCCGTATACGAGGCGCCCACGATCAATCCACAAATGCAAGGCCAAACCTTTCTCCTGCTGATAGGCACGAAAGACTTTCCCATCAGGCCGGGCACGGCGGTTTCCGCCCGTCTGCCGACCTCCGGCAAGTCCGAGCAAGGCGTCATGGTACCGCGCTCAGCCGTCGTGAGATTCGCCAACAAGGAGTGGATTTACCGCACGGTCGCCCGCGATCGTTTCGGGCGACGTGAAATTGTGCCGGCTGAGTTAACCGCAGAGGGCTACTTCGTCACCGAGTACCTAACGCCCGGGACTCGGATCGTTGTCACAGGTGCACAGACTCTGCTGTCCGAGGAGCTGAAGGCACAGATCCAGCCCAGGGACTGAGGGAGTCGGATGCTCAAGGCGATCGTTGCATTCTCACTGCGCTTTCGGGGAATCGTGATCGCGCTGGCCTGCCTCGCATTTGGATACGGGGTTTATTCCGCCATCAATGCAAAGCTGGGCGTCTTCCCGGAATTTGCGCCGCCGCAAACAATGATTCAAACCGAAGCGCCCGGGCTCGCGACCGAGCAGGTTGAGGCCCTGATCACCCAGCCGATCGAGAACGTTCTGCTCGGTTTGAATGATGTCGCCGTTATTCGCTCGCAGTCGATCCAGGGCCTGTCGGCAATTACCGTCTTTTTCCGCGAGGGCACCGACATCTATCGCGATCGCCAGCTCGTAAGCGAACGGCTGCTTGAGGTGGCAAGTCAGATGCCGGCGGGCGTGTCCGCGCCGGTGATGGTGCCGCTCACCCCGGCCACGGCCTGGTTCCTGACCGTCGGCCTTACCTCGAAGAAGCTCCAGCCTATGGACGTGTGGAGCTTCGCCTACTGGACGATGCGACCGCGGCTGCTCGCCGTGCCAGGGGTCGCCAAAGTGGAGATCTACGGGGGAGGCGTACGCCAGCTCCAAATCCAGGTTCAACCGCGCCGCCTTCTAGCGTATGGATTGAGCATCAGCCAGGTCATTGCGGCAGCGCGGCGCTCGACCGGTGTCGAGGGTGCAGGGTTTGTTGAGAACGCCAACCAGCGCATCGTGATCCGCACCGAAGGACAGTCGATAACACCAGGGCAGCTGGGCGATGCAGTGTTGGCACCGCTTGATGGTACCAGCGTGCGGCTGCGCGATGTGGCGCGGGTCGAGTGGGCGCCGCAGCCACTCATCGGCGGCGCGGCGATCCTGGGTACACGAGGAGTGATCCTGATTCTGGCAGCCCAGTACGGTGCGAACACTATCGAGGTGACGCGGAGAGCCGAAGCCGCGCTGCGCGATCTCGCGCCGGCTGTCGAAGCCGAGGGTATCACGTTGTTCCCACGCCTCTTCCGTGTCGCGGACTTCATCGAGACTTCCGTGGCAGGGATAAGGTCCTCGCTGCTGCTGGGCGGCGCGCTGGTGGCAATCGTGCTGACGCTGTTCCTTTACAACCTGCGTACCGCATTCATCTCGCTCACCGCTATCCCCCTTTCATTGCTGATCGCCGTCGTGGTGCTGAACCTGATGGGCGCGACACTTAATACGATTACGCTTGGCGGACTCGCGATCGCGATTGGCGAGGTGGTCGACGACGCCATCATCGACGTTGAGAACATCTTTCGTCGCCTGCGCGACAACCGGGCCGGAGCGAACCCAAGACTAACCTTCGACGTGATTCTCGACGCGTCGCTCGAGGTTCGCAGCGCCGTGGTGTACGCCACCTTCGTGGTGGCGCTGGTGTTCTTCCCGGTGCTGAGCATGACGGGAGTCCAAGGGAAGATCTTCGCCCCGCTCGGAGTTGCGTTCATCCTCGCAATCCTAGCCTCGCTGGGCGTGGCGCTGACGCTAACGCCGGCGCTGTGTGCTGCGATGCTGCCACGCGCGACATCAGAGGCTGAGACCCGCTTCGTACGATGGCTTAAAGAACTGCACCGGCGTTGGCTGGAACGATTACTGGACCGGCCGCTGATCGCCGCGGCAGGTGTCGGCGCGCTATGTCTGGCCGCAGCCGCTATGTTACCGTTCTTCGGGGGCAGCTTTCTGCCCGAGCTTCAGGAGAACAGCTTTATCATGCACATGGCGGGGATTCCTGGCACCTCACTTGACGAGTCAATGCGCATCGGACGTGAGATCAGTACGGCGCTGCTGCGTGACCGCGATGTCAAAAGCATCGCACAACGGGCCGGACGGGCGGTGCTGGGCGGAAGATACCGTGGGGGCGAATGAAAGCGAATTCGATGTCACGGTCAGGCCGCGCGGGGGAAGAGGTCGATGAGGCCCAAGCAAGAATCGCCGAATTCTTGCTCGATTCCCCGGTTATGACTTCGGCCCGAATTCGTTTGTTACCGAACGCATCGAGGAGACCCGCTCGGGCCAGAGAGCTGATGTGGTCGTAAGCGTCTTCGGCAATGATCTTGACGTTCTCGACCAGGCCGGTCGCACGAATCCTGCCAGCAATTCGTGGTGGTGTCGATGGCCGAGTCCAAGCTCCCGGGGAATGCCCCGGATGCTGGTCCGGTTGAACCCCAATCGCCTGGTCCAGTTCGGGTTTGAGCCACTCGATGTGCTCTCCGCCATCGGCACTGTGCATCAGGGCACTGAGGTTGCGCAGACCTACGACGGCAACCAGATTTTCGGCGTCTCGGTGATTCTGGATCCTGCCGACCGGTTCGATCCGGAAACGCTCGGCGGGCTCCTGCTGCAAAACGAGCAGGGAAATCTCGTCCCTTTGCGGGAGCTGGCCTCAGTCTCGCTGGGAAGCGGGCGCTACTCGATACTGCATGACGGTGCGTGGCGCGTACAGATCGTGACCTCCAATGTGCGGGGCCGGGCGCCCGACTCTTTTGTTACGGAAGCACAGCAAAAGATTGGTGCTATCGAGCTCCCGGCCGGTACATATATCGGATTCAGCGGCACGGCGGAAGGCGCGGGCGGGCGCGCTCAGGCAGATTCTCCTCAATTCGACTATCGCCGCGGTCCTGATTTTCGTCCTGCTGTTCTTCGCCTTCGGAAATCGGTCCTTCGTGCTCGTATGATCGCGACGTTGAGGGCAAGCTTAAGATCCGCGGCCTGAAAGTTCCTTGTCCTGCGGCGAAAAGGTTGGCGACCGAAGCCCGAGGCGATCACCGCGCTGAGAGTTCGAACACAACGATCCAGTACTGTATTGATTGCAAGATCATTCCTACAAAGATCAGCCCCAACCCCGCCACACCGAGGCGGCGCTCGGGAAGGTTCTCAATCCACCCTTCAAGAGCTGGGCTGAAAAGACCTACTAGCGCGTTCACAGTGCCTGCTGCCAAACCGAGCTTCAGCCCGAATAAGATCCAATAACTTCTTGGCGCGTTGAGGACACCGGCAACTATCCCAGCAATGCCAACCGCTACTGCCCGCCAGAGCGATGCAAGCATTTTGCGACCGGATATATGTGGCCTTGATTCCGCTTCGTAGTCTTGAGTGGGGGCGAAGCCCAGCAAATAGGAGATAGTTAGACCAGCGGCTGAGAGAAGGCCGAAGACGGCACCGAAAAGCGGCCCCGCGACGGTTATACCCGCAAGGCCAAGCACCAGACCTCGTAGAAACCCAAAGAGGATCACGGTCCTGCGCTGCTCTCCATAGGACGGGTTTATGCCAGCGATGCGAAACTCAATTCCCAGGAGAATGCCCATGCCGCTTGCAGCTACGATGGCATACCGTAGTCCTCGAGAGAGGCTGTGGCACGGTCTTCAAAATCACCGCCGCGGGCACGCTGACCACGCTCTACAGCTTTTGCTCCCAACCG
>Ga0185299_10007196_pt1 | contig 11513 bp, 9 predicted proteins | sample PaiPotPPA55metaG_FD_128002 | JGI IMG/M metagenome (GOLD analysis project Ga0185299, IMG submission 128002) | Iron sulfur acid spring bacterial and archeal communities from Banff, Canada, to study Microbial Dark Matter (Phase II) - Paint Pots PPA... ...
TGGCCGGGCCGCCATCTCCATTTAGCGGAGCGGGGCCAATAGTCGCTCCACCGACCCCGACGCCGGCGACGGTAGTGATGTCATTCGGCGCCGCTGCGGCAATTTTGCGAATCCGTTCCCCGTTCGTTTCGAGGGCGATGACGTTCTCGTTGCTATCCACCGCTAACGTTTGTGCGAGGCCGAAAATCGCGCTTGTCGCCGGACCGCCGTCGCCTCCGCTTCCGCCGCCCGCAAATCCTGTTATGGTCTGACTCGCGGCCGCGATCACCCGCACGCGCTGATTGAACGTATCGCTGACGATGATGTTGTTGCCCGAATCCACAAACACGCCTCGCGGAAAGTCAAACGTGGCGCTCGTGGCTGGCCCGCCATCCCCGCAGCCGGGCTCCGTTAAGCTAATTCCGCCCGTCCCGCAGATGAATCCGATTCCCGCAACCGTCGTGATGATGTGATTCGCCGTGGTATCGACCTTGCGAATTTTAGGATTCCCCGAATCCGTAATAAATAAATTCCCCAGCGCGTCCACCGCAACCCCATTCGGTTGGTCCATTTGCGCCGATGTGGCTGGCCCTCCATCACCGTTCGCTGCCCCCGGCGTTCCCGGATTGCCGAGCGTGCCCGCATACGTCGAGACGTTTTGCGTCGTGGCGTCAATTTTGCAAACGATAGCCAGGGCGGCGTCCGCCACAAATACGTTGCCCGTTCCGTCCACCGCGATGCCGATTAAGTCATTGAAACCCGCCGTGTTCCCCGCTCCGCCACTGCAACCGAAGTTGGCCCCACCGCCCGCGATCGTTGTGATGATCTGTGTAACGCCGTCCACCCGCCGCACCGCTCCGTTGTTCGTGTCCGTGATGAACAGATCGCCATTGCCATCCACTGCCACGCCCGTGGGGGAATTCAGCCGCGCGCTTGTCGCTGGACCGTTGTCGCCCCCAAACGCTCCGAAGAAAGGATCTTCGCTGCCGGCCACAGTGGTGATGTTTCCCGTCGTGTCAACGCGGCGAATTCGCTCGTTATTTGAATCAGCGATGAAAAGGTTGTTGTTTTTATCAACGGCAAGGCCCTGAGGAAAACTCAGCTCCGCCTGCGCTGCCGGCCCCCCATCACCCGAAAAGCCGCTGAGCCCCGTTCCGGCAAACACCGTCAGCTTGTTCGTCGTGTCCACCTTGTAAACAATATTCAGGCCCGAAACCGAGATGTACGTGTTCCCGTTGCTGTCGCGCACCGCCGAAAACGGCAGAGGCAAATACGCGCCAGTCGGACTCGTCCCGTTCGCGCCCCCGCCCGCAATCGTCGTAATCGTATTGGGAGCCTGCGCCCGTGCAGGCGCAACGGCCAAAAGTACACACATAAGGGCAAAGACGAGAGCAAGGATGGTCCGGCGCATTCAGAATCCTCCCAACGATTAATCGATCATCTAGTTGCTTATGGGCGCACGGTCCGCCGCCCGTCGCGTAGCGCATTCTTCCTGGTTCTGCGGGCAAGTCAAGGAAAGAAAGGCGCAAAATACCAGATAACCCTGATGCAAGCCCCCCTCCATTGGGGAGTCGATCTCGTCCTCGACGGCCTCGCCGCCCTTCCAACGACGTACTGTATCTATCTGAATTTACTGAGCTTGGAATCCGCCGCCCGTCTGCAGATCGCCGAACTGGTTCCTTAGGAGACGTCTGCCGGAAGTACCTGCGCCATTTGTTCTAATTCTTTGCTCAATTTGGTAACGCCATGGGCCGCACACAATTCCCTGAGTCAGCTTTCTCCCCTCCGCGCTTTCGATGGAAGCCGATTCCGGGTCCACCAATATCAGCCGACGCGCCGAGCAAGCGTCATTTCTAATAGCGAATCCGCGATTAGAAACACCTCTAACTTGTTGTAAACAAATACCCGCAACTTCCCTAATAGCGAAAAATTCAGCGTTTTTCCAGAAGCGCAAAATTCCCCGTTCCGCGTCGCGAAACTCTCGCTGTCGCGATTCTCTCTGTCCGTCTCCCGTATAATCCCCGCAGCATGACGCAAGCTCTGGCGGCATTTGTAATTTGGCTTCTCGGCCCGGAAACGCCTCGGGAAAATTCGTCGCAGCGCGTTCTGGAATTGGGCATCGCGCCCGCGCCGCCCGTCCAATCTCCAGTCGGGGCGCTGATCGAACAGCCCAACGCGTCCGGCCATCTCTGGGCGCGCTGGATTTTTCTCCGCGCCCTCGGGCTGATTTATTTCTCGGCGTTCTATTCGCTTCTATTTCAAATCAAGGGACTGCTCGGCCCCAAAGGAATTCTCCCGGCGGGCGAATACTTGCAGGCGGTTTCCGGCGCGATTCATTCGCAGCAATTCTGGTTCGCGCCCACGCTTTTCTGGTTTGGCTCGAGCGACCGCGCCTTGATGCTGGTCTGCTGGCTTGGCCTAATCGCCTCGATTTTCGTCGCGCTCAATATCTGGCCGCGCGCGATGCTCGCTGTCTGTTTCGTTTGCTTCCTTTCGTTCGTCAGCTCCGCGCAGGATTTCTCCAGCTATCAATCCGACGGCATGCTCCTCGAAGCAGGTTTCATCTCGCTGTTTTTCGCGCCGCCGGGATTCCGTCCCGGTCTTGCCCGCGCGAATGCAGCATCCCGCCTGAGCCTTTTTCTACTGCGCTGGGAATGGTTCCGCATCTATTTCGAGTCCGGCGTAGCAAAACTTGCCAGCGGCGACCGCGCCTGGCGCCAATTCACCGCGATGGACGATTACTACCAGAACGGCCCGCTCCCCACCTGGATCGGCTGGTACGTCGCGCATTTCCCGCACTGGTTTCATGCCTCCACCGCATTCCTCACGCTCGCCGTCGAGCTAGCCCTCGTCTGGATGCTGTTTCTCCCGCGCCGTTTTCGCATCGTCTGTTTTTGCATCGTCACGCCCTTCGAGATCGGCATCATCCTCACCGCGAATTACACGTTCCTGAATTACATCGTTCTTTCGCTCGGCTTCTTGCTGCTCGACGACCGCTTCATCGAATGGATTCTCCCGCGGCGAATCCGCAAATTCCTCGATCGCAACGATCGCAAAGATCGCAAATCCGCGCCGCCTGCCGTCGCCGGAGCGCCGACAGAATCCCTGTACGCTCGCTGGAGCAGGCTGCTCGCGCCGCTCCCCATGACCATCGCGGCAATTTGCCTCGGCCTGGTCGCCTATGTCACCACGGCTCAACTCCTCTGGATGTTCATCCCCGCGCTCCCACTCCCGGAAGCGCCGGCGCGGTGGCTCGAGCCCTCGCGAATCGCGAACCGTTACGGCCTCTTCGCCGTGATGACTCCCGCGCGCCTGGAAATCGAGTTCGAAGGCACGCGTGACGGCAAAACGTGGATCGCCTATCCCTTCCGCTACAAGCCGCAGGATCTGAAAAAAGCTCCGGGAATTTACGCGCCCTACCAGCCGCGCTTCGATTGGAACCTGTGGTTCGCATCGCTCGGCTCGTGGCGCGAATTTCGCTTCGTGATTTGGACCGAGGAGCGGCTTCTGACAAGCGAGCCCGGCGTGCTCGAGCTGTTCGCAAAAAATCCCTTCGCTGGAGGCGAGCCGCCCAAGCGAGTGCGCGCCGTGATTTATCAATATTGGTTCACCGATGCGAAAACCAAGCGCGAGCAGGGAACCTGGTGGCGCCGCGAACTCCTGGGCGAGTACGCCCCGGCTCTAGAACGCGAGCCCGACGGCAAAGTCGTAATGCTCGACAGTCAAGTCGTCCAACCACCGCAACCGTAACCGTGCGCAACTTTCCATCCGCGGCAAAATTTCAATCGCCGCACAAATCCTTAGCTACGCAGCGGCAAATCCGTTAGCCTGTTTGTGCCGCCATGGGCCGCCCCAACCAGCGTCACCCGACCGATCCTGAGCAAGAGGCCTTTTCTTCCGAGGTCTCTCCCGAACAAGTGATCGCTTATCTCGCCGAGCTACCGCAACCCGCGAGCATCCGGGAAATCGCCCACGGCCTGGGCCTGAGGCATCATGGCCGGCGATTCCTCCCGCGCATCATTCGAAAATTCAAGAAGAGCGGCGACGTCGAAGAAGTGTACGGCGGACGTTATCGCCTGGCCGGCGCGAAGCAAGCACAACGCGCCGCTCAATCGCAGGCCCAATCTCGAAAATCCGCAGCTGAATCCGCGTCCCGTCCCGGCGCACCGAATCTCGATACACCGAAGCACGGCCCATTAAAGGCCGGCCCGTCAAGTTCTGGCTCATCGAAGCGCGGTCACGACCCGAATCTCATCGCCGGGCGAATCGTCGCGCATCGCGACGGCTACGGTTTCCTCGTCCCCGACAAGCCGATTCCGAAAGTCGATGGCGATCTCTTTATCGGCCGCGATGGATTGAATGACGCGATGCACGGCGACCGAGTCCTCGCGCGCATCGAGCGCCGCCGCGCCGACGGACGCGCCGAAGGGCGCGTCGTCCAGATCGTCGAGCACGAACATCCCACCATCGTCGGCATCTTCCGCTACGGCCCGCAGGGCAATCACGTCCTTCCGTACGACACGCGCATCCTCCACGAAGTGCTGATTCCTCCTGGTGAAGAGCTAACTCCCCAGTTACGCCAGAAGCTCGGCGCAACAACAGGAAAAGAAGCCCCGCCGAATCGCCGCTTGCGCCTTCCGGAACTCGATGGCGCCGTCGTAAATGTCGAACTTACGCGATATCCAAAAGGTGGCCTCGCGCCCGTCGGACGCGTCACCGAAATTCTCGGACGCGCCGGCGAAATCGGCGTGGACGTCGAAATCATCATTCGCAAGCATCACCTGCCGCACATTTTCCCGGACGAAGTTCTCGCCGCCGCTCGCGCCACTCCGCAAAAGGTTGCGCAATCCGATTTCGCTGGTCGCCGCGATTTCCGCAATCTGCCCATCGTCACGATTGACGGCGAAACTGCGCGCGACTTCGACGATGCCGTCTACGTCGCGCCGCTCCCGAACGGCCATTTCGAACTTCAGGTGCACATCGCCGACGTCGCGCATTACATTCAGCGCGCCGGAGCAATCGACCGCGAAGCGCGCCTCCGCGGCACGTCCGTTTATTTTCCGAATCGCGCCGTCCCCATGCTGCCCGAAGAACTCTCCAATGGCATTTGCTCGCTCAATCCCCAAGTCGACCGCCTGGTCATGAGCGCCATCATGGAAATGGACGCCGCCGGCAAAATGGTCCGCGCCGATTTCACTTCGGGCGTGATTCGTTCCGCCGAGCGCATGACCTACACCAACGTAAACAAGGTGATCGAAGGCGATCCGGAAATGTCCAAGCGTTACGCCAGCCTGGCCGGCGATTTCCGCCGCATGAAAGAGCTGGCGCTGCTGCTCAACGCCCGCCGCGTCCAGCGCGGCTCGATCGATTTCGATTTGCCCGAAGCGGTGATCGAGTTCGACGAAGCCGGCCAAATGACGGGCGTCGTCCGCAGCGTGCGCAACATCGCCCACCGACTCATCGAGGAATTCATGCTTGCGGCCAACGAAGCGGTGGCGCAGTATCTCGAAAAGCGCGGCATCGCCTCGCTCCATCGCGTGCACGAAAAGCCCGATCCAAAAAAAGTTCTCGAGTTCGAGGAATTAGCGCAAGCGTTTGGCTACTCACTCGGCGTGGACGATCTTGCAGAACGCCGCGTGGCCGTGCGTCATGGCCGCGTTCAGCCGCAAAAATCTGGCCGCACCGGCCCGGGAAAAAACCGCGGCCGCATGCGCCCCATGGAAGTAACCATGCCCGCCGCCGAAGAAGTGCACATCACTCCGCAGCACTACCAGCGTTTGACCGCAAAAATTGCAGGCAAGCCCGAGGAACGTATTCTCTCTTATCTGATGTTGCGCTCGCTCAAGCAGGCCCGCTATTCGCCGGACTTGCTTGGCCACTTCGCGCTCGCCACCGGCGAGTACACGCATTTCACTTCGCCCATTCGCCGTTACCCGGACCTAATCGTCCATCGCGCGCTCAAATGGGCGCTCGAGAATCCGTTGATCGCGCCAAAGCGTGCCCCAGCGCCGGACGCTCGCGCCGGAAAAATCGAAACAGTCGCGGTGCTTGGTCCCTATCGACGCGTCGAGCTCGAAGAAATCGCCGCTGAGAGTTCGGAAGCCGAACGCCGCTCCGAGTCCGCCGAGCGCGAGCTGATGGATTGGAAGACGGCGCAATTCATGGAAAGCCATCTCGGCGAGGAATACGATGCTCTGATTATTTCCGTGCAGAAGTTCGGATTTTTCGTCGAGCTCGTCGAAATCTTCGTCGAGGGCCTGGTCAGCATCGATCGCCTCGAGGAAATCACGGGGCAGCGCTGCACCTATCGCGAGCGCGATCACACCATCATTGCCGAACAGCGCCGTCCGGGGCGAAGCAGCGCTCCAAAAGTGTTTCGCCTCGGCGACCGCGTCCGCGTGCGCGCCGAACGCATCGATCCGTTCCGCCATCGCGTGGAGTTTTCGCTCGTATAATCTCGCGCCGCGGCTTTTTTCAACGCGTCGCTTGTTGTATCTTGCTGGTCGTTCAGGAGGTGCTTTGTGGCGGCTCGCCAATGCCCGAATTGCATGGCCATCATTCCAGCAGGGAAAATTGCGTCGTACTCAAACGACCTCGTTTGCACCGGTTGCGGCCACCCGCTCGGAATCTCCGCGTTCAGCCGGTATATTTCTGCATTTACCGGCCTCGGCGCGGGCGCGTTGGTCTGGAAAATTGCGTCCAACTACTACGCTGGAAATCCCGGCTCGATCAACTGGCTGCTTCCTATCGTCTACGCGTACCTGGCGCTCGGCATCGTCGCGCCAATCGTCCTGATCCTCTTGGCAGACCTGCATTTGCGTGAGGCCGAAACGCCTCCGGCGATTCACGAAGCTCCGGCACATCATCTTTCCCACTGACTTTTGTTTATATTTGGAGCATTTGGTAGCGTCCTAATTTGATTCCGGGCATTTCTTCGGAGGGGCAAATGATCTCTGGCGCTCACGTAATTGTCTACAGTAAGAACGCCGAGGCGGACCGCGGATTTTTCCGCGATGTCCTCGGTTTCAAATCCGTGGATGCGGGTCATGGCTGGCTGATCTTCGCCCTGCCGCCGGGAGAAGCCGCAGTCCACCCGGGAGATGAGAGTGGCGCCCACGAACTCTATTTCATGTGCGACGATCTGAAAGCCGAAATGGCTTCCCTCGCAAAGAAGGGCGTTAAGTGCTCCAAAGTTCAGGAACAACGATGGGGTTCCATTACGAAGATGCGGCTTCCTGGCGGAGGCGAGGTCGGCCTTTATCAACCGAAGCATCCTACGGCGTTACTCTTGAAATGAAGCGTCCGTCAAATTAGGCGCCGCTAAACATTCAATTACTTTTCAGTACATTAAACGATGGTACCATTGACGCTTCAGGCTGGCGTAGCCACACTGGGGTTGCAATGTTGCGTTACTCGTCTCTCGTCGGGAAACGTGTGCAAGCGCACTACCGCGCGGGCGATATCCATTTCTCGGCCATCGGTACTCTGGTCTCCGACTCCGGCAAATCCATCTTCGTGGAAGAGCACTTTTCCCAGAGCGGCAAAGACAAGACCATGCGCGTTGAAATCCCCTACGCCTACTTGATCAGCATCGGTGAAGAGTGCGGCGAACGCTCCGCCCCCGTTTTTTCGAAGCCCTTTTCGTCGAAGAAGTTCTAGCCCATCTGGGCGCGCCACGTTTTCGCGTTCTACTCGAGGAGAGACTGCAAAGGCTTTTTTCCCACTCCGCAAAACCAGCCTCTCGTGCGTTCTTCGAATATGTGAATGTCTGTGTAGCCCGCCGTTGAAAACAATTCCCGATGTTCGTCAACGCCCAGGTTTGAGGATTTCAACAGCTTCATCACCGGCCGTTGCAGCGCGTTGTACGCTCCCTTCCTGTAGCTTTCCGCGATGACGATCAGCGTCCCGCCAGGTTTCAACACGCGCAGGATTTCCTGCATATCTTTGACCAGGTCAGGCCAGTAGTACTGGGTTTCCACGGCGGTGATGAGATCGAATTTGTTTTCGCGAAACGGGAGGTGAGACACGGAGCTTGCGTAATTTCAACGCGGCCCGCCTGGATCAATTGCGCATTCTTCGCGCGCGATGCGCCTATGCTGCCCTCGGCGTAATCCACACCGCACACTATTCCCTTTGTGGCTCGCCCAGCCAACTTCTCGATCGTCCTGCCGCCGCCACAACCCACGTCCAGAATCGTGAAATGCTCGTCGATTGGAACGTGCTTCAGCCCCCAATCGGTCACGCCGGAATGGGTCAGGTTCATCATCCATACAAAAACCCTGCCCACCCATTTTGTGGGCTTTCGGACCTGATTCAGCACGTAAAACAGCAACGCAGCTAAGAATATGTAATACAGCCACTGTTCGATCGCGTGCTTGGTCAGCGGTAACAAAGCGGTGCCCAGACTAAGAATCTAGCTCAGTCTGACTTTCCCCGGCTGGCTGGCGGTACAATTCCGTTCATTCGTAAATACTCCACCATCTGCCCGTAATGATCAAATGCGTGGGCGACACCAAATGTAGCCAAATGCAGCCGGGTCGACTTGCTGTGCTCGGCGGTCTGCAACACGTTCGCAGTAGTCAAAGTAGCCGCGGCCTTGTGGCCCAGGGCGAAAGAATCCTTCAGGAACTTGATGATGTCGGCTTTGGACTTTAGTCTTTCAGGCCCGTTCCCGTCATTCAAGCCTTCCGGCAGCTTATCGCCGGTAAGCGGCGACCAAATGAAATAGTTGGAAGCAGCCACGTGTTTGACCTGAACGGCAAACGTGCGAACTCCCTTGTGCTCGCTCCCCGGAATGTTCAAACTCTCAGGAGAGAAATCGAATTTGTCTTCCGGCATGGCTTCGGCGGCGTCCACAATTTCCTTTTCGATGGAACTGATCTCGCGATCCACGGCTGAGGCTATGGTTGGCGGAGGCTGCTGCGACTGTTGCGCCTGAAGCGCGGCGACAGTGGCGTTCTTTGTGCTCTGTCCCAAGGTAGCCACCGCGAAGATGAGGGCTGCCAACGACAAGAAGATCCATGTTTGTTTCATTCGAGTGGCTCTCCTCAGTTTCTTGAACCCAAACAATACTGAATTCACCAATTACATCCGAAAAACTTTCAACGAATTACTGCCGTATTATCGTCGCGAGTCCGGTGGCACCAGGTTGTTCGCACGATAGTAGACCACAAGCTGACCATAATGCTCGCCACTGTGCTCGATGGCGACCGTCCAGATGGTGGAGTTATGGGCCAGCCGGTTCCCAAAAAACTTTGATGTGTTGTCCAGCCCCGCGTCGCCCTGCTGTTGAATCACTTGCGCTCCGTCCGCGACGGCCTCCTGCACGAACTTCACCACGTCGGCCTTGGTCTTGAAAGTGTCGCGCGAAGGATTGTCGCCCTCGCCGAAGTCAGGCCCGATGTTTGATCCGGAAATCCTGCGTATAAGAACGAAATCCAGTGCGGCGGCGTGCAGAAGATTCAGGGCGAAGGTGCGCTGGTCTTTCTGCAGCTTGAAATCGTATTTGTCTTCGGGAAAATCCTTCGCCATGGCAACCAGTTTGTTCCCAATGTCGTTCCACCTATCCAACATCTCCTCGGATCGAGAGCGCGCCGGACTCGGGGCTTGATTCTGCGTTTGGCCCTGTCCGTAAAGACTCGTCCCGGCAACCGCCAACAGAGTGACAGCAAATAGCGCGAGCGAAGACCGGGTCATCGTAGTTTCTCCTTTGGACCGGCAATAAACTTAAAAAATACACCAACGCCAGGATAGGGCCTGAAAAACCCTTGTGCTGTTCCGTCACTCGGGGACGACGCCTTCAGCGATAAATATGCGCCCCTTGGTTGAGTTTTGCCTGAGTGGCTTGATCGCTTCGTAGGCTGGCGAGTCGTACCATTCGCGCGCTTTTGCCGCGCTATCGAAAGCGATCACCACAACGTGCTTGGGCGGCTCGCCCTCGAGAGCCTGGGTCTTGCCGCCGCGAACGACATAGTGGTGATTGAAAGGCGCCATCGTTTCCGGCACCTTCTCGGCATATTTCTGCAAGGCAGCGGGATCGGCGTTCGTTGCATCGATTTCCGCGATGAAATAGCCGGGTGCCACCTTCGCTTGCTGCGCATCAATCACCGTCGCGCCAGCAACGCCAATCGCGGCGCCGACCAGCATGGCCAACCCCAGTTTGTGATTTGCGTTCATGGGTTCGTTCCTCCGGTGTGTTTGAGCGATCATTCATAGCGCAGCGCGACCAGCGGATCGACGCGTATCGCGCGCCGCGCCGGGACATAACAAGCAAGCAGAGCGACGCCGATGAGAAGTACGGCCACACCCGCAAACGTTAGAGGATCTGTCGGCCTCACCCCGTAAAGCAGCCCGGCCATTAAGTGGGACACGATCAGCGCACAAGCAAGCCCAACCGCAGTACCAGCAATCGCCAGTCCCGATGCTTGCCGCAGAATCAGCTGCATGATGTCTCTTCTTTGCGCTCCCAGGGCGAGGCGAATGCCGATCTCGTGTGTGCGCTCGCTTACGATGTACGAAATCACTCCGTAAATTCCAAGCCCCGCGAGAAGTAACGCGGTGAGAGCGAACAGACCAACCATTTCCATCGAGAACCGCCTCTCCGCGAGAGATTCGGACAGCGTCTCAGTGAGCGTCTGCGCGCCGAAAACAGGAAGCTCCGGATCAACGGACTGCACCTGTTCGCGCAACTCTACTGGAATCACAGCGGAATCAAGCCGCCCGCGCACAAATATCGCCAGATCTTTGGGCCTGCGCTGATAGGCGCTCACATAGATTTGTGGAACGGCGGTTTCCGCCAGCGATTCGGTTCGAGCATCCGCGAGTACGCCGACCACAGTAACCCAGGGGTTTGTGGTAGATGTCTTGACGCGCCTACCGATAGCCTCTGCGTTTGGCCAGTAGGCACGGGCGAACGCCTCGTTGATCACCGCCACTGGAGGCGCCGTTTCGTTGTCCGATTCGTTGAACAGACGGCCGCGCAATAGTGTCATGCTCAGCAAGCGAAAGTATTCCGGCGTAACGGTGGAACGGTCGATCAAAGGAACCTGGTTGCCACGAGTCTCGCGGCCCTCAATAATCAACGGGACCGGGCCGATGTCGTTTCGGCTATGACCCAGTGGTATAGCCTCAATATCACCAACGGCTGCCTCTTCGACTCCGGGCAGAGTCCTGGCGCGGCGAAGCACCTCACGCAACAACTGCGCCTCTTGAGCGGTGGTTCCATAGATATCGGTAGCGGGATCGTTTGGCACGGGCAACCAGGTGCGAACCGCCATCACATTCTGCGGGTTGAATCCCGACCGCACATTCAATAAATCGCCAAAACTGCGGAGCAGGAGGCCCGCGGCAATCATGAGCACCAACGACAGCGCAAATTCGGTCACCACCAGCACACGGCGCGTGCGCGCCTGTTCCCCGGAACCCTTCGTGCCGCGGCCCTCCTGTTTGAGCATGCGATTCAAATCGATTCGCCCAGCATGCAAAGCGGGAGCGAGGCCGAAAATCGCACCGGCGCAAAGCGAGGCAAGGAGTGC
>Ga0185299_10007198_pt1 | contig 11505 bp, 8 predicted proteins | sample PaiPotPPA55metaG_FD_128002 | JGI IMG/M metagenome (GOLD analysis project Ga0185299, IMG submission 128002) | Iron sulfur acid spring bacterial and archeal communities from Banff, Canada, to study Microbial Dark Matter (Phase II) - Paint Pots PPA... ...
GAGCGTTGACGCGCCGCCATCCAGGACGATCCGCACAGGCACACGCTGCACGATCTTCGTGAAGTTGCCGGTCGCGTTCTCCGCCGGCAATACGCTGAACTGCGCGCCGGTAGCCGGGGCGAGGCTCGCCACGTGTCCAACGAACTCATGGCCCGGCAGAACGTCCGCGGTCACCTTCGCGCGCAGCCCCGGTCGCATGCGCGCCAACTGACTTTCCTTGAAGTTAGCGTCAATCCACAGTCCTTGCGCCGGCACGAGCGAGACGAGTTGCGTGCCCACCGAAGCGTAGGCGCCAGTCCGCGCGCTTCGATTCCCCACAACCCCGGCGATCGGCGCGCGGAGCTCCGTATAGCTGAGATTCAGGCGAGCGAGGTCTACACTCGCCGTAGCCTCTGCGAGCGCCGCCTGCGTTTGCCGCTTTTGCGTGTCGATCACGTCCAACTGCCGCTCAGCCGCGTCCATGGTGGCCCGGCTCTTCTGAGCCTGCGCCACGGCCTCTTTGTAGTCGGCGTCAGCCTTCTGAAAAACCTGTACCGACGCGGCCGAATGAGCTGACAGGTCGCGGAAGCGGATCTCGTCGTTATGGGTACGGCTAACTTCCGCGTCGGCGGCCGTAATTCCTGCGCGCGCCTGCGCGATGAACGCCTGCTGGAGCCGCCGTGTGGCCTCGAGATTCTCGAGTGTCGCTCGCTGTGCGTCGGCAGCCGCTTCAGTTCGGGCGAGAGCGGCCCGGTAGTCACGATCATCGAGCTTCACCAGCAACTCGCCCGCCTCGACACGCTGGTTATCGGTGACGGCGACCTGTTCGATGAAACCAGCCACCTTGGGCGCAATGACAGTGACGTCACCGCCAACATAGGCGTCATCGGTACTTTCTAGGAACCGACCCACGGTCACCCAGTGATAGCCGTAAGCCACCACAGCCGCGGCAGCAAGCCCGATGGCACAGTAAATGGCCAACCGTTTGATCCCGATGCCCAGAACTCCCGGCGAAGTTGGCGCGGCGACATCGCGATCGACGACGGCGGCACTGGCGTTCATGATGAAGTCCTCACTTTTGTATGTTTGGCGCGCCTGGCATTGGGCGCGTCACTGCTGGTCGCAGTCGCTCGCTCCCGGGTCGGCGTCGGAGGCCGGGCCGGTGTCTGCGCCCGAGGCGAGCGCTGTATCCTCGTGCCGGCAGCCGGCACCGTTGCGACCTCGAATTCAGGGCCGCGCAGCACCCGGCCGCTGCGGCTATCGACCAACACGGGGTCTGCCTGCTCGCCAGTCTCGGCATCGACCACAACCAAAGTCTGACCCTCGGGCGGGAAGTGTTTGTTTCCCCACGCCATCAGCGTCCAGAGAACCGGACGGAAATCCTGCCCCCGCGGCGTCAGCAGGTATTCATAGCGAGGCGGCTTCTCGCTGTAGAGACGGCGCTCCAATAGCCCTGAATCAACCAGGGTGTTGAGCCGGCGGGTCAACATATTGGGTGCAATGCCGAGGCTCTTCTGAAACTGGTCGAACCGCGACCGTCCCTTGAAGGCATCGCGCAGGATGAGAATGCTCCACCACTCACCCACGTGCTCGAGGCTGCGGGCGATCGGGCAGGGCATCTTGTCGAATCCTTTGTGCTGCATGAGTTCAGTGCCTAGTTGCTATCATCATGCAAGTAATATAAGCTACTTACTATCATTATGCAAGTGACTACGGCGCCGGGAGGCGGCAGATGCTTCGCAAAGCGGGAAAAATAGGGTCGAGCGGCACGAAAATGAACGTTGCAGGCCCGGCACCGATATTGAGGCTTCCGCCCCGGACCACCGGCCGCGCATTCGCGCTAGCGGTTGGCCTTGGCTTCGCAATATGTCTTTCGGGGTGCGTCGTGGGCCCCCAATACAAAGGACCTCCCGCCACCAAGCTGACAGACTTCCACAACAGCGCCGCGATCGATAGTCGCCAGACTGAAGCGCCGGCGCCGCCGGTTGAAACCTGGTGGACCGGCTTCGATGACCCGGTCCTGACACGTATCGTGGAGCGCGCGCTCGAACAGAACCTCGATCTCGCCGCGGCGCTCGCTCGAGTCGATCAGGCGCGTGCCGTCGCTCGTGAGGCCGGGGCGCAACTGCTGCCCACTGCCAGCGCGACAGGCTCCGCCAGCCCGCTACGCCAATCCCTCAACAGCCCGATCGGCACTATCGGGCGCCATCTGCCGGGTTACGAGCGCAATCAGACTCTTTACGACGCTGATGTAGGCGCGCAATGGGAAATCGATTTGTTCGGAGGGCTACGGCGCGGAGCCGAAGCGGCACGGGACGAAGCCGAGGCGGCCGAGGCACTGCAACTCGGAGTCCGCGTATCCGTGGTAGCGGAGGCCGCAGACTCCTACTTTCAGGCCCGTGGCGACCAGGCTCGGCTCGCTATCGCGCAATCGCAGGTTGAGACGGACGCCCGGCTCCTGGAACTGGTGCGCTTGCGGTACTCCCGCGGCGCTTCGGCGGAGAGAGAAGTGGCCCAGGCCGAGGCGCTCCTGGCGCAGGCACGCGCCACGATTCCTCCACTTCGGACTGCGCTCGAAGCGCAGTTGAACCGGCTTGACGTCCTGATGGGCGCTCAACCAGGTACCTACGCTTCGGAACTGTCAAAACCCGCTGATATACCGAGCGCACCGGCGTTCCCGCCGGGACAGAACGCGTCCCGCCGCTCGCGGTCTGCGGGCTGCTGGCCGCCTGGATTGCATTGTCCGTGGCGAATGCTCGAGCGATCGGCTTTTCGATTCTGATCTTTGCGGTCGCCAATCTCATCGTCTATACGGATGCGCTGGATTTTGCCTTGCGCTTGTACATGCGTAGGCGCAACACGGTAGGAAGCAGCGGCGTCTCCGGCAGCGAGCAAATCAAGGATATCTCCATCGATCTCGACGCGATTGTGCCCTCGGACTCGCGCCTGGTCGTGCCGGTTTCGCCGTACGCGATTATTGCCTCGGTGTTCAATCTCGAAGATCACTTTGACGAGTTCGTCGAGACATTCGGACCTTATCGAGATCGCGTCTGGCTCATCAGCGACGGCTCGACGGACAACACTGTGCTGCGGTTGACCCAAGCGGGTTGGCGCTGTTTCGACGATGGTGTCAACCGGCGAAAGCCCGGAGCGATCCGCCGCCTGCTGGAGCGCATTCCCAGTCACATTGACACCATCATGGTGATCGATCCTGACATTCGCATCCGCGGACGGGGCGGGGGCAGTGTCATCGATTTGAATCATTTCGTCAGCGATTTTCAGCAGTCCGACGCCGCTGCCGCGTGTCCCCGCATCATGATCGAGCCTGACGGATTTCTCGCGCGTTTCCAGTCTTTTGAATATGCGTTGGCGTTCTGCGTCGGCCGAAGAAGCTTGTCGGATTTCAGTATTACCTCCGGTTGCGTGTCGCTTTATCGCCGCAGCGCACTGACTCGAGTGCTCAGTGAGCATTCGCTGTCCGTTTACGCGGAGGATCTGGAGAATGCCGTCATTTTGCTCGGTCACGGAGAGCGGATTTACTACGATGGCCGCTTGGTGGTGAGCACGGAGGGCCCGCGTACCCTGAGGCGCTGGTTCTCGCAGCGGGTCGGTTGGTATCACGGACTGCTAAAAGTCTATATCGAGCGCTTTGCCGAAGTTCTGCGCATTAGCCGCCGCTCGCCTTTTGCCTTTTATCATTACATTATCTACGTGGGCGGACTCTCGCTGGCGATGCACTTGGTCAAGGTGGTGAGCGCAGCCGTGCTGATACTCAGCCTATTGAGCGGGCTTGATGCGTTGCTGTTGGACAATGTCATACCGCGGCAGAACTTACTCAATCCAGAATACTTTACGGCGGCAATCAGCAGCTACCTCGCCCTCGGCGTGATCGCGCTATTCACGGTCGTGCCAAAGCCCGAACGCTCGTATGTGGCGCCCATCGTTCCTCTGTATCTGTGCTACGCGCTCGTGCATATCGTGCCGATGACAGTGGGATTCGCTAACTATTTTGGACTCAGGCTTTTTCGGCGCCGCGTTTATCAGGACCATTACGAAAAGCCAGCGGGCCAAAGCTTAGGAGCGGAGAAAATGGGGCTGATGCGATGACCGTCCGAGGAGTGCCGGCCCCGCATCTGTATTCGCCGCCCCACTATTGGGAGGATCGAGCACAACGATTCGCCGGCGACCGCGACGGACTCGCCGCCGTTTGCGCATATGGCATGCCAGAATTCTACAATCGCGCTATCGACTTGGAACAACGTCTGGCACTTGCGCCCTGGCTGAGAGTCAAGAAGGACACCCGCGTATTGGATGTCGGTTGCGGCATCGGACGCTGGAGCCGATTCCTGGCCGCACGCGGTGCCCTCGTGCTTGGCGTCGACTTGAGCCCGACGATGATCGCACAAGCCCGTCGGCGCGCCGCAGAGCAGGGTGTCGTGGAGCGCTGTCGTTTTGCCGTGGCAGACCTTGCTCATCTCGATCTGGGGGAACAATTCGATTTGGTGTTGGGAGTTACGGTTCTGCAGCACATTCTGGATCCAGTTGCATTTCGAGCAGCGCTTTCGGCCATGGTGAGCCATCTGGCGCCGGGGGGCCGAATGATTCTGCTCGAAGCAGCGCCCACCGCGGCGGTCAGCCGCTGCGATTCCACCATATTTACCGCCCGCGATCGCGAGGTTTATCTCGATTTAATCGACTCGTGCGGCCTCGAGGTTCGCGCGCTCACGGGCGTAGATCCGGCGCCCTTCAGAAAGCAGCTCGTGCCATACTTACGCAAGCTGCCAAGAGGGGCGGGGTTGAGTCTGCTGGCCCTTGCGACCGCCCTTTCCTTGCCCATCGACGCGCTTTTTGGCCGTCGCGCCGTCAAGCATTCCTGGCATGCCGTGTTTGTACTGGAAAGAAAAAACCGGGGATTCTAGTAATGGCCATGAAGGGTCGCTCGATACTGGCGGTCGCTGTTTTTCTCATGCTGGGCGCAGTGGTCGCTTTCGGAAGCTGGTATGAGACGCACCGGATCAAGCGGCCCCCGCCGGCGGCGGAAAAGTCCGTCACGGTGCATGTGACGAATGGCGGGGATCGCGGACCCGGCACCTTGCGCGAAGCGTTATTTCTGGTCGCCGGCGCGACCGGCCCCACCAGCATTTCGATAGAGGTTCCCAGGATCAAACTCGAAACGGCATTGCCGGCGTTCGTGAACTCTCATGAAGTGAGACTCGTGGGACAAGCGTCAGGTGCGCAAATCGACGCACAGATGCTCAATGAAGGACCGGTGCTGGACATCGCGGGGCCCAATATCTCCATCGAAGGAATTACAATTCAAAGTTGCCCGGCAATCGCGGTTTTGGTGCGCGCGGTGCATTTTCGCCTTTCCGCATCGGTCATACAATCGTGCGATGTCGGTGTGGAGATTGCCGAGAATGCCAGCGACACGCTCCTAGAGCGTAACAAGTTTATCAAGGATCGCTTGGGGGTCCGCTTCGGTGCTTCGCGCCAAAATTCGGTTGTTGCAAACAACGAGTTCATCGAGGATAAGGACGCAGGACTGTGGGCAGTCCGCAGTGCGCCTGAATCGCAAGACGCGGCAATCAGCGTACGCGACAACAAGTTCACCGAGGACGGGAATGCGATAGTCGCCGGCAATGTTCCGGTGCTTGTCGAGCGAAACGACTTCATCAACGCCCACGAAGCCGCCATTCATATCGTCGGCGCCGGTGCGGTGATTCGCGGCAACCACATCAATGGCGGCGCTTCGATGGGTATCGTCGGGGAAAACGCTCGCGGCACAGTCATCGAGGAGAATGAACTCGAAGGACTTACCGCCTACGGCATCATGCTGCGTGGTTCGTCCAACGTTCTGATCCGGGCCAACCGGCTGCACAATTGCGGCTATGGGATTGCATTCGTTCTCGGCGACGCGCACAACGCCAGCACCGCCGTCGATAACACCATCATCGAGCCGAAGTTCAACGGCATTGATGTGATCGGCGACTCGCCGAATCTGCGCCACAATCAAGTTTTGCGCGCCCACGCGTTCGCGCTGCACGTCGAAAATTTCCAGCCGCCGAACGGCCAGAAGGTAATTTCGCAGCCGGTTTTGGACAATAACAATTTCGGAAACAGCTCCGATAAGGGCGCGGTCGCCGTCACCTCACCCGCTTCACATCAATAGCCGCTTCGATGAAACCGGAAATCGACACACCTCAGTCAGCACAGCGTCCGCACTGGCAGAATCCGCGGATTCATCTGCTTGACGACATGTGGTTGTTGACGATCGTGGCGATTGTCGTGGCGATCGGCGTGCCGTGGCTTTTCAGCGGTTTTGCGGTGCAGGCGGGAGTCGCGAGCTGGGGGCTTCTTGGCCTCGGCGGGGTTCACATTGCATTCACGTTTCTCGGATCCCCGACTCGCTCCGGCGGGCGAAGTCGCGACTATGCATTGACGCTGCTGGATGTGATCGGCGTCATGCTAATCGGATTCGTTTGGGCGCACGTGGGTGCCCTGCAAAATCCCCTGTTTCTGATGGTCTTCGTGCTGCCCGTCATGGGCTCGATATTTCTTTCGCGCTGGCATCCCTTCCTCATCGCCCTGCTGAGTATTCTGGTCGTCAGCGTCGTGGCTCTCAGTCAAGCTCCGGAATTGCGATCATACGCGAGCGGGTTGCTCGGCACGGACACCTGGCTTGCGGATTGGTTCGGCGGACAACGCCCGGAAACGCAAGCATCTTTTGCGGGCTTTTATGCCCCGACAGGCTATCTTGTCGCCGTACTGGAGGTCTTCAGCGTCGTCTTGTTCGCATGCGCGGTGGCCGCAGAATATGTCGGCACGATCTTCGAACGGCTGCTCGCCAGCAGCAATCTGGCTCGATCTGATAGCGAGAAAGCGCAGGAGCTCTGGGCCACCCTGATAGAACGGTTACCGATCCCGGGACTGCTTATTGATCCGACCTCACTGCGGATTGTCGCCTGCAGCGACAGCGCGCGCACGTTTTTGCATGTCGGCGAGGCATCCCCTGAGGGACTTAGTCTATTCGACGTAGCTCGGTTCTCGTTTATCGATCTCGTGCAAGAGATGATCGCCGGCGCGGTCGGCACGGCAACACTGACGGCGTTGCATGTTGCGGACGAAGTGCGTTTGGCGCAGGTGCGGGTGCTCCAGGTTGTGCACAAGAAGCGACGTTTGTCACTGTTGACGCTGGAGGACGTCACCGAGGCTTTCTGCCTGAAGGCGGCGTGGGATACTGCAGAGGCTGCGGCACTCGTAATCGACGCCCTCGGGCACGTCCGAGCCTTCAATAAATCCACGGCGGCTCTATTCAGCAGCGTGAAGATTGGAGTGAACGCAGAGCAGTTGCTGTCGCAGCTGGTCGCGGGGCTGCCCTGGTGGGAATCTGGACTCACACGGCGGCGCAAGATGCACATCGAGATCGATTCTCGCGTCTACGAGGTTACGAGTACCGAAATCGCATTGCCGGGCGAAGCACAGCGTCTCTACAGTGTATCGCTGCTGCCTGTGGCCCGCGCCGATGCCGCCGATCGAGCCGGCGGGACCGCGCGTTTGGTCAAGCACAGCCCTGGTAGCGCGTCTGAGACGGTTGGCAAGAGGCGCGAACTGCAATGAGGGATTTTCCGATGAATGTTGCGTGGCTATCAATTGTGGTGCTGGCCTGTGGGCTCGCCGAGTCCCCCGCGTCCGCGCAAAGCCCGCCTGCGCAAAACGCGCCTGTGCAAAGCTCGACTGCGGAAGATCGAATTGTCGTCAGCGCCGACGGCACAACCCTCACTGGAACCAATGGCGGCGGCGGGGCCTCCCTCGGTTATTTGCACAGCTTCGATGCGAGCACGATTGTCGGAGTTGCGGTGGAGCATCAAGTATTGGCGAATGCGCAGTGGACATTCGCGTCCTTGAATGGAGCAGCGACTGTCGGTCCGGACAACCAGCGCTATAGCTTGTACGGCGAAGCGCACGAAGGCCCGGGTCACGATGGTCTGCGGGCCTTTCACTACAAAATTGAGGCCCTCGGTGTTATCGGTACCTTTGATCATAAATTGTCGGCGCAAATCGAAGATCGTCGCATCGACGTAGAGGCGACCCACGGGAATCTACCCAAGGTCGGCCTGTCTTACCTATGGGGGCCGCATCTCATGACCTCCGCGACGTACCAATATTCGGTGAGCGGGAATCTCGGCACACGTCTGACCGCGGCGCGAATCGACAGCTATTGGGCAACTGTCAACTTGTTTGGGGGCGTGGCTTGGGGCCCGACTTCACCTGTCGTTTTTAATCTGCCCACCGGCCTCGTTTCACACGTGCGTCAACTCAAGGAAGGTTATATCGGCGCGTCCAAGCCCTTTCCGAAGGTGCGCGGCGAGTTGACGGCGGTGGCGGACTACGTCGACCTCTCAGGCATCAAGAAAGCGTCCCTGACCCTCAGCTATATTTTTCACGTCGGCTGACCAAGAGTTCCGAACGGTGAAATCGTTCATGCGCAATTTCGGCTCCTTACCCACGATGGTCGTGCTCACCGTCGTGCTCGCAGTCGGCGCGCGGCTGATTTATCTGAGCGTTCAACACCACGCCGCGGTCGCTCGTGTCACGGCGGCCGCGGTAGGCGCGACGTACGTGAAGAAGATAGAGCCGGCTTTGCAGAACCTGGCGGCGCTTGCCGAACGGCAAACGGATTTGGCCGCCAAAGTTATGTGGAAAACTGGGGACTTCGCATCGCTCACGTCGGTGTCGCCGGCGACCAATACTTTCTGGATGAGCGCTGATGATAAGGTATTGGGCGCACGGTCTTCCGAGGCTGAGACCGCCGGGGGTATCGCCAGCGAATGGAAATCAGCCGAGCCCAGCCGCGTCCTGCCGCAGCCGACAATTCTCGGACCTATGCGGTTGGGCAGTGCGTGGCTCATCGCCATCCGAGTTCCGGTCGCGCCGGGAAATGCCGCGTCCGCCCCGAACGTCAAGGGTTGGACGGTGGCCTATGCCGATTTGGAGGAACTGATTGCCGATGCCCATTTGGCCCGCTTAGTCGACGCGGGCTACGATTTTGAGCTTTCTCAAGTTGAACCCCGCAGCGCGTCGGCTCGAATTTTTGTGAGCTCGAGCACCGAACCCCTCGCCGATACCGTCGTTACCCGAATCGGTTTGCCTGCGGCAGGCACAACGCCGGGAAGTTACTTGGCGCTGGTGTTGCGTGCGCACACGGGTTGGTTTCCTTCCAGTCTTCTCGCCTCGGAAATAGCGTTGCTCGCGTTTCTGGGCTGGCTCTTGACTTTCGGCACTCACGATCTCGTTCACGAACTGCAACGCGCGAAAGCGGCTGTCGCGATCTCGAGACGTCGGGTGCACCTAGCCAACCAGCAACTCGCCGTTGAGATGCAGCAGCGGTTGAAGCTTCAGGAAACCTTCGACCATGCGCTTTTTCACGATACCTTTACCGGGCTGCCGAATCGCCGCTATTTCATGGATCAACTCGACACTGCGCTGCGAGAATTGCGGACCAAGCGGCGCGTGCGCATCGCAGTCATCATCGTGGACATCTCCCGGTTCAATCTCATCAACCACCTGTTGGGCCACACCGCCGGAGATGATCTGATGGTCCAGGTCGCTCGACGCTTCGAGGAGAGTAGCTCGGCACTTGACGGAACGCTGGCACGTTGGGGCGGCGATCAATTTGCACTGTTGCTACTGGACGTGGCTTCCCCGGTAGCGGCTCTCGATATGGCCAATTTGCTCCAGGAGCAACTGCGTTCGCCGTTCAATTTACGCCGTCACCAGCTCAGCGTCGCGGCCACTCTCGGAGTTACGTGCGTCGAATCGGGACAGGAACGCGCCGAAGATATTATGCGAGAAGCGGCCATCGCATTATCAATCGCCAAGCGCCAAGAAACGACCAAGGCGGTGCTGTATGCGCAGAATATGGGCCAGGCCGCTGATCTAGTGAGCCTTGAGGCCGATCTGCATTTGGCATTGCAAAAGCACCAATTGCTATTGCTGTTTCAACCGATTGTCGATCTCGCCACTTTCAAGATGGTGGGGGCGGAAGCTTTGCTGCGTTGGCGACACCCGGTGGAAGGTTTGCTTACCCCCGATCGGTTCCTGCGTCATGCAGAAGAGGCGGGTTTGATGGTCCCGATCACCCGCTGGGTCATTGAAAAGGCGATCGGCGTTGCGGCGGACTGGCGCCTGCAATTACCCGCGGAACAGAAGTTCTACATCAGCATCAATCTTTCCCCGTCAGGGTTGCGCGACCCAGGCCTCGTCGGCAACGTCGCGTCACTGCTGCGCGAGAAGAAACTGCCGCCGGCATTGCTCAAATTCGAGATGACCGAATTGGCGCTTCTCGGGAACGTCGCGGCGGCGCGAGAGAGTCTACAGCGGCTGCACGAAATGGGCATCCAATTGATGCTGGACGATTTTGGAACCGGTTATTCGTCCCTAAGCAATCTTCAGTTGTTTCCTTTCGACATGGTAAAGATCGACTGTCCGTTCGTGGACCGCCGCGGCGTCTTTCAAGCAAACATGAGCATGGTCGCCGCAATGATAGAGCTCGCCGGTAGCTTGGATCTCACGGCGATTGCAGAGATCGTCGAAGGTGAAGCCGCCGCCTCGTCACTCAAGGCGATGGGCTGCCGCTTCGGCCAGGGCTATTACTTTAGCGAGCCCATTGAGGCTGATGCGGCATTTAGACGGCTACGAGCGCAGGATTCTTTCAAGCCAGAAGACAAGCCCACGGAGTTGGCGGTCATGAGCCCGCCCCAACAGGACGGATCGCAGACGCTCATCCTGCGTCGTCTCCAAGATCCCTCTGGCACTGAGCCGGTGACCTCGGAGACCGTGATTGTGCGTCCGCTGGAGGCTGGCCGAGCGCATGAAGTCATCATGAGCAAGCGAGAACCTAACCGGCGAGAACCCAACCGTCGGGACCCTGCGGAGACCCTTCAGATTCGGCCGCTTGCCGAGGATACTTCGTCGACCGTCATGATGCCGCTGGAACTGCTTAGCGGCCCCCTCGACCACGATGAGGACGACGACGAAGACGCATAGCGCGAGCGAATTTCTTTCGGGGTCGACAAGCGCCGCACACGCGTACAGGCGGGCACGCGGCACCAGCCGTCCCGTGAACAGACACGGCCTTACTGTTTGTCGAAGACCAGCGTATCTTCGTACGTTTTGCCGTCGGCGTGCGTGCCCTTGTTGTTGACCGTGAGCGTCTTGCCGTCTGCCGACACGACGCGGTGCACACTGCCGACCACTTTGCCGCCCTTCTTGAGCGTGAAATGGCTAGTGTGGGCGTCGATTGCCTTGCCGGTGCCGCTGTCGGCGTCGGGATTGCCGGTGATCGGATGGTCCTTGCCGTCGTACGCGAGGGTCACGTGCATGGACATTTCTTTGCCGTCGGCGCCGACCATCTTCTGATCGAGGGTCGTACCGTCGGCGCTCTCGGTGTACACGCGCGTCGCGCTCTTCGGCGCTGTGCCACTGAACTTCGACTTTGCGACGTTGAGCTTCCATGTTCCGTCGACG
>Ga0185299_10007202_pt1 | contig 11501 bp, 10 predicted proteins | sample PaiPotPPA55metaG_FD_128002 | JGI IMG/M metagenome (GOLD analysis project Ga0185299, IMG submission 128002) | Iron sulfur acid spring bacterial and archeal communities from Banff, Canada, to study Microbial Dark Matter (Phase II) - Paint Pots PPA... ...
CGGGCAGCAGCGCTGCTTGCTCCGGACTGTACTCTTGAAAGGGCATCGATTCTCTCCTCTGCCCCTTTTTGCCTCACTTCCCCCAGTCATTCAAGCTCAAAGCTTGATCAGTTGCGACACAGACTCTTCAGCCGTGCCGTAACGGAAGCTGAATCAACAAGGCTTTTAGCCGCTGAGGGTTTCTTCTCTCAGTTCTCACACACACTCTACAGGGGTTAGGCATTTATTTCGCCGCGCTTCGCAAGATCGCGGATGCGGTCCGCCGCGCGAAACGCGAGCGCTTCGATGGTCATGGTGGGCTGGCCACGCCCAGACGTCACCAGGCTGCTGCCGTCGCATAGAAAAAGATTTTTCACGTCGTGCGTGCGATGGTCGGCGTCAATCACCGAAGTCTTGGGATCGTTGCCCATGCGACAGGTCCCGAGCAGATGCACCGCGAATTGCTGCTCCTGCGCCGGGAAGTTCCATTTTTGTTTGGCACCCGCAGCTTCAAGAAGCTCCAGAGCGCGCGCGTTTAGCCAGTTCGAAAGCTTGATATCGTCCGGATGATCTTTGTAGGTCATGCGTAGAGCTGGAAGTCCCCACGCATCTTTCAGATCGGGATCGAGGGAAAAGCTGTTCGTCTCCAGCGGCAGTGAAGTGCCGTGCCCAAAGACTTCCATGGTTCGCGTGAAGTTATGTGCTAGCGTGGCCTTGAAATCCTTGCCCCAGCGCGGTGTGCCCGGTGGTAGAGCGCCCATCGCGAAACTTATCGGAGTAAGATCGAAGCGCGCATCGACCCCGCCGCCGCCGTAGAAGCCGACCTTTTGCGCGTCGAGTTCGTAAAAATCGTGGAAGATTCGGCTGACCGCGAAGCCCTTGTAGTCGTTGAGCGGCTCGTCGAAAACTCCCATCGATACGCCGCCGCTATTCAGCATCAGATACTTTCCTACCAGTCCGCTGGAGTTCGCCAGGCCGTTGGGGAATTGCTTGTTGGCCGAAAGCAGAAGCAAACGCGGAGTTTCCGCGCCGTTCGCGCAAACCACGACAGTCTTCGCCTTTTGCAGATGCGCGTTGCGCTGTTCGTCAAAGTAGACCGCGCCAGTAGCCTTTCCGTTCGCGTCGAGCTCGATGCGATGCACGTAGGAATTCGGCCGGATTTCGCAGCGCCCGGTTTTCTCGGCCATCCGGATCGCTGCGGCCAGCGAACTCGATTTCGCGCCCACTTCGCAGCCAAATGCGAGACAGAATCCGCAATTGACGCAGGCGCTGCGTCCTGGGCGCGCCTCCGACAAAATCGCCATCGGAGCAGGGAACGCGTGCCAACCCAACTTGCGCGCGGCCTGTTCGAAAATCACGCCGGAGCCCTTTACCGGTAGCGGCGGCATGGGATAGGGCTTGGAGCGCGGCGGATCGAAGGGGCTCGCGCCGGCGAGACCCGACACGCCGATTTCCCATTCGACTTTCGTGTAATACGGCTCGAGATCAGCGTACGTGATAGGCCAGTCGGTAAAGCCGGTACCCGCGATCGGGCCGACTTTGCTGCGCTCGACGAAATCGATTTCGTGGAAGCGCCAGAAATTTGCGGTGAAATGGACGCTGGTCCCGCCGACCAATCGGCCATAGACCAGTGCTCGTTGCGGCTTGGCTTTTTCGTCCGGAGTCTTGCGGAAGGTGTTGGGCTGCAGCTTGGGGTGATTGGTCAGCAGATCTTCGTTCAAGACTTTTACTTCGTTGTGCGTGAAGTCCGCTTCCGTGAGATAAGGCCCTTGCTCGAGGACCACGACGCGAAATCCGTTTTCGGACAATTCCTTGGCGATGATGCCGCCGGCGGCGCCGGAACCCACAACGACGAAATCAACTTCGTCCGACGTTTTGTACTTCGGTTGATCGGGCATCATGACTTGGATTTGTCCGTGGCGGTGGAAGACGGCTGCCAGCCGGGGTAGTTCTTGTCGTAGTAGCCGAACGGTGGCTGGAACATATGCTCGCGCTCTCTCCCGATGACCTTCCAGCCGACACCGTTGGGATCACCGCCGGAATCGGGATCGAGAAGAAACGCGACAATCGTATGGGTGCGAACCGTCTCGAAGAAAGTCTTGGCCACGGGGCGCGGGCGGTTGGGGCGGCGAATCGACTTCGCGTCGACCTGTTCGTCGAACGAGTGCAGGATTTCCTCCTGCTGCTCTGGCGTGGCGGCGGAGAATTTGTCGACCGCGGGGAAAATTTCGCGAGTGCGCTCCTGCATTTCGGGAAGGCCTTCTCGATAGCTTTTTTGATCGTCGATCGCGAATGTCATCAAGGCCCGATCGATGAAATAGACGGCGCCGGCTTCGCGCGCGCCGGGCGTCTCGTCCGTGGGGATGATGCGCGCCGTGATGGCGTCGATTTCCTTGGCTTCGTCGGCGGTGAAAAATTCAAGCTTGGGAGCGGCGGGCGATTGCGCGGCCTTTCGAGCGTGGCTGGCGGCGGAGAGCAGCGCGGGCCAATGGGCGGAGACCCAGACAGCGGTGAGGCTACTACACGAACGCAACAAAAAATCACGACGGCCGAGATCGTTATTCATAAATGAAGAGACGCGAGGCTGTTGGGAATGTAAGCTGCGACCCTACTCGCGTCAAGGGAAAACGGCGAATCGAGGATATTCAAAACTCGCATGATGGATGCGCCAAAATGGCTGGTTTGCGGTGTACAGCGCGGGTAGTGTACGATTTCGCGAATCTAAAAGGCGAAATTCGCTCGCGAATGCGAGAGTCCGGTGAGAGGCACCGGATTTTCTTGAGGTAAATGACGCACGCATGGCTACGCTCACTGGCGGAATCGGTAAGGGAAGCAAATGGCTGCTCGACAAAATTGTCGGCTCGCTGGCGGCAACGGGCGTGAATCCCAACTTCCTGACCTTTCTGGGCCTGGTGGTTAACTTTATCGCCGCGGCGACCTTTGCCGTGGGCCACTTTTTTACCGGCGCGCTCATTATTTTTTTTGCGGGTTTCCTCGACATGCTGGATGGACAAGTTGCACGGCGCCAGAATCGCGTCACCGCATTCGGCGCATTCTACGATTCCACTTTGGATCGCTACGCAGACATGGCCTTGTACATGGGTCTGTTGGTTTTTTACTCCGTCAGCGGCCGCACTCCATACGTAGTGCTCGCGGCAGTGGCGACGGCGGGTTCCGTGATGGTCAGCTACGCCCGCGCCCGCGCGGAATCGCTGATTCCACTGTGCAAAGTAGGATTCATGGAGCGGCCAGAGCGCCTGGTGCTGCTGATCATCGGTGGCATTTTCAACCGCATGGCGCCAGTGTTATGGGTGATCGCAGTAGTTTCAACGATCACGGTGATTCACCGTATCGTGTATACCTGGCAAGAAACGCGCGCTGGACGCACCCTTCCCGGCATTCGCCTAAGTTTGTAATTGTCATCTGTTCGCGTTGTAGCTACAATAGCTTTTGGGGTAGCTACATGCAAACCGTAGGTAGCCGAGAGTTCAAGAACCGCTTGGGGCGTTATCTACTAGCTGTCCGACAGGGTAAAACCCTGCTGATCACGGACCGCGGTAGGCCAGTCGCAAAGGTTTGCCCGCCAGATCAGGATGGCGCCTCTGAGTTCACCGTTGATGACATTTTGAAGAGGCTCGACACCGAGGGCAAGATCCGACTGGCCAAGCGACCTCTTGGAAAATTCAAAGCCGTGCCCTCGCGGGGGAAATCGGCCTCCCGAATAATAATTGAGGACCGCAGGTAGTGCTGTACCTGGATTCATCCGTTTTGATCAAGCATTATCGAGCGGAGCGCGGTACCCAGGCTCTCAACGTGAAACTGGACGACGAAGAAAACAACTTTCGATCCCCGTTCACCTCAGTTCTAACGTACGCCGAGATTCACGCCGTTCTTGCCCGTTTAAAGAGAGAGGGCCAACTAACGCCCGATGAGGCCATCGGCATTCAAGACCGGTTCGATGCAGATTGGGTTTTCACTATCAGTCCGATCGATTGTGGTTCCGGTGTTCTCGGCTTTGTTCGCAATATCGTGGCAGAAGCTCCCCTTCGAGGCGCGGACGCGGTCCACCTTGCTTCGGCACTCTGGCTTCGGGATATGGCGAGCCTGGGCGTGAGAACAGGTCATTACACCGGTCCGTTAGTCTTCGCATCTTCTGACCTGCAGCTGCTCAAAGCCGCCCATAAACACCAAATTGAAGTCTTCAATCCCGAAAAAACAAAATAGGGCCCTCACGGCTCATTCATCTAGTTTCAATCGAGCTTCCAGAGGCTCGGACATTATTTCGCGGACTTTCTCGCGCAGTGCGGGGACGTTCTCCTTGGTTAGGCCCTTGGTCTCGATGGTGTCGTGCAGGACGACGGTGACCTTGCCGGGCCAAAGCATCCAGTGCCCCGTGCGGTGATGTTGGAACGATCCGACCAGGCTGACGGGAACGATGGGGACGCCGAGTTGCTGCGCGACGCGGAAGCCTCCGTCCTGGAAGGGACTCAAGTGCCCGTTACGCGTGCGCATCGCTTCGGGAAATATGATCAGGCTGGTGCCGCCGTCGATGGCGTCCTGCGTCAACCGCCACATGCGTTTCAGATCGGACGAACGGCGCACGTCGGGAACGGGCACGTTGCCGAAGCGCTTCATCAGCCAGCCGTACGCGGGAATTTTGAAATGGGATTCGAGCTCCCATCCGCGCACGTATTGAGGAATGGCGCAGTAGAGCATGAAGGGATCGAACAGATTGACGTGATTCACCATGAAAAAGCACGTGCGCTGAGGGTCGAAATTCGGCGACCGCTGGACTTCGACTCGAACACCAGAAAGAAATGCAATACGCCGGCAGAAAGCGCGTTGCAGCCAATCGTGTTTGCGCGGATCCAGGAAGATGCCGAGAAACACAAGGACGGGCGCCGCGACAAAAAAATGCAAAATGCTGAGAGCCCAAAGTACGGCGCTTCGAAGCACGAGCAAAGCGTGCTTCATATGTAGATATCCACGGCAGCGGGCATTATATCCAGCGAGCGGCACTCCAGCGTGGCGATTTCGCCATCGATCATCACGTCTACCGGAACGGGCACGTTGAATTCGACGTGGCGCACTCCGCGACGTGTTGCTAACGGATGCTGGATGTGCGTGCCGTCATAAAGCCTTGAAAGCATGCGCATCAACCCAAATCGGCCGATAGGTCCCCATCGCACGAACTCGATCAGCCCGTCGGCGGGATCAGCGTTAGGGGCGATCAACATGGTGCCGCCGGTGTACTTACTGTTGTTGAAGGTCAAAAACAGGCAGCGCCGTTCGTCCCAATCTTTATCGTCGTCGCAGCGAAGCGCGAACGCGCAGCGGCGCAATTGCGCGATGCGCACAAAAACGCCGAGCAGATATCCAAGATGGCCCAGAGATTTGAAGTAGCGATTCGTAAGCGCGCCGACGTCGGCGGTGAAACCCACGCTCAGCAGATTGAACGAATAAATCTGGCCGCCTGCATGTGTCAGGCGAATAAGATCGACAGGGCGCTTGCGATCCGCGAGGATCGCTTGCAAGGAAGATTCCACGCCGTCGTTTGTGAAGTCACGCAAGAAAGAATTGCCGGTGCCCAGTGGCAAAAAACCCAGGGAGATACGCTTCGGCGGGCTGCCACCGGAAAAAATGCCGTTAAGGATTTCGTGTGCGGTGCCGTCACCACCGACGGCGATGAAACGCCGATAGCCCTGGCTGTATCCTTCGCGCGCGAGTTCGACGGCGTGGCCCTGACCGGTGGAAGCGATGACGTCGACAGCGATGCCTCCTTCGCGTAGCCGCGCTAGCGCCGGTCCGGCCAACTTCGCGGAGCGGCCGCCACCAGCTGCGGGATTTACGATAGCCAAGAAGCGAGCCAACGAGCGCTCCATCGATGGACGGTAATTTCCCCTGGTCTCACAGTCCCGAAAAAATCAAAAAAAATCAAAACTCCCCGCCCCCCGCTCCACAGCCAACTGTAGCCGCCCTCGCCGAGAGGGCGGGGTTTAGACGCAACTTCAACCCAGCCGCAACAACGCAAGCAGGAACTCTACAAACGTCACAAAGGCTGAATCGCGGCATCACGATCGAGCTTGCCCAGCCGCTCCGCCAGAATGTTCCTCTTGATCTTAAGCGAAGCCGTGCGCGGAAAATCCTCTTCGTAAAAGATGATTCCATGAATGCGCTTGTAATTCAGCAGGCGGCTGTTGAGAGAGGAAATAGTCTTGCGCAAGTCTTCGGTGAGAGTTTGGCCCGGCTCCAGGTGAATCACCAGGACAAGTTGTTCGCCGGTCATCGAACGCCGGGGCCAGATGTAGTTAGCGGCGAAGACGCAAAATTCCTTGACCGGCAGGCTCTCGAAGACGGCTTCAATATCTTCGGGATAAATGTTCTTGCCTTCCTCGGTGACGATCATATTTTTCTTGCGCCCGAAGAGTTGGAGATGGCCGGCGGGATCGAAACGTCCGAGATCGCCGGTCTTTAGCCAGCCATCCACGATCGCTTCGGCGGTCAGTTCCGGCTCGTCGAGGTAACCGGACATCACCGTCTTGCTGCGCACGAAAACTTCGCCGATGCCGTCTTTGTCGGGATCGACGATGCGGACTTCCATGCCCGGAAGCGGCTTGCCCACAGTGTCGGCGCGGAATGGACGCAGATCGTTTACGGTGATTGCGGTGTCCGCCTCGGTGAGGCCATAGCCGTTAGCAACGGGAATGCCCAGATCGTAGAAAAACTGGAGCGTTTGCGGTTCGGTGAACGCGCCACCCACGATGATCGCGCGCAATTCGCCACCGAAGCCCCCGTGGACTTGCTTCAGCAGCAGGCGGCTGAGGCCGAGGCGCGGCCGACTCTTTGTGAGCGCTTTGTTCGCCGAGACCAGAGCGTTGAAGATTTTTCGTTTGCCCGAAGGCAGCGCGTCGAATCGCGCCTGCAAACCCTTTTGCAGATTTTTCAGGATGAGCGGCACCAGGCTCACGTAAGTGATTTTATATTTTGGAAAGGCGTCGCGCACGAATTCGGGGCGCAGCGTGCGCAGATGAACGACCGTCGCGCCGCAGATGAACGGGCCGAAGAACCCGACCATAAAGTCGATGGCGTGATTCGTGGGCAGAATACTCAGATAGCGAAAGCCCGGCGCGAAGGGATACAGCGAGGTGAGCGCAACGCATTGTTCGAGATAATTTTCGTGCGTCATCATGCAGCCCTTAGGGCGCCCGCCCGTTCCAGAGGAATACACAATCGTGGCCACGTCCTTGCGCGTGCGGGAGACAAACGTGGGAGCCACGTTGTTGGCAAGCGCGTCTTCCCATCGGCCGGCGCCTGCCAGATCAGCGTTCGACGGAGCTTCGGTAACCAAAATAGTTCGCAGTTTTGTCGCGGTGGTGCGGCCACTCGAAGCCGCGAGCTGCCGCCAGATCGGATATTCGGTGATCAGCACGCTGGCGCCCGAGTGCGTCAAGAGTTGCCACTGCTCATCCGGCGTCAGCTTGTAGTCCAGCGGAACCAGAATGCCGCCGCAAAAGAAAATGGCGTAAGCCGAGATCAGCCACTTCGATTGATTCGTCATGATGATCGCGGCGCGATCGTTCGCCTCTAAACCTGCTTGCTGCAACGCGCTGGCAAGCGGCAACGCTCGGTCTTTGAAGTCGCGATACGTCAGGCGTTCTTTTTCGCGGTCACGATCCGATTCAATCAGGCAGATTTCGTTCGCGAATTGGTCCAGCGCATCCTTCAGCGCCGCGCCAATGGATGGGTACTTGGCCAGATCCAGCATTACAGGCGGGATTGGATCCGCGAGGCCAGCGTGCGGAAGTCGCTGACGCCTTGGACTTCGTAATCGGGCAGCTCGATGTTGAAGTGGTTTTCAATGCGACTCAGAAGTTCGAGCGTTTGCAGGCTGTCGATGCCTAACTTTTTGAAGAAGTCGTCGTCGGGCGAAAGCGCGCCTGCGGGCACGTTGAAGTGCTTGGACGCCAGATCCAGAATTTCCTGTGTCGTCTGATCAATAGTCCTCATGTGGATATGTCAATTTATCACTCCCGCGCCCGGAAGGAAAACAACTCGGCCGAGAGAAAGTGGGTCAGTTTCCGATAACCCGTGCCAGCTCAACCGGTCGATGCAACACCATCTAATCAGTTGATCCGACACTACTTCCCCTGGAGAACCGATCTGTTTGGCTGCACCCGGTCAAAACCTAGCCAGGGTAGCGTTCCGGCTGATCTAATCGAGCAAGCGATTTTAGCTTTTGTTTTCAATGCAAGGTAGGTTAGAACTGAGTGTTGCGTCGACCCATTGAGACCACCCGACGTATCGGGACCCAGATACAATTGGAGTGAAAAACTGCGATTGGCATAGCAAAATCCCAAGCACGGAACAGCCGTCCACCAGGCTCGCACAGCCGCCTCGGAGAAAAGTCGTAGCGCAAAAGTCCTACCATGCGTCCATGAATATGGGACACACCATCGTTTTAGCTGTGAAGTCCACGTCAAACCAACGGTAAACAAACAAAAATCTGTGAAATCAGGGGAAGACATGGCTACCGCGTAGATGATACTGGGAGTATTATAAGGCACTGTCCGGGGCCTGGATCCGACGCGGTGGTGGCCTATGCGTGGTCGTTTTGCTCTTTACTTGTTCTCTATCGTCATACCTCTGTCCTTCGGGCTTCTTTCCTCCTCTGCTTTAGCGCAGCCCCGGACTTCTTCACCAATTGCATTCCCTTCCGGCCCGAGTATACCCACCGGCAGTTTGACCGCCGCCGGATCGATGGTGGCGGGTGCGATGGTCAGCAGCAGTATGGAAGTAAACATTAGCGGACCGAAGGGCGAAGTGGTTCAAGGACAGGTCATCGTAACCTTGACCGAACTTGGTGGTCAGGTTGTGGATCAAATCACCGCAGAGCACAGCTCCGTCACTTTCAACGTGACGCCAAATAAATACACCGTTTCGATAGTCGCACCCAGGTACCAGAGCGTCACGAAGACCGTCGACGTGACCAGCAATCAACCGGTGAAGATTACTGTGGAACTTGAAGAGTTGTCTGCGGAAGATGCCATGGCTTCCGCGGGCTTCTACGATCTGCCGCTGAAAATACAAAAAGATGTGGGCAAGGCACTGCAGGCGTTGCGCACCAACAAACCCAATGACGCGCTGCATCCTCTCCAAGCTGCCCAGAAGAACGCTCCTAACAATGCGGAAATCGAATATCTCCTCGGGCTGTATTCCTCGCAAGTCAAGGATGACGCCAAAGCTCGCGCCCACTGGATGAAAGCTCTGGAGTCCAATCCCAAGCATCTCGGCTCGCTGCTCTCGATCAGCGGTGAGTTGTTACAGCAAAAGATGTCTGCCGAGGCGATTCCCTACGCCGCGCGCGCCGTGCAGGTCGAGCCTGCTTCTTGGCGAGCGCACATCCTCTTAGCTGAAGCGCTGGTGATGGAGAAGCGCAATGACGACGCAATAAAAGAGTCGCGGCGCGCCATCGAACTCGGACATGAGCGCGCGGCAACCGCGCAACTAGTTTTGGCCCACGCACTGGCACAGGCCGGTGATCGTGACGGCGCCATCCGGGCTCTCGAGATTTACATCAAAAGCCATCCGACCGACGCGAACGCCGCAAAAGACCTGGAAACCTTGAAGAATCCCGCCATTTCGGCGGCTTCTGTCGCTCTGGATGCGGGCGCTGGCCTCGATGCCGCCGCCGAAGATGCTGCCGCCCTACCGATGGCTACCAACTGGCGCCCGGCCGATGTCGACGACCACGTGCCCGGCGTAGAGCCCGGCGCGGCTTGCGCACTGGACGACGTCGTGCACAAAGCCGGCCAGCGCCTGAACGAATTGGTAACCGATGTGGATCGTTTCGCCGCCACCGAATCGTTCACGCACGAGTCCATCAACAAGTGGGGCGTTCCCTCCGCGCCGGAGAAGCGCAAATTTGATTACGTGGTCGGCATCCAGGAACTCGATCACAAGTATCTGAACGTCGAGGAGTACCGCAACAGCCGTGTCGCGACTGCTTCCGACTTCCCCGACGGCGTGGCCACCAACGGTTTGCCGGCGCTGGTTTTGATTTTCCATCCTTTCAACGCGCCCAGCTTTGCCATGAGCTGCGAGGGTCTGGCGCGCCTGAGCACCGGCCTGGCGTGGCAAGTGCATTTCAAGCAGCGGCCGGACAAGCCGAACCTGATCAAGCGTTATCGCGTCGGCGCCGACGGCCCGTCGTATCCCGCGGCGCTGAAAGGCCGCGCGTGGATTGCCGCCGACACCTACCAGATTGTGCGGCTGGAGACGGACCTCGTGGCACCGATCCCGGAGATCCGTTTGGCGGCGGATCACGCAGACATCGAATACCGCCCCGTACAATTTCAGGGCGGCAAGGTCAGCCTCTGGCTGCCGCAAACCGCAGACATTTATTACGACTGGCGCGGGCGCAGGATCCACCGACGGCACAGCTTCAGCAACTACATGCTGTTCGGCGTAGACTCGAAACAGAAGATCAACGTTCCCAAAGTGAACGACTCCACAGCCGATGACGGGTCGGCTGCTCCGAAAGACAAACCCACCGCTAGGCAAGACTTACCAGAAGCTGTCTCATAAATACGTTTTTGGGGGTCGAAACTTTAGAGTCTGTGGTAGCAAACTCCCAAGTGGTGATAAACCGGCAAACCTCCGATGTAGGGACTGGGAGGAACTTCTCCGGTAGCCCGACTTACCGGGACTCGGGAGACGGAGCCTTTGGCTGGAGTTTATATAAGGTGGTCAGGTTTCACCGAATCAGTGTGGCCCTCGACTTCCTGCGGCTCGTTGGGATTGTTGACGAGCCAAAATACGATTCCGAGAGCCAAGGCCGCACCAGCCAAGGCAGCAATGACGCTCGGTGTGGTCTGGTAGAGATCAAGAAGGATAAATCTGCGAACCAATGCCAACAGTGCGACCAACACCACTGCCCGCACTTGGACGATGGCGTGGCGATGATGTCTAACGACCAACAGCGTATGTTTGAATTCGAGTGCAATGAGGACGGTGAGCACCATTCCAAACAGACTTTGGAAGACCTGGGAATCGGCAGGGTTGACCAGATGGCTCTCGACTAGCTGGAGAGCGTGAAGAAGTAACTGCCAAGTTGCGAGGGCAACAATGAGGGCAATCACCGCTGTGAGTAGTGCAACAACCAATTGCTCGAATTTTTCATAGATCGATAGCGTTTGCCATTTGGAGCGCAACTCCTTGAGCTCCGATGCCAGAGTCAATATTTTGACTGTCATCGATCCTCCCCCACCCAGTTGGATCCCGGGCGCTCGACGTGCGAGGCCAGATACATCTTGCTGCCGAATCGTACCCGCCTCCAACGGAATTCGAGGCGGACTGTCGGCATCAACTGTCCGCTAACGCGGGTGCATTCGATGTGTCGATGCAACACCATCTAAGAACTGATCTGTTTAAGGGTGGTGTGTATGATCCACGTGAAGCGATCGAGACTTTCGGTCACGGAGAAGAAGGACATTTGGAGTCGATGGAAGGCCGGGCAGTCCTTG
>Ga0185299_10007204_pt1 | contig 11498 bp, 10 predicted proteins | sample PaiPotPPA55metaG_FD_128002 | JGI IMG/M metagenome (GOLD analysis project Ga0185299, IMG submission 128002) | Iron sulfur acid spring bacterial and archeal communities from Banff, Canada, to study Microbial Dark Matter (Phase II) - Paint Pots PPA... ...
CTCCGGCACCCAATTGACGGCGGACCACGAACGGCAAGCTCGGGAATTCCTCGATGCGGCTGAGGAAATCGGCGCGAATTTCTTCGATCATGCCAACATCTACGGGCGGGGAAGATCCGAAGAGGTCTTTGGGAGGGTGCTGAAGGAAAGACCCTGTCTCAGGGACAGAATCGTGATTCAGTCGAAATGCGGGATTCGCTGGGCCGACGATCCGCCCGGAACACCACAACGCTTTGATTTCACCCGCGAAAACATCCTGGAAAGCGTCGAGGGGATCCTGAAACGCCTGGGCACTGACCGGTTGGACATCCTCTTGCTGCACCGGCCCGATCCTCTTTGGGAGGGAGAGGAAATCGCCGAAGCTTTCCGCAAACTCCACCTTTCGGGGAAGGTCCGTTACTTCGGAGTTTCCAACCAGAACCGGTTCCAAATGGAATACCTCCAATCCTTTTTGCAAGAAGCCCTGGTGGCGAATCAGATGGAGATGAACCTATTGCACCACGGCTTTGTCGAGGTCGGCATCTCCTTCAACCAAAGCTCACCCCGCTACCCAGATGGCTGGGAGGGAACGATGGAATACTGCCGGCTGAAGGGTGTTTTGCTGCAGGCCTGGAGTCCCCTGGCTCAGGGCATCTTGACGGGGAATCTCGACCATCAACCCGGGAACGTGAAAGAAACTGCGCTCTTGGTGCAGAAGTACGCCCAGCGCCACGAAACCACTGCAGAGGCCATACTGCTGGCCTGGCTTCTCAAACACCCAGCGAAGATCCAGCCCGTGTTGGGAACTTCCCGTCCGGATCGATTGCGGGCCTGCGCCAAGGCGGTTTCGGTTTCTTTGAGCCGCGATGAATGGTACTCTCTTTTTGCCGCAGCCCGGGGCGCAACTATGCCCTGAAATTCGCTGTGCCACCGAAGCTTGACACGGTCCGGTCGTGTCGAGGCTCTTCTGTGCGGCGTGCTCGGTCTTCGAAAACGCGGACAACGTGTAGTTACTTTTTTGTTCTCTTTTTCCATCACTGGCCGGATCGACGATCCGACATTGAAGGCGTTACAGATTAGTTAAACTGATGATCCTGGGGAACACTTCTGTGGCCTTTTGCAATGCTCTATCTCTTTTTCCAATAGCTTGCTGTCTAACTATCAAATCAGCAAATCCCTAAGTCGGGGATAAATCCCTAAGTCGGAGATAAGCGGTGCACAATCCCCAGCGGCGAAAACTTGGCCCTAGGTGGCGAAGCCGCGAGGGGCCATAGAATGCGCGTACACTACTTAACCTCTTTTATTAGGATGTCGACAAACGCTGTTCCAGACTCCACCCCACCGATGCTGAGATCATGGTGCCTTGTTCTGGTTGACCATCAACAGGAGATAATGTCGATTGCAGTCGGGATCCGGCACGCGAGGCGCTGACTTGCATTGACTGACCCTGATCATCTCAAATCCGCTGCCGAGTACCTTCTTCAGGGCGCCCCAGTTCGGTCCGGAGCGAAAAGCAGAGATCTGGGCGTGGCCGTTGATGACCGGATGATCTGACTACGAATCAGAAAGTTGTGTGTTCGAATTACGCTGGGTGCAGATTAAGTCCCAGAGCCGCTCGGCGGGCGAAAAACAGATTCAAAAACAGAGTCCGTTTTTCCTCCTCTAACCTTCCCCTCATCGATTCTATTTAAGACACATCCCTTACCTGTTTGCCCGATGCCTACCTGGCGATCGAAATGTACACTCCTTTAAGGGCAATAGACGCGCCCAGACCCTCGCTAGTGGAATCCAGCAGGTGAATAATCACACCATTGTCGTTTTTCATCTCTGCGATACTCGCGCCGTCGTCGAGCGTTAGGCCGGTGCTGACAGCGGTGAATCTTCCGTTAATATTCTGCGCTTTCTTCAGACCGGTTACAGTCCCGGACGCAGTATATTTGTTGATGCCTGCGGTCCCCAGACTAAGCCCGTTAAGGGTGATCGGGTACTGTTTCCCATGAAAGAACAGGGTTCCAGCGCCCCAGCTGTAGCCAATACCGGCGGCAACCTTACCGCCCAAAAGTTCGATGCTGCCGTCCGGAATAGCTGCCGATGCGCGCGCCGGATGGCCCAGCAGCAATAATCCCGCGCCGACAGATAACAAACACAGGAATTTTCGTGTTAGCCCTTCCGACAAAGGCGACTGTTTCTTAAATATTTGTGTCATGACTCTTAATACTTTAGTGGGTCTGCAATTATACGCCATGCTCCGGGATGATAGTCCTTCTCTTACTCGAAGGAGAGATAACGCCAAAGCAGGAGCAGTGAAGTCCTCCCCGTGTTCACTGCTGGTAACTCCACCACCAGAGTCCCAAAGGTTTCCAAGTCCAGCTCCATTCTTGGCAAGGTTTGTCCGCGCTTCACTCGCCTGCAATTTTCCTTCAGAAACTCCAAAACGGCGCCCCAGTCTCTTAGCAGAATTCGAAATGTTCATTGTTTGGTGAGACAGATACGCCTGAATCCTCGAAAACGACCGTTTGTTGTCTCAACCGTCGTAGTGTTAGTCTTAATGACCGGATAGGGACCGCGCGTGTCTGGGTTTCGTTCTCGTGGGAAGGAAAGGTCCTTCTACTATAGATGAGGCTGTTGCCGTCATTGTCCAAATCGCCGTAATCGTTGTCGCCGGGGTTTAGCCAATCTTTGCTGCTAAAAACCGTTTTCGAGGACGAGTACGAATGCCAAATGCCAAACGCGAAGCGGCTGGTGAGAATGCAAGGAGGAGATCCTGGAAGCACTAGGCCGCAAGCGCGGCCGTGTTCCGACGTAGCTAAGGCTATGTCGGACAGGGAGGTGATAGGCATGCCCTGAGCAAGCGTTAGCGCGTCGAAGGGGTGAGACGGGGAGGGGATTGGTGAAACGTGAAAAGCGAAAGGTGAGAGGCCCGCCCTGAGCAAGCGTTACTTTCGACAAGCTCAAGTCAGGCGCGCGTCGAAGGGTGATTGGTGAGCAGTGATTCGACGTCGCCAAGGCTATGTCGGACAGGTTCGGGATTGATATCCAATCGAAGCGATATAACCAAAGCGGCGACCTCTCCGGACCGTCCAGTACCCGACAGGTCTGGTTGATCGTCGACTACTGCTCCCCTGGGTAACCAAATCTCGCTAAACGTAGCTACCTCAAAACCACTCTTTCGGAGGGATTGAAATCGGGCGAAGGCTGAAGAAGTTATTTGCCCGATACGACGAAGTTTTGGCATGCCGGGCACCAGATCGAGATATGGGAAGGCGGGAAGAGCGCGCAGAAGATTGCCGCTTGGGAGTACATAATCGACGGTCTGCATTCAACAAGGACTTATTCGACAGAAAAGGAGGCGACCGGGGCGGCGATAGAGTTAGCCGAACGATTACCGGCGTTGATATGAATGTGCTACAGATCCGATTGCGAGGTAATAAATTGATCATCTGCGATAGGTGGGGTTGCCCCTTACTCGCAATACGCTCAGCCAAGAGACGAGCAAAGAGGAGCGCTTGAATCGTTGCTTCGGAGACAGCTTAGTTACGCATGGTTCTATAGCTCCGGGCATTCCGACATTAATGCTTCATCCAGATCTTGGATAACAGATGAAAAACTTTTCATTGAATTGACGCATCTATGGAGGGTCCACAGAGAATACGAAGGCCTACTTGTTTGCTCCCAGAATTGCGTCTTCTGCAGCCTTGGCGACTTCAGATTGACTACGATCTTGCGCCGGAATTTTGATCTTCTGCTGTCTTTGCAGTTGAAGTGCGCGACTCGGCTTGCGCGCCTTAGTCGTTTGTTGACGCGGTGCCGTTCAATACGCTGTGGTATTTAGCAATTCCGCTCTGATACTCGTCTTGGCCCCTTTTGTAAGCCGCGCCGGATATGAGATGGCTTTGATACATGGCTTCCAATCGCGCCCGTTTACGTTCGGCTTTTTGGCGCTTCCGCTCAGCGGCCTTGAGGTCCGCTGCAGACAGTCTTGCTGACTGCGATCCAGTTTCATTCACGATGACGGTCGGTTGCGGAGCTGGGGTAGGGCTTGGTACTGGTGCCAGGTGAACCGATTGGGGCGAATTCTCTGCCACGACGATTCCAACCGTTCCAGTATACACTGCATTCGGGGCTGCTGGCATCGAACCTGGTCGAGTCGCTAATCTAGGAGTCGGCGTAGGCTCCGAAACGATCTGGCGATCTCCCAAATCCTTCCAACGTTTGTTGCTCGGTGTGATCAGATGAAGCGCTGGGATGGCGACGGCTACAAAGAAGGCCAGCAGCACGCTCGAAACAAGAACCTGGATCAGAATCTTCCCTGAAGTCCAGCGCGGGGATGAACCACTCGGTCGCGCATTTAACGGCTGATCGCGACGTTTAGTCATCGGCTATCATTGAGTGCTGATGGATTCGTTCGAATCCGGCTTTTATCAGATGGGATGCGATAGTCGCAAGATCGATCTTCCAAAAACTAGGTGTGCAACGATTCGCCGGTCTCCATCGGCGGACAGGATGTGGCCAGAGCAGCGATGCCGGCGACAGCGCACAGCTTGAGTGCGTTCGAGGGCGTGTGAGCATCAACATCCAACCGAGGCAGAGGCGGCGGCCGGCATCCATCTCGGCCGAGATCGATGCATTAAGAGCACCTCTTGTTCAGGAGGTGGAATTTGCCTAGCAATTGCGGCTGGCGAGCGAATCCGCTGAGCCTCTCGGTATTAGGGGTTAAACAGCTTCCAGTGCCCCTCGGAGACGATTTCGACGGTGCCGTCGGTCACTTTTATGGCGGTCTGATCGTCAATCGCGTAAGCTCGGGAAGAATTGGCGAAAGAAAGGCGACGGGCGGGACGGGTGGGTCAGAAGATGCCGGCATCCGGTTCGGGGCGAGGGGAGAAGCCGCGGCCTTCGCCGGGGCGCTAACAGATGAGTCGGGCTGGAGCCTGTGACTCTTAATCATTGGGTTGTAGTTTCAATTCCTACTCGGTGCATGATTGGCCCGAACAACTTACACAAGAAAACGGGCTGCGAGTCAGAGGTGGCTTCGCCCTTTACCGATTTGGTAGCGGGTGCTGCCTTCGGCTTTCTCATGCCTCTGGTCCCAATACCTGAGTTAAATAGTCGACCGCGAAGTCCACGAAAGATCGAACCCGTACCGGCAACACACGTTGAGCTGCGTAGGCTACGTGTATCGGTAGGTCCTTCGCGCGCCAGTTAGGCAAAACGCGGAGGAGCCTACCGGAACGAAGGTCATCGCGGAGCAACCAATCCGGCAGGAGCGCTATGCCCAGCCCGGCTAGGACGGCCTCGCGAATGCTAGTTACTCCTTCAGACGTAAGAATCGGAGCAAACGAAATTGTCCGTTCAACTCGATTCGGGCCGTAAAGGCTTATCCTTTTTCCCTCCCTGAATTGATACCCCGATAATTCGATCCATGGCCAGGAACGCACGTCCGCCGGGGTTTTCACGTCCGGGCGGCTTTTCACGAGTGCCGGTGATGCGGCAAGATACTGGGCGATCGACCCAGCTGGCCGGGCGACCACGCTCTCATCCGTCAGTCTTCCGGCAACGATGGCGACATCACAACCTTCCTGGACCAAGTGCAGCGGACGGTTTGTGAACGCGAGCTCGGCAGTCACGCTGGCGTTTATCTGGAGAAACTTGGCTAGGAGCCGTGTAACGATGGACTGTCCGGAATCGAGCGTCGCGAAGATGCGCAGATGCCCGGTTAAGGTCGTCTGATCCACTCGTAACCGATGCACAGCATCCCCGGCCAGATCTACGATAGCTCGCGCATCAGCGAGCACTCGGTGACCAGTCTCAGTCAGGCTCATCCGATGCGTATCACGGCGGAGCAAAGCCGCCCCGCAGCGTTCTTCCATCGTCCGCAAGTATCTGCTCAAGGTCGGTTGGGGGATCTTTAGCCGCCGCGCTGCAGCGGAAATGCTACCACCTTCCACGATGCCCACGAAAGCGCGCAGCAACGCAAGATCATCAAAAATGGTCATTCAATTTTTGAATAAGCTTATGAAGAGTTGGTGGCTACACAAAAATTTTACCCCGGCGATATTCGACTCACTATGAAAACCTCTAATTCGAAAGTCGCAATTGTAACCGGGGCTTCCCGGGGGATTGGCGCTGCCATCTCGCGCCGCCTCGGAAGCGATGGTTTCACTGTCGTCGTCAATTACGCCGGCTCTGCCGAAGCTGCTGAATCGTTGGTCCGCGAGATCGAGAACGCCGGGGGGCGATCAATGGCGGTCCAGGCCGATGTAAGCGACTCAGTCGCGGTGGCTCGGTTATTCGACACTGCGGAAAAGCGATTCGGGGGGGTGGACGTGCTCGTTAACAATGCCGGAGTGATGCTCCTCTCGCCCATAGCCGACGCAAGCGACGAGTTAATCGATCGCCAGATTGCCGTTAACCTGAAGGGTGTATTAAACGGCATGCGTGAAGCGGCCAAGCGCCTCCGGAACGGGGGCCGTATCATTAGCTTCTCCTCGAGCGTAGTCGGTTTGTATCAACCGACCTACGCGATCTATGCCGCCACTAAGGCGGGAGTCGAAGCGATGACGCATGTATTATCCAAAGAGTTGCGAGGCCGGAATATTACCGTCAACGCCATTGCACCTGGACCAACTGCAACTGACCTTTTCCTTAAAGGCAAACCGCAGGAGGTAGTCGATCATCTCGCAAAACTTGCTCCGCTGGAGCGCCTGGGTCAGCCGGAAGACATTGCCAACGCGGTATCTTTCCTCGCAGGGTCGGACGGATCATGGATCAACGGCCAAGTCATCAAAGCCAACGGCGGAGTAATCTGAAGACGTCTTCGATCATCCTGATAATGTTCATGCGTGCGCCTCTCTCCTGAGTGGCAACGCGAGCCCGGCTTATGAGCAAGCGATCTCTCCGTACTCGTCGTGGCGGTGCCATGAGCCTCCCGTCTCAGTCTCGTTGCGCCCTTTCGGCGCGCGGTCGAGCCACTGATACAGTCCCCAAAGGCCGTCCAGCCCGCGCGCATAGGTGGAATAGGTATAGTCGTCGGCAATGGGCCTTTTTATGCAGCCTGCTAGGTTTTGGTACGGTTCCACTCGCCAATGTGACATTGGCGAAGTTGGAAGCTGCGACTGATGAAAGCCTGGGCTTTCATGAAACGCGGTTTCGCCGCTGTGTTCTGCTCATCCATTTTTTCAAGAATCTGTTAGCCCGCGGCTTCGGGATTGAGACAATGCTTAAGAGGTTCGCCCTGTAGGAAACGGCGAATCTCGCCGGCAGCAATCCGTGCAGCCTTTTCTGCTGTCTGCTTGCTAGCGCCGGCGATGTGAGGCGTCATTACGACATGGGCCGTTCTCAGCAAGCGCGAGGTCGCCGGAACAGGCTCTTCAGGAAACACGTCGAATCCGGCACCCCAGAGGTGACCGCTGTCCAACGCATCGCAAACGGCTTCGTAATCGACCAGCGAGCCGCGAGCACAGTTGATGAGCACCGAACCGGGCGGCATGGTGGCAAGTTGTTTCGCGCCAATCATGCCCTTGGTCTCGGCGGTAGCCCGCGCATGCAAGGAAACGATGCGAGAGCGGGAGAGCAGCTCATCCAAGCCAACCATTTGGACGCTCTCTCCCAACGAGCCCGGTTTAACGTAGGGATCATAGACGAGGACATGGCACCCGAAACCGCGGAGCATCCGAGCCACGCGGCTACCAATTGCACCAAATCCAATCAATCCCGCAGTGGAATCCTCGAGCTCGGGCCCGCACTTTTCATACTCATAGTAGTCACCGCGCCACACTCCTTTAGCGAGCGCGCCATACAATTCCGGAACCCGGCGCAATACGGAAAGGATGAGACTCAAAGTATGCTCGGCCGTCGCTGTTGCATTGCGACCGGGAGCGTTACAAATGAGCACGCCGCGCTGAGTCGCTGCCTTAATGTTGGCATTAGTAGGACCTCCGCGCGCTATCACAGCAAGCTTTAGGTCGGGAGCGTGTTCGAGCATTCTTTGGGTGAGAGGAGCATGATTCGCGACGTAAATATTGGCTCCTTCGAGAGCCTGAATGATTTCATCCTCAGACCCTGACGCTTCGGTGACTTCAGCGATTTTGCCAAACGGCACTCCTGGCCAAGGAGATTGATATTCGCGGAATTCGACGGGGCTCGTAACCTCGGCACGGATCGCGTCCGCAAAAATGGAAGGCAGGATGCAATGGTCACCGGCGACAAGGATGCGAGTACTCATGACGTGAGATGATGTTTGGTTAGAGAGTCGGGTTCTGTATCAATCGGCAATGTGCTCAAAGGACTTGGTTCGGCCATCGATCATTGATCAGATCGATGCCGCTTTTGAGCGCGTTGCTTGTGTCTGTGGCCACCTCGCCATCGACCAGTCGGCGGTTGATGAAATCGGTTTGGTGCACAAACCGCGTTCCGGCTGGCAAGCCTCGATACCGGTCAAGCAACCAAAGCAACTTTGGCAAACCCCAAGCCGCCTGCATCCGATTGTAGCCTAGCACGGCCCTCGTGCCCGATGTGCCATCGACGGCAACGCCACCAATAGTAAAGCCGCCAGGCAATGAGCTCAGCGCTGCTCGGCATGCGGCTAGGACAGCTTCCCACCATTCTTCGGGGTCTTGTTCGTGCCGGGGACCATCACGGCGGCTACGGAGTTTGTGTGAACCCATAGCCAGAGTTTCTCCCGTACACGATACAATCATCGCCCGGACGCTCTGAGTGCCGAGGTCCAACCCCAACCAGGCAGGTTCCGAGATTTGCACTAGTGCCACAGCGAATAATTTCTACATTTGCTCAGGCTCCGCTCCCACCCCACCGGATCCTATCGTTAGCCATCCGTTCCCATATTGGTAACGTGCTGTCGCGGACTGTGCCGAATTGCTCGAACATGGCCTCATAGTAGCTATGTCGTTCCTGGTGTGGCTCGAACATATCCCGGATCTCGACGGATTCCTTCACTGCGCTGGCGTAATCCGATTTTTTCCCCAAGGCCACCAGTCCGGCGATGAATGCTCCTTTAGCCCCAACTTCTTGGTCTACAGTGCGAAAGGTGGCTACTCCGATCACATCAGCGATTAACTGGCACCAAACGTCGCTGTTTGCTCCACCGCCGCACAGCCCGCAAATATCGAGTTGAGCCGGTGCTTCTTGAGCAGCCTCCAGACAATCTCTGATGACCAGCGACAATCCTTCGAGCACCGCGCGGGCGATATGCTCTCGGCCATGTTCAAAAGACAACCCGAAAAGTGAGCCTCGCGCTCCGGTGTTTAAGAACGGCACCCGCTCACCCGCAGGAGAAAAATAAGGGAGAAAGCAGAGACCGTTTGCTCCCGGCTCGGCCTTGGCGGCTAGCTGAGTAAGTTCCGACGGATCGCTCAAACCGAATTGCTTGACCACCCAGTGGATCACTTCGCTACCTGCCAATGTCGGAAAGGAGCGCAAGTAGAACCCGGGTGGGCCGAAAGGAAGCGTCAAACCGGATGGTGCGCCCTCCAAGTCGACCCGGTTCATGACAACATCGGTACAAAGCGTCGTACCAAGGATACAGCAGGCCTGTCCGGTGTTTACCACCCCAACACCGATAGCGGTCGAAACAACATCATAGGGCGCCATGACAACCGGCAATCCAGCCGGCAGATTCAAGTCAGCTGCGGCCTTTGGGGCTAGCTGGCCGACCCGTTGGTCGTTGGAAAGGACATCAGGCAGGAGTCGAGCGGCCCACTCCAAGTCGTAAAGCCGCAGCAGTTCGGCTGAATAGCGCCGTTCGCGCACATCGAAAAACGGTACAGAGGCGTCCGACTCATCGATGGCCATTCGTCCGGTCAGATTGTAGAAGATCCAGCCGTTGCAGCAGAGCGATTTGTGAGACCGTTCCAGACGACCCGGATCATGCTGCTTGAGCCAAGTGAACACCGCATTGGGTAAGCCGGAGAAGGCCTGCGAACCGTTTCGGCGAAATGCTTCTGTCAATATGCCGGCTGCCCGCCATCGATCGACAATCGCCGCGCCGCGCGCATCGTTCCACAGGATAGCTGGACCGGTGGGGTGACCGTCGACGTCTACCAACCAGCAACCGTCCCCTTGCGCGGTTAAAGAGAGGAAGACCACCGGATCGCGCAGCTGGCGCGCGACAGTGCCAACCGTGGAGGATACGGCTTCCCACACCGAGTTCATATCCTGTTCGGAAAAGCCGGCGACGGGACGAAGCACTTTCGTGTCCTGCCGGGCGACCGCGATCTCCGTGCCTTGGTCATCGAAGGCTACGGCCTTAATCACGGAAGTGCCCACATCAACGCAGATTGCGGCCATAAGACACCAAAGCTTAGGGAGACTGTCGTTCGCCGTCAAAACATCGCTGAAACGGAAAATAAAGTACGCGAAGGTTTAGGATTGTCCGTAAACAAGCGTGAGATGGAGTCCTGGGGTCTTCGTAGCGGCCGAAAGCGCCCACCAACGACGAAATCGCTAAGATAATCCCGTTACGCTGCAGCGATTCGCAACATTTGCAAAGCTGCCAGCGCTGAGCCGCGTGCGCCTGCCATGTCGAGATCAGGGACTACCGCGAACCGGACGATCTGACGCTGTTCGTCGCGCAGCTCGGTGGACGCGCGAATTATGTCCATGCACCAATCGCGAAAATGGGGTTCAGCCTCGACGATACCGCCTCCGACGAAATAGGCGTCAGGGTCTGTAAAATTGGCGGCAATGCTGAACATACGCCCGATAGCCTTGGCTTGTTGCTCGAAGATACGGAGCGCCATCTCGTCGCCCTTCTCAGCGTAGCCTCGCACGGCTTTGGCTGCGGCGATCATCGACTCGGAGTTTGCCAACGGATGGTTTGGGTATTTGGACAACCAATATGGGAGCAGATTTTTCGTAATGCCCGTCAACGACGAAATGCTTTCCAGATCGCCGTAAAGACCACAGTTGCATTTCGGGATCGGTTGATCGTCCGGCAACAGATCATCCAGAGAAATTCTAATATGACCCAACTCACCTGCCATGCCGCAAGAGCCGCGAATGACCCGACCGTTGTCGACAACGCCGCCGCCGAGGCCGGTACCGACGATTGCCGACACCGACGAGTGCCGCATCGAATCTTCGCCGAAGAAGCACTGATGGGCGTAGAGAGCGGCGGCATTGGCGTCGTTGTTGTAGACCACCGGTAGTTTGAAAAAATCTTCGACCGCGGTCCGAATATCAAACCCCCACCATTCTTTGCTCGAAAAGTTCGTGCTTCCTTTGGAAGAGATGACCCCGTTCGCGCTAGCCGGCCCAGGCGTGTCGAGGCCAATCACCCGCACCGACTCCCAATGCACTCCTGCACCGCCGATGGCGAGTTCAATCGCCTTCGCCATTGCTTCAATCGCCGCTTTAGGGCCCTCCAATACTCGGCTCGGTGTTTCTACCATCCCGTCATTGAGAAAAACCCCTTTGGAATCGAGGAGAGTCGCGTTCGTCTTGGTGCCCCCAACATCGAGGCCGGCGACCATGGGACGAGTAGTCACAACTCCAAAAATATTAGA
>Ga0185299_10007205_pt1 | contig 11497 bp, 10 predicted proteins | sample PaiPotPPA55metaG_FD_128002 | JGI IMG/M metagenome (GOLD analysis project Ga0185299, IMG submission 128002) | Iron sulfur acid spring bacterial and archeal communities from Banff, Canada, to study Microbial Dark Matter (Phase II) - Paint Pots PPA... ...
GTCGCGAACAGCGCGGGCCGCAGATTTTTTTGTCGCGCACGCATCCGCAATTCATGGCCAAGCTGTTTCGCCAGGAAGTGCCGGAAATCTACGATAATGTCATCGAGGTGAAGTCGGTCGCACGCGATCCGGGGTCGCGCGCCAAGATCGCGGTGATTTCGCGGGATACTTCGATCGATCCGGTCGGTGCCTGCGTCGGCATGCGCGGATCGCGGGTGCGGGCGGTCGTCAATGAATTGCAGGGCGAGAAGGTCGATATCATCCCGTGGTCGGCGGACGCCGCCACCTTCATCGTCAATGCATTGCAGCCGGCCGAAGTTGTCAAGGTCGTGCTTGATGAGGATTCCGCGCGGATCGAAGTCGTCGTCCCCGATGACCAGCTCTCCCTGGCGATCGGACGCCGCGGCCAAAACGTCCGGCTTGCGTCGCAGCTTACCGGCTGGGATATCGATATTTTGACGGAAGCAGAGGAATCGGAACGCCGCCAGAAGGAATTTGCCGAGCGTACGAACATCTTCATGAAAGCCCTGAACGTCGACGAAGTTGTCGGCCAGTTGCTCGCGTCGGAAGGGTTCCGGTCGGTCGATGAATTGGCTTTCGTCGAGCCTTCCGAGGTTGCCGCAATCGAGGGTTTCGATCAGGATACAGCCGCCGAGATTCAGACCCGCGCGCATAATTATTTGGCCCAAGTCGAGGCCGAGCAGGACACGCGGCGGCAAGAACTCGGCGTTTCCGACGAACTCAAGGAAGTCGCCGGGGCCACGACCGCGATGCTCGTCAAATTCGGCGAAAACCAAATCAAGACCGTCGAGGACCTCGCCGGCTGCGCGACCGACGATCTCGTTGGCTGGAGCGAACGCAAGGACGGCGAGACGATGAAACACGCCGGCATTCTTGACGGTTTCGAAATCTCGCGCGAGGAGGCGGAAGCCCTCATCATGACCGCCCGGGTCAAGGCGGGGTGGATCGAAGCCGTGCCCGAGCGCACGGCCGAGGATCCATTCGCGAACGAGACCGGCGAATAGGAGGAAATCATTTGCCCAGGCTGGCACTCCTCGACGCGGACGGTTCGCCCGAACGGACCTGCATCGTTACACGGGCGAAAGGTTTGCCCGAGGACATGATTCGTTTCGTTGTCGGGCCAGGGGCAATCGTCGTGCCTGACATCAGACGAAAATTGCCCGGACGCGGCGTTTGGGTGACGGCGCAGGCCGGCCACGTGGCGGAAGCCGTCAAACGGCAAGCTTTCTCCCGTGGCTTTAAGACAAAGGTCGTGGCTTCGGAGAGTTTGGCGGCCGAGATCGAGGCTCTTTTGACGAAGGACTGCTTGCAGGCGTTGTCGCTCGCCAGCAAAGCCGGTCAAGTCGTGAGCGGTTTCGCCAAGGTCGAGGAGGCAATTGCCTCGGGCGCCATCGCTGGGCTTGTTCATGCTGCGGATTGCGGCGCCGACGGGATGCGCAAACTCGCGCAAAGCCTGCGCCGGCGTTATGGCGATGAGCGGGCGAAACCGCGCGTGGATCTGTTTCGATCCGGCCAATTGGATTTGGCATTGGGGCGGGCAAATGTGATACATGCCGCTCTGATCGAGGGGGCGGCAAGCGAGGGATTTTTGGGACGCTGCCGGAAGCTGACGCTTTATCGATCCGGATCGCCTGAAGCGGAAGGCTTGGACCGGCCGTGCGGGCCCGGATCGAATGGGGAATCGAGTAGCCTGCCGGCCTTCCGGCGTGCCGAAACCGAATAGGCGGGAACGCAAGACTGATGAATGACACCAAGAACCCCGGTGACGCGTTGAGCATCGTTCCGGCCAAAACGCTAACTTTGAAGCGTCCGGTCGAGGCGGGCATCGTGCGCCAGAGCTTTTCGCATGGACGCTCAAAAGCGGTGGTCGTCGAGAAGGTGAAGCGCCGCGCGATCGCGCCAGGCGAGGCGCATGCGCCGCGCGACGCGAATTTACCGCCACCGCCCGCTGCCCCACCGATACCGCGCCCGCAGCCAGCCGCGGCACCGCCGCAGCGGATGTCGTCCGGGGTTATTTTGCGTTCGCTGACGGAAGAGGAACGCGAATCCCGGTCGCGCGCCCTTTCCGGGGCCCGTGAACGCGAGGTCGAAGAGCGTAGGCGCGCCGAAATCGAGGCCAAGGCCCGCGAAGAACGCGAAGCCCGCGAACGCGACGAGCGCGCCGCGGCCGAAGCCCGCAAACGCGAGGAAGAGTCGCGGCGCGCGCAAGATGCGGAAGCCAAGCGCCGCTCGGAAACCGAGGCCAAACGGCGTCTCGCCGGGGGCGAACCGGCTTCCGCGCCGACGGCATCGGCCCTGCGCAGGGCACCAGTCGCCACGCCGATGGCTCCGGCTGGCCTTTCCCCGGTGCCTAAATCGACTCCGGCCGACGACGAGGAAGCCCCACATTTTATTCGCCGTCCTGGAATGCCGGTAAAGACCGCTATTCCCCGCCCTGCCCGGGGTGCCGCGGGAAAAAGCCGCGGCCGCCTGACGGTCGCCAATGTCACCGGGGAAGAAGAAGAGCGCACCAGGTCCGTTGCCGCTTTCCGCCGCCGCGTTCAACGGCTCAAGGGTCATGTCAACGAGGCCAAGGAAAAGCTCACTCGCGAAGTGATCCTGCCCGAGACCATAACGATCCAGGAACTCGCCAGCCGCATGTCGGAGCGTGGCGTCGATGTCATTAAGCTTCTGATGAAGCAGGGCCAGATGGCGAAAATCACCGATGTGATCGATGCCGACACGGCGCAGCTCATCGCCGAGGAACTCGGTCACACCGTGAAGCGGGTCGCCGAGGCCGATGTCGAGGAGGGACTCTTCGATGGGCCGGACACCGGCGAACAGCTTGTGCCGCGCCCTCCGGTCGTGACGATCATGGGTCATGTCGATCATGGCAAGACTTCGCTGCTCGACGCGATCCGTCACGCCAATGTCGTCTCCGGGGAGGCCGGCGGCATCACCCAGCACATTGGCGCCTATCAGATCGTCGCGCCGAACGGTTCGAAGGTAACGTTCATCGACACTCCCGGTCACGCGGCATTCACCGCGATGCGCGCGCGCGGCGCCAAGGTCACGGACATCGTCGTTCTCGTCGTCGCCGCGGACGATGGCGTCATGCCGCAGACTGCGGAAGCGATCGCCCATGCCCGCGCCGCCAAGGTCCCGATGATCGTGGCGATCAACAAGATCGACAAGCCGGACGCCAAACCAGAGCGCGTGCGCAGTGAACTGCTACAACACGAAGTGCAGGTCGAATCGCTCGGCGGCGAAACGCTTGAGGTCGCAGTTTCGGCGACCAAGAACATCAATCTCGACAAGTTGCTCGATCTGATCGCGCTGCAAGCCGAACTGCTCAACTTGCAAGCCAATCCGGCGCGCCCAACCGAAGGAACCGTCATCGAGGCGCGTCTCGACAAGGGCCGCGGGCCGGTGGCGACCGTGCTGGTCCAACGCGGTACGCTCAAGGTAGGCGATCTCATCGTCGCCGGCTCGCAATGGGGCCGCGTACGCGCCCTTCTCGACGACAAGGGCGCGACGAGACAAGACGCCGGTCCCTCGATGCCGGTCGAGGTTTTGGGCTTTTCGGGGTCGCCGGAAGCCGGCGATCGCGTCGCCATCGTCCAAACCGAAGCGAGAGCGCGTGAAATTACCGAATATCGCGAGCGGCAGAGGCGCGAGAAGGCCGCCGCGCGGGGCACTTTGGCGCGCGGATCCCTGTCCGATATGATGAGCCAGTTGAAGACGATTGGCCGCAAGGAGTTCCCGCTCGTTATCAAGGGCGACGTTCAGGGCTCGGTCGAGGCGATCGTCGCGACGCTCGAAAAGCTCAATACCGAGGAAGTCGCGGCGCGCGTGCTCCATGCGGGCGCCGGCGCGATCACCGAGTCCGACATAACCTTGGCCGAAGCCTCGGGAGCGGCGGTGATTGGCTTCAATGTTCGCGCGCACAAGGAAGCCCGCGCGCTCGCCGAACAGTCGGGCATTGAGATCCGCTATTATAATATCATCTATAATCTCGTCGATGACGTGAAAGCGGCGATGTCTGGCCTCCTCACGCCGGCCCTGCGCGAGGAAATGCTTGGCAATGCCCAGATCCTCGAAGTCTTCACGATTTCCAAGGTGGGCAGGGTCGCGGGCTGCCGGGTCACGGACGGCGCGGTTCAGCGCGGCGCCCATGTGCGGCTCATCCGCGACAATGTCGTGGTGCATGAAGGCAAGCTCTCGACCCTGAAGCGCTTCAAGGACGAAGTCAAGGAAGTGCAGGCCGGGCAGGAATGCGGCATGGCGTTCGAGAATTACCAGGACATGCGGATCGGCGATGTGATCGAATGCTACACCGTGCAGGAAATCAAGCGCTCGTTGTGAGCGAATTGGGCGACGGATTGGTGGCCAGTTCGAATGCCGACGCTAGAATGAACTGGGTGCGCGAGATGGCTGCTTCAGTCGAGAATGACGTTCATCACAGCGTCAGTGCGCGTGAACGTGCGCGTACGGGACTAGAAGTATTGGCGACAGCGTTCGGGATTACCTTCACGCGTCGAGACCACCCGCGTTCATTGACTTTTGACAACGCTCTCCAAGGCGAACTCCAGAAGTTGAAGGCAAGCACCGACCGATTACGAACGATGTACGGGTGGAACAAGGAGCTTCCGAGTCGTCCATCAAATATCGTACCTGGTGAATTCATTTCCGCGCTGGATAAATTTTCCGAGGCCCTGGCTGCAGCGAATTTGCTGGAACCGAATGTACAGCGCAATGTTGGTAGCCTTATTCGAGAAGTTGATGGAGGCGTCGTCGAGAATTTGCCGAGCGATCGTGCCGGGCAAGAGGTACAGGTTTTTGACGAAGAGCTTGCCGGACGTCTATTAAGCGAGTCCATGGATCGGCTCACCATCGTCGCCAGAGACGTTAGCGACCTGGCGGCGGAGACCGCCATCGACTTAGCGCTGATTAAAACAAAGCGTGTTCAGATTGATCGCGCTCAGGCCGAGAATTGGGCGTTATTGCGCGAACTCACTGAACAGGCGCAATGACCGAACCAGGCAACCAAGACCAAGAGGCTTCGCAGCCATCGGGACAGGAACCCGACGAATGGAAGTTTCCTTCTTGGCGGAGAATCGGCGATTTCGTCGCCAATATCCTCCAACTTGAGCGGAGCATGGACGCGCTGAAAGAAGAAAACAAGCGGCTGCGCGAAGAGTTAAAAGCGATCCAGCGGCAGGTGAACGAACAGGAAGGTCAGTTGAAGGTCTTGCTGACATTCGTGCAAACCGCCCTTCATGAGCAAGTGGACTCCCGTGCCGAACGTGCGGCGGTTCGCGCCGTGGAGAGGATGATCTCGTTTCGCGGCGAACGACCGCCGGAGATCGAATAATCCTATTATTTAAGGCAACCATGTCTCGAGTTCATCACCAGCGGGGCGGCGAGCCTTCGCAGCGGATGCTGCGCGTGGCCGAGCTGATCCGCCATACCATGGCCGAGCTTTTGGTTCGTTCGGCGGTGGGCGATCCGGTTCTCGAAAGCCAGCCGATATCGATTCCGGAAGTGCGGATGAGTCCCGATCTAAAGCTCGCCACCATTTTTGTCATGCCACTCGGCGGCCGGAGGGTCGCGGATGTCCTAGCCGCGCTCGACCGGCGCAAGAAAGTCTTGCGCGGCGAGCTTGCTCGCCGCATAGACCTAAGATTCGCCCCCGAAATTCGCTTCAAGGCCGACCCGAGTTTCGAATATGGCGCCAAGATCGACGCCTTGCTCGCATTGCCCGAGGTGAAGCGCGATTTAAGCAAAAAACAGGACAAGCCAGAATGAAGGTCCGCGCATCGGCGCGAAACGACGTTCATGGCTGGGTCGTGCTCGACAAACCGGCCGGCATGACCTCGACCCATGCGGTATCCCGGCTGAAGCGCATATTCAACGCCAAGAAGGCTGGACATGCTGGCACGCTCGACCCGCTCGCCACGGGGATTTTGCCGGTCGCTTTTGGCGAGGCGACAAAGACCGTGCCTTTCGTCCAAGATGGCGAAAAAGTCTATCGCTTTACGGTGTGCTGGGGCGCCGAAACGGACACCGACGATTCCGACGGCAAGGTTGCCGCGCATTCGAACGCGCGGCCCGCGGCCGCCGACATCCTCGCGCTGTTGCCGCGGTTTACCGGGACGATCCAACAACTGCCGCCGTCCTATTCGGCGATCAAGATCAATGGCGAGCGCGCCTACGATCTGGCGCGTGGTGGCCAGGCGCCGCTGTTGTCCCCGCGCCCGGTGACGATCCTTGCGCTCGATCTCATAAACGCCCGGCCTGACGAGGCAATATTCGAAGCCCGCTGCGGCAAGGGAACCTATGTGCGAGCGATCGCCCGCGACCTCGGCAGAAACCTCGGCTGCTACGGCCACGTCAGCGCATTGCGGCGCACGCGGGTCGGGCCATTCTACGAAACGGACGCGGTGACTTTGCCGGATTTAGACGACGCGGCCTCCTGCGCGCAGGCGTTGCGCCGCGTCGAGGCGGGCCTCATGGCATTGCCGCGCGTCGTGGTTGATCGGGACTCGGCCGCCAAACTCCGGCGCGGCCAGCCCATCCTTCTGCGCGGCCACGACGCGCCGTTTGATGGCTTCGCCTATGCCGCCTGTTGCGGCGTGGTCATCGCCGTCGGCGCGGTCGAGAAGGGCGAATTAATTCCAGGCCGCGTCTTCAATCTGCCTCTTTAGAATGGACCTTCAAGATCCCTCCTCGCCGAGCATGGCTTCGAGCGTCGCGCGTTCGGCTTCCGACAAGCTAGTTGCAGGGGCGAGGCTCTTTAGCCGCCGCCTCGAAATAAATAGGACACCGCCGCCCGCGAGAAGGATAAGGAAGGGCGCGCCCCAAAGCAGCCAGGTTTCAAACTTGAAGGGCGGCTTCAGCAGTATGAAATCGCCATAGCGGCGGACCAGGAAGGCGCGAATCTGATTGTCGCTGTCGCCGGCCTGGAGCCGCTCGCGGACGAGGACACGCAGATCGCGGGCAAGGTCGGCGTGGGATTCGTCGATCGATTCGTTCTGGCAAACCAGGCATCGCAATTGCGCGGAAAGCGCGCGTGCTCTTGCTTCAAGCCTCGGGTCCGTCATGATTTCGTCGGGCTGAACCGCCCTAGCGGCAAGCGGCGCCAACAAAAGCAGACAAGTCAGAGCGGCAGCACGCGCGACCATCATCGAATTCATTCCGCCGGTTGCGGACTCGGCGCTCGCGCCTTATGGGCCCGCCGCGCGATGCCGACTCTAAAACTCCGGTCGCTGAGCGACAGGCATCCGCCGAAAGCCATGACCAACGCGCCGATCCAGATCAAGGCGACAAGCGGCTTCCAGAAAATCCTTGCGTTGACGGCGCCATTGGCCGCGACATCGGCGATGCTCATATAGACTTGGCCAAGACCAAGGGTTGCGATACCCGCTTCGGATCTATTCATCCCGCGTACCGGATAGAAGCGCATCGCGGGTTCGATTGTGGCTACCACCTCCCCTTTGGCGCGGATCGTCGTGCGCCCGGCGAGTTCGGAATAGTTCGGGCCATTGCGTGGCACGACGCTCTCGAAGGTCAATTGGTAAGGGCCGATTTCGATTGCGTCCCCAGGAGTCAACATCGTGATCTTCTCGGCGCCCCAGCCGGTCGCGGCAAGGCCGAGCAGGGTCACTCCGAGCCCGGCATGCGCGAAGGCCGTTCCGAAGGCATGGCGCGGCACGCCCCGCGCGCGTTGGCTCACCATCTCAGTGGAGACGCCGCCGCCGAAAAGACGCCTGCCGAGATCGACGAAAGAGCCGAGGATCACGTAAACCGCGACACCGGACAGGATCACGCTGACGGCGGGGCCGCCGCGCCATGCCGCAAGGATGCCCATGAAAATGAGCCCCGCTCCGAACGCCACAGCGAGCCTTTGCGCGACGCCGGCGAGATCGCCGCGTTTCCACGGCAGCAACTGGCCAAACGGCATCAGGATAAACAGCGGGATGAACAAAGGCACGAAAGTCAGATTGAAAAAAGGCGGACCGACCGAAATTTTTTCGCCCGTGATGGCTTCGAGCGCCAGCGGATAGAGCGTGCCGACGAAAACCGTGGCGCAGCAGGTGGTCAATAGCAGATTGTTGAGGACGATGGCGCCCTCGCGCGAGACGGGCGCGAAGAGGCCGCCTTGTTGCAGCCCGCCCGCCCGCAGGGCGAAGAGAGCAAGCGATCCCCCGATGAAGATCACCAAAATGAGGAGGATGAAGACCCCCCGGGTGGGATCGCTCGCGAAGGCATGCACCGACGTCAATACGCCGGAGCGAACCAAAAAGGTTCCAATAAGCGACAGGGAAAAGGCCAGGATCGCGAGGAAGATCGTCCAGATTTTGAGGGCTTCCCGCTTTTCCATCACCGCCGTGCAATGCAACAGCGCGGTGGCCGCGAGCCATGGCATCAGCGAGGCGTTCTCGACCGGATCCCAGAACCAGAAGCCGCCCCAACCAAGCGTGTAATAGGCCCAGTAGGAGCCCATCGCTATGCCAAGGGTCAGGGAAATCCAGGCGATCAGCGTCCAGGGCCGCACGAAACGTGCGAAGACCGCATCGATGCGGCCCGAAATCAAAGCCGCCGCCGCGAAGGAATACGTGATCGAAAGTCCGACGTAGCCGAGATAAAGCAGCGGCGGGTGGATGGCGAGGCCCATATCCTGGAGGAGCGGGTTCAAATCATTGCCTTCCGCTGGCGCCCCGGCGACGCGCGCGAAGGGATTCGATGTGAGCAGAATAAACAGAATGAACGCGGCCGCGATCCAGGATTGCACGGCGAGCACATTCGCGCGGAAGTCTTCCGGCATGGATCTCGAAAACGAGGCAACCGCGGCGGCGAACAGCGAAAGCACTAAGACCCACAAAAGCATCGAGCCTTCGTGATTGCCCCAGACGCCGGTGATTTTATAGATCAAGGGTTTGGCGGAATGCGAATTCTCGACGACATTGACGAGCGAAAAATCCGACACCACGTGAGCCATCGTCAAAGCGATATAAGCGTAGGCCACGAGGCCAAAGCCCATCAGCGCGACCGGAGGCGCGACGGCCATCAGCCGCTGGTCGCGCGCGACGCTGCCCCATACCGGCAACACGGAATTAACGAGCGCGAGCGCCAAGGCGAGCACAAGCGCGTAATGGCCGGTTTCGACGATCATGCCCGCCTCTTTGCCAATATCCCGGCTTTCGTCCTCACTAGCGCATCCTCATTTGCCCATGCTTGCCGCTTCCGCGCCTTCCCGCCAGACACCTTGTCTTTTCAATGCATCAGCGACGTCGCGCGGCATGTAGCGCTCATCGTGCTTGGCGAGAATACTGTCGGCATGAAAGAGCTTGTCCTGGCCAAGCGTACCCTCGGCGACAACCCCTTGTCCTTCCCGGAAGAGGTCGGGCAAAAGCCCCGTATAGGTCACTTCGACCTCTTGTTTTTTATCGGTGACGGCAAAGCGCACCGTCCGGTCGCCCTCGTGGACCAGCGAACCCTGTCTCACGAGCCCGCCGATCCGCAGCCGTTGCCCGGCCTGCGGCGCTTTTTGCGCAAGCTCGCTCGGCCCATAGAAAAAGACGATGTTGTCGCGCAACGCCACGAGCACGAGGCCGAGGGCGAGGCCGAGCACGGCGAGCGCGGCGGAGATCAAACCGAGCCGGCGTTTTTTGCGCGTCATTGCGCGATCAACCTTCCAGACCGAGTTCCCGCGCGAGCGCCTCGATGCGCGCGATTGCGCCTGGATCGCCCGCGAGACTGCGTTTTGCATCGATCAAAGCCGAGCGCGCCTTGCCTGGCTCGTGGAGCACCGTATAAGAGCGGACCAGGCGAAGCCAGCCTTCAACATCCTGCCCATTTTGCGACAGGCGCGAGGCGAGGCCATCCACCATGCCGCGAATGGCATTCATCCGCCCGGCTTCCGGTAGCGCCTCGATCTTGGCCGCCAAGCCAGCTTGCTTTGTCGTAGGCGCCGCGCCGAGCGCCGCCAGTCTTTCGCGCAGCGCTTGTACCCAAGGCGCGTCCTGAGGCGCTTCGGAGGCAAGCCTGCTCCAGATATCCCTAGCACGGGCCTTGTCCCCTTCCTGTTCGGCGGCGAGCCCGAGAAAAAAGCGGGGCTCGGCGGCCAAGGGATCTTTCGCCGCCGCCGCTTCGAAGGATTGTTTGGCTTCCGGCGTCACCACGCCGTTGGCGGCAGCAACCAGCGCTTCCCCGTAAAGCGCATGTCGTGCCGGCGTCTCGCCAAGCAGGCGCAATGCCGCGCGCGCGGCGTTCACGGCGTCGCCGGCGCGGCCCATCCGGAGATAAACCGGCGCCAAGACCTCATATCCGCGCCCATCGTCTTGATGTTGCGCAAGATGCGCTTCGACCCTTGCGATCGCCGCCGCCAAATCCACGCGCGCGGGCGAAACGTCGAGCCGCGCCGCAAGCGGTGCATCGGGTATATCCGGATGGCCGATGGTTGCATAAAGCGAAAGCGCCAGAACAGGAACGAAAATCAATACGCCCACGGAAACAAGCCGGGCCCTGGTCCGCGATGGCGCCGGCGGCGGTTCAATCGCGGCACCCGCCGCCATCAGGCGGCGGGCCGCTTCGGCCTTGGCGCCTTGCGCATCTTCCGGCGCCACGAGGCGTTGTGTTTCATCCCTTTCAATCTCGGCGAGTTGGGCCTTGTAGAGTGCGATGCCGATTTCGCGGCGCGCAACCCCGCGCGGGGCTTTCGCAAGCGGCCACAGCACGCTTAGCACCGCGACGGCGGTAAAACCTGCGAAAATCAACCACAACATGGAGCCTTAATAGTCCTTGGCCGCCCGGTTGCAAGGCTCATCGGGTCACAAATATTTGGCGGGTAATCGGTTGATCTCATGCCGCGGGCAGCCTGAGGTCCGCGCGCAGCCCGCCTTTGGGGCTATCTTCGAGGGACAAATGGCCGCCGTAAAGCGAGGCCAGATCGGCGACGATCGAAAGCCCGAGGCCCGATCCTGGCTTCGTTTCATCGAGGCGCTTGCCCCGCGACAGCGCGGCCTGGCGCAGCCCAGCGGCGAGTCCTGGCCCATCGTCGTCGATGGTGACACGAAAGTAACGGCGCTCCGAGAGATTGCGCCAGGGCTCCGGCGCTATGCGGATCGCAACCGCGTGGCGCGCCCATTTGCTGGCATTATCGACGAGATTGCCAACCATCTCCTCGAAATCCTGGCGTTCCCCTTGAAAGCGAATGGTCCTCGGCACCGAGGCGGTGAAGCCGATCGCCCGCACCGTATAGATCTTTTCGAAGGTGCGGACCAAGGCTTCGACGGCCGGGGCCACGTCGGTCGCTCCGCCCGGCGTCCGGGCCCGGACCGCCGCGCGGGCGCGGTTAAGGTAATAGGACACCTGATCGCGCATGATGGCGGCCTGCTCCTCCACCTTGGCCGCGAGCGGGCCGGGATCGACCGCGGCTTCGTTGACGATGACGCTGAGCGGCGTTTTCAAGGCATGAGCGAGATTGCCGACCTGG
>Ga0185299_10007206_pt1 | contig 11494 bp, 6 predicted proteins | sample PaiPotPPA55metaG_FD_128002 | JGI IMG/M metagenome (GOLD analysis project Ga0185299, IMG submission 128002) | Iron sulfur acid spring bacterial and archeal communities from Banff, Canada, to study Microbial Dark Matter (Phase II) - Paint Pots PPA... ...
ACATGAATTTCGACTATCGGAGGAGTTACAGCAATCGATGTGTTGACTATCTTCAAGACGCGGGCCGAATGAGGCGGCTGCTGGATGACAAATGAGCCATTTGCCGCTGTGATTGATTTCCCGGATTCGAAAACGTCCAAGACTTGAAAGGGTCCCTTTCCATCGAGTCCAAGTTGAGTGAAGCCAAATTTGTGCTGCCGAGGTTCATTCGTCCAGTTGAAGACTGTCAACATTGATTGCCGGCGATCCTCATGAAGCAGAAAAATGCTTGGCTGCTCGTCTTCGGGTAAGTAACTCATCAGATCGATCGGACGAGCGGCGTGACCCAATTGAATCATGCCGATGAGATCGCGATTCTCGACGAGCGCCACGCGATCAGGATCGTCACCTAGCGTCGGAAGATCGTCACCGATTTCATACATGCCTCCCGCAATGGCGGCTAGTGAGATCGAAGCTTTCGCCTCGTCAAGCGTCAGGGGGCGTTGCCCCCCATGCCATGACTGATCGGTCAAAGTCTGTCTGGAGACTCCAAATGCGTCCGGATCGGAAATGTAAAAGTTGCGATTCATATAATAGCGTGCGGCAATTCCTGGTGCGGCTTCCTTCGTCGCATCGAAGGTGTGGCCGGTGTCAACGGAAATGCGGCCGGTGTCGACGATGCCTACGGGAGTTAGCATGGGACTTCCGTCTTTGTCCAAAATGACGTTTTCGCCGACTACGTCTCGAATGACGGAAAGACCAATTCGCTGCGCTTCGAGAGCCGTTGAATCCGACTTGTAGCGAATTCCCTCGGGATCGCTGTCCTCCATGAAATCCAGCTTGATGTAGTGGATGCTCCACTCGTTCACGAGCGTGCGGTAGGTGTTGCGAAGATACTCTTGCGCGCCGGGATTGGTGGTATCTAGTGCATAAAGATGATCCACATGATCCGTGACCGTGCCGAGGCGAATCGGATTGCCCTGGGAATTGTGGACCAACCAGTCTTTATGATTTTGGTACACCCAGGAACGCTCGGAGACCTCGAAGGGTGCTGTCCAGACACCAGGGATCAATCCGAGACCTCGGATCTTTTGCTCCAACATATGCATTCCATCTGGAAATAATCCCGCATCCGGCGAACTGTATTCGCCGCGTGCAAATTGATAGCCCTCGTCGATATGGAAATAGTCATAGCCGTAGGGTTTAAGATGCTGGGCAAGCCACTCCGCATTGGTCAGAGCCGTTCCCTGGTTTAGTCCGAAATAGTAGGCCGTCCAGCTCCACCAACCCATCGGATTCAGGAGCGGGGCGCGAGCATGCTGGAGCTTACGGATGATGTTGCCGTAGTTTTCCAGCTGCGCGTGATAATCGGAACTGGCGCTGAGGAGGAGTCTTTCGGATGCAAGACTTTGTCCTGGCGCCAGAAGCAGGCTGAGTTCGATTTGATCTTCAACCGGAGAATCTTGCAAGGAATTTTCCTTCAGCATTTCCGTCGTGCCGGTGGAATCCACTTCATAGGCGTGAATCTTCGATCCTTTTCCCTTCGGATCGAGATGAAGGCGAAGAATCGTCAGCAAACGGCTGGCGTCGAGAGTTCCAATGAAGAGACTTTGCCCGGAAGTTCGGTTGTAAATGAGTTGCGCGCCCACGGCGCGATGCGTTTCCACCAAAGGTGTTTCAAGCAGATCGCGGATCCGCATTCCAGGCCGGTCTTCACTCAGGCTGTCGGAAAGTACACGGTCGGAACTTTCAGGACCTCCGAGATTAATCATTTTATCGCCGAACCCTTCGACCGGACGAATCGCTTGGACCGTGAAGGATTGGTTCTCATGGTTTATAACTTGCACTTCCACTTCAGCCCATGAAGATTCAGGGTGGATCTTCAGATGACAGACGAGATCGGGTTCGCCGGCCAAACCAGAATGAGTCACAGTCAGTTCACGAGCGGGTCCCAGTTCGTCTGCAAACTGGGACTCGACGACCTGGTGCTTCGGATAGTCATTCGAACGCAGCCAACGACCATCTACTTTGGCTGCGACATTGGCTTGCAGCACAGGACCCTCTATTCCTCCGGCGCGGATTACGTAGGAACCTTCAGATTCCATGACTGAAATGTTGAAATCTGCGTGGGAGGGCCTGAATGTTTTCCGAGTCTGGGCCTCGCTTCCCGTGGCGCAGAAACAGAAGTACACGAGAAGAAAGACAAAGACGGATTTATTTATCAATTTTCTTTCCCTCCATGAACATCGCTGCTGTCTCCTAATTGGGTTGCATTCCGAAGGGAAATTCCAATTCCTCAGCGGGATGCAAGCTGCTGTGACGAAAGAATTGCGTTTCTTCGTGCGACCCCGGAAGGCTTCCATACCTCTCTCGCGCGTAGTTGTCTTCCCTAAGAAAATATCGCCGGAGCCTCTCACATTGCCGGACTTGCTGGAATCACGAACTACCACCGAACGTCTTCAGATCGGAGTTCTGGATGCCGGGGTCGGTGATAACCTCAGCGCTTACATTATTGGTTTGCATCTTCAATCCAAGCGACTGCGCCTCGTTCGATTTTTGGCAGAGTGAAAACGAGCGTGTCGCCATCTCTCGTACCGCTCAGAGTCTGAACCTCACCGAGGAAGGGCAGAAACCGGAGCGTGGACTTTCTTGTTGCAGGAATCGCAATTCGGACACCGAGTTCTGGAGTAGGGACCCCTACCTTTCGGGGGACGAGTCCGGCGAAGTTCGCGATGAAAACATGTGGTTTTCCATCTACCTCGCCGATATTTGTGGCGAGAAATGCAGAACCCTCGATGGAAAGTTTGGAGCTTCGGGCGAGGCTCGCAAGAAAATCTGCGGGATCATGTTTGGTGGCCTCAGCAAAGTTCTCAGTGAGAGCGCTGAGGTACGCTCTGCCGGGGCAATCGGCGAAGCGCTTGATTTGACCGGAACTCCCGAGATCGGTGGCATCCGCGCCCGTAATCAGGAGCTGACCTCCCGTTTCGATGAAATTTCGCAATGCGGCTTTCTCCGTACCCTCCAGGAAGGAGACACTCGGCAGGACCAGCGATTCACCTCGGAAGGAGACGAGGGTCCGTGGAGTAACAATTTGAAATTCAATGTGTTTCTGCAATAGGAGGACAAGAAGCCCCCGGTAGGACGGGAGAAAATCGGTGGCATCAAAATCGCGGCTCGCCGGCGAAAAGTAGACGCCCACTGGATGCATGGGAGTACGCGGCAAGTAAAACGTTTTTTCGTGCCGCTGAATCCATTGGAAGATTTCTGTCCGCGTGGCAATGTCGTTGGATCCAGCCATCGAATGGCCGGGGGCATCCCAAAAGTTGGCTCCAGCGATGAGCTCGGACATCGCCAAATTCTTAATGGCATCCCGAGGGTATATACCTTTGTCGCCGTCCCAGGAATAATTCAGAATCCACGTGGCTTTACCTTGCGCAAACGCCCTAAAGGAAAGCATGCCGACCTGATAAAGAAACCAATCAAGCTGCGTGCGGGATGACGCCATATGTTCGCCCGAACCAAATTCGTATTCGTGGGCGATCGCATCGGCAACTTCATACATCTGGTAAACGTCAGCGCCGACGCGCACGGCTTCTTCTTCAATCCCTGGATATATTTCCGGGATGACTCTTACATCCGGATTCACTTGGCGAGCGGAATCTCGAATCTCACGGATAAAATTGGTCATCGTGTCGATTCGAAACATAATCCATTTTCGGAAATTGGGATCATACAAATCTCCGAGCTTCAAATCGTGACGCGCGTCAAGCCCTGTCTTTTTCTTAAAAGCCCCGACGGTGTAATCGTCAAAGCTAGCCCATGTATTTTCCCAGCCCTCAAAATGCGTCATCCAATACGGGATGTCAACATAGATGCCGTCGATCCCAGTGGCTGCGATTTGGCGAACGCGCTGCATGTATGTCTTTCGCCATTCCGATGCATAAGGGCTGACCCAGACATCTTCATCACCTTTTGCAATCCAAAAGGCTGCACCCGAAGTGAAAATGGCAGGCTCGCCGGTAATCCTTCGCTGCAGCCAATCGGGATGATCCTTGGCGAGCGAGTGAGAGGATTTCTCGGCATTCGCGGTAATACATTCGGTGCCCGCGATGTACACAAAGGCTCTGTTGCCCGCTGCGTGAGCGCGCTGTGCGACCGTCTGTATCGCTAAGAGCTTCTCGTCAGGATCAAGAAAACTCTCGTAACGACCGGGGATATCGTTATCGACTTCGATGCCGAAAACGCCGCTCGCTTGCGCTCTGCGTACGATCTCAGCGGCGTTATTCGGCTTTAGGCCAAATGCGCCGATACGCACGTAGTGTGTCCAATCCTGGCCGCCCTCTTCAGATCGAAGTACGAAAGCTCCTGCAGCCAGGGTTAGAATGGCCAGCACAATTATCGTCTTTCGCATAATTCAGATCTCTTTCGGATGCGGAATGAATTCGGTCAACCCCATAAATGGCCGGATTCGATTCCTGTGCTAAAACTCGAATCGCGCCCCAAACTGGACATGGCGCGGCGTGTTCACTGTAGAGGTGACCTGGCCAAAGGTGCTGCTGTCGACGCTGGTATCAGGATAGGAGAACCGCGGCGTGTTAGTGAAATTGAAAAACTCGCAGCGGATTTGCAGCTTCATGCTTTCGTGAACTTCGAACTCCTTGCTGAAGGAGAGATCTGCATTATGGATGCCGTCCGCTCGCGTTGTGGAGATATAGCGGGACGCGTTCCCAGGGATTTGGTCGCCCGGGAAGCCGAAGCATGATGAATTGAACACGGAGGCATTTCCGTTGCCACTTAGTCCATTCAACGCGGCCTGGTGATAGCTGACCCCGCTCATGAGCTGATTGCACAGAATGTCCGGGCGTTGATTGCCGTCCGTGAGAAGCTGCTCAGCCGTACTGAAGGACAAAGGCTGGCCGGTCTGATAGGTGAGAATTGTAGACGCGGCCCAGCCTCCGACAACGCCGTCAAGAAAACGATTCATGTCCTTGCCAATCCAACGGCCTCGCCCGATTGGCACATCGAAAATCGCAGCGATGACAAAACGGTGAGTTGCGTCATTTGCGCTGATGGCATGTTCGAGGTTCAACCGGTCCAGCTGCTGCACGTTTCCGGCGTTCAGTTGTCCCACGAATGCATTGAACCCTGCGGAAGCGTCGTCCGTCGCCTTCGAAAGCGTGTAGTTCCCTTCGAAACTGACGTAATGGTTGGCGCGCTTCTGGAAACGAATCTGCATCGAATTGTAAAAGGAATTGGCGCCGAAAACAGGCATGCCTGTGAAGCCGCCATTGAACTGAGGATACGGGCGTAGCAAGTTGCTTTCTGAAATCGTGGGGAAATTGTAGAGAGAAGCTGGCTCATTGAAAATAGCATTCGGTCCCTGGAAAAGCGGCAAGAACGGGTTCGCGACCTGCGAATTTAGAAAATCGGAAACCGCCGTGCTGGTCGGATCGTGGGTAGGGTTCAACGTCCGGACGAGTTGAGCGAGCGTTGCAGAAGGAATGAAATTGCGGTTCCGCGTAGTCGTAATGTTGTCCCCGCCCCATGGAAGGTGGTTGCTGCGGTTCGCAGAATAATCGATTCCGATCGTGATTTCGCCGGGAAGAAGCCGCTGAATCCCAATGTTCCACTGAAAGATATTGGCGTTCGGCGCTTGGCCTGTCCCCACGTTGTTGCCGTTTGAATATCCCCAGTTCACATTCTTGCCGTACTTTTGGCCTTCGGGGGCCGGCAAGCCTTTCGGAAATGGGTTTTCAAACGTTGCGTACTGAGATACGAAAGAATCTTTCGTGAAGAATATGTTTCCGCTGGCGCTGAACGCCGTCCCCGGATACTGATAGTTCGTCGCTGGGTTAAGCCCGTAATATATGCCAGCCCCGCCGCGGATCACTGATTTTGCGTCAAGCGAGAAAGCAAAACCGAGCCGCGGGGCAATGTTACCCCAATCGATTGGCAGATGCCGGCCGAGTCCTTGTTGGCCAGGAAAGACTGTGGTGCCCTTTAGCTCCGTCGGCGCCTGCCCTGGTCGGAGCACCAGGGAGATTCCCGTATCCGCGGTGAAATCGCTGTACTGCTGGTGATTGAACCGTTCTGTGTAGGGCGTGCTCCACTCATATCGCAAACCAAGATTCACCGTCAGGCGGGAGCTCACCTTTAAATCATCCTGAATATAGAACGCGGTCTCCCAGGATTTATCCGCCACGGAGGGTGTAACGTTGATGAGACTGGCGGATGGATCGCCATATCCGATAAGTACGTCAGCAAAGGAATTGCCCTGCGTCGTGTCTGTCGGGTTGGGTGTTTGGGCCGTGACGCTCTGCGGGAAATAAAAAAAACCCGTCGGATAGTTAGGCTGATAGAAATTGTTAAAGAACTGGCGCTGCTCGAATCCGGTTTTAAGGGTGTGCCGTCCACGCACGAAAGAAAGCGCGGAGGAATACGAATAGAGCGTGTGAGCGAAGCCCGTATCGGTGCAGCACTGCGTGTACATCGACAGCCAATTGTCGTTACCGTTGAAGTCCGTTTGGATGCTTGGCATGCGGTTGAGACCATTGGCCTGCGCCAGAATGGCTGGAAGACCAACGCTCTGCAGCGTCGGCATGACCGAACGTCCTGGCGACGTGACCCGATCTACCGCGAAACGGCTGCTCCAGAGCGTTGTCGGTGTAAGCGTCCAGTCATATGCCAAACCTACATTGTGAACGTCCGTAGTTCCCGCAAGACCATCATTAAAGTTCGCGCTGGCCAGCACGAATGGCGTGGTGAAATTTGAGTGCAAATTGCTATAGCGGCCGGAAACGTGCCTGTTTTCATCGAAGCGATGGTCAAGCTTGATATCGAATTGCCAGCCAGTGGATGCGGCTATTGTAGAGGTGCGGAAATTATTGAGGCCGGTTGGATCGCTCAGATTTGTGTTGGGTTCCGGATATGCTTTCACAATGGCCTGGCCAATGGGATCGATGGATGCAGGGGGAATTATGTTTGGGGTCCCCAGGTAGCTGAATTGCGGTCGCGTGCAAGAGGGCGGGGTTCCCACCAACGTGCATTGAGAGGGATCGTAAATCGTTTCAGGGGCATTCGAAAAATTGCCGTTTCGTTCTGCATCCGTAGGCACGGTTCCGTTGAGGATCACGGCAACGTTCTCTCTTAGCTTTTCGAAGTCCACAAAAAAGAATGTTTTGCCCTTTCTGATCGGGCCGCCGAGGGAGAAACCGTATTGATCGCGCAGGTGATCTGGCTTCGGACTTCCGCTCGCCTTCAAAAAAAACTCATTCGCATCTAGAGCGGAACGCTGCCCGAACCACCATCCGCTCCCGTGAAAGTGATTCCCGCCTTCCTTCAACACCAGGTTTATGACGGTGCCGCCATTACTGCCGTATTCGGCGGAGAAGCTATTGTTCTCCACCTTGAATTCCTGGACGATTTCGACGGACGGCTGATAATAGACATTCGTCGTGCCACCTTCGCCCTGCTCTGGCGCACTGGTCAACGCCCCGTCCAGACGCACTTCCGCCGTGGCGTTGCGTTGTCCGTTGGAAACGAAGTTCGTACCTGACGGATAGGAATCCGTTATACCGGATCCCGCGGATTCCGTCACGCCTCCTGCTAGAAACACCAGCCCAAACAGACTGCGATTTATCAGTGGGAGATCCCGGACATATTCATTGGCAACGTCGGTTCCAAGGGAAGCATCACCCGTATCCAGTAGTGGAGGCTCGCCGGTGACTCTCACTACCTCCGCGACCGATCCAGGATCGAGTTTGAAGTTGATTGTCGCCTGTTGGCTGACGGCGAGCACTACATCTCTTCTTTCCTGGGTTCCGAAATTCGCGGCTTCGGCGCGAATCCTATAAGTCGCCGGGCGAATTCCCGTCAAAACGTAAATACCGTCTGCATTCGTCACTGCGAGGGTAGAGACACTCGTAGCTTCGTCTGTCAGGATGATCTTGACACCGGGAATCACTCCGCCGGAAGAGTCTGTAACCACACCCGTCAGTTGTGCTGTATAAGTTGATTGCGCGGCGAGTGCGGAAGAATATAGAAGAAGAACGTAAAAAAACAATCCCAAGAGAGCAAGAATAGAAGGCAACTTCTCTTTCCACGTTGCACCGGACATTCAGCGCCCCCAATTTTGGCTGGTCACACCCTGGCGATACCCCTTACGAGTTCTTTCGATTCATTTCTTTTAATTACTAATGGGAGCGAAGTCAAGCGCGAAATACACATGCAGGCGCAGCGATTTAATTGGCGCCGAGCGCCAAAACGCGATGTTGCACCGGCGAAGCTAGAGCCCAGGAAGACCGAGGAGCGCGAAAATTGCGACGCCAATTGTGCCAGTGCCCTCGTCAACGAAATTTGGGTCTTTCTTAGAAAGATCGTGGCTTATACGGTAGGCGCGCTCGAAACAAGCTAACATTCGGAGGAACAGACCAATTGATGCCCAGCGGTTGCCAGTCGCCGTGCAACGCGCGTCGGCCTGATGACCGCATGAGTTACTCTATGCGCGAATTCTGGCATGCGTCATCTAGGGCGAGACAGGTAGTTGATGAATTCGCGCCGGACGCGTTATAGAATCAGGCGTGGAAAAGCCCAAAATTCCTATCTACTGCCAGCATTGCAAACAGAAACAGGTTGTTCGTGTCCTCAATCGTTGAGGCCGGAGGCGGAAGATATGTTGGCGTTTTGAGGGAAATTCCCGAGAGAATGGAATCGGTAGTCCTGTTCATTTCGCCACAAACAAGATCAACGTTGGGCATTCCGATTTCGCGATTGACCGTTGAAGCTATACGCGAACAACTTGCTGAATCCAATGCTGCCTTCGGCGAATCAAGTTCGAAATGACAAATGAAATCGGCGCCGACGTCATTCTCGAGCATGCATCTCGTGCTCTTCTATTTCTATATCTGCATCATGAAATTGTTTAATGAGGCAGGCCGATACGCAGTTCACCTTTAGCCAGTCGGTCCAGATTCCCCGGGACGCGTCCTGCCAGGGGGACCTATTTCTTCAAGCTGGCCGACGACAACGATCGTCACATTGTGCGGATCTTTGGCGAAGATCGGGGTCTATTAGCGACGGTATTTACATTGCCTCGCCAGCGTCAAGGGCGTAGCGCTGACGTCGCGATCACGCTCGCTGACCGCGGGCAACCCAGCCCGAGGCCATCGTAGCTTGGTTCTATTTAGGCGAGACAAAAGGTCACGAGTTCTTGTACCCAAAGCAACAAGCGCGGAGCTCGCACATGCCACTCAAAAGACAGTCGCGTCCGGAGACTAACCTCGAGTCTAGATATAAGGCATTAACTGTCGGGGGTGAAATTCAGGCACCGCCGGCCGAGTTGGCGCAAGCAGCTTCGAAGCGCACATACCATTGGTCCGTTAATCGAGATGTCAAACAGGAGGCTGAGCAACCATGATCCGCCGCTGTGACGAACGCGATTTTGAGCTGATCTGGACCATCATCAACGATGGTGCGCAGGCCTATAAAGGGGTCATCCCTGCAGATCGCTGGACAGAACCGTACATGCCTCGGGAGAAACTGCGGCATGAAATCGACGAGGGTGTTGTGTTCTGGGGCTACGAGGAGAGCGGGACGCTGGTAGGCGTGATGGGCATTCAACGGGTCCAGGACGTGACCCTTATCCGGCACGCTTATGTTCGCACTGGCAGCCAGAAGCGCGGGTTTGGAGCGTACTTGCTGTCTCATTTGAGGGAGCTGGCGAGGGGTCCAGTGTTGATCGGCACGTGGGCGGATGCTGCTTGGGCGATCCACTTTTACGAAAAATACGGCTTTCAAATAGTTGGTCCCCAAGAGAAGGTCCGGCTGCTCAAAAAGTATTGGACCGTGCCCGAGCGCCAGATTGAAACCTCCATAGTTCTGGCAGATCCCAAGTGGCGAGAATTCAGCGGTGAAGCGTGACGCTTCCTTGACCATGCAAGCGAGGCGGAAGTCCCGTTCGGGGAATTGAAATTTCCTCGAAGGTCGCTTGCATTCTCATCTCCTCGAACCCCGTTTCTGGCCAGTGATGTAGTGTTTCCGTTTGAATCAACGCTCGCGAGCGACTTTAGCTTTATTCGTGCCGCAGCGCCACCATGGGATCCACGTGCGTGGCGCGGCGAGCCGGAACGTAATTGGCAACAAGCGCCACCGCGAACAGCACCCCGCAAGCCCCGGCAAAGGTGGCGGGATCGAACGGCTTCACTTCGAAAAGCATGCTCGTCAACAGACGCGTGGCCACAAACGCGGCGCCGAGCCCCACGACCAGCCCGGCTGCCACAAGGCGCATGCCCTGCCCGAGCACGAGGTGCAACACTCCGCCGGGCTGCGCGCCGAGCGCCATGCGAATGCCGATTTCGCGCGTGCGCTCCGCCACACTGTACGCCATCACGCCGTAGATGCCCGCCATCGCAAGCGCAAGCGCCAGCAGCGCGAACACCCCGATTAGCAGTGCCCGAAAGCGCGGAGCGGCCACGGACTCCGAGAGTTCGGCTTGCATGGTGCTGAAACGCGACGGCACTTCAGGAGAAATATTGCGCAGCGTGCGACGGAGCGTTTCTTCGAGAGAGCCCGTTTCGAGCGGGGTGCGGGCCACCACGATAAGCGAAGTCGAGGGGAGCGGATGCTGTTCGTACTGCATGAATATTTCGGGCCAGGGCGGAGTGGACGGGCCGAACTGGCGGGTATTTCCCACCACTCCGACGATGCGCATACTCTTGAATGAATCCATGCCGCAGAAAATCGTGTGACCGATCGGATTCTGCTTCGGAAAGGCTTGCTTGGCCAGGGCCTCGTTGATGACGGCGACAAAGGGTGCGTCGTAGGTGTCACCGTCCGCAAAGTCGCGGCCGCTTTCAAGCGGAATTCCCATGGTGCCGAAATAATTCGGCGTGACGATCGAAAAGACTGCCTGTGGAGCTCCAACACTCAGCGTCTCGATTGGCGGCAGCGAATCAATCCAGTAGCCGCCGTTCGAGCTGGCGTCGTGGGGCAAGCCGCGTGTGGCGGCCACGGAAGCGACGCCCGGAATCACAGACGCTTCGGCGAGAAATCTCTTGTAAAGCTGCGTGGCGTGGCGCGCGCCCTCGAGGCCTGATGCCGGCACGTCCGTATCCATCACCACGACTTTTTCGGGCCGAAAGCCCATCTGCACGTCGAGCAGCGCGCGAAGACTGCGAATCAAGAGCCCCGCGCCCGCCAGCAGCACCACCGACAGCGCGACTTCGGATACGACTAGCGCACCTTGCAAACACCCGGCGCCGCGGCTCGCGCTTCCGCGCGGGCCCGATTGCTGCAGCGCTTCGTTCAGATCCAGGCGCGCCGCCTGAAATGCTGGCGCGATGCCGAAGAGTACGGTCGAGATGAGCGAAACGCCGCAGGTGAACGCGAGCACTCGCAGGTCCACGCCGGCTTCGTTCAGGCGCGGAATAATATCATGCGGCGCGAGGCGCATCAGGATCTGTGAGGTGAAAACCGCAATCGCCAGACTCGCTGCGCCGGCTGCCGCCGCGATCAGCGC
>Ga0185299_10007208_pt1 | contig 11492 bp, 12 predicted proteins | sample PaiPotPPA55metaG_FD_128002 | JGI IMG/M metagenome (GOLD analysis project Ga0185299, IMG submission 128002) | Iron sulfur acid spring bacterial and archeal communities from Banff, Canada, to study Microbial Dark Matter (Phase II) - Paint Pots PPA... ...
GGTCGCGGGCTGGGTGGCTGCGTCGGGCGCGGCCGACGCGACCGGTTGCGCTGCGGCGGGTTGCGAGACGGGCGCCGCCGTGCTTTGCGCGTCGCTCTGCTGGTGCCCGCTGCAGCCGCCGAGCGCAAACGCGAGCAGCGCGAATGCGGCAAGTCGAACGGCCGTGTTGCTCCTCGATATCATCGTTTCTCTCCGTGTTCCTTCAGCTCTTGGTGATCGTGTACGGCAGCGATTTTGCGAGCGTCTCCCCGATGTAAATGTCGACTCGATACTTGCCGGCAGGCCATGAATTCGAGGAAGCCGTCAAAGTGAAGTATCCGGTGTCGGAGCCGGCGAGCGACTTCTCCGCGATCTTCGAGTTCGCGGGAGCGGCACTCCCGACGTCTTCGGCGATCCACACCGAGCGGATCGGCACGTCGGAGGCGACGCCTTCGACCTGCCACACGCAGACGATGTTGGTTTGGGTCGGCGCGAACGTGCCGGAGCCACCGATGACGCCGTAGTCGGCGGTGTGGTCGGTGCCCAGTTCAGCGCGCACCAAATGCGGGACGACCGCGGCCGAGGCCGAGATCGGCGCCCCCGCGTGCACCACGACCGCGGACGCGAGCGACGCGCCGACGAGCGCAACGCAAGCGATCGCGGCACCGAGTCGCTGCGCGCGACCCGCGACGACTTGCACGACGACCGTGCCCGCTGCGCGATCGCCGAGCCGCTGTCTCTTTCGCGATGTTAGCGCGAAGACGAGCCCGACGAGGTACACGCCGATACCGTCGATCGCGCGCAACAGATTGCGCACCAGCGACCGGCGCAATCCGGCCGATTCCCCCGCGATGTTGCGCACCCGCAGCCGCATCGTCATTTTTCCCAAGGTCGTGCCGAAGAGCCCCTCGCCGAGCCAGAGATAGAGGCAGCCGATCGCGCCGACGGTCGCGATGACGAAGAGCGCGGGGCCCCCATCGAGCTGGAACCCGTTGCTCGTGACACCGCCCCACCGCACGGCCGCCCACATCCCGATGACGGCGAAAGCCGCCGACATGACGACGATGTCGAGCATCGCAGCGATGGCGCGATCGCTCATCGGAGCGATCGGCGCGCCCGCGATCGTAGGCTGCGTGCCAGGGCCCGGCGGGACCGTTCCTGCGAAGGGCTCGTTCGAAGCGACGCCCGGTGTCGACGGTTGCATGAGACGATCTCCTTCTAGCGCCGAGCTTAGCGCGGCGCCGTAGCCGTAGCGTCCCCCGGCTCGAGGCGCAGGCGGATGAAGTCGTTCAGCTCGCCGAGTTCGGCGAAATACCAGCGCGCGCCGGAGCCGACGTGCGTGATCGAACCGCGCCACTGGCCCGGTTGCGAGCCCGAGGGCTCGTACCACATGCGCACGACGAAGAGTTGATCGCTCACGGCGCAGTTATCCTAACCGACCGGTGTAGCGCTACCGTCCTTGGCCGGCCAAACGCCCGTCGAGCGGACGCGCAACAACGCGCGGTACCAACGCAGACCGGCTGCGCTTTCCCGGTACTCGGGTAGGTCGATGGCGGCGAGGCGGGCTTCTTGCACCCGCGCCGCGCGCTCGACGACCTCTCGCGCCTCGCGCTCGTCGCCGCATGCGTGCAGCGCCTGCGCCGCGTTCCAAAGGACTTCGGCGGGGTCTTCGACGAGTTCGGGATGCTCGCGCTCGTATTCGAGGACCTCGCGCGCGACATCGCAAGCACGTTCGGCGTCGCCGCGCGCGACATGGACGAGCGCGAGCCGCGCGAGGTTGCTCAAGAGTTCGAGCCGTTGGTCGAGCCTTCGATGGATGGCGACCGCTTCTTCGAGGTGAACGAGCGCGGCGTCGAGGTTGCCAAGCTCACGTTCGGCCACACCGAGGTCGCCGAGCACGAGCGCCGCGAACGCCTCGCTCCCGAGCCGTCGCGCGAGTTCGAGCGCGCGAAGCTCGAAGCTCTTGGCCGCGGCGAAGTCACCATCGAAATACGCCGCCACGCCGAGGTTGCTCGCCGCGAAGTACTGAAAGCGGAGGTCGCCGTCGGCCGTGGCGGCGCCGAGCACACGCGCGAGACGCTCGCGCCCGCGCGCGACCATCCCGAGTGCGACGTCGAGCGAGCCCCAGTTGTTCTCGATGTTGCGGATTCCGCGCCGTTCGCCGATCGATTCGTAGATCGCGAGGGCTTCAGCGTAGCCGGCGATCGCTTCGGCGATCGCGAACATGCGATTGGCCGCCGTCGCGCGACGGTCACAGGCTCTTCCCTCGCCGAGCCGGTCGCCGGTCGCTCGCGAAAGGACCAGCAGATCGCCCGCCATCCGATATGCGGTCGGGAAATCTTGCTTCATGATCGGCTCCATCATCGCCGACTGCAGCAGGCGCGAGGTCAAGAGTGGATCGCCCGAAGCGCGCGCGAGTTCGGCCGCGCGTTCCAGATCCGCGCGGTTCTCCTCGTAGCGGTTCGCACGGATGCGCGCGTCGATCAGGATAAGCAGGGTCTCGAACTCGCCGCGCGGATCGGCGCACGATCGATAACGTTCGATCGCCGCCGCACCGGCGTCGAGCGTCGTCTCGAGATCGAACCGATCGGACGCCAGCAGCGCCTCAGCCTTTTGGCACTCCGCCCGCCACCGATCGTCTTCCGGCGAGACCTCGTGCGAGAGCGCCGCGAGTGCGGCTCGCGCGCGTGGCTCGTCGCTCACCACGTGCGCGAACTCGATCTCTCGCCGCAGCGCCTCGCGCAGCAGTTCGCCTCTTTCGTGGCGGCGTGCCAGCTCGACGAGGGCCGCGATGTTAGCGCCTTGCCGCTTGCGATCGGCGAGACGGTCGGCCGCATCGGCGCACGTAACCAAAAGGTCGGCCTGCAGATCGACGGCGGATGAAACGCCGGCTAGGAGGTCGAGACCACGGGTTGCAGCCGCAACGGCCTCGGCGTTCGCGTACGCGCGTAGCGCGGCCCGTGCTGCTCGCAACCAGGCGCCGGCGGCCGCGAGCGATTCGCCCGCGCTTTCGTAGTGCCGCGCGAGTTCCGCCGACCAGGCGTCGGCCTGCAGCGCGTACAGCGCAGCGATCGCGCGCGCCGCGACGCCGTGATAGCGGCGCCGCGTCTCGAGCGGCAGTGCGGCATACGTCGTCGCGCGAATCAGATGGTGGGTGAAGGCATAGGCGCCGCGTTCCCGATGGGTGGTCTCGCGGACGATATGGCGCTCGATCAACTCGTCGAGTGCGTCGAGCAGAACGCCGCCCTCCCAACCCGTGACCTCGCCGACGAGTTCGAAGTCGAACGTGTCGCCGACGACGGCGCAGATGCCGGCCGCGCGCCGCGCGCCGTCGCCCAGCCGCGCGAGGCGAGCGGCGATCGTGGACTCGATCGTCGCCAGCAACGTCTCGGCGTCGCCGGTCGCCGCCGGCCGCTCCGCGCTCTCGCGAATCAGCTCGCCCAAGAACAGCGGGTTGCCGAGGCTTCGCGCGTAGAGTTCGCCCGGGTCGCCGGCGCTGCGGCCGCTTTCCGCCATCCGCGCGACGACTCGCGCGATCGCCGCGCGGTCCAATCGCGGCAGCTCGATGCTGACGCCCGTACCGCGCGCTTGCAGGGCGCGCCTCACCGGGCGCAACGGGTGGTTGCGCCCGATTTCTTCGCTGCGATATGTCGCGACGATTGCGATGCGCTCCCCCGCGATACGATTGGCAACGAAACCGAGCAGTTCGGCGCTCGCCGCTCCGCACCAATGCATATCCTCTAAGATCAGCAGCAGTGGCCGGGCCCGCGCGATCGCCAGCAACGCACGCGTAAACGCTTCGAACAGCCGCGTGCGTTCTTCGTTGGGACGCAGCGCCGGCGCCGGATCGACGGCAACGCGGATCGCCACCTCGGGGATGACGGTGGCAAGCGCACTCAACCACACGCGTTCCAGATTCGCGGCCACCAGCAGTGGGAGCGCGGCCCGCAACGCTTCGCAAAACGCTTGATACGGGAACGCCTCGGGGTTGGTCGTCGCGCCGATCAGGATGCGGCCGCCCTGCTCTTCAGCGCGGAGCGCAAGCTCCGCGGCGAAGCGCGTCTTACCGATCCCCGCCTCGCCGCCGACGAAACCGACCGCGCCGGCGCCGCGCGCGGCCTGGTCCCATAAAAACCCGGCGCGTTCCAGCGGCGCCTCACGACCGACGAACGGAAGCTCCGGGGCACTCGTCCTCCGGCGCTCGGCCGTTGGAACTTCGCCACGTTCGGTGCGTGGAACGCCGGCCGGCTCGCCGCGGAGAATCGATTCGCGCAGTGCCTCGGTCTCGGGCATCGCGTCGATTCCGAGATCGGCGTGCAGCCGCTTGACGAACTCGTCGAGACCGCCGAGCGCCCCGGCCCGATCTCCGGCTTGATAACGCGTCGCTGCGATCTCACGCGCCACGTCTTCCCGCAGCGGATCCGCCGCGAGGAGCCGCTGGCCGTAACCGACCGCTCGCGCGAAGTTGCGTTCGCTGCGATGCTGCCGCAGCAACGCTTTGAGCGCGGTCAGATAGGTCGCGCGCAGGCGCTCGCGTTCAGGATAGACCCAATCGTCGTACAGATCTTCGAGCAAATCGCCACCGTACAGTTCGACCGCCTCGGCCAGGTTCGCCGGTTCGCCGCACAACCGGTCGAATTCGCCGATGTCGAGCGTGCACGGCGCATCGGGATTCCAGCGCACGAGTTCGTTGCTTGCGACGATCCAGTTCTGGGCCGGGTCGGGCGGCGGCAATATCTGTTTGAAGAGCGTCAGGTTACGGCGCAGGTTGTTGCGGGCGACCTCCTCCTCGGCGTCGGGCCACATCGAGAACGCGAGAAACTCGCGCGAGACCGCCGCGTGCCGGTGCACGAGCAGATACGCGAGGATCGGCAGGGTCTTGCGCGGCGCACCGAACTCGAACGGCTTCCCGTCGAAGGCGAGCCGCACGTGACCGAACAAGGCGACTTCGAGCCCTCTTGAAATCCGGCTCGGAACGTCCGCGCCCCCGCGCGCACCCTGCGAAAGATCCATCTCGGTTCGACGACCTTCGGAGCTTCACGTGTCGAGTTGCGAGCCTGGAGTCCTTCTCGTCGCGGCCGGTAGCGACTACTGGCCCGCCGGCGGGGTAACACCGGACGGTAGAACGACACCCGGTGCAAGGCCCCGCTCGGGTGTCGCCGAGACGTGCGGATTGGGCAGTTCTCCGTTCATGTCGTTCGAAACGGGCGGCGGCGGCGGCGGGGCGTGCGCGCGCGGCGCGCGTTGCGTCGTGTCGATGCCGCCGCCCGACGCGGTCTTGGGATTGTCGAGCCAATCCGCAATTGCACCAGCCGTCGACGGATCGAACTGATACGGAAAGAACTCTTCGGTGTTCACCGCTGAGTCTGCGTCGTAGAGGCCGCCGAACCGCGCCGAGAGATCGCTCGCCGCGAGGATCGTCACGCGCGGGTTTCCGGCTCGCAGCCGTTCGTCGTAACTCGCCGTTTCGTCGCGCGTCTCACCGCACATAGCAACCGCCGAATGGAGCACGAACAACGGAACGCGGCTTCGCGCCGCGAGCGTTCCCGGATCGTGCGCCATCGCCGATTTCGAGAACGCGCCGCGGGCGTCCGATTTCGTACGTTGCGCACAAGCCCGAAAGGAAAGGACCGTCGGGCCGAGCGCAACCGCTCCGGCCAGCGTCGTATCGCCCGATGCCGAAGCGGCGAGCGCGAGGTCGGCACCCGTGCCGTATCCCACGACGTACAGTTGCTCCGCGTCGATCCGGTCCTGCGAACCGGCATAGGCGACCGCGGCCACAACGTCCGCCAGCGACTGCTCCCAGGTTTGGTCGGGCGAACCCCCGCTCTTGCCGACGCCGCGCGTGTCGTAGCGCAGCACCGCGTAGCCGCGCCGAGCAAACGAACGCGCGAGATCGGGATACATCGGCGCTGCTCCGTCGCCGCCGAAATCGCGGCTTGCGCTCGGGCCGGGAGGAATCAGGACGATTGCGGGGACGTGAGGCTTGGGGCTCGGCGGAAGATCGAGTACGCCCGCGAGTTTGGTCCCGTCGTCGCTCTCGAAGTCGGCCGCGAGGTTGACGAGCACCGCCGGCTGCGTCGCCGCCGGCGCGGGGTCGGGCGGCGCGACGTCGGCGGTGCGCGCATACGATACGAGCCGCGCATCCATGTTGATGCGGTCGAAATGCGCTTCGTGCACGACGTAGTTGCCACGGTCGAACCACAACGTCGCGAGGCCGTCGAGGTTGAGCGCCGCGTCGGATTTCGGCGTCTTGGGAAAGCGCGGCGCGGCTGACACGTAGCGCTCTGCGACGGGCGCGTTCGCACCTTCATCGAACGCTTCGCTCACCGGCCCCAACTGCGGATCCCCCGTACGATGTCGCAGCGCGGGAACCAGCACCGCGCCCGTCATGAACGGTGCATCGAATATCCACGCATCGCGCGCTGCGGGGGCGCCCGTTCCGCGAACGCCGTCGATCGTCGCCGACAGGCTGCCGCGCGACGCGGCATACCGCACGGTTCCGACGCCGGCCGGATGGGGCCGCGCCGACGTTGGCCGGCCGAGCGGCGACGTGCGAACGAACGGCGCTTGATAAGACCCGACGTACGACTGGACGGCGAAATCGGCGTATGCGAACGCCGCGACGATGTGCGCGCGAGCCGCACCGGCCGAACCGACCTCGTTCGTTTCGATCGCGCGAGCTTCGTCGCGGCGGAACAGCACGACCGTCGTCTTGCCCTGGTCGGTGCCGTTGCGCGAGAGGGCGTACACGTACGTTCCGTCGGGCGGCGCTGGCGGCGCGACCGCGGGCTGCGCGGCCGCGCGTGACGGCGCGGCTTGCGGTGGCGCCGGGCGCGGCGGGCTTGGCGAGGGTGCCGGCCCGGAAGCCGCGGTGAGCGCGAAGGCGCAGAGCGGTGCGAGGGCGAGGCGCGCGGCGGAAGGCATCGCCGTTTGTCGCCGCGCGGTGCCCGTAAGTCCTCCCGCGAAGAGCCCACCATGGCTTCGAACGAACCGGTGGCACGCGTGAACGAGATCCCCCTGGGAACGACGCGGCGCGTCGAGATCGATGGTGAGGCGGTGCTCCTGTGCAACGTCTCCGGCACGTTCTACGCGATTGAGGATACGTGCACGCACGATGGCGGGGAGCTCGATCAGGGCTTCCTCGACGACTGCCGGATCATGTGTCCCCGCCACGGGGCGTTTTTCGACGTGCGGACGGGTGCCGCGTTGACGCTCCCGGCCGTGTTGCCCGTCCGCACGTATGCCGTGCGGGTCGAAGGCAACCAAATCTTCGTCGAAGCGTAAACGGAGCAGCGAGCGAGCGTCACGTTTGGCAGATACCAGGCGGCCCCCAGTCGGTTAGGCTATCGCTAAGATCATGTCCAGATTGCTCATGTGCCCGCCCACCAACTACGAGGTCGCCTACGACATCAACCCGTGGATGACGCGCAACGTGGGCGCGGCCACCCCCGACGCGATCCGCCAGTGGGAGCGATTGGTCGAAACGCTGCGCTGCGCGGGCGACGCCGACGTCGTCACGCTCGAGCCGCGGCCCGGCCTTCCCGACATGGTGTTCACCGCGAACGCCGCACTCATCAGCGGCCAGCTCGCGATCATGAGTACGTTTCGCCACGCGCAGCGCCGCAAGGAGCAGCGCGCGTACCGGCAGGTGCTCGCGCAGCACGGCTTCGCGACGACGTACCTGCAACAGACGTTCTTCGAAGGCGCGGGCGACGCGCTGTTCGACCGCGTGCGGCCGCTGCTCTACGCGGCGTATGGATGGCGCAGCGAGCGCGCGGCGACGATGCAGGTCGGCGAAACGCTGGGCGTTCGCACGTTGCCGCTCTTGCTCGTCGACGAGCGTTTCTACCACTTGGACACGTGCCTTTGCGCGCTCGGCAGCGGCCACGTCATGGTCTACATGGATGCATTTTCGCCGCACGCACAGCGATTGCTGCGGCGCAGCATCGAGCCGGAATATCTGATCGAGATCTCGCTCGAAGACGCGCTCGCGTTCGCCTGCAACGCGGTCGAGGTCGCACAGAGCATCGTCTTGCACGAAGCGAGCCCACGACTGCGCGAACGGCTCAACGCGGCCGGCTATCGCGTGTTCGCGACCCAGCTCGACGAGTTCCACAAGGCGGGCGGTTCGGCGAAGTGCCTTACCCTGAAGCTCGACGACGGTCCGAGCTGCGCGGAAGCGGCCGCATAAGCACGGACGTGGGTTCGGCGCCTCAGCTAGCACCAAGGCCGCGCAGAGCGGCGTCGATGTCGGCGTTCAGCGTCGCGTCGGTGCCGGCGCTCAGCTTGGCCTTGCGCAGATAGGTAATTGCGCCGGTCTTGTCCCCGCCGTTGGCCAGGGCGATGCCGGCGATGTAGTTTGCGCGCGCATCGCTCGGGTCGAGCGCGAGCGCCTTGTCGGCCTCGGCTTTGACCGCAGCCCAATCGACGGGCGAGGCTTGCGACAACGCGCTAGCCGCTTGCGCGTAGAGCGCGACGGCCCGCGACGGGACGGCGACCGCCGCGCGTTCCAGTTCGGCGACCGCCTCGTTCGTATTTCCCGCATGCAGCGCCGCGACGGCTTGCTGGTTGTAGTAGGCGGCGAGCGCGTCGTCGATACGCGCGTTCTGGGGATCGCGTTTCCGCACTGCGGCGGCCAGCGCGAGCCCGTCGCCCATGCGGCCCCCGAAGAGGTACGAGGTCGCGAGAGAACCGTCGATCGCGTTCAAGGTCGCGGCATTGGCATGCCCGGCCGTCGCGAGCGCCTTCGCGCGCTCGAGGTCGGCAATCGCCGCCGCATATTTCTGATCGTTGGCGTACGCGGTTCCTCGAACGAACAACGCGTTGACGCTGACCTGCAACTCGAGCGATTTACCCGCGAGCGCGACGGCGCCCGCACTGTTCTTGACCTTGAGGGCATCGACCGCCGCATCAACGTACGCTTTAGCCACGACCAAGCGGAAACGGTTTGGGATCGGTCCGGCCGCATCGAATGCGGCGATGGCGCCCGCGGCGTCGTCGAGATCCGTGTCGGCAACGCCGAGCAGCGCTTCCGCAGCCGGGTTGCCGGGATGTTTGCTCAGGTACGTCGAGAGCTTCGCTTTCGCGTCCGCGAATTTGTTATGGCGGATGAGCGCCTCGGCAGCGGTGAGCTCGGGGTCGGCCGACGCCGCCGCGATCGGGAGCGTTGCGGGTGAGGCGCCGGAGACGCTGAGCGCACCGAGGGCGGCGGCGGGCACGAATGCCGCAAGCACGATGAGCGTTCGACCGAATCTCGCCATCCGGCGCTCTTGCACGCGCGCTCCCGGGCACCTCGGGCGATCCGGGCGCCGTGCCGGACTCCGTCCGCCGGATGTCCCGAGCGGCCGGTTCGGCGTTTGACAGCCATTTGGGGCTTTGATAGACTACCGCAGTTATGTACGCGATCATCGAAGCGGACGGCAAGCAGTTCCGCGTCAGCGAAGGCGATACGATTCGCTGCGACGCCGTCGACCGAGAAGTCGGTGCCACGGTCGCGTTCGACCGCGTCGTGCTTGCAAGTGCCGGCGGATCGGCCGTCACCGTCGGCCGGCCGCTCATCGAAGGCGCGAGCGTCAGCGGGACGGTCGTGCGCCAGGCCAAAGACAAGAAGATCCTCGTTTTCAAGTACAAGCCGAAGAAGCGCGTCCGCAAACTCGTCGGTCATCGCCAGCGGTTCGCCGAGGTGCGCATCGACAAGATCGATCTTCCCTAGTGTCTCACTAGCACCCCGAGTGATCGAAGTTCGCGTTCGAGAAGACAGCCGCCGGCGGCTGTCTTCGTTTTTGGCGACCGGCCACGCCGGCTGGGACGAGGCCGGCCGCGACGTCGTCTGCGCGGCCGTTGCGGCGCTGCTCCAGGGCGCACTCGTCGGCCTGAAAGAGGTCGCCCGCGTCGAGGTCCGGTCGACCCGGCGCAAAGGCCGGCTCGACGTGCGGTGGCCCGCGCCCGCACGTGACGATGCCGCCACCCAAGCGATCGTCGAAACCGCCGTGCGCTCGATCGAGCACATCGCGCGGCAGTACCCCCAGAGCGTCGTCGTGATTCGCGAGCGCGACGACGGGTAAAGCGGCACCACTCCACCGAAGAGGGCGACACCATGAGCGACACCTTCAAGCCGATCTCCGACGACGTTTCGAATCCTTCGTTCTCGAGTGCCGACAGCTACCTCAAAGACGACCCCTCCTCGGGCGAAGCCGGCCGTACGCTGCTCGCCGCCGTCCTCGGCGGAGTCGTGTCCGCCGCCGGATATCTCGTCTATACGCGACTTCCGGACGACCAAAAAGACAAGCTGCACGCGCACGTTCGCACGCTCGTCGAGAGCCGCGTCAACGAGCTTCGCGGCCGCTTCAACATCTGAGACGTCGCTCGGGATCGCTAGGAGCGGCTCTCAGATCTCGTAGGAGTCGTTCGCCGGCTTTGCCGGCTCGGGCACCCGGGCGGCCGCCTCGCTGGTGTGATCCGGCGCACGTTCCGCTTCGTCGGCCGCGCGCTCCATCTCGCGGATGAAGGCCTGCGAGGTGTTCTGCACCTCGCGAACGACTTGCCCCGCCCGCTTGGCGACCTTCGGAAGCTGATCGGGCCCGAAAAACAGCAGCGCGGCGGCCCCGATGATCAGCATGTCAGCCGGGGAGAGCAAAGGGTTCCTCCCCCCGGCCGTACAACGATTCGCGTCCGGCACGAACGGGAAAAATACTGCTGAGGGGACGGAATCCGAACGCTTGAAGATCATCTACACGCGTGGAAACCGCACGGAAACGCTGGCCTCGATCTCGACGCTGCGCAAGATCTTGGGCCGCTTCGTGCGGCATCGGGTATTCTACGAAGTGTCGTCTCGCAACAAGCGCGGCCATGAATTCTTTTCCACGAAGAACACCTTCGTCGTCGGATCGATCGAAGTCGTCAACCGCGACTACCTGACGATCACGATCTTCGACGCGCACAATTCCACCCACAGCATCGAAATCCTCAACCCCTCCGCGCTTCGCATCTACGACGAAACGATGGGTAAGGGATTCGCGGTATCGTTCCTGAGCGAATCGCCGGGCGACGTCGAATCGCGTTGCTATCTGCGCGACGAAGGCGACGAGAGCGACGGGATCGTGGAGCGCTGCGAACTCGAGAAGATCACGCTCCCGCAGCTCTTCGAGTACATCGAAGAGATCACGCACGTGGGCGGCGCGGTCGGCCCGCGATACGATCCGCCAACCGCAACGCTCTAACCGATTCGGCGCGCCGGCCCATTCGGCGTAGCGCGATCCCGAGGCCGCGATGCGCGAGCGGATAGGTTTCGTCCGCCCGAATCGCGGCTTCGTAGTAGTCGATCGCGTCGAGCGCGTGGCCATCCTCCAAGAGCATGTTCCCGAGGTTGGCGAGCGCCGGAGCCGAGCGCTCGTCGCTCGCTAGCGCAGCGCAGAACGCATCGAGCGCGTCGCCGCGCCGGCCTAGCGCGACGAGCGCGACGCCGCGCTTGTTGTGAGCGGCAGCCGCGATCGCCGCGTCGCCTCCCTCGG
>Ga0185299_10007209_pt1 | contig 11492 bp, 13 predicted proteins | sample PaiPotPPA55metaG_FD_128002 | JGI IMG/M metagenome (GOLD analysis project Ga0185299, IMG submission 128002) | Iron sulfur acid spring bacterial and archeal communities from Banff, Canada, to study Microbial Dark Matter (Phase II) - Paint Pots PPA... ...
CCCCCGCTTCGTCGCCAGTCTTCCGGATCCCCCCAGTCGAAGTCGGGCTCATCACGCGGTGTCCAGTTCCCGAGTAGTTCGGTGCGGTCGATCTGCAGCAGCGGATCCATCGGCGCCCCGCACGCGCAGGTGCGCAGGTGGTCCGCGTCCAGCCGCGGGCCCTGCGATCCGCCGAGCTTCCATCCCGGCGCCGAGGCGAGGCGGTAGTAGGCCTCGTCGGTGGCGCCGAGAAGCCTTTCGCGGTCCTGAAGGCGCTCCTCCGTGCTGGCCGGCAGGATGCCGCAGCGGCCGGAGGAGAGCTTGCCGTTGACGTCCGGGTAGCAGATGGGCGGATAGTCGGTGACCGTCTCGGGGTGCACCTGGCATGCGGTGATGCGCCAGGTATCCCATCGGACGTGGTTGAGCTCCGGGCGGCAGGCCGTGGCCGCGGCGAGGTCGGCGGTGCGGCGCCAGCGGATCATGGGTAGCGGGAGCATGTCCGCGTGCAGGCCCGGGCACCACAGGATCTGCAGGAGATCGGCGCCGTCGGGGAAGGGCAGCGTCGGCGCATCACGCCGGAAGACTTGCACCACGGGGGCGAGGACGACCGGATCGGGGAAGCGCCCGCCGCCGGACCGAATCAGGGTTCGGTGCGCGCGGCGGGGTATTCGGGCCAGGAACTGCTCGTCACGCTCACGCTGCTTCGCGAGTTGGTCGTGCGGGAGGTGGCCGACGCGGCGGGCGTGCTGGGCCTCGACGCGCTGCCTGCGTTTCTGGTACCTGGCTTCCGCCTCCTGATCGGAGACGTCGACCAGTCGCTCGATCTCGATCTCGATCTCGTGGTCGCGTCCGCAGACCGGCCAGGGTTCCCCTGCCGGCCAGAGCAGCGGACCGCCGACACTGCTGGAGTGTGCCGACACCGCGCCCGGGCGGGGATGCAGGCGCACTGCCGGGCGCGCGTAACGGGCCAGCTCCGGGAACTGCGCCAACAGCCGGTCACGCTCCGGCGGCACCGTGTCAACCATCTTAGACCTCTCATGCGCTCGCGCCTCCGCGGGCGTGGGCCAGTGATTACCCGGGTCCGCGAGCCCCGCGCGGTCGTTCGGCCACACCCGGGATGGTGCCATGCCCGGCCCTTGGCGCCAACATTGAGGGTTTTTCATCCTGAAGTCGCAGGTAAGTGAGGCTGGCGTGACTTCGGCTGGTGCGAGTGGGCTGATGGGCGGCCGTGGTCATCGGGCTTAATCGCCGTCATCTGGTGACCTGGAGACGGGTCAGGACCGGCAGGGCGCACAGAAGGTCGGTGGCGTAGCGGGCGTTCACGCGGACCTTGGCCAGGATGCCGGCTACGACCCACATATTCAGGGCTCTGTCGACGATCTGGTCGCGGCGAAGTCTCTGCCCGCCGGCAGCATCGGTTCTGTGGAATGGTGGGATCGTGACTGCTTCCGTCGGCATTGACGATCTCAGCTCGGCGTTCCAGGACGCCGAGTCGAAATCGTGGTCAGTACGAGCTGCTGCAGGACGCTGCCTGGCGACCCATGCCGAGGTTGACGATGCGGCCCGGATTCTGCACCTTCTGCTGTTGGACGGCCAGAACACTGCAGTCACCCAGGAGACCGCAGAAGCTCTCCTCCAGCGCGGGGACGTGCTTGGCCTTCGTCTGGTTCTCAAGGCTCTCGCAGTGGCGGCGGATCCGAACGTGCCGGATTGGGATGCTTCCACCATGGATGAGATCGACGCGGCCATCACGGGGGACCCCCGATGGACGACACATGCCGGCTGGGCGCGGCTCGGCGCGCAGTTGCTCGAGCTGACCGCAGACGCAGACGCAGACGTTTCCGAGGAGGCACACAGGCTTCTCAATCGGATGCGCAGGTCCTCCAGCCAGTAGCACACTGTCGGTTCTGGCTGGTGTTGTTCTACGGGCTCGCCCGCCTCTAACTGCGGTACGGGGTCGCGCGCTGTGCAGCAAGATCGTTGGCGGGGTCATATTTGGCGAGCCCTATCATCGTCACGGGTGAAGGCGCGCGGGGGAGGGCGGATGCGGTCGTGAGCCCTTTCGATGTCAGCGCCGGCTGGCACAATGGGCCGATGGCATCGCTCGCCGACCACTTCGCCGCCCGCACCTTCGAGATTCGCTGGCCGCGGGAACTGGTCGCGGCGGAGCTCGACCGTTTGCTCGTGCTCGCGGATGCGCGCTAGCCGGTCACGAACGCGAGAAGGACGGATAGCAACTGGCAGCAGCAGTGCGACCACTTCATTCGAGAGGTCTTCACCTCGGCGGTCGCCCTACAGGAGTGGGAACTCTCGCAGCAGTCCAAACCATGGCCCGACGATCCGTGGGCCACCACTGTCGATTCGCGCACCGAGCCATCAGACTCCGCCCAGCAATTGGACGCAAAGAGCTGGCTTGCAGAGCTGCGCCGCCACGTCGAGCTTGCCGGCGGCGATCAGGTCGGCCAGCTGCGGCAGGGCTTCCGCGAAGAATCGGTCGGCCGGGTCGCTTCCGGTGAATCGCAGCTCGTACTCGGCAAAGGACGGGTCCGCGATGGTGATGACCCTCCCGGGGTCGCCGACCAGCGCGACGGACTCGGCGAGCACGCCGGCACCGGAGGCGTCGAACACGAAGTCCGTACCGCCCGGAGCGGCGGCCTTCACCACCCGCTCCACCCAGCCTTCGCCGTAGCGGACGGCCGTGGCGCCGAGCTTGGTGACGCGGTCGATGTCCCGGTCGGCGCCGGTGCCGACCACGGTGATGCCGCGGGCGACGACCCGAACGTCATTCCCTTCCCAGCGCACCGGATCAATCGCAATCCCGTGCTCGGAGGGCTGATCAACGAGTACGAGCCAGCAGCCTGACCCCTGCGGCGAAGGCGCAGGTCGCACCCCATTTCGCGGTTTCTGCACCCCACAGGCCTCTCGTCGGGCTCGGGCGAGATTGTGCCGACTGACGAGGGTCATCGGGTTCTTGTCGCCCAAGGTCGAGCTCTGCTGTGCGTAGACCTGCTCGAGCAGTGTGATCGCGGCGTCGAGGCGACCGGCGTCGGTGTAAGCCGCTGAGCCCCTCGGAATGAGGGGCTCAGACCTCGGATAGGCCAACGGTGTCTCCCGCTTGTCAATGGCCACGTAGACGTCCCCAGTGGCGGACATGAAGGTGCGCACACTGGCGGACAGTAGTTTTCCCCGGTGGACACGGGTTCTCCCCGCGCGGACAGCGATTCTCCCCGGACAGCCGATCTCCCCGGTGGGCTAGCCGAGGGCGACGACGCCGTTGCCGCTCAGTGCCTCGGACAGGCGGTGGCTGTCGCCGGCCGTGGTGACCACGTGTGCGTGGTGCAGGAGCCGATCGACTGTGGCTGTGGCCAGGGTCTTGGGCATGATCTCGTCGAACCCTGACGGGTGTAGGTTCGAACTCACGGCTAGGCTTTTGCGCTCATAGGCCGCATCTACAAGCCTGTAGAATCCTTCGGCGGCGTCGGCGGAGACCGGTAGCAGGCCTATGTCATCGACGATCACGAGGTCGGTCCTGGTCAGTCGGGCGAAGGCCTTGCTGACCGAGTCGTCGACGCGATGGCGGCGGACCAGGCCGCCGAGGTCTTCGATGGTGAACCAGGCCACCGTCATCCCGGCCTCGATCGCGGCTTGGCCGAGGGCTTCGGTGAAGTGGCTCTTGCCGGTGCCGGACGGCCCGCAGACACAGAGATTCTCCTGCCGCCCGATCCATTCCAGGGTGCGCAGCGCGGACTGGGTGGGGACCGGGATGGATGAGGCCTCCTCGTTCCAGATGTGGAAGGTCTTGCCGGTCGGGAACTGGGCGCGCTGACGGCGGGTGCGCAGGTTGGAGGCGGCACGTCCGGCGGCTTCCTCGGCCAGTAGGGCGCGCACGACCTCGGCCGGGTCCCAGCGCTGGGCTTTGGCTGTGGGGATGACCTCGGTCATCGCACGGCGGATGTGCGGGAGCTTGAGTGCCTTGGTCAGGGCCACCGCTTCGTCGAAGGCGGTGCCGAGTGCCGCGGCGGTGGCCGATGCGGGCGCCGAGGTCCTCGGGCGGTTGGCGGGCAATGTATTGATCTCGGCCATCGTGTAGTTCTTTCTATTTGTGCTGGTGGCAGTCCGCTAGGGTGGCGGGATGCCAGAGGGGATCGAGACAGACGGCTCACAAAACCTTGCCGACTGTGAAGCGCTTGCTGTGCGGGTTCGCGCGGCCCTGGTCGCGGCGGGCCTCGTCGTGAGGATTCCGGAGGTTCCGGACCCGCTGGGCCACGGGGCCGGGGTCGATGTCGAGGTGGACATTGACGAAGGCCCAGGGGTGTTCGTGACGTGGCTGGGCAGTCCTCGGCTGCAGGACCGCTCCCGTCGCGCCTACCGGTTCGCCGACTATGAGGATCCGACGTTCAAGTTCAACTACGCGGTCGGACAGGCGATGCTGGTGGCGATGAAGACGATCCTGGCTGCGGCCGGCTTCGGGGTACGCGATAACGATGACGAGTACCACGTGGATTCGCTGATCGTCCTCGCCGCACCCGACAAGCCGCTGTACTGGGGGCTGTATCCGGAGGAAACCGCCCTTGAGGCGTGGAAAAAGAACACCGCCGGGTCATCCGGTGCCGCCGAAGCGTGACCAGGCGGAGGTGCCCGGCTGCAGGCTGTGGCTCTCGCTGGCCCGGGTCGGTGAGGCGGGGCCTTCCTGGTAGGCCTGGTGCTCGAGGATCGAGCGCAGGTCGGAGTCGCTGAACCGGCCGGCCATCGCCGCGGTGCCCAGCGCCCGGTCGACCTGGGCCGCTCCGCGCAGCTTCGCGAGGGAGACTGCCTCGGCCATCTTCGCCCGGATGCCGCGCACCCCGGTGGAAGCTGCTTCCTCCAGCCAGGCCGTGGCGCCTTCGCCGATGGAGAGGAACGCCTCCTCGGCGGCGCTTTGGGGTCTGGGCACCCTGACTCCTCGGGCGGATTCCGGGTAGTGCTCATCCACGATGACCGGGGTTCCCGGAGTGGAACGGCGGTGTCGGGCGATCTCGGCCGGTATGCCGTCGACGATCGCGGTGACCACGAGTTCCTCGCCATGCCAGCGCACGAATACCTGTCGGCCTGCGTGCCGGTGGGGCACGGAGTAGCGGACCTGTTCGACCCGGATCGTCGAGTCCTTCTCGTGGACCTGCCGGGTGGTTCCGAGCGCCGCGGTGTACGGGTGCTCGGGTACCTGGTGCAGCCGGAAGCGCTCCTCGCCGAGCATCTCGACCGGCGTCCTGCGGGTCTCGCGGTGGATGCGGGTGTTGACCTCGGCCATGAACTCGTCACAGGCCTGCTCAAGCTCGCCGAACGATCCGTAGGCCGGGCGCAGGTTCACCCCCGTGGGCACGAGGTCGCGTTTGGCGATCTTCACCGCGTTCTCGGCCCCGCCCTTCGAGGCCGGGTCTGCGGGCATGCAGGTGCGGATCACGGTCCCGTAGTAGCGGGCGATCGGCACGATCTCCGGGTTGCGCACCGGGATCGTGGCGATGTGCGCGGTCGTCACGGTCTTCTCGTTGTCGGTCAGGCAGTAGGTCGGCACCCCGCCGAATGCCCGGAAGCTGGCATCCAGGCAGGCCGCGATCGACGGAACCGTCTTGTCGAGGACCGGGATCACCACCCGGAACCTCGACCAGGCCAGCCACGCGCACCACAGCGACGTGCGCCGATCCCCGAGACGAGGGCCTTCGCCCCAGTCCCACTGCATCCACAACGCCGGCTCGGTCACCCACGGGCGATGCACCCGCCGGTAGCCGGACCGGTACGACTCCTTCGCCGCGGCCACCGCCCTGCGAGTGGTGCGGTCAGTGCCGGTGAAGCCCATCGCCACCAGGATCTTGTGGACCTGATCGGCGCCGATCTTCCCGTGCGACTTCTCGACCAGCTCCTCGATCTTCGGCAGGAACGCGTCCATCATCTTCGCCCGCGGCACCCGGGCCGCCGGGTCGTGCCCGGTCCCGCGCAGCTGCACGTAGCGGCGCACGGTGTGGTGGTCGCAACCGGCCAGTTCGGCCGCCTTGCGGTAACTGCCCGTCAGGTCGTAGGCAGCCAGAATCTCCATGATCTCCTCGTTTGCTTTCACGGGCGAACACTCTCAACGCGAGTGGCCCGGACCGAGCGGGGAGGTCACGTGTCCGTCAATGGGTGAGTTTAATGTCCGCACGTGGGGACGCTACGTGACCGCCAGCGGGGATTCTGCCGTGTCCACGGACACCCGCTCGCGCTCCGTCAACCTGCTTAGCTGCGTAGAGCTTAGACACCTATGCAAACCCGGTTTCCGGTGCCCAAACTGTGAATCAGAACACTCATGGCGTTCATGGCAGGCCATTCACTGCGGCCGCGTCGAGTTGTAGAGTCCCCCTGCCCGGCGGCTACCCATCGGATCCGCGACCCACCGCGGTCCGCGCCGCCGGCTACCCACAACTTAAGGAGCTCCCTGATGATCAGGCACTGGTCCATACCCATGAGCGCGCTCGCCCTGGCCGCCGGTTCGCTGGCGATCGCCACCCCCGTCATGGCCGCGACCACCGCCCCCGCCGCCGCCTCGCACAGCCACTTCGTGCCCGGCGGCGTCCTGTTCAAGCCGGCCCCCGCCCTCGGCACGCACAACGCCGCGCGCGCCGACGGCAAGATCGAGTACTCGAGCAACTGGTCCGGCTACGCGGTGACCGGCGGCACCTACACCAGCGTGTCCGCGACCTGGGTGCAGAACGCGGGTACCTGTAGCTCCAGCGACACCGACACGGACATGTCGCCGTGGGTCGGTATCGACGGCTACAGCTCGTCCTCCGTCGAGCAGACCGGCACCTCCGTGGACTGCTCCGGCTCGAGCAAGACCTACTACGCCTGGTACGAGATGTACCCGGCGAACTTCGTCACGATCAACCACACGGTCAAGGCGGGCGACACCTTCTACGGCTCCGTCACCCGCTCGGGTACGTCGTACACGTTGACGCTCAAGGACGAGACCCAGGGTTGGACGAACACCGTCACCAAGACGGGCAGCAACGCCAACTCCTCGGCCGAGGCGATCATGGAGATGGCGGCTGACGAGCTGACCAAGTGGAGCGGCACCGACCCGTTCACCTCCTTCACGGTGAACGGCGTGGCGGCCGGTTCGGCGGGCACCACGCACCAGATGGAGATCGAGTCCGGCAGCACGCTGTGCGACACCACCTCGTCGCTCAGCAGTGGGGGGAACTTCACCGAAACGTGGGACAACCTCTGCTGACGCGCTGAAACCCGGCCGCGGCACGGGATGCGGCCCCGCGCCGTCCCCGTGCCGCGGTCCTTCCGTTCACAGGACTCGTCTGAGTGGCCGTCGAGTCAGCCCGGACGGCGCACGTCGTAGACCGGCATCCACCACATCTGCTCGATCTTCGCCACGGCTCCCGCGAGCGTGTGACATTCCCGTCCTCGGTAGATCCCGACGTGCGATGCGTCGTGGCGACCGGCGATCCTCAAACGGATCTGGCCTGCCGGTCTGGCCGGCCACCGGTGACGGCGCGACCTCAGTTATACGCGCGGGCGCTACCCATGACCTGCGTCTTTGTCCAGACCTTCGGCCAAGTGAACAGGCCATGGAGGTAAGAGCAATGGGAGACCGACCTCGAAGTCGACCTGTGGGCCATCGCCGACGGGCGGGTCGTCATCGGCGAGGCGAAGAAGAGCGACATCCTCGCCGAGACGGAGGACGAAGAGATCCGCCCCTGCGCGTCGCTGCTGCGCCTCGCGCGCGACCTGTGCGCGGACGAGTTCGTCATGGCGAGCGGCGCCTCCCACTGACGGGAGCGGGCGCGGCAAAACGTCGAGAACACCCCGGGCCGTGAGCCGACGGTGACATGGAAGAGCGGCCTCAAGGATGCGACCGTCGCCACGCCCGCCGGCTAGATTCGGCACCAGGGCGCCTGTTCCTCAACCGATTTCAGTCAATAGGCCCGAGTCCGGTCATCGGGGCGCGAATCGCGGCGCCTCACACGTTCGCACCGCCCGCATCCGGAGCGTCGCGGCTCAGTTGGATCAACACAACGCGGTCCTGTGCCTCTTCAACCACGTAAAGAACACGGTATCCGCCGAAGCGCAGACGCCGCAGTTCGGCACCGCCATCGGCGTGCCACGCCTCCGAGGCGTCCGGCCAGGGGTTGATCGGCAACAGTCGAAGAAGCCCATACAGCTCGGCGATGCCCTGCGTGTCGTCCTTCGCAGCCGCGGCCGCGCCGCGCTGAAAAAGCGGGCCTACCTCAAGCTTCACGCGGCTTGGCCGTGGGGCTCTGGAATAACGATGCCAAGCTCAAGGGCGGAGTCATCGAGCGTGCCGACGGTGGGTGAGCCGGCCCGGCGCCACTCCACGTACGCGGCAGTGTCCTCAAGATCCTCGACCTCGGCAAGTGGCATGACCACGGCGGCGGGCCGATTGTTGCTGGTGATCACGGTGCGGCGGCCCCGGACGGCCGCGTTGTGCACCACCTCGCTCAAGTTCGCCCGTGTATCCCGGATCGAGCGGTGATCTACGTCTGTCATGTACACAACGGTACACCCGTGTACACGCCAACGGAACCCGTATGTAGCTGCGGGGGAGCAGCGGAAGGGGCCACTTCGGCGGGGTCGATCTTGAGCGTGGGGACATGCGCCGAAAGTGTGAGCACTCGCGAGCCGGCTGACCGAACGAGGACGAACCCTGGCGTACGGGGGAGTCGGCCGATGCCAGCGGAGCTTCTGTGTCGGCCGCGCCGGCCTTCGCTCGCCCTTGAACAGCGCGAACGGGCTGCTATGGGGGCAGCAAGCGTTATGCATGGCAAAAGGGCGACCCCGCCCTGACCTGCGGGAAATGCGAGTACTCGTGGCTGGCAGACGTTATGCACGATTCCATCCAGCCCCGACCTGCATGAATCGAGCAGACCCCGCCCTGACCTGCGGGAAATGCGGCTAATCGTGGTAGCAAGCGTTATGCATGACAACGCACGCTAGGCCTTTCGGAAATCCGCATGCATTTCAGGCTCCTGCTAGGCGCGGCGAACCGGGACCCGCGGGCGTATCCCGACCCGGACAGCTTCCTCCCGGGCCGGACCGGTCCGACGTCGCTGGCGTTCGGCGCGGGCATCCACTTCTGCATCGGCAGTGGTCTGGCGAAGATGCAGATGGGTGTCCTGCTTCCGATGATCGCCGAGCGGTGCCCCGACCTGCGACCCGTCGGCGAGCCGGTCCGCCGGCGGTCGATGCTCCTGCGGGACTTCAGCTCGTTTCTGGTCGGACGCGGAGCAGTCGTCGGCGCGACTGCGACTGGACCCGTGCTGCTCGAAGGCGGTCCGACGGACGGCCCCGCGTCGTGGCCGGCGGACGAAGGCTGGGGGAGCGGGAAGGTCCCGCTCCGGGGTGGATACGAGCACTTCGCTCCGACCGGGCGGTTCGGTGATCTGGACGGGGCTCAGGCTCCTGTGTTCGGGTGGGTGCGGCGGACTGAGATCGCGGAGTGGACGCGCAGCTGATCGGGGCGCTCATTCGTCCTCCGGGGCCCGTGGCGGGACGGCGTCGATCACCGTGGCCCAGTGCTCTGACCACCGGTGCAGAGGGAGTAAGGCCTCATATGCACCCGATCCCAGTTCGGTGAGCTGGTAGGAGCCGTCGGGGTGGCGGACGACCAGAAGGGACCGCTGCAGTTCGACCAGCCGGGTCTGCAGGACGCTGGAGGACATGTCGTCGCAGCGCTGTTGAAGGAGACGGAAGCCGACCGCGCCGTCGCGCAGCTCCCACAGCACACGCAGGGTCCAGCGGCGTCCGAACAGATCGAGCGCGGCCATGACCGGACGGCCCGTGGCCGAGCCGCGGACCGGTCGGCCCGGACGAGGCGGCGACGCCGTCATGTGAATCTCCTTCGGCCTTGCCTAGCGCTTCGATTTACGAAACACTAGCAGCACCGAGTGCTTCTGATTTCGAAGCAGAAAGAGGTGAGTCGTGAACTCGCGCATCACGCCGGTATCAGAGCCCTACCCCCTCACACTGTGCGCCACGCTGGATACTCGCGCCGTGGAAGACGCCGTGCGCCGAGCACTGTCTGAAGACCACGCCGAAGACGACATCACCACCGAATGGGTGGTGCCGGCCGACACCCATGCCCACGCGCGCATCGTGGCTCGCCAAGACGGAGTGATCGCCGGTACCGCAATCCCAGCCGAGGTGTTCCGCCAACTCGGCGACAACGTCGTGGTCACGGAGCACGTCAAGGACGGCGACCGCGTCCTCACCGGGCACCGCCTGTTCACCTTGTCAGGACCCGCACGGGAGATCATCACCGGCGAGCGGACCGCGTTGAACTTCCTGCAACGGATGTCCGGTATCGCCACCACCGCCGCAGCGTTCACGGACGCGGTGGCCGGACTACCGCTACGGATCCTGGACACGCGCAAGACCGCCCCGGGGCTCCGCGCGCTCGACAAGGCCGCGGTCGCCGCCGGCGGTGCGAGCAACCACCGGCTCGACCTCGCGGCGATGGTCCTGCTCAAGGAGAACCACATCGCCGCGGCAGGCGGCGTGGCCGTCGCTATCGCGGCGGTGCGTACGCACAACACACGGGGCGTCGCGGTCGAGGTCGAAGTCGAGTCGACGGGCCAGGCGATTGAAGCCCTGCACGCAGGCGTCGAATGGATCATGTTGGACAACATGTCCCTCGCAGACATGCGGCACGTCGTGGCGATGCGAGAACCGGGAGGACCCCGACTCGAGGCGTCGGGAACCATCACGTTGACCACCGTCAGGGCCGTCGCGGAAACCGGAGTCGACGCGATATCCGTCGGCGCCATCACCCACAGCGCCCCGGCCTTCGACCTCAGCCTGTTGCTGACGCCGACGGAACCGGGGCTGCTGCACGAGCATCGGGCAGACATATGATCTACGAGCTCCGCGTATACGAAGTAGCGCCGGGACGTATGGCCGATCTGCACGCTCGCTTTCGTGAGCACACGTTGCAAATCTTTCAGCGCCACGGAATCAAGCCCATCGCGTTCTTTACCTCGAGCATCGGCGCGTCCACGGATCGACTCACGTATGTTATCGAGTTCCAAGATCTGGCTCATCGAGAAAAAGCCTGGTCAAGCTTCCTCCGCGATCCGGAATGGAAAGCGATCAGTGATGAAAGCAACAAGCCCAGACAACTTGTGTTGCGCCTGACCAGCCAGATCTATGAACCGACTGATTATTCCCCGCTGAGCTAGGCCCTTTGGTATTTGAGATCTTGTCGTTTGAGGCAAGTTTTCGTCGTTCCTGGTCAGGCTGCTTGCAGTCGGGCCAGGGCGATGGAGCGGTCTGTATGGCGGGAGAGAACGTCCAGAGCTTGGCGTATCTCGGGCGGGGAGGGTGGCTGGTCGGCGGCCATGAGCGGGCGGAGCAGGCGGTTGTGGAGCTTGGTGTAGAACACTGCGAAGCGCTGTCCGTCCGGGGTGATGCGGTAGGCGTTGGTGCCCTCGACGCGTTCGATCAGGCCTTTGAGGCGCAGGCGGCGTAGGTCGTAG
>Ga0185299_10007214_pt1 | contig 11482 bp, 6 predicted proteins | sample PaiPotPPA55metaG_FD_128002 | JGI IMG/M metagenome (GOLD analysis project Ga0185299, IMG submission 128002) | Iron sulfur acid spring bacterial and archeal communities from Banff, Canada, to study Microbial Dark Matter (Phase II) - Paint Pots PPA... ...
CAGAAGCGAAACGCCGCGGCCAGAGCATCACACACCAAGACGCGCCTGAAGGCGTTAAAGGCCAAGGGGATCCGACTCGACCAGCTTCGCTGCTGCATCCCGCCGCGGCCGGGGTAGCGTTGTGGGATTAGGTTGGCTGTCCCGGCAGAGACCTGCACCATGCCGTTGTTGGTGAACGGGGCGCCGCCGTGTCCGGTCTCAATGAACGTGCGCAGTCCGTCAGCCGAGATTGTGCCCCCGTTGATGGTCGGGATTTGCAGGCTCGCATTTCCGGTGTCGGTGCGGAGGGTGATACCCGGCCCGATGGTCAGCGTGGCGCTCACCCCGTACGCTGGTTGCAACGCGCTGCCGCTGCCGGAGCTGTTGCCCTCAAATACCAATTGCCCGCTGCCTCCCAGTGTCTGGCTACCATGGAAAACCATTTCGCAGCCGTACGGGTCGGTTTGAGTCATTGTAATCACGGCCCCGTTCGCAAGCGTGAGGCCGTTGATCACGTTTACCGTCTGGTTCGTGAACGACAGATTCGCCGCCAATGTCACGCCGTCCAGCGTGCCGGCGACGAAGTTCTGTGGCGCGGCAACTGCCGCCAGGGATGCGCCGCCGGTAGCAGAGACCGTACCGCCACTTATTGCCCCGCTGTTCAGTACCCACACGCCGGTGCCGGAATCCAGCGCCAACCCGCCCGTGAGCATGCCTTGGATGTTCACCGACCCGCTCGTGCGGGTGAACCTCCCCAGACCCGCTTGCGTAAACGTGCCGCCCAGGTCTACGGTTCCGTTGTTCTCCACCAGATTTCCGCCACCGAGATTCCCGCTCAGATTTAGCGTCCCACCATCGAGCGCCTGCACGGTCCCTCGATTGCTTACATTGCCGAGGAGCATCTCAGTGCCGGACCCCGCGGCCGTGATGGTGCCTTCGTTGACGAAGTTGCCCGAGAGGCTCGCAATGCCGGTGTCGGCACGCACGGTCACCCCCGCTCCGATTGTCAGCGGCAGGTTGCTGGTCTCCTGCAGCACGTTGTTCGCGCCGCCGTTGCTGTTGACGCTCTCGAATACCACTTGCCCGCTTCCGGCAAGCGTCTGGCCTCCGCCCACGAAGTTGAGTTGGCTGCCGAATGGGCCCGTCTGGGTGGTCGTCACCGTCGCCCCGTTTAGCAGCGTGAGGCCGTTGATCACGTTTATCGTCTGGTTCGTGAACGACAGATTCGCCGCCAATGTCACGCCGTCCAACGTGCTACCGTTGGAAGCTGACAAGTTTGCCCCGTTCGAACTCGCGTAGGTTCCGCCCTTTAGGATTCCACCGGCGAGCGTAATATTGGCGCTGAGTTGTGCAGTAGTGGCAACCGCGAGCGTACCACTGATGTTAAGAGGATCGCTGCTCGCTAGCGAATGGACAGGCTGAGCGCCGCAATTGACCTGAATTGTGGGATTGGCGGCGACATTGATCGTCACATCATCGCCCGCCCCCGGCAGGGCGTCGGTGGACCAGTTGCCCGGCGTGGTCCATTGATTGTCCCCGGCGGCGCCGGTCCAGGTGACGGAGGAGAGAAGCATCCGCCGCTCCAGTAACTCGGCGGCGTAGAGCCGACGCGGAGACACGGGGACGCCGAGACGCGGGGACAGGGGAACTCCCTCACCCTGCCCTCTCCCGGAGGGAGAGGGAGGACGCGGCGAAGACCGGCGTTTGAACATACCCATTCGACACCCCATTGTCTGGGCGGCCAGCGGTGAAATGAGAACCCTATGCCCGCGCTCACTGTACGTTTGCGCGCGGTCCAGTCAAGATCCTGCCGAAAGGCGGGTTGGTCTCATGTTCCCCGTGTCCCCTTGCCCCCATGTCCTCCTGTCCCCGCGTCGCCGCGTCCCCGCGTCTTTTTCATGGCGTCGGGTGTCAGCTACGAAGGGTCGCTCCTCGGCACTCTGAACTCAGCACTCAGCACTCAGCACTGACACGCAGACAGTAGACAATGCGAGGGGGTGAGGGGGTGAGGGGGGACAAGCAGACAAGGGGACAAGGTGAGAAGGTGATCCCGATGGAATCGGGACTTGGGAGTACCTCAGCCGGCCGAGCGCAGCGAAACTGAGCGAGCGAAGTCAGGCTCGATCGGCTGGCAAAAGATCAAGTGATTGCGAAAACCCTTCACAGCAGGAGCACCCGGCGCCTCGTCGCCCCTTGCCTTTGGCATGCCGCCGCTCGAACTCGTGATCCATCGCGTACCGTGATGTCGATGCTCGCCATTGGCCTTGCGCCTCCGCTTGCACTTTATCGTTGCCTTGCCCGTCGCGTCAAACTCGCATTTCGAACTGGCCTTCCGTGGCTGTCCGCCACCGCGGCGTTTCAAAATTCGTGAAAAGTTTCACGCAGTGAGTTGCGTCGGGCGGTAGTTTCAGTAGCGTGTGAAAGTAAAGGAGACAAACAGCCATGACCGCGACGCTCGCTTCGCCGGCTCCGTCCCAGGCCGCCCATCAGCAGCAACTGCGCACGGCACAGGACTTGTTCATCCGGCGGTGGGGGGAGATGGGGCAGACGTGGGGGATCAATCGGACGATGGCCGAGATCCATGCACTGCTATACATCTGCGGCACGCCGCTCTGTACGGACGACGTGATGGAGCGGCTGAACATCAGCCGGGGAAACGCGTCGATGAGCCTGCGGGCGCTGTGCGACTGGGGGATCATCCGCCGGCTGCACAAACGGGGCGAACGCCGCGAGTATTTCGAGAGCCTGTCGGACGTATGGGAGATGTTCTCGATCATCGCCGCCGAGCGCAAGCGGCGGGAGATGGACCCGGTCCTGGAAACCATCAAGCAGTGCCAGCAGATGCTGGGCGAGGCGGCCCTGGGCAAGAGCGCCGCCCAACTGGAGACCGTCCAGATCACCCGCCAGCGTCTGGCCGGCATGGAAGAGTTCATGTCGGTCACCAACAAGATCTTCCAGCAATTCGTCGGCAACGCGCGGAGCGGGTTGAATCGGGTGGCGAAGGTGTTGCTGAAGGCGTTGTAAAGGGTTCAGGGCACGGCGATCGGCACGTCCGCAATAAGATTGAAGGCGTGAACCGCGCACGCGGCGAGGCACTCGAGACGGTCCACCACCTGTACGTCGCACATCTGAAAAGGTACATCGATTTGCGGGCATACGAGTCGTTCCGCGATCGGTATCTGGAATGCGTGCGGATGCTCAACGGGCTGGAGCGGACACTGGAGAAGCGACTGCCCCCCGAGGCCCGTCGCTGGACCCGCAGCGATCCCGGGCCCATCTCCTCTGAACTCTGAATTCCGACGCTGTCGGGACTTCGCTTCGCTCAGCCCCGAACCCTGAACCCTGAACCCTGAACCCTTCATCTATGAAACGGCCCTTGCAACGAGCCGGTGCCGAGGCCCTGTCCGAAGCCCAGGGGGAAGATGTTGAAGTTGATGCCGGTCTGGTTTCCGATCTGGTTGTGGTAGCCGGAGACTTCGAGAATGAAGCGGTCGAAGCTGCGGATGATGGCGACGCTGCTCGAGACGTTCTGGCCCAGGCCGAAGTCAAAGTCCTGGCCGAGCACGATGGTGTACTTCGGGCTGATCTGGTAGTCGAACTGGATGCTGGTGATGTTGGAGTTGAGATCGGCGATGTAGCGGCTGCCGACGTACCAGGACTGCTGGATGTCGCGGCGGACGAGCACGCCGACGGCGGCCGTGGCCACCTTGCTCTCGTCGAGGTTGTACTGGGCGTCGGCCAGAATGACGGTGTTGTCGCTGATCCGCCAGGAGCCATTGATGTTCACCGCGTCCCGCGGGACGGATGCTTCGGGGAGTGAATTGAAATAGAGCCCGCGGAAGTCGAAGGGCTGAAGGAACTTGCGGAGCGGCTTGTTGGAGTAGAACTCGGCGTCGACGTCGAGAGTGAATAAGTCAACGCTGCGCCAGCGGCCCGCGCCGCCGCGCATCGTCTGCCACCGCTGCCGCAGGCCGAGCTCCACCGCCGACACGTCGTTGATCTCGTCGACCGGTTGGTCGTACTCGAACAGCCGCGTGCGATCCACGGTCGTTCCTGATGCAAAGACGTTCACTTCCGGCTCGATGACATGGCGGAGCTGGTGGACGTCGAACAGATCGGACCGGGCGGTCCGGTCGACCTTCCAGAAGCTGGTGTCGAGCCGGGCGCCGACGACGCCGAACAGCCGCGCTTTTTCTCCGCCGCCCACCGACTGCGAGTATTCGGTGTACCGCCCGACGACGTACGGCACCACCTTGAAATGGCCGGCGTTGACGGGGAAGTCCACTTCCTGGCGGAAGTCGGCGCGCCAAGTCGTTGACGTGGTGACGCCGGTCGTTCCCAGCGCGGGAATGCCGGGAGTAATGCCGGGGGGTTGAAAACCCTGCTGGCGGAGCGTGGCGCGGGTGGGCTGAAAATCGAGGCCGGCGGCGTCGTTGTCGCTGAACAGAGTGAGGTGGTCGTCGGCGAAGCTCTCGCCGATGAGGCGATACCCGACCTCGGGCAGCCGCTCGACGTCGAACTGCTCGGCCATGCGATCGCTGCTGGTAATCAGCCGGTTGGGCTGGGCCTCGGCCAACAGCGTGAAGGCTTCGGAGTCGCGCTGCCGCTTCAGGTAGCCGGACAGGTCCTCGGGCCCCTCCTGATACATCTCGCGAGGGTACCATTCCTCGAGGAAGGTGGGGTCGGAGGTGTACCCGAGCCGCACCTGGGCCTCCCAATCGGAGGGGAAGAAGTGCTCGTGCTCGAAGATGATGCGGCCGCGTGGCGCGTATCCGAGGCCGTCGGGTTTGACGGGGAGCCGGCCGTAGTCCATGTCGGTCCCCTTGTCGTAAATGAAATAGCTGCGGAGGTCGCCGAGAAAGTTCCAGGGCTGGTGGGCCGGCTCGGTGAGGAATCCTCCGCCCCAGGCGGCGTCCAGCCCCACTCCCGGGCCGCGTTTGCTGAAGTAGTCGATACGGTAAGCGGCGTCCAAATCGCGTGGCGGGATCTGCCCGAGCGTTTCGAACAATCCCCACTGGCTGAGGAAGCCGTATCCCTGGTCGGTACGATGGCCGACCGCGATGTCCCGCATGGCCCCCGGCCGGTCGCCCACGCTGCCGGAGATGACCGGGAGGTAGAAGAACGGCACGTCGAATGCCTGGAATGTCGCGTCGGTCCCTTCGAAGTTGATGACTTGTGGGAATTGCGGATCGCCGGTGGCCTCGGCCCGGACGTACAGCCGGTCGGCGGCGATGCTGTACGACGGGACGGCGAACGCGCTGCTGGTCAGTTGAACGTTCTTCGACTCGTACTCCCCCTTGCTCAACTGCCGCATGGTCTTGGCGCGGACGATGAACGGCACCTGGCGCGCCGGATCGACGGTGTGCATGACGGCATTCAGCAGGATGGCGCGATCGGTGGCGAACTCGTAGTAGACCCGGTCGGCCAGGAGCCGCTGCTCGCCCGAGCCGGGCTTGGAGGGCAGGTATTCAATGCGGGCATCCCCTTCGAGGTAGACCGCCGTGACTTTCTGCGTTCCTCGTTCCCTTTTCTCCTGCCGGGACACGTCGTGGAGGCTCTCGAGCGCGGTGTAGAGGACGGCCCGCTGCGCCTGCAGCTCGATGACGTCGCCGGTGGACTGGCGGGCGAAGATCTTGACGCCGTTCCACGCCGCCAGGGCTACGGTCCCTTCTTCGGTGTCGATGACATCGGTCTGGCCGGCCTCCAGGTGTACCGGGATGCCCGCCCCCGCCGGCCGAGTCGCGGCCCCGGGGGCCGGACGGGAAGACGGGCCGGAAGTGGAGGGTCCCGTCGTAGCGCTTGGCAGGTTGGTGGAGATTGCCGGTTGCCGCCGCGACGCCTCGGCCCGGCGGTACAGCGCCGTCGCGCTCATGTCCCGCGCGACGCGTTCGTCGGCGATGATCTTGGGCTCTTCCTGCACCTGGGCGGTGACCAGCAGCCGATCGCCGCTTCGGGTCCCGATTTGCTCCTGCCGCAACTCCGCGGCGCCGAGCAGCGCGAACTCGGCGTGCTGCTCTCCCGGCGCGCCGTTGGGGGCCGCGGTGAGCCAGACGACCGCCTGATTGGCTTTGAGCGCTGCCCGGTCGAGCGTAATCGTGACCGGCCCCTGGAGCAGGATGATGTCCGTGCCCGCCTTGGACCAGGTGTAGGCCGTCCTGGCGGTAATCGACAGCTTCTCGCTGGGCGGCTGGTATTGTGCGAAAGCCGGACGCGCAATCAGCAGCAGCGCCATCCACACCAGCCCTGCCGCACTCCACCGCACGCACCGACTCCTTCCCGTGCCCGCAACCTCTGTCGCGCTGAAGTGGCCGGCATTATAGGGGCCGCGAAGGGGCGGTCAATTTCAGACGCGTGCGGCCGGCATGGCGGGGGCAAAAGAAGTCGCGGATTGCAAATTGCAAATTGCAAATTGCAAAAGTCAAATCGAAGGGCCTGTGTAACGGCTCCGGAGGCAGATCGCACCATGAAAGCCCTCATCCTCGTTGATCTTCAGAATGACTTCGTTCCCGGCGGCGCGGTGCCGGTGCCGGAAGGGGACGCGATCGTTCCGATCTGCAACAGCCTTCAGCAGTCGTTCGACCTGGTCGTTGCGACGCAGGACTGGCACCCGGCCGATCACGGCAGCTTTGCCGCCAATCACCCCGGGCACAAAGCGGGCGAGGTCATCGAGCTGGACGGACTGAAGCAGCTTCTCTGGCAGGTGCACTGCGTGCAGGACACGCCGGGCGCGGCGTTCGTGCCCGCGCTCGATCTGAGTCGGATCGACCGGGTGTTCCAGAAGGGGACCGATCCCCGCATCGACAGCTACAGCGGGTTCTTCGACAACGGCCACCGCAAAGCCACCGGCTTGGGAGACTATCTCAAGGCGAAGGGCGCCACCGACGTCTACATCGCCGGCCTGGCGACCGACTATTGCGTGAAGTTCACCGCTCTCGACGCCCGCGCGCTCGGGCTCCAGACGCACGTCATCGAAGACGCCTGCCGCGGCGCGGAGCTGAAGCGCGGCGACGTCGCCGCGGCGATTGAGGAGATGAAGCGCGCCGGTGTCAAGGCGTGGCGCAGTGTCGACGTTGCGGGGGCGTGACCCTCATTTGTGGCCGGGCATCTCCGTGGCACGGCCGTCTCGGCCGTGCGAGCGATTCAGTGGGGGAATAATCCTGCTCTCAATCGACTGCACGAGTTGCTTTTCCAGCGCGTGGTCGCGGCCGATGGCGTAGTAGTATTCGGCCGGAATCGGCACGCCGGTCTGCTCTGCGTCTCGATAGACATCGAGCAGCCGGATCGAGAAGATATCGCGGTACTGGGCGGCGGAGGTGATCCGCCGCTCGACGGTGGCGTAGCGCTCGACGACCGCTTTCGGCGTTGCTTGGAATGAGCCGTCCGGGAGCCGCTTGATGGTGATCCAGACCGTCCGGCGAATGGTGCCGAGGGTGCTTTGGGCCAGGTCGTGAGCAGCCACGACATCGTTCCGCCAAAACTCGTACGCCTGCTTCGAGACCAGCGGCAGGGTGGTCAACAGGCCTTCCCGATAATCAGTCCGATCGACCGAGAACCCGTCGGCGACCACCGCATCGCGGCAGGCGTTCCACAAGCTGTCGAAGTCCGTCGCCGGGGCGTGCGCCACGGCCGGCTGCTTCAGCCAGTAGTCGGCCTGGGCAGTCTTCGGGTCGATCGAAGTGGCGGGCTGCGTGGCGGCGGGATGCTGCTTGCCGAGCATGCAGCCGGCCATGACGGTCGGGAAAAGCATGCAGGCCAAAAGCAGGCCGCGCCTGCCAAGTGGAGAAAATGCATTGCAAATTGCAAAATGTAAATTGCAAAATGCAAATTGCCAACGCCTCGCAGGCGGGGCCTTAATTTGCAATTTGCTCCCGATCAGATCGGGATGCAATTTGCCATGCATTTGCCCGACACATCTCGGTGTAATCAGCATGCCATTCTTCATTGGTGCTCTTCCCCGGCAATGTTCACCCCCTTGGCGGGGCGGTCGTCCCCCGCTTTCCAGGTTTCTCCCACCGTGTGAATCACGATGCCGTTCATCGTGCTGGGCGTGCCCAGCGACGAGCCGGCGACGATCACGATGCGATTGCCCGCGGCCGCAAACTGCCGCTGACGAACGACCTCGTCGACCCGGTCGACCAACGACACCATGTCCGTCGGCGCCTCCATTTCCTGGGGCACGACCCCGTAGTGCAGGGCCATCCGCCGCAGCGCCCGGTGATCGCTGGAGAGGGCGATGATCGGGATCGGGAACCGCATTTTGGAAAAAATCCTCGCCGTCGCGCCGGTTTGGCTCCAGATGACGACCAGCGCCACCTTCAGGTCCTGTACGATCTGCCAGACCCCCTTGGCGATGGCCGCGGACAGGACCATCGTCTTGAGCCGCAGGGCGGGCTCGCGGCCGGAATCGGTGCTGGCCAGGTAGTTCTCCGTCTCCTTGGCGACGTGGTTCATCACGTGGACGGCGCCGGCGGGGAACTTGCCGACCGACGTCTCGCCGCTGAGCATGACCGCGTCGGTGCCGTCGAAGATGGCGTTGGCCACGTCGCTCACCTCGGCGCGGGTCGGGGAGGGCTGCTCGATCATGCTTTGGAGCATCTGCGTGGCGACGATGACCGGCTTGCCCGCCGTCTGGCAACGGCGGACGAGGTCCTTTTGAATGATCGGCACTTGCGCCAAGTCAACTTCCACCCCCAGGTCGCCGCGGGCGACCATCAGCCCGTCGCTGTTCTCGATGATCGCATCGATCTCCCGCAGGGCCTCCGCCTTTTCGATCTTGGCGATCAGGTGAATGTCCGCCACCTTGTTGACCAGGTGCTCGCGAAGCAGTTGCAGGTCCGCGGCGGCGCGGACGAAGGACAGCGCCAGGTAATCGAGATCGTTCTCGATCGCCCAATCCACGCATTGCCAGTCGCGGTCGGTGATGCAGGGGACGTTGACCGAGGTATTAGGGAGGTTGATCCCCTTTGCGCTCTTGAGCACCCCGCCGGCCAGGCAGCGGCAGTGCAGCTCAGTGAAGTTCTTCTCGGTGCAGACGAACCGCAGCAGGCCGTCTTCAACGAGCACGCGGTGGCCTACCTGCACGTCATCGACGAAATGGGGGTAGTTGGTGCTCACTCTCTTGTTCTGGCCGGTGCAGGGCTGGCGCTGGATGGCCAGATCGTCGCCGACCTGCATGGGGATGCCGCCGGTGGCATCGCCCTCGGCGATTTTGCCAAGGCGGATCTTGGGCCCGCCCAGGTCGCCGAGGACCGCGACGGGCTGGTCCCAGCGTGCCGCCGCTTCGCGGATATTACGGAGCATCAACAGGTGTTCATCCAGTGACCCGTGCGAGAAATTCAGCCGGCAGACGTCTACCCCGGCCTCGAACAGCCGAAACAGCATGTCCGGCGACGAGCACGCCGGACCCATGGTGGCGACGATTTTGGTGCGAATGGTCTGCATGTGCAGGGTTCGGGGTTAGGGGTTCGGGAAAAGCAAGAATGACGAAACCCGAAATTCGAATGACGAATCAAGCTCGAAGGTCAAAATCCGAATGACGAAACGAAATCCTCGGCCATTCCGGGCACTGTTTGATCATTCGAGTTTCGAATTTGATTCGTCATTCGGATTTCGGGTTTCGTCATTCTTGCCCCGAATCCCGACGCTGTCGAGGACTTCGCTTCGCTCAGCCCTGAACTCTCGACGGCGCCGGAGCGGCAACTCGTATGTTGGCTTCGCGGAGCTGCTTTTCGTCGATCGGAGACGGGGCGCCGGACATCAGGTCGGCGCCACTCTGGGTCTTGGGGAAAGCGATCACGTCGCGGATGTTGGCGATGCCGCGGAGGATCATGATCAAACGGTCCAGCCCCAGCGCGATGCCGCCGTGCGGCGGGGCGCCGTATTGCAGGGCGTCGAGCAGGAACCCGAACTTGGCCTTCTGCCCGGCCTCATCGATTCCCAGCAGCGAGAAGACTTTCTGCTGGACGTCGGTGCGGTGAATACGGATTGACCCGCCGCCGATCTCGCTGCCGTTGGCGACGATGTCATAAGCCTTGCTCTTGATCGACTCGACAACCTCGCGGTCCCGGCTGTCCAGCTTGGGCAGGTCCTCGTCCAGGGGCGCGGTGAATGGGTGGTGCGTGCTGACGAACCGTTTTTCTTCTTCGTCCCATTCGAACAAGGGGAAGTTGACGACCCAGACCCAGGCGAAGTCGGTCGAGGGCTTGAGTTGCAGGTCGCGGGCCATCTTCAGTCGCAATTCACCCAGCACCTTGTGAACGATCCTGGGCCGGTCGGCGGCGAAGCAGAGCAAATCGCCCTCGGTGGCGGCGGTGCGCTCGATCAACCTGGGGGCGATTGGCTGAATGAACTTGGCGATCCCGGTATCGAAGCCGCCGGCGGAAACCTTCGTCACGGCCAGGCCCTTGGCCCCGAAGCCCTTGGCCCAATCGGCCAAGGCATCGGTTTCCTTGCGGGTCAGCTTGCTGCCGCCGGGGACGCAGATCGCCTTGACCATCGGCGCGCTCTTGAAGACGCCGAAGTCGGTGGAGTGGGCCAGGTCGGTGACGTCGTACAGCTCCATCCCGAAGCGCAGGTCGGGTCGGTCCGAGCCGTACCGGGTCATCGCCCAGTCGTATTCCATATGCGGGATGGGCGTGGGGACGTCGACGCCGAGGACTTCCTTCCAGATTCGTCGAAGTAATCCCTCCATCACTTCGATGATGTTCTCGCGGTCGATGAAGGACATCTCGACGTCGAGTTGGGTGAACTCGGCCTGGCGATCGGCGCGCGGGTCTTCGTCGCGGAAGCAGCGGACGATCTGCATGTACTTGTCGCAGCCCGCCACCATCAGCAGTTGCTTGAAAAGCTGCGGCGACTGCGGGAGGGCATAAAAGCTGCCGGGCAACAGGCGCGACGGGACGATGAAGTCCCGCGCCCCTTCCGGGGTGGAGCGCGTCAGGAACGGCGTTTCGATTTCCCAGAACCCAAGATCGCCGAGGTAGTCGCGCATGAGCTTGGTCACACGGTAGCGCGTGCGCAGGTTCTGCTGCATCTCCTGGCGGCGCAGGTCGATGTAGCGGTAAGTCAGCCGTTTCTCCTCGTGCACCGTTTCGTGCTCGTCGGGAAGGAAGGGCGGGGTCGGCGAGGTGCTCAGCACCTCCAGCGTCTTGACCCGAACTTCGATCTCGCCGGTGGGAAGCTTCGGATTGACGACCTCCGGGGCGCGGGCGGCAACGGTCCCGATCGCGCTGACGACCCATTCGCTGCGCAATCTCCGGGACTCGTCATGGACGAGCTTGCCACAGGTGTCGGGGTCGAAGACGAGTTGGGTGAGGCCGTCGCGATCGCGCAGGTCGATGAAGACGAGGTTTCCGTGGTCGCGGTAGGAGTGGACCCATCCGGCCAGCTTCACCTCCCGCCCGACGTCCGACTTGCGGAGCTGCCCGCAGGTGTGATTGCGATAGCGAGTCTTCACTGCTTCCATGGTTGTGATTGCCGAATGCCGAATGCCGAATGCCGAATG
>Ga0185299_10007215_pt1 | contig 11482 bp, 10 predicted proteins | sample PaiPotPPA55metaG_FD_128002 | JGI IMG/M metagenome (GOLD analysis project Ga0185299, IMG submission 128002) | Iron sulfur acid spring bacterial and archeal communities from Banff, Canada, to study Microbial Dark Matter (Phase II) - Paint Pots PPA... ...
CTAAATTCTCCTACATCACTATGAGATCGGCGCTTGAAGTTCTCGCCGACGCCTATTACTGGCCCGTGCGGTCTGCGAAGGTAAGATCGATTTTACTGGCAAGTATCCGCAAGATGCATTCTTCAGATCTTTCGTTAGGGGAGAAAACCCGGAAAGCTGGAGGAGGGAGTGAAACGGTTGCGCGCTTCTCATGGGCTTTGACCCTCTTTGCTCGTGATCTTGTCCTCACGAATATCCTCTTCGGAATGCGACAGAGCTAAACAACAGCCGGCGCTTGCCGCTCTCAGGTTGCGGTCTCAGATCGAACTGGACCAGAGTGGACTCCCCTAGTTGGTTCGTCTTTCGTAACAGACGCAAGAAACGGCTTGCGTTGTTGTCGGCCTGCTGCTACTTTCCAACCATCAAACGAGCCAGCACAACTCGGAAACTACGGAGGGCTTGGCTCCTTTCCTGGGTTGGAGTTTCGACGAAACTACTCCTGTCGTGACGCTGTCTGCTCTGTTCGACACTGACTCGGCCCAACTGAAAGGAGTTCCATGTCTGCTCCGAAGAAACAACTTCCACTTGCCGGTAGTGAGCGTGTTCCGCTGGAAGGAGCACGAGAGATAGGTCCGGCCAACCCCATCGAAACCGTGGACGTGACGATCCGTTTGCGCTCTCGCGCAGGGAAGAAGCCGATTGTGAACGCTGCTGAGTTCACGAAACCGATTGAGAAACGTACCCTCTTGAGCCGCAAGGAATTTGAACAGCGTCATGGTGCGGACCCCGACAGCATTTCTCGCGTCGAGTCATTTGCCCGCCAATACAAACTTTTGGTGAAGGAAAAGAGCCCGGCGCGCTGGACCGTCATTCTCTCCGGGACTGTTGCTGCCATGAACGAAGCGTTTGGCGTCGAACTGAAGGAATACGAGCACCCAAGCGGTCGGTACCGCGGACGTACAGGACCGATACACCTCCCTGCGGAACTGCAGGATGTGGTCGAGGGTGTCTTTGGTCTGGATAATCGTCCACAAGCCAAGCCGCATTTTCGTAGGCGGCAGGGGCGCGGTGGCGTCCGTGCCGCTGCGATAAGCTTGTCTTACACGCCAATTCAAGTCGCTGGGCTCTACAACTTTCCCATTGGCGTAAACGGAGCCGGAGAATGTATCGCGCTAATCGAATTGGGTGGCGGTTACAACCCGACAGATCTTAGCAATTACTGGAGCCAGCTCAAGCTGCCTGAGACTCCCACCGTGACCGCGGTTTCGGTCGGCAACGGCAGCAACAATCCCACCGGAGACCCGAACAGCGCGGATGGTGAAGTAATGTTGGATATTGAAGTGTCGGGGTCGATCGCGCCCGCCGCAAAGATCGTCGTCTATTTTGCGGAGAACACTGATGCCGGTTTTTTGAATGCTATTACAACCGCCGTACACGACAGCACGAACAACCCGTCCGTGGTTTCCATCAGCTGGGGTGGTCCGGAATCCTCATGGACACAGCAGGCCATGACCTCCATGGATGAGGCATTCCAGTCCGCGGCTGCAATAGGTGTAACAGTTTGCGTAGCGGCGGGAGACGACGGCTCGACCGATGGCGTAACCGATGGCCTGAACCACGTGGATTTCCCGGCGTCGAGTCCTAATGTGCTGGCATGCGGAGGCACTGAGTTGGTCGCATCAGGTAATGCCATTACCCGTGAAACCGTCTGGAACGAACTCGCGAATAACGAAGGTGCAACCGGCGGCGGCGTCAGCGACGTTTTTCCCCTTCCCGGTTGGCAGAGTGGGGAGGGCGTGCCGCCTTCTGCCAATCCAAATCATAATGTTGGTCGAGGTGTTCCGGATGTGGCTGGCGATGCCGATCCGACCACCGGCTACGTGACTCGTGTCGATGGGAACCCGGACGTGATTGGGGGGACGAGCGCCGTCGCTCCCCTGTGGGCTGGATTGATCGCGCTCATCAACGAGAGCATCGGAAAGCCAGCTGGCTTTATCAACCCATTGCTCTACAAGAGCGCGAGTACGGCGACGGATTTCAATGACATCACTTCCGGCAATAATGGCGCTTATTCAGCAGGTCCTGGATGGGATGCATGCACTGGGCTTGGATCGCCGATCGGGATTCAGGTAGCAACAGCGTTGCGCGTCCCTCCACCGGCGCTAGCGAAGAGGACGGACACTTAGGACCACCGAGAGCGGGGTAGAATTTGACAAACAGAAGTTTCCACATCTGTAGTTTTCCAGGGTGGTCGCCGCGTCTAAAGTTTGGTAGCACAAAGCGGAGCACAATAACTGCCGAATGGAGCCCGATAACCCGAAATAGGCATCTCCTCCGCCTGCAAGTGCTTGAATACGAGTGAGGGCGGCGAGAATGGTTCATTTGCTACACCGTTGTACGGGCTGGGATTAACTTCTACGCGTTCGATCGCAACAATCCGACCTTATTGAGGGACCCAACTGGTCAAGACTGCGCACCGGGCCAGTGGTCGTCGTGGGATAAGGCGGCGGAAATTCTGCCGTGCATCTTGGGAGCGGATCCAGACCTTATTGCCATTCTCCCTCAGCTCTCGCATTCATTATTTTGTAGTTGTCGCCCTCGATGCAATACGGGCATCTGATCATGGCGGACACCCTTATTCCCCAGCGGGAGCGTCGGGACTCAAGCGTCTTTTAAGCCACTGTTCTTTCTCTTCCAAAAGCTGATTAATTTGCCGGACAAGTTCAGAAAGCTTACCTGTGTCCTGTTCTTTCGAGGCTTGTTCGCAGAGTTCCATTCAACGCTCTTTGTTGTTCTTGCCTTCCATGGTGCGGCTTTATATCACACCCCACCCCCATATGTTTCACAGGCACAGTGTTCGATAGCGTACATCTCTCGACCCATTATGTGCGCTAGCGTACGGTATGGTCTGTATTTTCAATCGCGAACGTGGTGCGACTGTCAGGTGGTATCTATGAAGTGCGAAACGCCCGAATGCGAACTATCGCGGCTCCGCAAAGAACAAAGTGATAGTCGAGTGGAAGAAGTCTTCGGAGGTTTCTCCCGCACAGAACGTGCTGCATACGACCGCAAAGAAGAACGTATTCGAGAACTGGAAAGCGAAGTTCAGGCAAGCGCAGTCGCTAAGAAGCATTCGCAATCTGCAAAAGCGGAGAAGAGACTCGGGTGGATCAAACCTTCCGAAACAGACTCTCCTCAGAGTGAACCCCATCAGCCCTACCATAGCCGGGAGACGCACCTACGGATTTGATCTCCCATGCGACCGGCGAAGCTACCCCGGCAATACGTTCTCGGCGAATAACCGACTAACCTCGACGAGCTGCGCCCGCACGAGAGCGACCTCAGGTCGGGCGACACGATGCCTTTTTTACAAACTTGCGCAGCCACGTCCAGTGGCCGCCGCAGGCGCGTGGTTACTTGCTGACGGGTCTGACCTGCATCGCACTCGGGGACGGCCGGGCACTGTCCCCGTGGGCCATGGGTATCCCGTATGGAGTCGGGCAGTTGCTGGTCGCGGGGGTACTGCTTTTTACCGGGAAGGAGGAAAAGGAATGAAAGTTAAGGCTCCGCGCAGCGAAGGGCGCTTCGCCTATGAAGGCTTGGATCGCGTGATTCACGAGCGCGCGCGCCTCAGTGTGCTGACCTCTCTGATCACGCATCCGAAAGGATTGACGTTCGGCGAGCTCAAACAACTTTGCGCTCTAACGGACGGCAATTTGAACCGGCATCTGCGTGTTTTAGAGAAGGGGAAAATGGTCGAAACCGTGAAGAAATATGACCGCAACCGTCCGCAGACTGTCTGCCGAATCACGGCTTCCGGCCGAGCGCGCTACGTTGAATATCTGTCCACGCTCGAGCAGGTGGTTCGGGATGCGGCAAAAGTGACGCGAAGCTACCTGGGAATGGAGGCTCTTGCAGCGCGCCCGCAAGGTGATCCTGTAGATATGTGTGTCGGTTATCGCTCATCGATTTGCCCCTCGTTGCGGAAGTTGCGCCGTCGGTTGGATGCATCTGCCCAGATTCGTGGCCAGACACTAGCGTTGCAAGTTCTTTTTAACCGGCCATCCCGGCAATGGCATCTGAGTGGCGTGGACGGAACGGGCTCGGCACCATCGCAACTGACTCGCATCCTGGTTGTCGACGATAGCGCCGTGATGCGCCGCAGCCTGAGAACGGTGCTGGATGCACAGGATAGCTGGAAGGTATGCGACGAAGCGTCCGACGGTCGCGAAGCGCTTTCGAAATTCAGCGACGACAAATTCGATGTCGTCGTTCTGGACTTTCAAATGCCTGTAATGGACGGGCTGGAAGCCGCGCGACAGATAACACAGCGCTATCCAGCAACTCCGATACTCATGGTTACCATGCACGCATCGTCACCTCAACTCGTGGATGCCGCGCGAAAAGTCGGCATTCGAAGTGTCTGCGCCAAGACTGACATCACGTGCGTGATCGAAGGGCTTGCTGCGGTCCTCGTAAACAAGCCTTATTTCCCGAACTAAGGTCGGGTGGGGCTTCGTTTCAATTCGGCGGACAGTTTCATCGAGAGCTAGGATTCGGCCACGGGATTGCTGGCGCCGCGCGACAAAATGCAGCGACCGGCTCGCCGATAGCCCAGATCCCTTCTGCCTTAACGCTTCAGAACTTTTTCGGCGCCTGGGCAGGTCTGCTGCCGACGGATTTGCTAAAGGATTGAGCAATCCAACTTAGCAAGCAACAGATGGGGGCAAGAGGGAGTCTTAGTCTCGTGCTCGAACCATTTGTGCGCGAGTTGAATGGCGGGGACGATCCCGAATTGCGAATTGGAAGATTTAGGCGGCGGTTAACTCAACGAAGGAGTCCGAATATGGCGGACAATGAAGTATTGAAGGACCTGCTGGAAGACGAGATTGTGCGCACCGGTCGGATACATGTTTGCTCAGTCATTCTCGCTCTGCTGGCCTTGTTCTCCATGGGATGTAACAACGGCACCAACACCGACATGAGTTACAAAGCGGCGATCAACGATCATTTCAAGGCATATCCGGTTTGCATTTGGTCGCAATCGAAAAAATTCCCCGTGCAGGCTGCAACATCAGACGACGCAAAGACCGAAGGCTACGACGCTCTGACACAGGAGGGACTGCTGACGCGGACCACCGCCGAGAAAAAGGTTCTCATTGTTGCTTCGAAGCAGGTGAATAACTACGATTTGTCGGAGAAAGGGCGTACTTCCTGGACGCCGGATTCCACGCAGCCGGGGTACGGAAACTTCTGTTACGGAAATCGCGACGTCACATCGATCGACAATTCGACCGTGGGCACTAACGGTGAAGGCGCTAAAACGGTCGCAGTTTCCTATCACTACCAGATCGCGAACGTCGCTGGTTGGGCGAATTCGGCCGAAATGAAGACCGCCTATCCTGGAATTTCCTCTGCCCTCAGCGGGAATCCTTCGGACAATGCGACATTGGTCATGAACGGCGATCATTGGGCATATACGAAGTGAAAGACTGAGCTCGCCGGCACAGCATCTACAGTGCTCGCTTTGCAGGCGAAAACCTTGCCAACCACAACCTAACCACCTTAGGCAACATCCAAGGCGGCTGCTCAAGCAATCCGGCGTCGGAGAACAACCTGAAAAGAACCACGAAGACTATCATTGGCGGATTCTGCCTGGGTACCATCCTTCTTTACGGGTGGCATTGGTATTACGGGCTCCGCAGAATCCGAAATTTTTACCTCACGAACGACGATCTCACAGATTCGGATCGGTCAGCCGAAGAACTCGTTTCCGAGCATCTGATTGATTTGAATTCCGCCGGCGCCGATCAACTGGAGGGTCTGGGGCTCTCCGGGGAGTCGCAGGAGCGCTTGATTGAAAACCGTCCGTATCGCAGCAAGCTCGAACTGGTCTCCCGCATGATTCTGTCGCAAGACGAATACGCCGCGATCAAGGACATGGTGTCGGTTGCCGAAGCGAATAAGCCGGTCAAGATCGCATAGCTATTCGAAAGCATTCGGTCATCGCATCGGAGCGGGCCTCGTCTCAGTGGAGGATTCCAAGCATGTACGCTACGAGGAGAATAAGTAGTATGGTGCCCAGCCCTATGCCCGCCCCCCCACCGTAACCCCATCGGCTATGGCCGTAATACCCGCCACCGCCTCCTAAAACCAACACCAGGATGATAATCAGTATCAACATGGTCATTTTCCTTTCATACGAGAGTTAAAGCGCATGAACCGCATAACCGGCAATTGGAAAGCGTGACCCGCCTGACGGTCGTTCCGCTTCGGACGGGTCCAAGCCAGGGAAACGACAAAAACCTGGGCCGCTCTCCAATTGCGGTCTGGATTCCCAATCAAGCAAGGATAAACGCTTACGCGGTAGGTTCCTGCTCACAATTGCTCACAATCGCGCGGGACACGTGCAGGCTTTATGGCGAGCGTGAGCCTTAGGCTTGAGCTCTCTTAAGCCACGGCTGATGCACTCTTGTGCGACGGTCGTCATCCCACTTCACGATGGCGTCGTCTTCATTGGAGCGTTCAATGGTGCCGAATTCGGCAGTTGGCTTTCCGAAGTCACCCAAACCCTCGACGCGATCACCGGCAGTCAGTTCCGGGTGGGGCATCGCCCTTGCCGCGAAGCACGACGCCATCAATGAGGTTGATGTATATCTCGCGAACCTCTCGAAAGTGGCTGCCACTTCTGTGTCGCAATCACAATAACCGAATCGGTTTTGCAGCTTCAACCTAGGGCCGCCTAAGTCTTTGAAAAGTCGTTAAAGACATTAAAGACCGTCCATACCGATCCACAATTGCGCCAGGACTTGCAGATTCTGCTTGTAAGTACGAGTGACTGTGAACTCCCTTCCTCCGCGCACGCGGAGCACATACTCGCCCGTAGACACTGGATACATCTCTTCAACCAATGCCGCGTTCACCAGCACAGATCGATGAATTCGAACAAACCCGTGCAGGTTGAGCTTTTCCTCCATAGTCGAGATAGACTCTCGCAGGATGTGCGAACTTGAAGTACGCAATAACAAGACATACTTTCCTTTGGCTTCGACGGCGATAACGTCCGCCGCATCGATGAAGAGAATTCTCCCCTTGACTTTGATCGCAATCCGCGCCGACTTCCCCATCGCACGTGTCCGCGTCTGGGGTAACGCTTTGCTGAGGGTTGTTGATCGCCCTGCCGCCTGCTGCCGGAACCCGACGGTGAGAGGCTCACGAATGCGCTCGTCCGAGGGCTCGACGGCCTCATCAACCTCCCTTTTCTCAAGAATCGCAATCGCATGCTCACGGTCTGCCCTGGCGGGAACGACAGGCAGCTTTGGCAGCGGCAGTTCTTCAGGCGCGGCCCTTACGATTTCACGAATCTGCGGATCGACGTTATCCACAAAGACCTCCATTTACCGGGTTCGTTACCGCTCCTGTCCTGTGCCCGAAGTCCGTCGTGACCTTCACGGCTGTCAACCGGCATCCACTCCCAGTTCATCCCGCTCCCTCGCTTGAAAACATCGGCCCATCCTCTCGCATCGAGGTGTGTCCCTACTTGACTCTGACTGGGTCCGCCGTTCCGTCCGACCACCGGCCCGCGGGGATCATGAATACGTCAATTGGTTCCGGAGCGCCACTGAACTGTGGATTCAGCATGACGGGAGAGTTGGGCAGATCTGCACCCCAAACGGCACCGTCCATGAGTGGCGTGTAAAACATCAGGTGAGCCATCCAGTTATGGTGCTCACCAGCGTCCGTAAGGTACTGTTCCTTCGACATCATGTAGGACATGGCTCCAGGCTCCAGGGGCGGCAGTTCTTGCTTTATGAACGTCTTGATGCCGTCGATGATCTGAGCTTTGGATTGACCGGCCAATACCATTTCCGTTCTTTTGTAGGTCATCGGCAGGATGGAGCGGGCGGCCGGCGGATTGAAGCAGACCGGACCTCGAATTTTAGGGTTCCAAAAATTTGCAGACAATTCACCATCGAATGGGCCCATCCACCCTCGCTCCACGACGCATACGAAACCATTCTTGCCTTCGACGGCAGTTTCATAGCCATGCGGCCCAAGAACCAGAACCTTTGCATCGTCAGATATGGAGTGTGGAGCCGCACTTCGTGCCAGGGCTATTTCGGCAAGTCGATCCGGCATCAGGTACTCCTTAAGCGCGGCCATGCTGGAATACGGGGTTTTGGATTGTGCTTGCATTTGCGAGCTCGCACCCAGCGTGATGACAAGCACGGAGCTTGCTAATCCGATGATCTTGGATGTCCTTCGGTCCATTCATTTCCCCTTTCGGCGCGGATTGTTTGACGATCCGACTGTTGTGATGCGGCCATTCCACTGCGTGTTGCATCGATCATACCGACGAGTATGTATGTTACGGCGACAAGGGTTAACGCAGCGAAGGGGGCTGCGAGGATTCATTGCGGGCGAAAAACTGTCAGTTGCAGCAACGCAAAGGCCGGCTATCCGTGGCCTGCCGCTCGCGTCCGGCCTCGTGCCGGGCGCAGCGACTTGATGTGGCTGCTCACCCTTCTTTGGCCTGATTCCATCATCCGAGGATCCTGCGAATTCTTTCCTAAAACGACGTACCCCTCCCAGGCTGCCATCAGGAACGTAGCCGTTTCATTCGCGTTTACATCACTCCGCACGACCCTGCGTTTCTGCCCTTGGCGCAGTGCCTCCGCCATGGCGTCGTGCCAGTCCTTATAAAGTCTTGCGGTCCTTCTGCGGAATCCCTCATCAAGACCTGACATCTCTTGAGACAAATTAAGCAAGGGGCAGCCACGCTGAACGTCTTCTCTTTTCAGCGATTCGGACTGAATAATGCCGACCAGAACGTCGATGGGGTTCTTGGCGTTCCGTAAAGGCTGCACCCACTTCTGGTGAAGATTACTTGCGATGATCTCGTCCACCACCGCATAGCCGAGGGCCTCCTTGTTGGCAAAGTGGTAGTACAGCGCGCCCCTGGTGACGCCAGCTGCCGCCAGGATGGCATCGAGGTCAGCGCTCCGATAGCCAGAACGGTATATCTCTTGAAAGGCAGCTCTTAATAAGCGCTCTCGCGTGCGCGCTGCATCGCGTGACTCCATGGCTTTCCCGTGACTCGGTCTTCGTTTAACCCGTAACATACTAACCAGTATGCATGTTCGAATCACCGGGGTCAAGCTCGAAGGAATCTCTGGAAATCGGGATTGTTGGAAATTCATCTCCTGTTTGAGGTAGTCCTACACGCCGCAGTCACAGTCTTACAGACACGCGACCCCACGCGCAGACCAAACGCCCTGAGGCTGTCTTGTTGGCATCCCGCATTTCATAACCGCAGATCTGCTCATTGATGTAACCAATTGAAAAGTCGACGACTCCGCTCTGGTTCGCGAATTGCAAACACTCAACATGGTGGAAATGTTTAGCGAAGTGTTTAGCGACTCATCTATTTTTCTTGGTCGGTCGCGACACTCAATCTATTGGTCGGAGGAAGCAATGCACATCCGCAGCGTGAAGTTGACTCTGGTTCTGCTTTTGGTGGTTTGTGTGGGCAGCTCTCTGCCCATGTGGGCGCAGTCAACCTCGACCGGCACAGTCGCCGGCTCCGTAACTGATCCAACCGGCGCGGTGGTCGCAGGCGCGGCGGTTACGCTGACTGACAGCGGGACCAATACTGCGCGCACCACGACCACCAACCCGTCTGGTCGGTACATCTATGTGGACGTTAACCCGGGCATCTACAGCATTACAGCCAGCAAGGCGGGATTTGCGACCATCAAGACCGAGAACCAGGAGGTAAAAGTCGGGGCCAGCCTCACGCTCGATCTGGCTTTGCAGGTCGGCGGCGCGAACGTGGTAGTGGAGGTGTCGGCGGTCGGCAATGAACTGCAGACCATGAATGCCACCGTGGGCAACACCATTACGAGTCTCACCTTGGACAATCTGCCGAGCCTGGGCCGCGACGTCAGTTCGTTCGTCGAGTTGCAGCCCGGCGTAAGTCCGGATGGCAGCGTGGCGGGCGCGGTACTCGACCAGAGTTACTTCTCGCTCGATGGCGGCAACAACAGCAGCGACATGGACGGCAGCCAGAATGTGTACTTTACCAGCATGGCGGGCGACCCGACCGGGGGTGTGGCCACTCAGGCTAACCTGGGAGTAGCAACGGGCGGCGGCCCCACGGGCGTGCTGCCCACGCCGCAGGACAGCATCGAGGAGTTCAAGGTAAACACGGCGGGCCAGACCGCCGATTTCAACAGTTCCGCGGGTTCCGAAGTCAAGGTGGTCACCAAGCGCGGAACCAATGCCTGGCACGGCACGGGATACGAATATTACAAAGACAATAACTGGTCGTCGAACAGTTGGCAGAATGATTTCAACCACGTTCCGCTGCCCAGCTTCCATTACAGCCGCTTCGGCGCGGCGATCGGCGGCCCGCTTATCCCGAAAGCGATTCTTGGCGGCAAGACTTATTTCTTCGCCAATTACGAAGGTTTCCGTTTCCCCAATTCCGAAACCATCAATAGGCTCGTGCCCTCGCCAGCTTTGATAGCGGGCAACATCACGGACCCCGTAACGGGCCAGCTTTTCAGCCTAAAAAACGCCGATCCGCGTGGGATCGGCGTCAACCCTCTGGTTCAGCAGATATGGAAGACCTACGAGCCCCAGTCGAATGCGGCCTGCACGCTGAACGAATGCGACGGGGCCAACGAACTGGGCTTTACGGCCAACGTTGCCCTGCCCACCACCAGCAACTTCGCGGTGGGGCGCGTGGACCACGATTTTGGGGCCAAGTGGCACTTCATGTCGAGCTATCGTTGGAACAAGCTGACCTCTAGCAACGATAATCAGATCGATATCGGCGGCTTCTTCCCCGGCGATACGAAGGGTGTCCCGGCTTCCATCTCCAAGGGACCGCTGCAATCTCATATGTTAGTAGCGGCGCTGACCACCAACATCAGCACCAACACCACCAACGATCTCCACTATAGTTTCCTGAGTAATTGGTGGGCATACGCCCGGCAAGGAGATACCCCGCAGACCGCCACGCTGGGTGGAGCCCTTGAAATTTATAGCGGCCAAACGGCCGGCGAACAGCAGGATTTGGGACCCTACAACGTAAACACGCAGAACACCCGCAACCGAATCTGGGATGGGCACGACCAGATGATTCGCGACGACATTTCCATGTTGAAAGGCAACCACCTGCTCCAGTTTGGCGGCACCTACCAGCACAACTGGGACTTTCATTCGCGCACCGATAATGGCGGCGGCATCAACTTCCAACCGGTGTATGAGTTGGGCAACGGGGACCCCGGATCGGAACTCGCGTCCAATGTATCGATTTGCAATGATCCCAATATCCCCAGATGCCCCTCCCTTACCGCGGCGGCGCTGGGCATCGTTTCCATCGCCCAGACCGTCTTCACCCGGAGTGGCTCAAATCTGACTTTGAATCCGCCGCTGACACCGGCGTTCGACCAGAGCACCATCCCCTACTACAACACATATTTTAGTGATACCTGGC
>Ga0185299_10007217_pt1 | contig 11481 bp, 7 predicted proteins | sample PaiPotPPA55metaG_FD_128002 | JGI IMG/M metagenome (GOLD analysis project Ga0185299, IMG submission 128002) | Iron sulfur acid spring bacterial and archeal communities from Banff, Canada, to study Microbial Dark Matter (Phase II) - Paint Pots PPA... ...
CCGTGGACACGATCCCTCTTGCCATTGAGCACACCAAGCAGCAATTGTTCAAGCCATTCCGGTTTGGTCAGTGGACCAAGCTCGCAGTTGTCGGACTCCTGGCGGGCGAACTCGGCTCCGGCGGCGGGTTCAACGGGTCCAACTTTAACTTTCCACAACATCCGGGAACCTCGCGGCTTTCTCTTCCGGGGGCTTTGGGAGGAATTGATCCCGCGCTGTTGGCCGCGCTGATCGCAGTGCTGGTTGTTGCCGCATTCACATTCGGGATCATTATGATGTATGTAAGCAGCGTGATGCGCTTCGTCCTATTCGATAGCATCTTGGCGAAAGAATGTCGCATACGGCAGGGCTGGAGTCGCAGGCAGGGCGCGGGATGGCGCTATTTTTTGTGGCACCTGCTCTTTCTCCTGGTTACGCTAGGCTGCTTCGTTGTGCTAATCGGAATTTCAGCGGCTTTTGCTTTCGCGATGGGATGGCTCAAGGAACCAAAGGAGCATGTGCTCCCATTGGTGTTGGGCGGCATTGTCCTCTTCTTTGTGCTGTTGATTTTTTTCCTCACCACGACGGTGATCTTCGTGTTGACCAAAGATTTTGTCGTCCCCCAGATGGCTCTGGAGAATATCGGCGCACTGGAAGGATGGCGACGGCTGTGGCCGATGATCAAATTCGAAAAAGGAGGATACGCCGGCTACATCGGGATGAAGATTGTAATGGCTATCGGCGCGGGGATCGTGGTCGGCATTGCAAGTCTTATCCTGGGCGTGATCATTGCGATACCGACCGTGGGGCTGAGCATTCTTGCGGTTCTGACCGGTAAGTCGGCCGGACTTACCTGGAATGCTTACACGATAACGCTCGCGGTAGTGGTGGGGAGCATTCTGCTGGCAATTTTTGTATATTTGATCGCTTTGATTTCTGTGCCGGTCATCGTGTTCTTCCCCGCATATTCGATTTATTTTTTTGCGGCACGCTATCCTGCGCTGAGCGCCGCACTTTATCCGGCGCCTCCGCTGTCGCCTCAAATTCCAGCGGGAGCGCCACCGCCATACCAGCCTCCGCCGCTGCCTCCCGCCGCCGAACCCATTGGATAGAGGCGAACCGCGCCCTCTACTCAGGCGTTTTTAGCTTGGCATCACGTGTGTGCGGCTAGCAGAAACGACGACCGCTGACGCATTTGCCCGTTCCAGAGAGCGGTCCAGCGCCGGATTGAACGATAGGTAGCACGGACCAATTTTCTCATCCACGGTAGGGCGGATTTCCAAGTCCAGCTATGGGGTGACCGAGCTTGCGCTGATAGCCGATCTCGTTAGACAAAACTCAGGCCCACGGGCCAGTGCCACGACTCAGGAACGCGTGGTTCGCGAAATGGGTCGATTGCCAGCATGGCTTCCCGGGCCGCTTGATCCCGACCGCTTGATCCCGAGTGCGACCGCCAACGTTCGCGAGCTACCCGTTGATCTGCGAGAAAGTGGAGCGCCGAAGAAACTGTCCCTGTCCGGCGCGACCTAAAAACCTGTCTCCGTCGATCACGACGCGGCCGCGAGAAAGAACGATGTCCGGCATGCCCGTCACCTGGATGCCTTCAAACATCGAGTAGTCCACACGCATGTGGTGAGTCTTCGCGCTGATTATGTGCTGGCGTTTAGGATCGAAGATTACTAGATCGGCGTCACTGCCGACTGCGATCGTTCCCTTGCGCGGATACAGACCGAAGAGTTTTGCCGGAGTCGTCGAAACCAGTTCTACGAATCGATTGACGCTGAAACGTCCCTGAGCAACGCCACCGGAATAAATCAGGCTCATTCGGTGCTCAATGCCCGGGCCCCCGTTCGGGATTTTTGTAAAGTCACCGCGTCCGAGTTCTTTCTGCTCCTTAAAACAGAACGGACAGTGGTCGGTAGAGACGACCTGCAGGTGATCGCGCTTGAGGCCGCTCCAGAGTTTTTCCTGGTGCCACTTTTCGCGAAGCGGCGGAGTGAACACATATTTCGCGCCTTCAAAATCGGGCACGTCAAAGTTTTCTATCGAGAGATACAAGTATTGCGGGCAGGTTTCAGCGTAAACGGGGAGGCCGCGGTCACGGGCCTCCCGGACTTTTTCCAGAGCCTCGCTGCAACTCAAATGGACGATATAGATGGGGGCGCCGGCCATTTCCGATAACGCAATCGCGCGGGAAACAGCTTCTGCTTCTGCCGTGGTGGGGCGTGTGAGAGCGTGATATTTCGGACCCGTCTTGCCTTCTGCCAACGCCTGTTGAACGATTACGTCGATCGCGCTTCCGTTTTCGGCGTGCATGCAGATGAGCCCGCCATTCTTCGCGGTGGTTTGCAGAGCTCGGAAGATGCTGGCGTCGTCGAGCATGAAGACACCGGGGTAGGCCATGAAGAGTTTGAAGCTGGTCACACCTTCGCCCACCAGGGCATTCATCTCCTCGAGTTGACCATTGTTGATGTCGGTAACGATGCAATGGAAAGCATAATCACTGACGGCCTTCTGCGAAGCCTTCTCCATCCACGTGTCGAAAGCTTTGCGCAACGGCTGGCCCCGGTATTGAATGGCGAAGTCGATCAGGGTAGTGGTTCCGCCGAAAGCAGCGGCGCGGGTTCCGGTTTCAAAGTCGTCGGCGCTCGTGGTTCCGCCGAAAGGCATATCCAGATGAGTGTGAACATCGATGCCGCCGGGGAAAACATACTTACCCGACGCGTCCACTACCTTGGTAGCGTTTTCTCGGGGAAGGTCTTTGCCGATGGCTGCGATTTTGCCATCCGCGATTGCCACATCTGCCACGCAGGTATCGGTTGCAGTCACCACGGATCCGTTACTGATGATCGTGTCAAAGCCCATTGATGTCTTCGCGCCCCGCTGAGATGAAACAGGAATTCTATGCTAAACTGCCGGACTTCAGTTTCTGATATTTCTTGAGCAATGAAAGAGGCTTGCCATGCAGTTTGGCATTACGCTGAAGCCGGACATCTCGGTAGAGCGCATCGTCGGTTTAACGCGTCAAGCCGAGGCTGCGGGTTTCGAGTACGGATGGCTTTTCGACTCCCACGTTTTGTGGATGGACCCCTACCCTTTGCTTACTCTAATGGCGGCGAACACGCAGCGCATGCGGCTAGGCACCTTGGTGACTAACCCGGCGGTACGCGATCTCACGGTAACCTCCAGCTTGTTCGCCACCCTGAATCTAATCTCGGGTGGAAGGATGGAATTGGGCATTGGGCGCGGAGACAGCTCAAGACGCGTACTGGGTAAGAAGCCAGTGAGCTGGTCACAGTTGGAGACGGCGGTGAACATTTTTCGCGATCTCACCGCCAGCCGCGAGATCGAATATGAAGGCCAGCCAACGCGACTCACGTGGGCCAAAGTTTCTCCGCGCGTTTGGATCGCGGGCTATGGACCCAAGGTATTGCACATGGCAGGCCGGGTGGCCGACGGGATCATTCTGCAGTTTGCCGATCCTGATTTGATTTCCTGGTGCCTTGGCTTCGTGAAAGAAGGCGCGCGCGCGGCGGGCCGAGATCCGAAGGAGATCGAAGTAATGTCGGCGGCTCCGGTTTGGGTTTCTGATGATTTGGTCGCGGCCCGCGAACGCGTGCGCTGGTTTCCTGCTCTGGTGTCCAACCATGTGATGGATCTGATCCGGCAATACAAGCCCGAAGACCTGCCGCCGGCGCTCACTTCGTACGTGCAGGACCGCGGCGGCTACGACTATTTGCACCACTGCGTGGTCGAGAGTGACAATGCAAATTTCGTATCTGACGAAGTGGTGGATCGTTTTTGTGTCGTTGGGCCGGTTGAAGCGCATCATGAAAGGCTTCGCAAGCTGGCCAGCGTGGGGGTTACGCAGTTCAACTTGTATTTGATGTGCGGCGACGAGGAAGAATCGCTGGACGTTTATCAACGCGAGGTCTTGCCCGGATTCCGGGCAGCCGCGCAAAGGAAACACTGAGGTTACGAGACTGGCATCGGCGCAAGCACAGCCGGTCGCTGAAACTTCATCATGGCGTAGTAGACCACGAACGAAACGGCGAAGCCGACGAACCACGAATAATCATACAAGACGCGCACGGACGGGACTGCCAGACCCACCAGTGCGGTTCCAGCTCCCAGCGCAAGCGCAGCCACCGCGCGCCAGTTGAATCCTTTGGAATACTCGTAGATTCCTCCGCGAAGATATAAGTCGTCCAGTTGCAGAAGACATTTACGAATCAGGAAATAATCGCAGATCATGATACCGGCCACTGGTCCCAGAAAAGCGGCGTAGCCGCCGAGCCAGCCGAGGATGAACGTGTTGTAATCGGCGAGCAGTTTCCACGGCATCAGCGCGATACCCATCAAGCAGGTGATCACGCCGCCGGTGCGGAAGCTTATTTTCCGGGGCCACAAATTGGAGAAGTCATTTGCCGGCGATACGACGTTGGCTCCGATGTTGACGTTTAGCGTCGCCAGGAGAATCGCGATGAGCGAGATCACTACAGCCACAGGAGAGTGAAAGCGACTGAGCAATTGGACCGGATCAGAGATGGCCGTTCCATAAATCACGACGGTGGCCGAGGTCACGGCGATGCCGATAAAAGCATAGAGGGTCATCGTCGTCGGCAAGCCCAGCGCTTGGCCAACGATCTGTTCACGCTGGTTCCGTGCGAAGCGGGTGAAGTCGGGAATATTCAAAGAGACTGTCGCCCAGAAGCCCACGGTGCCATTCAAAGCGGGAATCAGAAATTTCAGGAAATCTTTTGTGCTGGTAAATCGTGATGGCGCGGCCAGCATCGGACCGAAGCCTCCTGCACCACGATAGGCCCAACCTAGCAGCAGCAATCCAACGCCTAACAATACCGGTGCACTGATCCCCTGCAGGATCCGAATGTATTCGATCCCCATCAAAATAACGGCCAGGTTGATCAGCCAGAAAAGGAGAAAGCAGACGGCGGTGGCGTAGGGGAAGTTTTTCCATGACGGCGCGAGAGTCGCCAACAAAGTGCTGATCGCTTCGCCGCCGATCCAAGTCTGTATACCGAACCATCCGCAGGCGACCAGCGCGCGCAGGACCGCGGCCACGTTCGCTCCGAGCACTCCAAACGATGCCCGAGCCAATACGGGGAACGGCACTCCGTACTTGGCGCCGGGATGCGAATTCAACAGCATCGGCGCCAGCACGATCACGTTGCCGAGAAAAATTGTCATCACCGCCTGTTTCCAATTCATTCCACCCTGAATCAAGCTGGCCGCCAGCATGTAGGTAAGGATATTCACCGACATCGAAATCCACAGCGCTGCGAAGTTATACGTTCCCCAGTGCCGGCGGTCAGCCGAAGCGGGCGCGAGGTCAGGGTTGTAGAGAGGGCTGGATTCAATCCGGGATCGGGGAGGGGAAGGCTCTGGCGTGGTCATTCGTTTCAGTTTCACAAAGAATCGATAAATCTGGGGAATGCTCGCTTCAGTCCGCTGCCGCGGCTTCTCCGGTCTGGGCGGTGATCGGTCCATAGCTTTCCGGCCGACGATCACGGAAGAACTGCCAGACTTTACGAACTTCCGCGATCATGTCCAGGTCAAGATCGGCGACCACTACTTCGTCTTTATCCCGGCTGGCTTGGGCGATAATTTTGCCGCGCGGATTGCAGAAGTAGCTCTTGCCATAGAACTCCCCAATGCTCCATGGCTTTTCGACGCCCACGCGGTTGATGGCGCCCACAAAATAACCATTGGCTACCGCGTGCGCGGGTTGTTCGAGTTCCCACAGATATTCCGACAGACCTGCGACCGTTGCCGACGGATTGAAGACGATTTCGGCTCCATTCAATCCCAGAATGCGGGCGCCCTCGGGAAAATGACGATCGTAGCAAATGTAGACTCCGACCCGCGCATATTTGGTTTGGAAGACTGGATATCCAAGATCGCCTGGGGTGAAGTAGAACTTCTCCCAGAATCCGGGATGGCAGTGCGGAATGTGGTGCTTGCGATATTTTCCAAGATAGCGGCCATCGGCATCGATCACGGCGGCGGTATTGAAATACACTCCAGGCATCTGCTCTTCGTAGACGGGAACAACAATCACCATGCGATGTTTGGCGGCGATCTTTTGCATCATGCGCACAGTGGGACCATCCGGCACTCGCTCGGTTAGTTCATACCAGCGAGCGTTTTGCTCCGCACAAAAATAAGGACCGTAAAAAAGCTCCTGCAGGCACAAGATCTGCGTTTTCTTTCGCGCCGCTTGCTCGATCAACTTCAGGTGCTTGTCGATCATCGCTTTTCGGATCTGGGCGAGCGGACGCTCCGTGCTGATCGCATTGCTGGCTTGAATCAAGGCACAGCGCACAATTCGAGGCATGGGAATTGGACCTCCGAGGAACGAAACTATAGCAGAAAACTGCGGCGGGCTGAGCTTCTGCCGTACAATCTACGGTGCGAGGCAAGATGATGTCAGAGGATCACGCGAAGCATTTCGGTGTTGCTGACCGAGCTAATGACGGGACGGCGGGCAAAGTTGTGCCGGATTCCCAGGCACCCATCGCCACGCTCTCTGGCCATCCCTTGCTGTCAAATCGCGGCATTCCGCTGAATCTTGATTGGGTCAGGCAGGTGCGGGTGAACACCAGCGCGGTGGAGCGCCGCGCGCAATCGCATGTTGCCCGGCGAACGGTGAAAAAAGAATGGCAGGCCGCGTGGCTTCTGCGCGCTATCTCCTGCATGGACCTGACGACACTTTCCGGCGACGACACGGAGGAACGCGTGCGCCGGCTTTGTGCCAAAGCACGGCAGCCAATTCAACACGAATTGGCAAAGCAGCTGCAAATCGAGGAGCTCGGGATCAAGGTGGCCGCGGTCTGCGTTTACCACCGCTTCGTTGAAACTGCGGTCAGAGCGCTTGCGGGCAGCGGCGTTCGAGTGGCCGCGGTCTCGACGGGATTCCCGGCCGGACTATCGCCAATGCAGGAGCGTGTGGCGGAAATTCGTCGCTCAGCTGACGCCGGAGCTGATGAAATCGACATTGTGATCACGCGGGCGCATGTATTCGGCGGGAAGTGGCAAGAACTATACGACGAGGTTGCCGAATTCAAGCGGGCAGCCGGGCACTGCCACATGAAAGCGATCCTAGGCACGGGCGACCTACTCACGCTGCGCAACGTCGCGCGCGCCAGCTTCGTGGCGATGATGGCAGGAGCGGACTTCATCAAGACTTCAACCGGCAAGGAATCCACGAACGCCACAGTTCCCGTTGGCTTCGTGATGACAAGAGCTATTCGCGAGTATGCGCAGGAAACAGGGATGGCGGTGGGTTTCAAACCGGCTGGTGGGATTCGTACGGCACAGCAATCGACGCAATGGCTGGCCCTCATGAAAGAAGAACTGGGAACACCTTGGATGAAAGCCGAACTCTTTCGTTTCGGGGCAAGCGGACTGTTGAATGACATTGAACGGCAGCTGGAACACTACGCCACTGGGCGATACTCCGCAGATTACCGGCATCCGATTCCATAGAGGCTGGACGAGGAAGAAAGCGAAAGACTTCAAATGAGCATAGCCGAGAAATTCCTGACCATGGAATATGGTCCGGCGCCCGAAGACCCGAAGGATGCACTGCTGTGGCTTGACCGGCATAAACGAAGGTTTGGGCATTTCATTGCTGGCGAATGGCGCCAGCCAGTCGAAGGCGCGTTCTTCGACACAACTGATCCGGCTAGCGGGGAAAAGATCGCGGAAGTTGCGCAGGGATCAGCTGCAGATATCGACGCGGCTGTGCGGGCTGCGCGAAATGCGTTTCCGCAATGGCAGGGTCTGGCAGCGCATGCGCGAGCCCGACATCTGTACGCCTTGGCCCGAGCAATTCAGAGACATTCGCGCCGGCTCGCCGTGCTGGAAACAATCGACAATGGCAAACCGATTCGCGAGAGCCGTGATCTCGATATTCCGCTGGTCGTCCGTCACTTCTACCATCACGCCGGCTGGGCACAGCTACTGGATACTGAGTTCCCAAACGACTCAGCCTGCGGAGTCGTCGGACAGATCATCCCGTGGAATTTTCCGCTACTGATGCTGGCATGGAAAATTGCGCCGGCCATAGCGACGGGGAACACCGTGGTCCTCAAGCCGGCTGAGTTCACTCCGCTGACCGCATTGGCATTTGCTGAAATTTGCCACGAGATCGGCCTGCCGAACGGGGTAGTCAACATCGTCACTGGCGATGGGTCCACCGGCGAGGCGCTGGTAAAGCATCCCGGCGTCGACAAAATTGCATTCACTGGATCCACCGAGGTTGGGCGCGCGATTCGCAGCGCAACTGCCCAGAGTCACAAACGGCTCTCGCTGGAACTTGGCGGCAAATCTCCTTTTGTTGTCTTTGAGGATGCTGATCTCGACAGTGCGGTGGAGGGATTGGTCGATGGAATCTGGCTCAATCAAGGACAAGTTTGCTGTGCGGGTTCGCGTCTGCTGATGCAGGAAAGCATCGCCGAGGCGCTCCTGCAAAAAATTCGCAGCCGCATGAGCACGCTCCGCGTCGGTTCGCCCCTGGACAAAGCTATCGATATTGGCGCGATCGTCGCTCCCGTACAACTCGAACGCATTCGTCGTCTCGTAGATCAGGGAGTTGCCGAAGGCGCAACCTGCTGGCAACCGCAGATCGAGATGCCGACCCGTGGGCTCTACTTCCCCCCAACTTTGCTGAGCAATGTGCATCCGACTTCAGCGGTTGCGCAGCAAGAAATTTTCGGTCCCGTACTCGCTGCGATGACATTTCGAACGCCAGCCGAGGCGGTGGAACTAGCCAACAACACCGTCTATGGCCTGGCGGCCTGTGTGTGGAGCGAGAGTATCAACGTGTCTCTCGAAGTGGCGGCGCAGATCAAGGCAGGCGTGGTCTGGGTGAATTGCACGAATATGTTCGACGCTGCGTGCGGGTTCGGCGGCTATCGCGAGAGCGGTTACGGACGCGAGGGCGGACGCGAGGGGTTGCTTGAATATCTTGAGCCATCATGGTTCAAGAGTGCTCCTCAGCTTTCCGCTTCAGAGCGCAAACCCGAGGCATCAACGGATGGACAACCGGCGGATGGGGCCATAGACCGCACGGTGAAGCTGTACATCGGCGGCAAGCAGGCGAGACCCGATTCAGGCTACAGCTTTGAAGTGCGAGGGCAGCGCGGGGAGTTGCTTGGGGAGGCGCCACTGGGAAATCGAAAGGATATTCGGAACGCGGTAGAGGCTGCGCGCAAAGCAACGACTTGGGCTAAGACCACGGCCCACAACCGCGCACAGGTTCTTTATTACATGGCGGAAAATCTCTCGCTGCGTCAGGAGGAAATTTCTCGCCGGCTGGCAGCAATCGTCGGCGAGGCACAGGCGGCCAAGGAAGTCGCGGCCAGCATCGAGCGGATTTTCACCTATGCGGCGTGGGCTGACAAGTTCGACGGCGCAGTGCACAATCCCCCATCGCGAACCATCGCCATCGCAATGAATGAGCCGATCGGCACGGTCGGAATCATCTGTCCTAATGATGCACCGCTTTTAGGTTTGTTGTCTCTCGTCCTGCCGGTGTTGGCGGCGGGCAATACGGCCATCGTCGTGCCCTCGGAACTCTATCCGCTCATTGTTGGAGATCTGTATCAGGTCTTTGACACCAGTGACCTGCCTGACGGCGCCGTGAACCTGATCACGGGATATGCATCACAACTTCTCAAAACCATCGCTGAACACGATGACGTGGATGCAGTCTGGTGTTTTTCGGACGAATCGAGCGCCGCGGCGGCGAAGTCATTTTCGGTGGGGAATTTGAAACAGGTATTCACCAACGAAGGCCGCGCCATCGACTGGTTTGACGCGAAGCAAGGGGAAGGCCGATGGTTCTTGCAACACGCCACCCAAGTGAAAAATATCTGGGTTCCTTACGGTGAGTGATCTGCCGGTCGCGATCTCGATTGACACAATCAAGCGCGCCAAATAAACTCGGCGCTCGCTAGCACTCTCTCAATAAATTATGCCCGCTCGTCCTAGAGTTGCGGTGGTTGGCAGTGCCAACATCGATCTGACAACGTTTGCAGACCGGTTTCCGAAGCCGGGAGAAACCATCTTCGGTCAGAGATTCGATCTCGGATTCGGGGGCAAGGGCGCGAATCAGGCGGTCGCTGCGCGTCTGTGCGGCGCGGATGTATTCATGGTCGCGCGCGTGGGAAGCGATCTTTTTGGTCCTGCCACAATCGACAACTTCAAGAGGTTGGGTATCGACACCAGCCACGTCAAACAGGTGGAAGGCTTGTCTAGCGGCGTTGCCCCGATCTTCGTCGATCCAGATGGGCAAAACCGCATTCTGGTTGTGAAGGGAGCGAACGACGCACTGAAACCGGCAGATGTGGATCGAGCTGCCGAGATGTTGAAGGCCGCAGACTGCATCGTGCTCCAGTTTGAGATTCCTCTGGAGACTGTTTATTACACGGTAGCGTTCGCGCGAAAAAACGGGATTCGATGCATCCTGAATCCTGCTCCCGGGCAGCCGGTAGACATGCGCGAACTGACCGGCCTGGATTATTTTGTTCCCAATGAGAGTGAGGCCGAAACCGTCACCGGGATTGCGGTACGAAGTCTGGACGACGCGAGGGGATGCGCAGAAAAACTGACTCGAGATGGAATTCGCCGCGTCATTATTACCTTGGGATCTAAAGGATCTCTTCTGGCTGGTCGTGAGTTAAGCGAACACGTGTCTGCGTTTCCGGTGAGAAGCATCGACAGCACCGGCGCGGGTGACGCATTCATCGGGAGCTTCGCTGTGTTTCTCGCGGAAGGAGTACCGGAACAAGCGGCCGTGCGGCGCGCTAATTTGTATGCGGCACTTTCAACGATGGGGGTAGGAACACAAAAATCCTTTTATGATCGGCAGCGCTTCGATGCGGAGTGGACTAGCCGGGGCGAGAGCTAGGCGCGACCAGAGTCTACTGCGGAAATTCTTGTGTGCCAGTTCGGAAATTTGGCACAGAGTGCTCTCTTGCTAGTAGCGAAAAGTCTTGACTTCGTAAGGAGTTGCCATTTATAAGGCCTCTCTACGGTCCAAGTCCTCCAAAACTTTCATCTGCGGAACGGAGACTCTATTCGTCATTCGGTGAGGGCCGCCGAGAGGAGCTTTGATGCTGAATAAGAGGGCGCTGCTCGTAGCGGTTTTCTGTTCGCTTGTGTTCTCGGGCGGTCCATTCCTTCATGGTCAGGCCACCGGCAGCTTCTCAGGAACCGTTACCGACAAAGCCGGCGCTGTAGTCTCGGGGGCAACGGTGAAGGTGAATTCCCAGGACACCGGTCTTTCCCGTGAAGCGAAAACTGACGACTCCGGACATTATGTGGTCCCTTTGCTGCCGGTGGCGCACTTCACGATTCGAGTGGAGTCGCAGGGATTTCAAACAAACGAGCAGAAGGATATCCGGCTGCAGGTTGATGAGCATCGGGAAATAGATTTCGCGCTCGCGCCCGCGTCGGTTACCACTGCGGTTGAAGTGA
>Ga0185299_10007219_pt1 | contig 11476 bp, 9 predicted proteins | sample PaiPotPPA55metaG_FD_128002 | JGI IMG/M metagenome (GOLD analysis project Ga0185299, IMG submission 128002) | Iron sulfur acid spring bacterial and archeal communities from Banff, Canada, to study Microbial Dark Matter (Phase II) - Paint Pots PPA... ...
CTTCCGGCCCGATCACCATCGGGTTCGGCCCCGAGCCGAAGAAGAGGAAGCAGGCCTGCTGGTCGACGCTCCGCATGATGTCGAGCCCGTTCTCGAACCGGCCGGTGAACACAACCGCGTCGGAGTCCTGGCAGGAGGCGACGAACTGCTTCTGCGAGGCTTCGACCAACTCGACGCCCTGCGCATCGTCGAAACCGCACGCTTCGGCGAGCAGTTCGTGCACCGCCTCGACGGTCCCCCTTGTGCGCGAGGAGGGGCGCATCTCGATCCGGTCGACGTAGAGGGAGGGGATCATGCCGAAAAGTACGTAGGAATAGAGCACGTTGTTGGACGGCAGAAACACGGACAGCCTGCCGGTACGCGGCGGTCGGTTGCGCTCGATCTCCCAGGCGGCACCGGCGAGGGCGCGGACCGAGCGGCGGATCTCGTCCTCCGCCGCCGTCCGGGTAGCGGTCCGGACCAGGATCTCCAGGAGCGCGCGCCGGTTCTTCACCACGGCGGCGGCGAGTTCCAGGGTGCATTCGTGCAGCGAGCGGCGTGGCTGGAGCGTCGGGCGGCCTCGGCTGCGCCCGCACTGATACCCGGAGCATCCCCCCATGCGCGACTCCTTCGTTTCAGGGCGCGAGGAGGTCGGCGCGCACCGGCGCCGACTCCAGGTCCAAGGCGTATTCGTGCACGAATATGGTCGTATATGGCGCTGACTCCGTCAACGCCCGTTTCAGCCGGACTCCCGGTCTCGGACGTGCCGCCGCAACTTGATGTGGATGTAACAAGATCGACCTTGGCTGTGACGCTCTGATCGTCATTCTGACCGGACCGCACAGGGCTCACCCGCCCCACACCGTCCGACCAGAGAGGCGTGATCCGTTGAGCACACTCGACACGAGCGTGGAGACCTCGGCCCCCGTGGTCGCCCACGGCAGCCTGAAGAAGAACGCGGTCGGCATGACCGGCGTCATCTTCATGGTTCTGGCCACGGCCGCACCGATCACCGCGATGACCGGCAACCTGCCGATCGCGATCGGTTCCGGCAACGGCGGCGGCGCTCCAGGCGCATTCCTGTTCGCCACCGTCGTGCTGGCCGTATTCACCATCGGCTACTCGGCGATGGCCCGGCACGTGACGGCGACCGGCGCGTTCTACGGCTTCATCACCAGAGGCCTCGGGCGCGCGGCGGGCCTGGGCGCAGGCCTGATGGCCACCCTCGCCTACATGGTCTTCGAGGGCTCGCTCATCGGCATCTTCACCTCGTTCTTCAAGACGGACGTGGAGACCTTCGGCGGCCCGAAGATCAGCTGGATCGTGTACGCGCTGGCCGGGATCCTGATCATCGCCGGGCTCGGCTACTTCGACATCGAGATCTCCGGCAAGGTTCTCGGCGTGTTCCTGATCGCCGAGGTGCTGATCCTCGCCGTGCTCGGCCTTTCCGTGCTCTTCCACGGCGGCGGCCCGAGCGGCCTGCAGGCCGGCTCGCTCAACCCGGGCAACGCGTTCCACGCAGTGGCCGGCGGCAGCGCGGCGATCGGCCTGTTCTTCGCGTTCTGGTCCTGGGTCGGCTTCGAGACCACCGCCGTGTACGGCGAGGAGTCGCGCAACCCCACCAAGATCATCCCCAAGGCGACGCTGATCGTCGTGATCGGGCTCGGCCTGTTCTACACCTTCATCTCCTGGATGACGGTCGCGGGCAACGGTCCATCACAGGCCATTGCGATCTCCAACGGCAGCACCGGCAACGCTTTCGACCTGTTCTTCGGCATCACCCAGAAGTTCATCGGCGTGTGGGCCAAGGACGTCTACATGGTGCTGACCGTCACCGGCTCGTTCGCGTGCGCGCTCGCGTTCCACAACTCGGCCTCGCGCTACCTCTACGCCTTCGGCCGCGACGAGCTGCACCCGGCCGTCAGCCCGCTGGGCCGCACTCACCCCAAGCACAAGTCCCCGCACGTCGCCTCGATCGCGCAGAGCATCGTCACACTTGCCATCACGCTCGGCTTCTTCTGGTTCCAGAAGCCGACGAAGGCCGCGCCCGACGTCCCGTACTACTTCGAGTTCGGGCTGCTCGCGATCATGGGCACCATGGCGATCCTCATGGTCCAGGCGATCTGCTCGCTCTCGGTGATCTGGTATTTCCACGTCGCCAAGCACGAGCCCGACTCGCCGGCCGCCGCGACCCGGAGCTGGTGGCGCACGCTGCTCGCGCCCGCGGTCGGCGCGCTCGGCATGGCCTACGTGATCTACCTGCTCTTCAGCCACCTCAGCTTCGCCGCCGGGGCCGCGGCCACCAGCCCGGTCTACCAGATCACGCCGTACGTGGTGATCGGTGTCGGCGTGGTCGGCGCGGCGGTGGGCCTGATCCTGCGGGCCGTCAACCGGGCCCGCTACGAGAAGATCGGCGCGACCGTGCTGGCCGACGCCGTAGAACGCTGAGGAATCCATGACGTACCGGGCCACGATCCGCGGTGAACGCTTCAGCTTCGCGTCCCTGCGTGAGCTCTTCGCCGCGGCGAACGAGGAGAAGTCGGGCGATGAGCTGGCCGGGATCGCGGCCCGGGGCGAGCGCGAGCGAGTGGCGGCGAAGCTGGCACTGGCAGACGTGAGCCTGGGTCAGATCGTCGCGGAGCCGCTGATCGAGGACGCCGTCACCGACGCGGTGTCCCGACCAGCGGCCCCAGCGCATTTCGCCGAGATCGCGTCACTCACCGTCGGCGAACTGCGCGAGCTCGTCCTCAGCCCGTCCTTCCCGGAGCGCTGGCGTTCGGGCCTGGCCCGCGCCGTCACCCCGGAAGTGGCCGCCGCCTGCGCGAAGGTCATGAGCAACCTGGACCTGATCGCGGCTGCGCGGCCGCTGCGCGTGGAGACCAGCTGCCGCAACACGATGGGCGGCGAACGCGTGCTCGGCGTGCGGGTCCAGCCGAACCATCCGACCGACGACGTGCAGGCGATCCTGCTCTCCGCACTCGACGGCCTCGGCTTCGGCTGTGGCGACGCGATGATCGGGGTGAATCCGGCCACTGAGGCGGTCGGGCCGATCGCGGCGATCCTGCACGGCTTGCACGAGCTGATCGCGGTGACCGGCGCGCCGACCCAGACCAGCGTGCTCGCGCACATCACCACGCAGCTCGCGGCGATGGAAGCCGGGGCGCCGGTGGACCTGCTGTTCCAGTCCGTCGCCGGCACGGAGGGGGCGAACCGGTCGTTCGGCGTGGACCTGCCGTTGCTTGCCGAGGGCCGCGAGGCGGTTCTCGCGCACCACCGGACCAGGCCGGGACAGTTCATCGGCACGCAGGTGATGTACTTCGAGACCGGTCAGGGCAGTGCCCTGTCGGCCGACGCCCATCACGGCGTGGACCAGCTCACCATCGAAGCCCGGGCACAGGCCGTCGCCCGGCTCTTCGACCCCTTCCTGGTGAACTCGGTCGTCGGGTTCATCGGGCCCGAGTACCTCGCCGACGCGACGCAGATCACCCGCGCGGGCCTCGAGGACCACTTCGTCGGCAAGCTGATGGGCGTGCCCACGGGGATCGACGTCTGCTACACCAACCATGCCGCCGCGGACCAGAACAGCAACGACGCACTTCTCGTGCTGCTTGCGGCGGCCGGCTGCGGCTACGTGATGGGCGTGCCGGGCGGCGACGACGTGATGCTCAACTACCAGACGACCAGCTACCACGACGTCGCCACAGTCCGCCGCACGCTCGGCCTGCGCCCGGCCCCGGCATTCGAGGACTGGCTCGAGCGCTGCGGCCTGTGGCAAGAGGGAGCCCCCTCCCCAAGCCCGGACTGGCCGACGACGCTCGCCGAACTGGACGCGACGGCCGTGTCCGGGCGGCCTGTGCGGCAGCTGCTCTCGCAGGCGGCGCGATGACGGAGATGGAGATGGCCAGGTGGGTCAGAGAGCTGACCCCGGCACGCGTCTATCTCGGCCGAGCCGGTACGTCTTATCCGACTTCCGCGCTTCTTGCCCTGCGCGCCGACCACGCCGCCGCCCGAGATGCCGTGCACGCGCCGTTACCGCCCGACCTGGACCTCGGCATCGACCACGTCGTCACCGCCCAATCCCGCGCCGAATCGCTCGCGCAGTACCTTCGACGCCCCGATCTGGGCCGAAGGCTGTCGGATGCATCGCGCAACCACATAGCAGTGCACTGCCCTGTCGGGCCGGACGTCCAGTTCGTCATCGGCGACGGCTTGTCCGCGGCAGCAGTGCGTGCCCAGGTGCCAAAGCTCCTGCCGGCGCTGCTCGAAGGCTGCGACCGCCACGGCTGGAGTACCGGCACGCCAGTCCTCGTGCGGCATTGTCGCGTCGGCATCATGAACGACTTCGGGGATCTACTCTCGCCCAAGGTCGTCGTGCTGCTGATCGGCGAGCGCCCCGGACTCGCGACCGCCGAGAGTCTGTCCGCCTACCTTGCCTATCAGCCTGCGCCCGGCCATACCGACGTGGACCGGAATCTGATCTCCAACATCCACGGCAACGGCGTCGCGATACCCGCCGCCGCTGAGCGCATCCTCAGCTACATCGGCACGCTGATGGCGGAACAGCGCAGCGGCGTGGACGTCAAGGAGCCGCCGTTCACCGCACGGGAAGGATTGGACGGCCGAACCCATCTTGGCAGGTGACACTATAAGATCACGCGCATGCCAGACTCCCCCGCCACCGCCCGGTTCGTTCTCGACCCCGCTTTCTCGGTCGGCCCGGTCGACCCCCGCTTGTTCGGGTCTTTCGTCGAGCATCTTGGACGCTGCGTGTACACCGGCATCTACGAGCCGGGGCATCCGGCCGCAGACGCGGACGGGCTGCGCGGCGATGTCCTCGAGCTGATCCGTGAGCTGGGTGTGACGGCGCTGCGCTACCCCGGCGGCAACTTCGTGTCCGGGTACAAGTGGGAGGACGGCGTGGGTCCGGTCGAACAGCGTCCGCGCCGACTGGACCCCTCCTGGCGCTCGATCGAGACCAATGCGTTCGGCCTTGGCGAGTTCATGGCCGCGCTCGACAAGCTCCCGGGCACGTCGCCGATGATGGCTGTGAATCTCGGCACTCGCGGCGTCGGCGAAGCTCTCGAACTGCTGGAATACGCCAACCATCCAGAGGGCACCGCGCTCTCGGACCAGCGCGTCGCGGCGGGAGACGAGTCGCCCTACGGCGTGCAGCTCTGGTGCCTGGGCAACGAGATGGACGGTCCCTGGCAAATCGGGCACAAGACCGCCGAGGAGTACGGCCGGCTCGCCGCCGCCACGGCGTCGGCCATGCGCATGGTGGACCCGGGCATCGAGCTCGTCGCGTGCGGCAGTTCGGGCCGAGGCATGTCCACCTTCGGCGCGTGGGAGGCCACAGTACTCGAACACACCTATGACGTGGTCGATTACATCTCGATGCACGCCTATTACGAGGAGACCGACGGCGACCGGGACTCGTTCCTCGCTTCGGCCGTGGACATGGAGGAGTTCATCGACGGGGTCGTCGCGACCAGCGACTATGTCGCAGCGAAGCTCAAGAGCTCGAAGAAGCTCAAGATCTCCTTCGACGAATGGAACGTCTGGTACACCAACCGTCCCGTCGACAACCCATCGCCGGACTGGAGCACCGCTCCGCGGCTGCTCGAGAACGTGTACTCGGTCACCGACGCCGTGGTTGTCGGTTCCCTGCTCATCACACTATTGCGGCACGCCGACCGGGTCGCGATCGCCTGTCTCGCCCAACTGGTCAACGTGATCGCACCGATCATGACCGAGCCCGGCGGTCCGGCCTGGCGGCAGACCATCTTCCACCCGTTCGCGCAGGCGGCGAAGTACGCGCGCGACGCCAGAGTGCTGACCGTCAACGTCTCGAGTCCGACTTATCACACCGATCGGTACGGCGAGGTCCCCCTGCTGCACGCCACCGCCGTCGTCGCGGACGACGGGTCAGTGACGGTCTTCGCCGTCAACCGCAGCCAGCATGAGGCGCTGCCGATCGAGGTCGACCTTCGCGGCTTGGATCCGGATGCGACGCAGGTGCTCGAGCACTCGGTCCTGGCGGACGACGACCCCGACGCGACGAACACCATGGACCGGCCCGATCGCGTCATGCCACGTCCGCTCGACGGCGCCAAGCTCGTGCGCACGGGGCATGGGGCCGCGCGGCTTCACGCGACGTTGCCACCCATGTCCTGGAACGTCATCCGCCTGGCCTGAACTGGACGGACCGGGCCCCACTCCTTGTTGACACCTCTCGGCCATGTGCGTCTGCTACAAGTGGGCGCACGTAGCCGCGCCACATCTGGCCGGAACCGCAGAGGTGGAGAAGAAGGGCTGAGCACGTGGGACGGGGATTGGTGGATATCTTCCGCCGCTTGTGGCGCGAGATGGTGGGCTTCAGCGTTGTCGGGTTGGTCGGCGTCAGCTTCGACATCACCACGTTCAACGTGGTCAACTTCGTCTTCCATGCGCCGCACGTCTGGGGCTCGCTGTCGGGCACGACGCTCGGCACCATCGTCTCGTACCTGGGCAGCCGTTACTGGGTGTTCCGCGGCCGGGACCTGCGCCAGTCGCGCACCGAGATCGCGCTCTTCGTGTTGGTCTCGGCGATCGCCATCGGCATCACAGCGGGTTGCGTCGCCTTCAACACGTACGTGCTGCACAACAATGGCATCATCGCCTCGAACATCGCGCAGTTCGTCTTCGGACAGGGGTTCGGGAGCATCTTCCGCTTCTGGGGCATGCACGCCCTCGTGTTCCCGGAGAAGCACGCACACGAGGTGGCAGCGACAGTGTCGTCGGGCGAGTCGGAACCTGATCAGTCCGTCGACACGATGACGAGCCGCGCGCCGAGCGAATCCGCGTCCTGATCCTGGCCCTGGTCCATATCCTGACTCTCGACGCGGTCCGCCAGCGCTCGCACGTCCGCGACGAGTTCCGGCAGATCCAAACCATAGGGCAGGCCGACCGCCGGATCGGCGGCAAGGCGGTCGGCGGCGCGCGTCAACAGGGCATGAGCGCCCGATGGGTTGCCACGGCGCAGGTGGGTCAGTCCGACGGCGATCTGCGCGAGCCCGCGCCACATCTCGCGCTCTTCGTCCGGCGCGGACTTCCAGACCGCCTCGAGTACCTCATGCGCGTGGAAAGGGCGGTCCGCGTCGAGCAGGCGTTGCGCCTCGGCGAGCGCCGCGATCGGGTCCCGCGCGAGTTCGGCAGCCTCCTCATCCGAGGTGGTCGGCTCGCCTTCGCTACCGCGCGGCAGGGGACGGCCGTACGCGTCGCGGGGCCGGGCATTGCGGGCCCGGCCTGCGACGTCACGGTCTCTCTCGGTCAAGCCGTATCCGCCTTGTTCCGCTTGTCGCGCACGTAGAGCACGGGCACCTTGCCATCTCCGGGGCTACGGCGCTGCTCGGCGAACAAGTCCGTCGCGGCCATCAGCTCGCTCAGCTTGCCGTATCCGTAGGTGCGCGGGTCGAAGTCCGGATGCTGCTTGGTGAGGATGTGCCCGACGTTCGCCAACGCGGCCCAGCCGTCCTCGTCCGAAGCCGCTTCCACCGACCGACGCAGCTGACTGACGAGCTTGGTGTCGCTTCTGAGCTTCGCGGCGGGGAAGGTGGAGACCGTTTTGGCGGGGGCGTCGGCGATGGCCGGGCTATCCTGACTGTAGATCAGGTTTTCGGTATAGATGAATTTATCGCAGGCGGAGACGAAGGGCTTGGGCGTCTTGCGCTCGCCGAAGCCGTAGACGATCAGGCCGGATTCGCGGATGCGAGCGGCGAGCCGGGTGAAGTCGCTGTCGCTGGACACGATGCAGAACCCGTCGAACCGCCCGGTGTAGAGCAGGTCCATCGCGTCGATGACCATCGCCGTGTCCGTGGAGTTCTTGCCGGTGGTGTAGGCGAACTGCTGGATCGGCTGGATGGACTGGGTGAGAAGTTGCTCCTTCCAGCCCTTCAAGCTCGTGCCGGTCCAGTCTCCGTACGCGCGCTTGACGTGCGCCGTGCCGTACTTCGCGATCTCCGCCAGCAGCCCTTCGACGATGCTTGGCTGCGCGTTGTCCGCATCGATGAGTACTGCCAGCTTCAATGCGTTCTCGGTGACCACGACGCTCCCACCTGCAGTTGCCGACAATTCTGGAGTAGACGCATCACACCTCGTCAGGCATCCACGGCTTGTGCCACTTGCTGTGTCCGTGGATCAGCTGGTCGGCCTCGGCGGGTCCCCAGCTGCCGCGCTTGTACGTGTGCACCGGCGGCGGCGCGTCGATCAGCGGCTGCACGATCCGCCACGACTCCTCGACGCTGTCCTCGCGGGCGAACAGTTGCGCGTCGCCGACGAGTGCACCGTGCAGCAGCCGCTCGTAGGGCTCGTACGGCTCACCGAGCTCGCGCGCGAACGAGGCGTCAAGGGTCAGCGGCAGCCAACCGCCGTTCTCCTGCGCATCCTTGGCGGACAGCGCGAGGCGAAGCCCCGGCTCCGGGTCCACGCGCAGCACGATCTGGTTCTGCTCGGTGTCCTTGACGTGCGGCAGGAATGCGAGCCGCGGCGTGCGGCGCAGCATCAGCCGCACCTCGGTGACCCGATCCGCCAGGCCCTTGCCTGCGCGCAGGTAGATCGGGACGCCGTACCAACGCCAGTTGTCGATCTCCAGACGCAGCGCGGTGTACGTCTCGGTCTCTGAGCCCGCCGCGACGCCCGGCACGTCGAGATAGCCCTCGTACTGGCCGCGCACGTAGTGCTTCGGATCGGCGGCGCAGACGGCCTTGAGCAGTTCCGCCTTCTTGTCGCGCAGGTCGTCCGCGCCGGCGCCGGCCGGTGGCTCCATCGTGACCAGGGCGAGAACCTGCAGCAGGTGGTTCTGCACCACGTCGCGCAGCGCGCCGACCGGGTCGTAGAACGAGCCGCGGTCCTCGACGCCGAAGTTCTCGGCCATGGTGATGTGTATGGCGGAGACGCTCTTGCGGTCCCACAGCTCGGCCAGCGCGAGGTTGGCGAACCGCAGGTATTCCACCTCGATGATGGGCGACTTGCCGAGGAAGTGGTCCACCCGCAGCAGTTGTTCCTCGGCGAGGACGCTGCGGAGCCTGTTGTTGAGATCGCGAGCCGATTCCAGGTCGTGCCCGAACGGCTTCTCCACCGCGACACGCGCGCCCTCGAGCATCTTGTGCTCGCCGAGCTTCTCCACGATCGGGCCGAAGAGCGAGGGCGGCATCTGCAGGTAGTACACGGCGCGTGCGTCGGGGCCGAGCTCTTCGGCGAGCCGCGCGTAGAGAGCGTCGTCCTTCACGTCGCCAGAGATGTAGGAGAGCCGGTTGGCGAACCGGTCGAACACCGCGTCGTCGACCGTCTCGCCGGACTCGGCGATGCTGGTGCGGGCGTGCTCGATCAGCTTGGCCGGGGTCCAATCCTCCGCCGCGACGCCGATGATCCGGCAGTCGAGCAGGCCGCGCCGCTCCAGCCGGTAGAGGGCGCGCAGCGTCATCTTGCGCGCCAGATCGCCAGTGATGCCGAAGTCGACCAGGGTGTTCGCGACCCCGTCGTGTCCGTCGCTCGCCATGTCCTGCCTTCCGGATGATTCAGCCCAAGGCCAGAGGTCACGACTTTATCGGCTCGGGCGGCCAGGTGGCGTTCTGGTAAACCTTAGTGTCACCGATCTTCTTCCGGTCTTCTTCTTGCCGGGCGTCAGGCGGACGTGCTTGCCTAAGGCTGCCGCGCTTGATCCCCCCGCTCCCCGGTCCCTGCTCCCTGGTCCCGCTCACGCACATCGAGGTGCCGTGTCCTCCCCTTCGCACACTTCGCCCCAGTCCGCGCCGATACCGGCCGAGGGCGAGACCGAATCGCCGGTCTCCCCGAACCGGACGGCCACCATCGTCCTGGCCTGTCTCGGCGTGTTCGTCTCCTACCTGCCCGTGGTCGGCGTGTCGACCGCCCTCCCCGTGATTCAGGAGGCACTGGGCGCCTCCACAGTCGGGCTGCAGTGGATCACGGACGCCTTCATCCTGCCGACCGCCGCGCTCCTGCTGACCTTCGGCATCGTCGGCGACCTGTACGGCCGTAAGAAGATCTACTTGGCGGGCCTGACCCTCACCGTGGTCGGCTGCCTGGTCGCGCTGACCGCGGGCAACGTGGTTCAGGTCTGCGTCGGCCAGGCCTTCACCGGCATCGGCACCGCCGCGCTGCTGCCCTCCACCCTGGGCCTGATCTCGCACGTCTGCCCGGACCACCGGGTCCGGGCCCGCGCGATCGCCGCCTGGACCGGCTGTCTGGGTCTGGGCCTGACCCTCGGCCCGCTGTTCAACGGCCAGATCCTCAACCACGTCGGCTGGCGCTGGATCTTCCTGCCCGCCCTCGTGCTCGGCGTCGTCATCACCGCCGCCGGCGCGTTCATCCTCAAGGACTCCCGCGCGGATCGGGCGCGCCACCTGGACATTCCGGGCCAGATCCTCGCGATCATCGGGATCACCGGTGTCGTCTACGGCGTGATCGAAGGCGGCGGCACGTCCGGCTGGGGCTCCACCGAAGTGATCGTCGCCTTTGTGCTGGCAGCCTTCGCACTCGCAGCCTTCGTCGCCGTCGAGTTGCGCTCCGCGAGCCCGATGCTCGACATGCGTCTGTTCCGCTCCAGTGCCTTCTCGGGTGCGGCCATCGTCATGGCGGTCACCCTCTTCGCTCAGGTGGGCCTGGTCTTCGCGCTCAGCGAGTACTTCGGCCTCGTACACCACGCCTCGACGTGGGACATCGGTGTCCGGCTGATCGCCCTGAACGGCTTCACCGTCATCCTCGGCCCGGTGGTCGGCCGCATGATGAACCGCGTCGCCCCGGGCCTGGTGCTATTTATCGGACTGATCATCAGCGGAATCGGAGCTCTGCTGGTCACCACGTTCAAGGCCGATACCGGCACCGGCCAGGCCGCCCTGGTCATCGCCGTCATGGGCATCGGCATCGCACTGGCCATGGCGCCGACCACGACCGTCGCCGTGAACAGCCTGCCGCGCCGTCTGGCCGGCACCGCCGGTACCGCCAACAGTGCACTGCGGCAGATCGGAAGCGCGCTCGGCCCAGCGATCTTCGGCGTCGTCCTGACCAACCGCACCCTGGCCACCCTGCCGGGACACCTCGCGTCGTCCGGCCTCAGCCGGGCCGACCAGGGCCAGGTCGACGGCATGGTCTCCAGTGTCGGCATCCAGGCGGGCGCCTTCCTGAAGCTGTCCGACGACCAGGCCACCGGTCAGGCGGTCGGGGCCTACGGCGCCAGCTTCACCGACGCCTTGCACACTTGCGCTGTCGTCGCCGGCATCGGCATCCTCGTCGCCGCGGCGGTCGCCCTGGCCCTCATCGGAATCCGGACCCGCAGTGCGCAGTCGGAGCCGCGGATTCCAGCGCAGAGCCGGGCACAGGGATAGCGCGCAGGGATAGCACTGCCTCTAGATGGCGCTGTCCCTACAGTGCCGCAGCAGCGTGCGCGCCGCGCGCGGCCGCAAGCAGTTGATCGTATGCTGCGACGAGCGCGAGTGCCCGC
>Ga0185299_10007221_pt1 | contig 11475 bp, 13 predicted proteins | sample PaiPotPPA55metaG_FD_128002 | JGI IMG/M metagenome (GOLD analysis project Ga0185299, IMG submission 128002) | Iron sulfur acid spring bacterial and archeal communities from Banff, Canada, to study Microbial Dark Matter (Phase II) - Paint Pots PPA... ...
GCGTCTTTCATTGATTCAAATTGCGGGGCGCGAGCATTATGACCGACATAATCGAAACAGAGAGTCTTTTTGAACTTGAGCTAGTCCTACCGAATGCTGCCATAGCCGCGGCATCCAAGCGACTGGTCGGATTTGAGAATCGTTACAGTAGGCTACACCGAGACCTACGCGTGCTCGCTGACCCGGAAGAGGTGCGTGCATGGAGCAAAAAATACCATCACAAAGAACTTGCCCTATGCAGCGCGGTGGCTGACAGGTATCCGCTCGTAATTTTTGCTGGCGACGTGGGCACTGGAAAGACGGCGACGGCCGAAGGCGCCTGCGATCGAATAGCTCGTGATGCCCATCGGGAGGCGATGCTCTTCAAGCTTAGCACTCGCGTTCGGGGTTCGGGCAAGGTCGGTCAGATGAGCGCTCTGTTAAATCAAGCCTTTGAGGTCGTCGCAAAACAAGCGGGCAAGACCCGGCAAGCATTCCTGATAATCGATGAAGGCGATTCTCTTGCGTCTTCACGCGATACCGCCCAAAGCCATCACGAGGATAAGGTTGCCGTCAACACCATCATTCAGAAAGTGGATGACCTTCGCCGGCACTGTGGTCGCGTGCTCGTATTTCTTTGCACCAATCGAGCCGGCACCTTGGACCCTGCCATTGTTCGCCGTGCCGCTCGACTGGAGCAGTTTAACCGTCCGACTGATCAGGAGCGTGAAGAATTGCTTCGTATGGACCTCGACGGTCTGAACATAAAGGACGACGTGTTCCGTGAACTCGTAAAACAAACGGGTCCACGGGACGGCCGGCCAGGATTCACGTTCTCTGACATGCGCTCGAAACTTCTTCCTGATGCACTTTGCCGTGCGTTTCCGGGGCGAGCCGTGAGCAGCGACGACCTTATTCAGGCCGCCAAAGAAGTACGGCCCTCACCCGCCGTGAAGGACGTATGACGCCCGCCTCCACCAGAACTGGCCCGGCGCCCTCGTTGCTCCTTGCTGGTCGTCGGATACAGATCGCCGGTTCGGCAAGCGCAAGCACGACCCCCGCTCTTGTCCGATACGCTCATGAAATTATTGCCAATCTGGTGACGAAAATCATGACGGCTGGCGGAGGGATTGTAGTCAGCGCGGGACGCGAGCCGCGTCCTGAGGGCGCGGCAGCGGACGCGCCGAGTCTAACTTTCGATTGGACCGCGCTCGAAGCAGCCGAACAGTGCCTGCAACAAGGCTGCGGAACGTGGCCGCCCGAGTCCGGTCTCCCAATCGTCGTGGTCTTATCCGAAAAGGCAGAGTCAGAGATTCCCGATAATCGTCGCCCGCTCTATGACACTCTATTGCGCAGCGGCAGGGTACAGGTCGAATCCATAATGCCGGGCTCGCGCGCCGCTGCACTTTTGCGTCAGCGCCAGGCTGTATTTGGGGATGCTCTCGTCATCTTCGGCGGCGGAACAGGGGTCGAGCATTCCGCCGATCTGTACATGTCACGCCACAAGCCGGTGGTGCCGTTTGATTTGGCAATCGGAGCCAGCAGGGAAGATGGCACTGGCGGCGCGCCGCGTTTGGCCAAGCAGGCTCGCGCGGAGCCGATTCGGTTCTTGCGCTTTGGTGCGGTCTTCGCAGCCACGGAAGGTGCGGCTCTCGCCGAAATCGCCACACGAGGCGGCACCGTTGCCGCGACCGACATTGCAGATCGAGCAATCGTGCTGCTTGGTAAGATTGCGCGCCCCAACGCGTTTTACGTCCGACTTCTCAACGCGAAGCATCCCAAGTTCAATGTAGTGGAGTCGTTCTTCCGCAACGTAGTAGACCCGGTCGTTGAAGAAGTCGGATTGAGCCGCGTCGAGATAGGAACGGATAAAAGCGACCACGCGTTCATCAATGTTGCTATATTCGAAAGACTGCATTTTGCGTCACTAGCGATCGTCGATGTCACCGGAGAGCGCCCGAACTGTTTTATCGAACTTGGCTATGCTCTTGGTAACGCCAACCGCGTTTTAGTTACAGCAGAAGACGGAACCCAACTTCCGTTTGACCAGGAAATGATCCCATGTCACTTTTGGAATGCGAGCGATCCGTTTTCAGACAGCAAGAATGCACTTGCCGAATTTTGGAAAAAACATATTAACAGACCTCCTATTGTGAAATTCACCTAAGCAAAAGCGCGTCCATGAAAGAAGTATACATATCTGTAGACATCGAAGCTGCGGGACCCGTTCCCGCAACGTACAGCATGCTTTCTCTGGGCGCGGCTCTCGTGCACGATTTGCAGACTAATTTTTACGTCGAATTCCAACCGATTAATCGGAAGTCTGTGCCCAATGCCATGAAAGTGGTCGGCCGCACGCTTAAGGACTTCGAGCGTACCGGTCGCGACCCGAAGGAGGCGATGATTGCGTTTCGCGACTGGATTGATTCGGTCGCAAAGAATGGCAAACCAACATTTGTCGGCTTCAATGCAACATTTGATTGGGCCTTTGTGAGCTACTATTTCCAGCAGTACCTTGGTGAAAATCCCTTCGGCTTTGGCGGCATCGATATTAAGTCCTACTACATGGGCCTGAGCGGGTGCACATGGGACGATTCGCGATCGAGCCGTATTCCATCTGAACTAAAAGGCTCATCTCGCCATACCCATAACGCGCTCGACGACGCCATCGAACAAGGGGGGATGTTCCGGCGTATGAGAGAACGAGCCATCGGCAAGGTTTAGGCGCATTCGCCGGCCATTTAATGTGTCCTCGTTCGTCATTGTCCTTTCCACTTTCATCAGTCTGTCTGCCAACAAGGCGTCCTCTCTTTGTGCACGGATCTGCCGAGGCGTACGTGGCAGTCAAAGCCACTCGCTTTCGAACTGCGTTCGTGCAGCTCCGCGGCGTGTAGGGAGCCTAATTACGCATCTTAAGTGGGTGCCTGGTGAGAAGATTGAACTCCCGACCAACGGCTTACAAAATCTTTGCTCTATGTCTCAGGGTGGGTAATTTCTTGTTGGGTCCATTGGTAGGATAGGCGTCTCGCTAGTTCGGTAATTGCAATGGACTGCGCGGAACCGTCTATAATAGTGGCAATGAGTTTCGGTGAGACGAACGCCAGCGGCGTCAGAAGCCTGATATGGCGCTCGACCTTACCTTCGCGCTTGGCAATTTCGGCAAATGAGCTGACGCGACCTTCGACAACATCGTCGATCCAGGAGCGAGCCTTTGCAATGGCGGCGAGTAACGCATCTCGTTCGTCTGCCCTCATGGCTGAGCTAGGCGATGGCGAGTGAAGAACGCCTTTCGTTGCCACTGTGGCGGTCGTAGTGCACGGCACAGTGATGACAACGGCGGAATCGCGCTTTAATGGAGGCTTGGTTGCGATTTTCTGATGGTGCTCGTCTGGCTGATGATTGGTTTCGTTGACGAAGTGGATTTCGATTGCCTGCGGCTTGACGACGATTCGTTCGACGTGTTGCTCAATCAACTCTCGGTCAGCGATAGGACCTTGGCGTTCATCCGCCGTTAGTTTGTCCAAATGATTGCGCGCTGCCTTAACTACCATGGTTTCGATGTCAGGCGCGCCGATGCGCACGATGCTGCCGGCCTCGCTATCGCGCTTCTGCAGGACCGCGTGAGAAACGTAATAGCGGTATCGGGCGCCTTGCTTGTTCGTATGTGTGGGGGTCATCCGGTTGCCACGGTCGTCGAAAATGCGACCGGCAAGGATTGACGGCGATCCTCTCAGCTTCAGCTGTCGCTCGCTCGCGCTGGCGGCGAGCTTGGCTTGCACGGCATCAAACAATGCCCGATCGAGAATGGGTTCCTGTTCACCAAGATGCACCGCACCTTTGTAGACAACCTCACCGATATAGAACCGGTTTCGCAGGAGATGGGCGAGGGGGCCAACACCGAACCGTATTCCGCCGCGGGTTTTGCCAGTAGCAAGGACTTGGCATCGCGTGCGAATTCCTTTGCGGTCTAAGTCCTCCACCAAGTCTCGGATCGATCCAAGTTCAAGATAGTGCCGGAAAATCAGGCGGACCGTCTCGGCTTCCTCGGGCAGGACCACGAGCTTCTTGTTCACGCTGGCATAGCCGAGGGGAACCGACCCGCCGACCCAGATGCCCTTGGCCTTGGAGGCCGCGATCTTGTCGCGCACCCGCTCGCCGATGACTTCCCGCTCGAACTGAGCGAAGGAGAGGAGCACGTTGAGCGTGAGTCGCCCCATGCTGCTGGTGGTGTTGAAGGATTGGGTCACGGAGACGAATGAGACTGAATGCTGGTCGAAGAGTTCGACCAGCTTGGCGAAATCAGCCAGCGACCGGGTGAGCCGGTCGACCTTGTACACTACTATAATGTCTATCTTGCCCGCCCTGACCTCGGTGAGAAGCTGTTGCAGGGCAGGGCGGTCGAGCGAGGCCCCGGAAAATGCGCCGTCGTCATAATGGTCGTGGACTAGGCGCCAGCCCTCATGCGCCTGACTTTTTATATAGGCCTCGCAGGCCTCACGCTGGGCGTCGAGCGAGTTGAACTCAAGGTCGAGGTTATGCTCCGTCGACTTTCGGGTGTAGATCGCACACCGGAGAAGCTTTTTGCTGGGCTTATCCATTGTTCGCACCTCGAGCAGCACCGACCGTTCGGCTAGTGCGAACTGACGAGCGGTTGCGCTTAGGTGGCTTCGTGCTTTGCGGTGAAAGTACTTTGGGCGTCTCTACGCCTTTCAAATTGCCAGGAATGCGCAAGCCGAAGAAGCGCGGGCCATTCCATGCCGTGCCGGTGACGGCTCGCGCGATGGTCGAGAGACTGGAATAGGTTTTATCTCGCCAAACGAAACCATCGGGTACGACGGTAACGGTGTGCCGCTCGCCCTGGTATTCCCGGACAAGGACGGTGCCGGCCTTGAGACGACGGTTCAGTTCATTGGGCTTCTCGCCGCGTGCCAACCGGTCCAGCAGCTTCACCGTTTCCCGATTGAGGCCGCCGAGGGCCTCCTCCTGGATCCGGTAAGCGATCATCCGAGCAATAATATCTTTGGTCAGACCCTGGGGTGGGGTGGCGCCGAACATCATCCGCCAGCGTTTGCGAAGCGCGTCGATGCCGAGGGACCGAACCTGGTCGACCTCGGCCTCGATCGCAGCGGCATCTACGGTCCGCTGATCCATCGCTAGGCTGCCTGACGGTCGGCAGCTGCAGTGTCGACCTTAGGCTTGGACGATTTTGCAGCCTCAATGCGGTAGACGCGTTCGCCGTCAGTCTTTTTGGACTCAAGCGTGAGGCCAAGTTTCTTGCGCACCACGCCGGCAAAGAACCCTCTGACTGAATGCTGCTGCCAGCCCGTTGCTTTCATTATGGCAGCGATCGTTGCCCCCTCGGGGCGCCTCAGCAGACCGAGCACCTTCTCCTGTTTGGAATCGGGCCGCGACTTCGGCTTGTTCGATTTCGCAACAACAGCGTCCTTCGGCTGAATTCTACTGCCACTTGCTGATTTCGGTTTCTGATCACGATTTCTCTTGGCCATTTCAGACTCCTCTGTTCGGTTAGGACGGCAATACGCGCCCTCGGTCCATACATGCTCCGAGGTTGCGTCATTGCCAGCGCCTGAATGACGGTCCAATGACGATGGAGCAGCTAGGAGTTGCTACGGCTATCGCCTAATACGGGAAGGGCGGTGTTAGCCGGGCGCCGCCAAATCTCCGAGATATTTCCTCGGGTGACGGCGCGCCGCCAACCAAACCGTGGTCATCGTGTCCAAAGTCAAAGCTGAAAGTGCTGCGACGCTCAGCGGTTGTGCGCCAGTTCAGGAATTGCGACAGCGCATCAATCTGGTCATCGTGTTTGCCATTCGGGAATGCGAGGTACTCCATAAGAAAGTCGTCAAGCCACGGCGCTGACTTTGGCAGGACAAGGCAACCAGATTCGAGTTTTGCCGTTTGGCCGTTCATCCGTGTTTGCTTATCCCCCTTCGGCTTCCAACCGATGATATTTGACATGCCTTTTCGTATTTTGCATTCATCGATCAATGGCGTGCCGGATGCCTGTTCTTCGACCAGGATCGCGTTCGGCCGATGTTTCTTTGCCTGCGCCTCAACTGCGCTGCAAAGATCTGGAAAATTCAGCCGCTTTCGAAAGACGTCGATCAGATAATATTCATTATTGTTGCGAACCAGGAACGTGAGACAAACGGAGTAATCGCTGGTTGTCGTCACCTTAAAGGCGGTATCCCACGTTTGTACGATCTCATCGCGCGGTTGTTGAACTGGAAGTTGGTCGTACCATTTCAACCATTCCCGTTTGAGCATGTTACCAAGTTCGGGTACGGGATCTTGTAGGTAATGAGCATTGAATGTCGAGGTGCCTAATTGCCTTTTGAGGTCGTCTAGCACATTGAGCGGCTCGCGGGTCTGAAGGGGTTCACCGGCTCGCCAAATGTTCATATCACGGGGCGCAATCGCCGGCAGCACAAGCCGGTCCCAACCGCCTTTTTCGATGAGATGCCCGGTCAGATCATCTTGATGCAGGCGCTGCATGACGACGATGACCGTATCACGCGCTTTATTGTTAAGCCGGGTGTAAAGCGTGCGGGTGAACCACTCGTTGACGCTCGCTCGATTGGTGTCTGATAGAGCATCATTGGCGTTGAGAGGGTCATCGATGATCAGGAGCTGTCCACCTAATCCGGTCAGCGTGCCACCAACTGACCGGGCGAGGCGAAAACCACCTTCCGTCGTAACGAGTTCATCTTCAGTACTCTTAGCCAGCCTGGTGCGAAACAACCCGCGGTACCAACTTGATTCCATCAGACGCCGACAATCTGCCGCTAAATGGTTGGCTAAGTCCTGGGAGTAACTTGCGCACACAATTTTATAGCTCGGCGTGTGGCCAAGTATGAAAGCGGGCCATGCTACGGATACTAGAAACGACTTTAATGAACGGGGAGGGGCGTTGATGATTTGCCGTATTCCTGTTTTACCGCCGATACCAGCTAATATGACTGCAATGGCTTCATGACACCATTCTCGCGAGAATGGTTCGTTTGGATTGAGCACCGCGAATGCTGCTTGGGCAAATGCTAGGAAATCCAGTCGATAGATTGCATTACGGTCGGGAACGGTAACGTCCATCTTTACTACGGTAACGGCAGTCATGATCCGACCTCATCTTTGTTCGAGCGATAATTTCGTCGTAGAAAGTCTGCGACGATTGCGTGGTCATTTTCAGTGACGATCTCGGGCTCCTTTTCCGGTGGTTCGGATGCGTCCAGCCTCATCACCATTCCGATGATTTGCGTTGTCGCTTTAATGTCGCCTTTTGCTGCTTTCTCGAAGAGTTTGAGCAACATCAACTCCTGACCACTGACGTGGCGCTGCTCGCCGTCTTCGCGGATGCGAAGGCGTTTCTCCATCAGGTTCGCGAGATCGGTCTTGAGGCTACGGGCGCCCTTTGGGCGGCCCTTCGGATTTCCCGAGCGACCCTGTTTGAATCGCGTTGCTCTCGGCGGGCGCTTATAGCCGGGTTTATCGCCTTCCACGGTTGGCCTCCGCGTCGGCGGGACCATTGCCGGACAGGTCGCCAAGGGCCTGCTCACGTTCGGCGAAGCTGGCGCCGGTTTGAGCGCAGATAGCCGCTTTGCCGGTGAAGGACTGCCAACGTCGAACCATGGCATCGACGTAGAGCGGGTCAATGTCCATGACCGCTGCGCTGCGCTGCGTTTTTTCGGCCGCAATCACCGTGCTGCCGGATCCGCCGAATGGGTCAAGAATGAGATCGCCGCGCGCGGAAGCGTCCTTGATCACGTCGGCAATGAGCGCCACCGGTTTTACGGTCGGGTGCATCGCGAGTAATTCATCGCGATGTTTACTAAAGCTATTGATGCCACCGTAATCCCAGACGTTTGAGCGGTTGCGGGCGATGTTCGCCGCAATCCGCTCAGGGATCGGTCTGCGACTTGGAGCCAATCTCGGCTGGCTTAAGTTCACCGACACTCCCACTTGGAACCCGTTCTGATATTGCAAATTTATGTTGCTAAAGATTGGCTGCCGCGCGGCTCGCGCATCCTGACCGTTTGCGTCACTCACGATGAAACAGTTCCGCGTTACTTCGGCAGACCACGGCGGCGGCCCGGTCCGGTGATCCGTCGCGAGCGCTCGGATAACCGGCCGCGGCAAAGCGGCTTCTTGCGCGCGCAGCCGCCGCATCCTGGCTCGACGTTGGCGCTCGCGTGATGCGTCACTCAGCGCGCGGTGATGCGTCACTCAGCACCGTGACCCGTCACAAAGTCTTTCCTTGTATTACCCCGGCCCATAGGGGTCATAGGGCTCGACCGGCGGGGCCCACTCGTCCGGCCCGGCGCTCCTTGCGCGCCACCCGGACCTGGCCATCGACGTTGCATATCTCGATCACCTCATTGCGTCCGATCACCTTGCCATAAGGCGAATTCCTTGCAGTCGCACGCATTTTACCGTCGAGGTCGCGCTTGACGGTCAGCATGACGTCGTCCCCGATGGCCATGCGCTCAACAACTTTTTCGAGCTTCTCTGTTCTCATTAATCCCCCAAGCCGGCCCCGTTACGCGCGAGTGGCGGCATTGCCCTTTGAACCGCAGCCCAAAAAGCAAAAGACGCGCTAGAGACTATTGGAACCAGTCCGGGGATCGCGCCGTTTGCCGAAAATGGTGCGATCTTGCCGGAGGTTCCTGTGGCTGTCGTCCTTGTGGTCGAAGACGAAGACCAAGTCCGCGTTCTTGCCGAATCATATCTAGAGGAACAGGGGCACGAGTGCCTTTCCGCCGCGACACGGGATGGCGTGATAGCCCTATTGGGAAAAACTCCGCACGTTGATCTGCTCTTTGCCGATATTGAACTAAAGGGCGAGGCTGTATCTGGCATTGATCTGGCACGGGAAGCCGTCGAGCGCTGGCCGCACCTCAAGGTGCTCTACACCACCGGCAGGGATTTGACGGACGGGATGAAGGCGCGGTTCGTCAAGAACTCGGCATTTCTACCAAAGCCGTACACGGTCGAAGAACTCATCACTGCTCTATCCGTGAATCTCAAAATCAGTCCGCAACCGCGCCGGAACAGCCCCAAAGTCTAGAGCCTGGTTTGCAAAGTGTATTATCGCCCATCACTGCCGGATACTGGTTCCTGTGGGTGCGCTGTCCCGCTTGCCGCACGACCAATGCGATCGACCTGCGGACGCTCGATCGTCACGACGACGCGGCCGTGACCAGCCTCATTCCCGCACTGTCGTGCCGTTCTTGCCGGCCGAACGCGCCGTTCGCCGAGGCTCGTGCGACTGTCGTGGACCAGCATCGCCGACGAAATGCGGGAAGAGCACCGGCGAAGAGTAGTCGGCGACGGACCATAGGTGTCCCGCGGATGTAACACGTTACGTTTGGTGCAGAATGTTTAGCTGGCGACGCTTATCTGGCGCTTCTCGCGGTAGGCGCGCCAGCGCCGGCGTTGAGCCTCAGCAATCCGCGCACGACCAGCCTCAGTTTTCGGGCCCGTGGACAATCCACCGTGAAACCGGCAGCGCGCCTTGCCGAACTCAACCCTGACCATACAGGTCCGGCCCGCTCGGGTCTTGGCGCCACAGCGCGGTCGATCTTTGCGACGCGGTCGCCGCCGGAGGTACGAAATCACAGCCGCATAAGTAAGCATTGTAATCCCGGTAAGACCCCATGACGCGCGCGCGCGTACTGTTCCCATAAGTCACGCTGCATTCACGGCGCCGCGCGCGTTCGTGAACTAGAGGAACTGGCTCCGAGCATAGACCATTTCGGTGATTTTCAACTAAACTCGTTTGTCGCTACCTGGCTGACGAGTTCTCCTCAGCGAGTGCGCGATATGGATTGAACATGGAACTGAAGCCGCAAGACCTGGAAAAGATCACTGACCTCACGCTGAAACACTACAACGAGTACGCCGAATATTTCTGGGAAGGCACGCGCGATCACAACGTCAGCCAGAACATTGCTGCGTTGTTGGAAACCATTGAGGGCGAACCTCCTTACACGATACTAGATTTCGGCTGCGGGCCCGGCCGCGACCTCAAGGTGTTTGCCGAACTCGGTCACGTCGCAATAGGTTTGGAAGGCGCCGAACATTTCGTCGAGATGGCGCGCGCCCATGGCGGCTGCGAAGTATGGCAACAAGATTTCCTGAAGCTTGATCTGCCGGATCACTATTTCGATGGAATATTCGCCAACGCTGCGCTGTTTCATGTACCCAACCAGGAGTTACCGCGCGTGTTGCTGCAACTGTACGCCAGTCTAAAACCGGGTGGTGTCTTGTTCAGCTCGAATCCGCACGGTCATAACGAGGAAGGCTGGAATGGCGGGCGCTACGGCGTGTATCATGATCTAAATACTTGGCGTAGCTATGTGTCCGCTGCGGGATTCACTGAGATTAATCATTATTACCGCCCCGCCGAACTGCCGCGCGAAAAACAGCCCTGGCTAGCAAGCGTCTGGCGTCGATGAGAACGAGTGTGCGCCCCCGCTTGCCCTTATCCCCAATTCGATTTTGTTTTGGTTGCGGCATCGGGGGTAAAGCGGACATTGAGCCTGCGCGAGCTTTAAGCCACTCAGACCAACTCGACGGCATTCCTCATGACTTCCTCCGACACCTCGCAATACAACGCTGTCGTCGCGATGTGCCGGTGACCCATGAGCTTCTGAATCGTTCGCATCCCCACACCTTTGGCATTGAGCCGCGTCGCAAATGTTCGCCGACCCGAATGCGAGGAAGTCCGAATGCCAGCCAACTCGTAGATTTCCTTGAACAGCATAGAGAGCGTGAGGCCGGAAAACGGCCCGTTACGTTGCGATCGAATTAAAGGCAAATCGGGGCGAGCATGACGATACAGTTTCAAATACGACTCAACCTCCTTTTTAACGCGGTTTGATAAAACGACTGTGCGGCTACGCTCACCCTTGGTCTGGTCTGACGCCAGCTTTATTTCGCGCCGCGCCTCTCCATACTGATTAGCTACGTCCTTGATCTTGACGGCAGCTATTTCGCCAACACGCATCCCACCATAGATCGAAAGTACAAATGCGAGCCGGTTGCGGTCGGCGTGTCTTGTCGTCTCAATGATGCAAAAAATGCGTCGAATGTCGGCGTCTGTGAGCACAGATGCTTGTGCCAATCGGCATGATCTTTCATGAAGAAATGTCTGACAAACAAATATAAAGTCAGCAATCGCGATCCTGTGTGTACCGAAAACCCTATCCGTATTGATTGGAGGAGGGAATCACCTAACGTCGGCGCACAATGATCGCGCTGCTATGCTTTGTCCTAAACGTCTTGGTCTCGCCATTTAGGTCGACGAGCCGACTTGAAGCCGAAAATGCTGCGCTCCGGCACCAGGTGGTTATGTTGCGCCGGATAGTGCATAGGCGGGTCCGGCTTACGAACAGCGATCGCATATTCTTTATCCAGCTGTATCGATGGTTTCCGTCGGTTCTGAAGGTCATCGCGGTCATCCGTCCAGAGACGCTCGTT
>Ga0185299_10007222_pt1 | contig 11475 bp, 11 predicted proteins | sample PaiPotPPA55metaG_FD_128002 | JGI IMG/M metagenome (GOLD analysis project Ga0185299, IMG submission 128002) | Iron sulfur acid spring bacterial and archeal communities from Banff, Canada, to study Microbial Dark Matter (Phase II) - Paint Pots PPA... ...
TCAATGCGATGGACAACGCGAAAGGGAACCACGTAGAGGCTGCCAGGCTGCTAGGAATCCATCCCAAGTATCTGCATCGGCTTATCAAGAATCTCAATTTAAAGACCGAACTGAAGCGGCTGGCATAATGCTTTCGTAAGGTGGGCGGAGTTGTGCCGCGTCGTAAAAAAGACTTGCGATTTTCTAGGATTGCGATTTTGGAGCGCGAGACCGTGATCGAACCGGCGACATCCAGCTTGGGAAGCTGCGGTCAATCTTACGGTCGACGCAAAATCAAGCACATAGAGCGGGGTGTTCTGGGGCGGAATACGGCACTAGCGGCGCTTATTGAACAAAACTCTTCTTCGCTTCACCGGTTCAGTGCGGCGTTCGCTTACTAAACCTTGCTATGCCACTTACATCGTCGTGTTAGTGCCACCATTTATTACCCCTGCGCCACCTTCGCAGGCAGCAACTTCATAAGCACATTCCCGATCACCAAAGGCTGGTGCTCTCCGGCACTTTCCGCCAATGTGTATGACCGCTCAAACCCGTTTGGGCCCAGAACCTTCATTTCCCAATTGTCGTTCTCGCGTGAGCCAACGATCGACACCCGCCAATCCCCCGGCCTGCCGCTCAGGGCATGCTCGACCAGCGCCTGAACCTCAGCCCCAGCGCCAGGGTCCCTGATGTTACGCAGTTCGACCAACACGGCCATTTACCTCTATTGTACAAAGACACTGCTTCGCGTTGAAGGACAACCTATGCATCGGCTCGCCCGACCAGCCGTCGAATTCCATTCGGCGGTTGATTGGACGATACCGGTCCTATAGGGTTGTTTTGGATGTGCGCCTTGGACATCTATCTCGTCGACGGCACTTACGAATTGTTCCGGCACTACTACGCGCTGCCCTCTGCACGGGATGAGCACGGCATGGAGGTCGCGGCAGTCCGCGGCGTCCTCGCCTCGATGCTGGGCATGATCAAAGGCGGCGCCACCCACATCGCGGTTGCGACCGATCACGTGATCGAGTCTTTTCGCAACAGCTTGTGGCCAGGCTACAAGACCAGCGAAGGCGTCGAGCCCGAGCTGCTGGCACAGTTTCCACTGCTCGAAGCCGTCCTCACAGCGACTGGTATCGTCGTCTGGCCGATGGTGGAATTCGAGGCGGACGACGCGCTCGCTGCCGGGGCGGCTGCGGCTTCTCAAGATGAGCGTGTTGACCGCGTCATCATCTGCACTCCGGACAAGGATCTTGCCCAATGCGTACGCGGCTCACGCATCGTCCAACTGAATCGCCGGACACGGGTCACGTTGGACGAGGCTGGAGTGGTCCAGAAGTTCGGCGTTTTGCCGGCATCCATCCCCGACTATCTGGCGCTGGTGGGCGATGCGGCGGACGGCTATCCGGGACTGAAGGGCTGGGGTACGAAATCTTCGGCTGCCGTCCTTGCCAAGTTTCTCCATCTCGAATCCATCCCTCCAGACTGTCGTGAGTGGCACGTGAACGCCGCCAACGCAAGTGTCCTCGCAGCCACTCTCTCCCGCGAGCGGGATCGCGCACTGCTCTTTCGCACGCTCGCCACGCTCCGGACCGACATCGCGCTATTTGGCGACGTGGACCAGCTACGATGGAACGGCCCCACGCCCGGCTTCGCTGAACTCGGGGCACGATTGGACGCAGCCGTTACCGAGGGTCGGCGTCCTCGGGCCGTGGAACCCTGAACTCGAACGAGAGGCACTCGTATTCTCGATAAAGAACTACCTCGATCACACAGGAACTGCCAACCGGAAAGGGTAGAGCATGCCTCTGCGGTGCGGATGAAGGAATTGTCATTTGGCTGCAATTCGCAGGTTATCGCACCGGTGTAGGGTGAAATAAGGCTTACTTTGCCGGAGGTTTCCAACCAAGAATGAGAATTTGCGGAGTCGCCAGTGCATTTCCAAAGAACTATTACAGCCAAGACGTCATTCGTGAAGCTCTGAAGAACCGCTGGTCTGACAAACTGGAAAGACCTCAGGTTCTGGATCGCCTGCACTCGAACGTAGGCGTTCAAGGAAGGCACCTCGCACTTTCGATCGCAGCCTACGAAGATCTCTCGACCTGGGGTAAGGCAAATGATGTCTGGATTCAGGTCGCACAGGAACTTGGCGAGCAGGCCCTGTGCCGCGCCCTCAATCACGCTGGGCTCGCGACATCCGACCTGGGAGCGATTTTTTTTGTTTCAGTGACCGGCATTGCCAGTCCTTCTATCGAAGCACGGTTGATCAATCGCATGGGGCTTCCTCCCAATATCAAACGAATTCCGATTTTCGGATTGGGATGCGTGGCTGGGGCTGCAGGCATAGCCCGGGCAGCGGATTATGTGCGCGCCTTTCCTGATCAGGCCGCCGTCCTAGTCTCCGTCGAGCTGTGCTCGCTCACGTGGCGGGAAGACGATCTCTCGATTGCGAATCTGATTTCCACCGGGCTTTTCGGCGATGGCGCCGCTGCCGTTATTGTGGGCGGCAGTGACAAAGTTGACTACGGTCCCCGCGTTATCGACACGCGATCAGTGTTCTATCCGCATACCGAGGATGTCATGGGCTGGGAAATTTCCGAGAAGGGCTTTCGCATCGTTCTCTCGCGCAGCGTGCCCGCCATGGTCCATCAGCATCTAGCTGGCGATATTGATCGATTCCTTGGCGACCACAGTCTGGAGCGCGAAGACATCGGTGCGTGGATTATGCACACGGGTGGTCCCAAAGTTCTGGAAGCGTGTGAGCAGGCGCTTGCATTGCCAGCAAACGCGCTCGATGCTTCCTGGCAGTGCTTGGCAAAGGTGGGCAACCTTTCTTCTGCTTCGGTGCTTCTAGTCTTACAAGACTTCATGAATCAGCGCCGCCCCGAGCCTGGCACGCTCAGCATTCTTGCCGCGATGGGTCCTGGATTCTGTTCAGAACTTGTTCTTCTTGAGTGGTAAAGAGACACATGACAAGAATTGCAGTTGAAACAGACGTATTTGTCGTCGGCGGAGGTCCCTCCGGTCTGGCAGTTGCCGTGGCGGCGCGCAATCGGGGATTTTCTGTCACGGTTGCTGACATTGCTCAACCGCCGATCGACAAAGCTTGCGGTGAAGGAATCATGCCCGACGGCCTGGCAGCGTTAAGGCAGTTGGGTGTGAATATTCCGCTGGATGCGGCGGCGCCGTTTCAAGGCATTCGTTTCCTGGATGATAAATCCGCGGTGCAAGCCAGGTTCGCGCAAGGTCCCGGACTCGGGATACGCCGCACGAAACTGCATGAGATTCTCATTGATAAAGCTGCGGAAGCTGGCATCGACATGCATTGGGGAGCGCACGTCACCGGATTAACGCCGGATGGCGTCACGATAAACGGAATCAATGTTCGCTGCCGCTGGGTGGTTGGCGCCGACGGCCAGAATTCCCGGGTCCGCTGCTGGTCGGGACTGGAATCCGTCCGCTCTGCGCCATCTACGCGCTTCGGCTTTCGCCGTCATTATCGCGTTGCGCCATGGTCCGAGTTCGTGGAAGTTTATTGGACCAGGCACGGACAGCTCTATGTCACGCCCGTCGGTCCGGAGGAAATTTGCATCGCTTTTATCAGCCGGAATTCGAAATTAAGATTGGAAGCATTCGCGGCATTTCCGCAGATACATGCTCGGCTTAAGGGGGCTGATCTGATCACTCGCGAGCAAGGGGCAGTCTCCGCTACGCGGGCCTTGCGATCGGTTTACCGGGAATCGACGGTTCTGGTCGGAGAAGCTTCCGGCTCTGTCGATGCTATTACCGGAGACGGCCTTTCGATGGCTTTCCAGCAAGCCTACGCTTTAGCCGAGGCTTTTTCGCACAACGACCTTGCTCAATACCAGCGCGCACATCGGCGGATTGAACGTCTTCCTCGCATGATGGCGAATCTGATGTTGCTCATGGACCGGAGTCACTGGCTTCGCGGTCGCAGTTTGCGCGCTTTGGAAGCAACTCCGAATCTTTTTACGCGTATGCTGGCGGTTCACACCGGTGAACTCCCTGTATTTCGGATTGGCATGGAGGAAACCCTGTCGTTTGGGTGGCATTTGCTTCGCGCATGAAATTGTTGTCTGGGTTTTGTACAAAGGGAACAGCAGACCCATTGTCATTCCGAGCGAAGTCGAGGAACCTGGTGTTTGGCCGGTGCGAGAGAAGAGCAGGTTTCTCGACCACGCTGCATCATCGGCGTTCGCGGACGATCCTGCTCTACTCGAAATGACAGATTAAAAAGTGAATGTCATTATATTTTTGCAATGCTGGATAGGCAATTACGTGATGAGCGTTAGACATCGAATCTTTTTATTTATTTCATTGACAGTTCTCTGCGTCGCGGGCTGTTCTCCTGCCCTGCGGGCGCAAGAAATGACGCTCGAGTTGGATCCCACCAATACAAAGGTCGACTTTACACTCTCGGATGTGCTCCACACCGTGCATGGCACTTTTGCGCTGAAGAGCGGGCTGATTCACTTCAATCCTTCAAACGGATCTGCGTCGGGCTTGGTCGTAGTTGACGTTGAGAGCGGGCAGAGCGGCAACAACTCGCGCGACCGGAAGATGCACAAGGATATCCTGCAGAGCGAGCAATACCCGGATGCCACGTTCACGCCAACGAAAATGTCCGGGCCTTTCTCGGCTCAGGGCAGTTCGGAGATTCAAGTCGACGGGACCTTTCGCATTCACGGCAGTGATCATCCAATTACGCTGGTCGTCCCATTGCAAATTAGCGGAAGCGCCGCTAATTTCAAAACTCACATGGTGCTCCCCTATGTGAAATGGGGCATGAAGAATCCCAGCACTTTTGTGTTGCGGGTGGGTGACAAGGTCGACTTGGATATTGCTGCAAGTGGGCATCTGGTACAGGACGCGCAATCTGCCGACAGCAAGGTTCGCTGAAGACTCGGCCGATCACGCTGGCTGAAAAACCCCTATCGGAAGAGACATTGTAATGAGCGCCCCGCCAGAGGGCGCGAGTCCGATCTTCACGGATCCACCATGAACTTGAACGATGGCATCAACAAAGGCGAGCCCCAATCCGTGTCCTGAAGATTGTTTCCCTTTTACGAAGCGCTCGAATGCTCTCTCACGAATCTCGAGCGGGAATCCGGGCCCGTTATCCTGGATTGTGAGTTCAGCAGCTCCCTGCTCGGTTCGCAGCAGGATCAGGATTTCGGAGTTGTCGGGTAGATGCATGAGCTCATTTTCGAGCAGATTGCTGACAACCCGTTCCATGAGAGACGCGTCCGCGTCGATCACGACTTTCGATTCCAGATCGAGAACCAGTCGTTGATTTTTTTCCGCCATCGCAGGGCGGTAGATTTCTGCCAACTGCTTGGCCACCTCAGATAGATCCAAGGGCTTGCGATCAAGGTGCAAAGCTCCCGCCTCGGCCTCCGCCAAGTCGAGCGTTGTGTTCAAACGGAGGAGCAACCGGTCGAGACCTTCAATGGCTTCGCCCACGGACTCTTCTAATCTCGCGGTTGTCCCGTCGCACACGGCCGACTCGAGTGTTCCGCGAATGGCGGTGACCGGGCTCTTGAGATCGTGGGCCACCGCATCCGTCACTGCGCGCAACTGGCTTACCGACGATTGAATGCGGTCAAGCATGTGGTTAAAGGTCTCCGAAAGACGCGCAATTTCATCGGAGTTCTTCGACTCTGGCAAGCGCTCTTTCAAGTCTTCGCTTCCCATCCGTGCAACGGCTTCGGTTATGCGCTCGACCCTGAGCAGAGTTCGCCGCGCACTGAAATAAGAAATCACGCAGCCCAGCACGAACATCCCGCTCCATACCGCAAGGAAGCTGCGAGTCAGCTTGTGCAATAGGTGACGCGCACCACGATCGGAAAGTCCCAGATAAACCGCCGAACCATCGTTATGGACGTGGGCAACTACACGAAAGGACTGCTTCCATCCCTGAATACGAATCGATTGCGCTACGCCTGGGTTTAGGTTCGCCGTCTGAATTGCCTGCAAGAAAGCCTCTTTGTCATTGGGGCCGACCCACAACGGAATCCCGTGTGTTTTCGGGTCAGTCTCAAGGAAGAAAACGGAGTTTTGATTCTTCCCGCTGGCGTCGGGCTCGTCCGGGATTTCCTGGGTTGCCAGCTCCGCAACTTCTTCCACGATCCGGTCGTAGAGGCTGTCTCGCGGTGTGTCTTCCGCCACCTGCGCGAGGGTGTCGGCTTCGCCGATCAACCATGCATCACTTCGCTGCCGGATGCTTTGTGCCACTAACAGATAAACGATGGAAAATGCGATAGCCGTGCCGATGGCGAACGCCGTCGCTGTCCAGATGGAAATCCGCCACGCCGCGGTGCTGCGAAGTCTTTTAGGCATTTTTCAGGACGTACCCTACTCCGCGAATGGTATGAATCAAGGGCCTTGCCGCCGCATGATCCACTTTGCTGCGCAGGCGATAAATGTGAACATCCACCACATTCGTCGCCGGATCAATTCTCATACGCCATACGTGGTCAAGGATCATGGTGCGGGTCACTACGCGTCCCGCGTTCCGACACAGATATTCGAGCAGGGAGAACTCTTGCGGAGTTAGTTGCAGCAATTGGTCGCCGCGCCGGGCCTCGCGCCGAACCAGATCCAGTTGCAAATCCGCTGCCTGTAGACGCGTAGATTCGCTCTGAGGCCCGGCCGAGCGCCGCAACAAATTTCTTAAACGAGCCAATAGTTCGGGAAGGGCAAATGGCTTGGTCAGGTAATCATCGCCGCCGTGTTCCAAGCCCCGCACTCGTTCATCAACGGATCGTCGCGCCGACAGAATCAAGACAGGCGCGGAACTGCCTTGCGCCCGGCAGCGCGCAATCAGATCCAAGCCATCCAAATCCGGAAGACCAAGGTCGATGATGAATGCGTCGTGAACGCCCTCAAGCGCCAGGGCCTCGCCGGCCTTTGCACAAACCGCCGCATCCACCTGGTATCCAGCCTCCACCAGTGCGCGCTTTAAAAATTGCTGGATGTGGAGGTCATCCTCCACCAATAGCAACCGCATCCCTTCGGACCTCCCAAAAATTGTATCCTCCGAAGTAAGATGCACGGAACCCCTCAAATGTTGAGTGCGCGTCGGGCCAGAGAGAGCGCGTCGGACCAAAACGTTGAAGATGAATGGATTAGCTCGACTACCCGCCCCATAGCGCCAACAAATTGCTCGATCTGACTTTCGTCGACAATCAGCGGGGGAGCGGCTTTCAGTACCATGAAGTTGTTGCCGCAGATCTGAGTCAAGATTCTCTCGTCCCTGAACATCCTCATGACTAACATCTGACCGAACAGTCCTGGGTGTATTCGCTGGAATGCCTCGAAGGGAACGCGAAGGGTGATTTTCGAAGGTGCCTGGAATTCGATGCCCGATAGCGATCCCATTCCGCGAATATCCTTTACCATCTCGTACCCAGAGAGAGTTTCGCGCAACCGGCGACGAAGTTCACCTCCCATTCCGATCGCACGTCTGCCCAAATGCTCTATTTCCAATACCTCAAGCGTCGCCAAGCCCGCGCGCATGGCCAGGCCATTCTCGCTATAGGTCGAAGTGTGCACGATGGCCCGCTTCAGCGAGTTGTAAACCGATTTGTACACGTCGTCGGACATCAGCACAGCGCCAACGGGAATGAGACCACCGCTCAAAGCCTTCGCTAATACAACGATGTCGGGATCAAGATCGTAATGATGTGCCGCGAGGAACTCTCCTGTGCGGAACATCCCGGTCTGCACCTCATCGAGCACAAACAGAGTTCCGTATCTTTTGCAGAGCTGCTGCGCGGTTTGCAGATATTCGCGTTGCGGAATCCGGATTCCACCCTCCGCCTGTATCGGCTCCACGATGAACGCTGCGAATTGTCTGGTGCTGAGTTTCGTTTCTAGCGACTGAGCATCCTCGAACGGGATCTGTTCCGCTCCCGGCAACATCGGCCCGAACCCCTCGCGCCAGAATAAGTTTCCCATGAGGGATAGAGCTCCGCATGTCAATCCGTGGAATGCGCCCTCCGTGTATAGCAAACCGGTTCGTCCCGTATGCGCTCGCGCAAACTTGATCGCACTCTCCACGCCTTCACTTCCTGAACTCGCAAAGAAAACCTTGGATAGCTGCCCGCCTGCCAATTTGCAAAGCTTGCTCGCCAATTCGCCTGCAGCCTCGGGAACGTGGCTCTGCAGCATCGCGGGCCCGGAACGATCCAGCTCGTCTTTCAAAGCCGCGACAACGGAAGGATGGTTGTGTCCGACGTTGTGTACGCAATATCCAGAAAGGAAATCCAGAATGCAATTTCCGTCTTGCGTGAAAAGCTCAGTGCCGCAGCACCGTGTATACGGGACATTCATCCCCAGCACATCGAGCAGCCTTACCCATTGAGGATTTACGTGGTCGTTATACAGGGCGCTCGCGGACGCGACTTCCATTGGCATTTTGTTTACCTTCCGAAACTTAGACTATGGTGTGAACATTACCAGTGCGTCTCCGATAAATGACAATTCGTTCATCACCGGAAGTTCCAGTCCCGGCACAAATCTTTTTTCGATATTATCTTTCGATATCATCCATGAAGAAAGTTCAGACGCTGACCGGAGAACCGTTGAGACTCTATAGAACCATTATCATGGCTTCCCTTCTTACCTCGACTGTCCTGGCCGTGAGCGATTGGCAAAAGAAGGTGCCAGGTGGCGATCGTACCCGCCCGAATCCGATCGCCTCCAGTCCGGAATCCATAGCTGCCGGTAAAGAAATCTACGCGGCCAAATGTGCCAAGTGCCACGGCGCCAACGGAGAAGGCAAAGGTCACCATCCTTCCCTGCAAACAAAAGAGATTCATTCCGCTAGCGCTGGCGAACTGGAGTGGCTGATCGCTCACGGCAATCGTTGGCATGGGATGCCAGCCTATGAGAGCTTGTCACAAGAACAGCGATGGCAATTGGTGTCCTACATTCAATCACTGCCCACAGTTTCCAACTAGTTCCACCTTCCCTCATCGACCAAACATGAGGCATAGCAAGCGGGCCGGCCTCAACCCCGGGGACCGGACCAGACGACCGAGGCCAGGTCCCGGATGCCGGGCCACGAGGCAGTAGTTTTGGATCGTGTGGGCTCCGCGCTTCTCAACACTTGCGTACTGTATTACAAGCTTCTTCAACATCTCTCCACTAGCACGGACAGGACGTCATCAAGCTTGATTAAGTTGACTACCTGTCCGCCTGCCTTACGATTCGCCAATTACTAAATACATAACTTTACTCACGAGCTCAAGGCAACAATACAATCGTTGCCATCTGTCGCGTTTACGAAACTCGACGTTCAAATGACAATCAAATGACATCCCGCCCCCATCCGACCGCATTGCCGCCGCGTCTAATCATCATGAAGCTGAGCAATTGATGACTGAAGCTCAGTGACGGGAAAAAATAACGACACCCACAATATAAGGAGAAATCATGAAGAAGTTATATTCAATTGCAATACTCACGTTAGTTTGCGTGTTCGGGCTAGGCATAAGTGCTCGAGCTCAAGATGAGCAGGTTCTTGCTAAAGTTCCGTTTGATTTTGTGGCGGACGGCAAGGTAATGCCGGCAGGAACATACACCGTAAGCCGCATTGTTGGCCCACAGAGCGGGTTGGTTATCCGAGGCTATGACAAAAGCGCGTTTGTACTTCCGATGGTTTTCGACGGAGTTACCTCTGACCACGCCGGTCTCGCTTTCGAGCACGTGGGGGACTCATACGTCCTTAGCAAGATTGAGACACTCGAAGGCGTTTATACGGTCGGCACGCCACGCCCGATGACCAAAGTCGCCCAGATGAAGGACAACGGTAGCATGTCTTCGTCCGGCAGTAACTAACTCGAACATCTCATGTCACTTTTATGGTGACGGTCGGGTCTGGCGATAAGCATTAGCCAAGGCACCTGTGACCGTCACCATCAACTAAAACAAATTGCCTAGGGGGCGGAGTGCATGTCTGACGCAGCTGTCCTACTGAAAATTCGCTCTGCGCACTCGATGCCGCTCCTGGCCCACTTGGAGGAGTTGAGGAAGCGAATCATCTTCTCTATTCTTGGGGTTCTCGTAGGTTTCATAGCATGCTGGTCTTTCGCTGACCGTATTTTCGGTTTAGTGCAGCAGCCTCTTATACAAGCCCTACGTCATCACGGGCTCAGCGGGGGTTTGGTATATCTGAACCCCACTGAGCCCTTTAATCTTTATTTGGAGGTCGGGTTAGTCGCGGGATTATTTGCCGCCTCTCCGTTCGTGTTCTATCAATTGTGGCTGTTTATCGCTCCGGGTCTCTATCGAAACGAAAAACGTTACGCTCTGCCCTTCTTAGTCAGCACAGCCGGTTTATTTGTAGCCGGAGGGTTGTTTGGGTACAAAATGGTCTATCCCGTATCCCTGGACTTCTTAATCGGGTACGGACAGCGCTTTCAGCCGATGATTACGATTGGGGAATATACCAGGCTGTTCGTAACCGTCATCCTCGGCTTCGGCCTGATTTTCGAAATGCCAATTCTGGTGTTCTTTCTGGCTTTAATGCGAGTGATTACCGCTCGCTGGATGTGGCGGAATTTTCGTTATTCCATACTTGGTATTTTTGTTGTCGCCGCCGTCATCACGCCTACCGCCGACATCCTCAACATGTGTCTTTTCGCCGCTCCAATGGTTGCCCTCTATGCCGTAAGTATCGGCGTCGCTTGGGCGGTCCATTCGGCTCGTAAGCGCCAGGCACGTGTTGGCTAGGACTCACACTAGCTGTGGACGGTAGAGCAAGTAGTTCTTATGAAATTGGAACAAACGTTGACTTGCTGAGTTGTAAGCCTAGAGACCAATCACGGGCAAGAAAGAAATCATCGTGTGTTTGTTCGGCGAGAAGGTATTTGTTGTGAAAATCGTCTTAACCTTGTGACAGTGCCGTTACAAGGAGTTGACAATCAAATGACATCCGCTCCGAATCGTCCAACTGAACGCGGCGTCTAACCCACAGTGTTGCTGCAACAAAATCATTAAGGAAAAGGAATGGATCTTAAACAATGAAACAAGAGAATTCTCCATCTGTTGTGGTGTCCGAGACCAACTCGTCCGAAGCAAATCACTCTTCGACGGGAGAAGATGTTCAACGTCACTGGCAGGGCGTGGTCAAGCGGCGTTCATTTCTCAAGGGCCTTGGAATTGCGGGTGCCACATTGTCGGCCGGCGCCTTATTGACCACCGAGAGCAAGGCTCAGGCGTCTGGAGGTACTGGCAGACTTTCCAAAGGCGATGCTGCGCTGCTGCGGTTCGCCGCGGCAGTTGAACTCATAGAGGCTGATCTGTGGCAACAATACAACGAATTGGGAGGAGTCCAAGGAGGCAATCCGGCCTACATAGCCGCGCTCAGCAACCTTGATGGCGATATGGCTCAATACATCGCGGATAACACCGACGATGAAATAAGCCATGCGGCCTTTCTGAACGCCTACTTGATCTCCAAGGGAG
>Ga0185299_10007226_pt1 | contig 11470 bp, 8 predicted proteins | sample PaiPotPPA55metaG_FD_128002 | JGI IMG/M metagenome (GOLD analysis project Ga0185299, IMG submission 128002) | Iron sulfur acid spring bacterial and archeal communities from Banff, Canada, to study Microbial Dark Matter (Phase II) - Paint Pots PPA... ...
CGACCACTGATTGACCAGAACGTTACCGGCGCCGGTGCGGCGCTCATACTTCGCTCGCTTGGTTTTTGAGGTGGCGACCCGTGGCGACTTGAGCGAACTGAACGGAGCGGAGAGTTGAACCTGTGACCCCGGCGAGTTCTGGCCGGCGACCGGGTCAACTGCAGTCGCGGCTGAACCTGGACTGCTTCCCCCAAGTGGCGATGCGGGACTTTCTCCCGCCGATGCCCGAACTGCGACGGCAAAAACCAGGACCAATCCGAACGCGGCATATGTAAGTCTCGCTATCTTCATTGTGGTACCCCGCTGCCCACCGCCTACAGACAGGTGCGGGCCGAAGCGCGTGGATTTATCAACTTGCCGCCGCACTACGATGCTCCTCGTTTTCTGAGTGGCCCCGTTCAGCTGCTCGCAGCCTGTAGAGTGATGCATAGGGGCCATTCGCTTGCAGGAGTTCCGCATGTGTGCCGCGCTCGATCACTCGGCCGTTGTCTAGATACAGCACCACGTCCGAATTGGCTGTTTGGTGAAGATCGTGCGTGATGAAAAAGGTCGTGCGCTCGCGTGCCAGCCGCTGAAGAGCTTCGACCACTGCCCGTGCGTTCTCATTGTCAAGGCCAGTGGTGGGTTCGTCCATTATGAGAATCGGCGCTTTGCGAATCGCCGCGCGGGCAATCGCGATGCGCTGGCGTTGACCGCTCGAAAGCTTTACTCCGCGCTCGCCGACAATGGTGTCGTAGCCACGCGGTAAACTGCAGATGAATTGGTGGGCATTGGCGAGCCGCGACGCCGCTTCAATCTCGCATTCATCGGTGTTGGCGGCGCCGTAGGCAATGTTGTCCCGGACGCTGGCCGCGAACAGCAGACTGTCCTGTAGCACAACGCTAATCTGTCCTCGCAGCGACTCCAACGTGTACTCGCGAATATCACGGCCATCGATCCGTATGACGCCGCGCGACGGGTCGTAGAGCCGCAGAATCAAACTAGCGAGCGTCGATTTTCCGCTGCCCGATTTTCCCACCAGTGCCACGTGCTGACCGGGACGGATTTCGAAGTTGACGTCCTCGAGGACGTACCGATTTGGCTCGTAGGCGAAGGCAACTTCGCCAAATTGAACGGCGCCGGCGAAAGGCGGCGCAGTGATTGCCCCCGGAATATCTCGGGTATCGGGTGTCTGGTCCAAGACATTCAAGACTCGCTCGCCCGACGCGACTCCGCGCGCGAGCCTGCGAGAGTTCTTGGCAAAGTCTTGCAGCGGTTTGAATGTATTTCTGAGATAGCTAAAAAAAATAACCAGGCTGCCTGTTGTCAATTCCCCCCGTAAAGTCAACTTCGCCCCAAACCACATGACGAGCGCGACCGCTACCGCGATCTGAAACTCAAGTGTCCGGCCCAGCCCGGCTGCCAAGCGGCTAGCCTTCATCCCGTCGTTGAAACTGCGCTCGTTTTCGGCGAAGAAACTGTCCGCGAATGCCTGTTCCAGCGACAGAGCTTGTACGACTTTGATCGCCCCGATGGTCTCGGCAGCGACCGCCGCCATCGCGCCCTCGCGCTGGCGTTGTCTGCCGGAAACCTCAGTTATCACACGTGTGAGGCGGGACGCCGAAATCCAGAACAGAGGAAAAGTCGCCAATGCGACCAGGCCGAGCTTCCAGTTGAGCCATAACATGAAGCCCGCCATGCCTAACATGACGAGGAAATTTCCGAACAGCGGCATGGCTGCCGAGATCACCACGTCTGTGAGGAGACCGATGTCGGCCATAACCCTCAGAGTGAGATCGCCGCCCTTGGCATCGCTATGGTACGCAAGCGACAGGCATTGCAGATGCCGATATAGATCGTTTCTGACTTCCGTCAGGACTCGATTTCCAGCTAGTGCGAATCCAACCGTATTCAAATAATCCGCTAGCGCCCTGAGGGCGGTAATCGCGATCAGGCCGCCCGCGCAAAGCGCCAGCAGGCTACCCGCGTCTAGCGAATTCATATGGGCTACTTTCCAACCATGCGCATGATGCTTGGTGACGATGACGCGGTCGAAGACGATCTTGATCGGCCATGGCTCGAGCAATCGCAGGAACGTCTCGGCAAAGAGCGCGACAAATGAGCCGATGAGTATGGTGCGCTGGCGTCTGGCATATGGCCAAAATCGACGCAGGATTTGCCACAGGCCAGGAAGCGATCCTCGCAGGGCCGCGTTTCGCGCCATCTAATTCGCGACCCTTTGGTTGGGAGTGACTGAGGTCTGGTTGCGCCGGCTAATCTCCAGAATCCGTTCGACGATTGTCTTCCAAGTGTGCCCCCGAAGGATTGTCGCGCGTGCCGCTCGCCCCAAGTCCACGCGCAGTTGCGGGTCGCTGCGCAAACGCATCAGAGCCTCGGACATGGCACCGACATCGCCGGGCTGATAGAGGAGACCTGTCACGCCATCTTCGATTAACTGCGCCACCTGACCGGTCCGGCTGGCGACGATCGGCAAGCCAGCGGACATGTACTCGAATACTTTCAGCGGGGAGAAATAGAAATTATCGAGCTTGGGATACGGTGCTACCGCGGCGTCCATCGAGGCCAGCAGTGCCGGAACTTCACTGTGGGCCACCGCGCCTGTCAATTGGACCGCCTCAACCAATCCGCGAGCCGCCAGATCTTCGTCGAGTCGGTTGCGCTCGGGACCATCGCCGACAATTAGGAGCCTTGGATCAGCAGCTAGTTGTTTCAGCCTCGAAAAGGCTTCGATCAAATCCGGCAGTCCGTGCCATGGTTTGAGGCTCCCGACAAATCCGACTGTAAAGCCCTCTGCCCGAACATTTCCGGGTCGCGGCTTGAACTCATCTGCGTCGACTCCATTCGCAACCACCTCGACCCGACCGCTGGCCTCAACGAATTGGTCCAGATAAAGCGCAACTTCTTGCGAGACCGCGATCAGTACAGAGGCCGCTTTGAAAGCTCGCCGCGCCGCGCTCTCCGCCCCCTTCCGATCAATGAGCTGCCTATACTCGGCCTGCTCTTCGATCAAGGGCGCGTTAACTTCCAGCACTCCGGGTACGCCAATCGCGCGCGCGTACTCCATGCCGGAAAAGCTGAACAGAGCGTAGCGCTCATACACCAAATCGAAGGGACCGTCCCGCTCCAGAGCCCGGAGCACATCGGCGTTAGCCGCGAGGGCAGCCCGCTCGCGTTTGGCGACGTCTCCTCCCCGGTCGATCAATAACTCACAGACTCCAGCTCTATGCAGGTCCCGCGGAGGCGTTCCGCCAATTCGACTGGCATACAACCGTACCTCGGCGCCCGCTTGCATGAGGGCGCGCACAAATTCCTGGACATGAATCGAACAGCCCTTGCTCCCGAAAACCGGGATGCCGGCGTCGGCACAAACGTAAGCTACGCGCATATTTCCAACCGTCGAAGAACAACCATAGGGGTGCGAGGTGCGTCACGCGAAATCCCAGCAGATGCGCTCACTCCCGCCACCGCCCATTCACGCCACACCACTTCGCACCTCAGGCGTCGGGCCGGAAGCCCGCCGCTCGAACATGGCGGTCAACACCGATAAGCCATTGAAGTCAATTCGCCCGTGAACTTCGGGCCGTGGCTGATCTTGGCTAAGCCAGCGGGAAAGCGCATCGGGACACAATTGTTCAGGCCATAGCAAATCGGCCAATCCCATGGCCCGCAGCGCCTGTGCCCTGATCATCTGCTCCTGCCGCGGCTTGACGCGAGGAGCAATGAGCATGGGTTTCTCGAAAGAAAGCGCCTCACAGGCTGAGTTGTAACCGCCCATCATAATTACTTTGGCGGCACCTCTCATGAAGTGGGCAGGCTCTGCGAAGAACTCGAGCACCTGCATCCGCGCGTTGGCGGAAGCAAGCCGCCGCAATCGCAAGAGGAAATCCTTCGGCATATAGGGGCCGGCCAGAATTACACCGGCCATATCAGCCGGCAGTTCGGCCAGAGCAAAGGCTTCCGCCAGACTGGCCCCGTCCTGACCTCCACCAAGCGTGCACAACACGTATTCCCCGCGCGCAAACCATGCGCAGCTAGGGGACACACATCATCCTCATTGAACAACCCGAATCGAGCGCGTTGGTCGAGGTAACCCGTAAACCGGACCTTCGACGCGAGCTCTTCGGAGAACCGGTACTCGCGGACCAGATTGTAAACTGTCGGATCGGAATAGGCCCAAACCTCGTCATAGAAGTCACGAATAGCGTCTTCGTTGTCGAGCCGGCTCCATTCGATCTTCACCGCGGCCGGTTCGTCGATTACGTCTCTCAGGCCGAGTACGCAGCGCGTACGCCCGGCCTTTCGCAGGTGCTGGAGCGCTGATTCAAGCTCCCGGAGGGCGCCCCTGGGTACGTTGTCAACTATCAATACATCAGGCTCGAAGGCTTCGAGTGCTCCGCGGATTACCCGTGCCCGGAGCGCGATTATATCGGCGATCGAAACGTCAAGGCTCCTTGCCTCGTACAGTCCGGTTGAACTTTTTCGCAGGGCCGGCAGTATCAGACAGTCGGTTCCGGGTGGCATCGCAAAGGCTGTTGCTTCTCGCACCCCAGCAATCAAAAGAGGAATTGGGCGAAGCGGCGAGGATGCAAGGGCATTGGCCACGAGCAAATTCCGCCGCAAGTGACCCAAGCCCATCGTATCGTGTGAGTAGAAGGCGACACGGAGTCGCCGCGCCTCCATAGACACGATGGGAGCGGCAAGAGATTCATTGCGCACGCGCATCACCTGCTCGGGATCTCTCTAAGCTGCTTATCTCAAGGCCAATCGGGCGGCGCGCGCGAATCCGCCGGGGTGGCGGATTCAGTCGCCAGAACCAACGACCCCACCAAGGCCATCGGAACGCCTGATAGCCGCTTCCCGATTCACCACTACCAATCGCAGGGATATGTTCCGCGAGGCGCGCGCGTTACGACAGGGCGTAAGCGTCAGGTGAAGTACGAAACTTGTTCTTGGAATTTCCTGAAATGACTGTCAGGGATTACCTGACAGCGTGAGCCCGCCAGCGCGCGTGCGTCCGATCAGGCCGCGACCGATCGGGCTCGCGTTGATCCGCCTGCACGCGGGATCCGAACAATGAAAGTGCTGCTCTTTCCGAACGTCGATTCCACGGCGATCATGCCGTTGAAGAAATTGGAGGTGATGTCGCGCGCGATGGAGAGCCCCAGTCCAGTGCCTTCGCCAAATGGTTTGGTGGAAAAAAACTCGTCGAAAATCCGAGGAAGGTCTTCGCGCGGGATACCGGGTCCCTGGTCCTCAACTCGAATTGTGAGCGTGTCGCCATCTTCCTGCACCGCGATCCGTATTTCCGCGTTTGGCCGTGCCGCTTCCCGGTTGGCGTCGATCGCGTTGGAAAGAAGATTCGTTAGCACCTGTCCGAGTTTTCCGGGATCGCCATGTAGCTGGGGGTTCTCCGAAGAGCATTCCACCACCAACCGGCTCTGCGACAGGCGCAGCCGATGCGACAACAGCAGTCCCACATCTTCAACAATTTGCAACACGGAGAAGGATCTCACGTCCATGTTCTGCAGCGCGCGGGTGTGCAGCTTAAGGCTTCCGATGTGAGCGGCCGCCTTGCGCAGCCAATCTCTCGTGGAGCCGACCAGGGTGCTCATTTCGAATGCGATTTCACGATGATCGGTTGTGCTTACGGTAGGATCTCCGACCGAGGATTCGTATTCACTGACCAGGTTCTGGAGCAGCTTGAGTGAAGTCATCGAGGCGCCGAGCGGAGTGTTCATCTCGTGAGCGACGCCGGCGGCCAACCGGCCGAGAGTTGCCATCTTCTCCGCGCGCGACAAGTCTTGCTTACTGCGCTGCAAATCAGCGTACGCCTGTTCCAAACGCAGCACCGAAGAATGCAACTCGTGGTTGCTGCGTGAGAGTTCTGCGGTCCGCTGCTCGACCCTTTGTTCCAGCGCCGCGTTGAGCGATTGAATTTCGCGGTACGCCAGCGCGTTGGCGATCGAGAGCGCGCTTTGGTTGGCCAACGCCTTCAGAAAATCCACGTCGTCAGCCGAGAAGAAACCGCCCGATTCCTTTTTTCCGATAGCGATGAAACCAATCAGATCGCGCTTGAGCGCGACTGGAATTAGTATCTCGGCGCTGACCGAATCAAACGCCCGCCGGCGCATCTCGCGGTTCTGGCCAGCGCGCGGATTTTCGTCGAGATCCGGGCGTGAGAGTATACGGCCGCCCGTATCGGTGAGTCCCGCGAGGAGCAGATGCTCGTCCAGTAACAGACCATCGTTCGCTAGCGGGAAAATCCGCTCGTAAGCACGCGCTGGAGCCGACCGAACGAATATCCCGCCGGCCTCGATTCCCATCGTCGAGCGGATCGTCTCCCAGATGAATGAGACGATGTCCTCGAGCCGCAGCGTCGATGCCAGCACTGCACTCGTGAATTCCAGCATCTTCTTGGGATTGTACTTAAGCCGAAAAAAAATCCGATCGACGGTCTGCTGCACCGCGTCCTTAATCGGATTCAGGAAAACAATCACGATCAACGTGAACAGCAGCGGAAAATATGTAGAGCGCGCAATCGCCGAGGAATGCAGTGCCCAGTCTGCAGCCGCCAGGAAGCCAAGGTATCCCATCGCGAGCGTCACGCTGATGGTCATGTAATAAGCCGACCGCTTGAGGAGGGCGTCAATTTCGAAGAGGTCGTGTTGGACGATCGCGTAACCGATGCTGAGCGGAAAAAGGATCACAGTAAAGCCGGCATAATTGACCGGGACTTCGCCACCGGTGATGCCCGAATAAAACATCAAGATACCCGGAAATGCGAAGCCGCCTACCAAACCCAGCAGCAAGACTCGAATTCGCTGGCGTACCAGTTGTGAGTCGCTGGTGAAGAAGTCCCAGCCCACCGCCATGAGCAGCGTCGCACCGCCGAGTCCCGTGAAATCCATGCACAAATCGTGGATCAGCGAGTAAGCTCTGGGACGATACAAAAAGATTTCGTAGGCGATGCCGAGGGCTGTGGCCGCCACATAGGGGATCGATAGTAGCAGGCGACGATGGCGTCGAAAGCGATCTACCGGGAATACTATCGCTAAATTCATTAGAAGGCTGGCGGGAAAGAATGCCTCGCCGAGAACGTGTAAGCGGAAGAACCAATATGGCGAGTAAAGATCGGTGGCGGTCACCGCAAATAGCCCGCCGCTTAATCCCCCGATCAGCAGCGCAAGACTGGCGGGAGCTTCGGGCTTCGAATACCAGACCACTATTCCAATCAAGGCCAGACCGAGCCCGGATATCAGATAGGGTACGAATATCAGCAGGTAATCTCTCGAAGTGAACTTCATGGAAGCGGCAGTGTAGAAACTCCGCTTCCCGTCCTTGAGCAGCGTATAGACGAATCTCGTTCCCGCCGGCGATTCCGCTATCCTTTTGTAAAGAGCCTGAGGAGTAGCTATCGGATGCCCATCGATAGCCACCACTTCATGCTGAAATATCTCGCTATCCGCAGAGGGCCAATGCGGCAGCGTCACCGACGCAATCACCCGGTTGGACATGACGAAAAACCCGGGAAACGTCGAGCCGATCCAGTGGGTACTGTTGATGGTACAAACGGATGCGAGCGCCAGAGCGAACAGCGCCAGTGTCGTAGTGCGTAGCTTATGCCATGAGTCGTCAGGCATCGGCATCATTCCTGTGCCGCGCGATCATTATCCATGTCAAAGAAAAGATCGAGAACAAGAGACAGACGACGACAAACCAATCTCCAAACCGAGTATAGATAGTCAATTCGTCGTTCAAAGGAACCGCTAGCAGTTTCACTCCTTCAGACTCGCTCAACCGATGAGTACCGCCCACCGGATCGACGAGGCCCGTGATTCCCGCGGCGGTAACTCGCGCCAGCGCGCGCTTGTTCTCGACCGCCCGCATTACCGCCATTGCAAAATGCTGGCTGGTGGCGGACGTCCCACTGAAGCTCGATAGCCATACATCGTTGGAGATATTGACCAAAAATTGCGCACCGTTCCGTGCCAACCGGCGCGCATAGTTGGGATAAGTCGCTTCGAAGCAGATCATTACACCGAAGCGAGCCCGCGGAATTGAGAAGACCGTCGAGCGGCTACCGGCGGTGAACTCCTCGGGATAATCGGAACTCCGGCTGGTAAGCGATTGCATGCCGAACGGACGATATTCCGCAAACGGTAGCAGGCGGATCTTGTCGTAGGTGTCGAGCAACTCGCCGCTCGGCGAAAACAGGTAGGCGGAGTTGTAATAATGGGTGCTGCCATCCGACTGCGTGCTACGGGGCGCCCCAGTCAAAAGCGCCGCATCGGTTGCCGCCGTCAAACGATTCAACTGCATGCGCATCGCCCGATCGGAATCGAGGTAGAAGCCGCTCGCAAATTCTGGCCAGATTATCAGATCGGTAGATCCTCTTGCGACGCCATCGGCGGTCGCTTTGGCGTAATCGACGAACGCTCTTAGGTAGCGGATCCGCTCGAATCGGTCCCGTGCTTCCGTTTTGCGAGTCACTATTGCTACCCGAATCGAGTCCTTCGCCGGGTTGGAGCCATAGTAACGCAAACGCACTTCGCCATAAACGAACGCTGCCACGATAGTCACTGCGACGTATGCGAGTGCTGGAGATGCAATCGCGCCGCCTGCGTCCCGCCATCGATTTCCTGACGCGAATATTAGTTCCGCCGTCGCATAGCTCGAACATGCGAGCAGGAATGAAACGCCGTAAACGCCTGACAGGTCGGTTATCTGGATGATCGCAAGGTGCCGATACTGAGTATAGCCGAGCAGCCCCCACGAGAATCCAGAGAGCAGCGTCGAACGCGCGTACTCAGAGACCACCCAGAGCGCGGGAACCGCGGCCCATCGTATCGCCTGGCCGCCATAATTTATCAGCAGTGAAGAAGCTGCGGCCGCAGCACCAGTATAGACGCCAACAAATAACGTGTAAGCCGCCAGCGTGAGCGCCAAGTTGAGCGGAAAAGTCGCGACGAAGTAATTGGAGATGGCAAAATACATCCAGTACGCGACGCCGGCACAGATGGCCACCCCGAAGAGCATCCCGTAGAGCGCTGCCTGTGCGAATCCTCGACCGCGAATCACCACCAATAGCGGCGTTAGCGCGATCCATCCCAAGCTCGCCCATTCGAAAGGTGCGGAAGCTAGCGTGTAGAGGACTGCGCCCAGCGTCACCAGCAAAATGTCGCGAATGTATCGGACTCGGGAGACCGCCGGACTAGTTTCCTTCCTCGGGTTGCTCGCTTTCCCAAGGCTGCGTGCCATCGCCCAAGATGGTTTCGACATTCATTTGCGCGGAGACCGCACCTGGTTGCTGCGCGGAGCCATTATCGAAGTGCCCGTGGATCGCGAAGATCACGATCGAATAATCAACGTGAGGTGTACCGTCGAGATGCCAGTTCGGATCCTTCGGGTCGACCTGCTTCGGTCCGCCCGGCAGATGGTCGGCACAATACTGCGCGAAAGAATGCCGATAATAAGAGAGTTCGTTGCTGCTAGATGCACCGCCAAGGCTAATCGAGTAATGGTTGTGGCTGAGCGGCGTTAGCGAGTCGATAAAGTATCCCTGCGAATTGAAGATGAGCACATCGCCGTCGGAAAAACGCAACGGATAGCCGTAGAGCGCCGCCTGAAACGACAACGCATCGCACACCTGATTCAGTCCTCCAACCGCCACATACAGAGTGCCGTCGAGCCCGACTGCCGTGGTGTATCCGCTCTGCTCGATCTCAGCGTTCTGCTGACTCACCTGCACCGGTCGGCCGATCAGGACGAATGAGCTCGCGGGAATCGTAACGATCGATGTCCCCGACGAAAGGTGTATGCTGCAAGGCCCTGGCGGCAAACCCGGCACTGCGGCTACCAATTGCGGGGTTTGCTTGGTTCCCGTCGAATCGGTGATATCTCGTTTCATCTCGACCGATGCCGACACTGTCGCCGACACTTGCCCGCTGTTGAAGGTTATATTCCACGTCTGGCCGATTGCGAAGCTCGAATCGAAAAACGTCACCGGCATGCCGGGGAAAGCGACGCCCGGGATTACCGCGGCCGGCGTCGGCGGCGGTTTACTGCAGCCGCAGCCGGCATTCGCCAGCCTCGGTATCGCGAGATAGACCGCCACCATCAACAAGACAGAAATTCTCATCATCCGATTTCTTGATGCCCAGTAAGACGAGAGTAGTACGGCCTTGCCGCCTAAGTGCGTCAGGAATTTTCTGAAACCTCGGTCAGGATTTTCCGCATAGCTCGTCATACTTCCTCGATGACGCCATGGCGCAGCGCGAACCGAATCAGATCGGCAGTCGTCTGGAGCTTCAGCTTGGCCAGCAGCCGGGCCCGATAGGTATCAACCGTTTTCACACTCAAGTGTAAGAATCCGCCGATCTCACGGCCGGTGTGCCCTTCCGCGAGCATCTTGAGGACCTGCAGTTCACGGTCTGACAGCGACTGCACCGGGGAGGCATGCAGGGCGCCATTCGCGATTTGCTGCGGCAACTTTTCCAGCAGTGCCGGCTGCACGTAGCGGCCGCCATGCGCGACTTTGAGGACTGCGGCAAGCAGTTCCGAACTTGTGGCGCCCTTTCCCACGAAGCCGTAGGCCCCCGCCTGCAGCAAGCGCAGAGCATAATCTTCGTTCGCATGCATCGTGAGGATCAGGACTTTGACCTTCGGCAGTTCCGAGGCGAGCATTCTCGTCACTTCAATCCCGTCGCGCCCCGGCATCGATAAATCGATCACAGCGACATCTGGCAAGAATGTGCGCGCCATCCGGATCGCTTCGTCACCATTGCTCGCTTCAGCTACAACTTTTATCTCTCGGCAGTCTTCCAATAAACGGCGAACACCCTCGCGGACCACAGCGTGGTCATCGGTGAGCAGGACCCGATAAACCATCCGTGACACCTCCGCGCGCGAGCCGCCTCCTTCAATTCAACTGCCCGCGGTTATTGACGGTCAGCGTCCCGATTTTCTTCTGATGAGTCAAGGTCGGTTGATTTTGAAGCAATTTGCTCGCCAGACGAAGAAGAACCTTCACCGTCGGTCCATCATGGGAATTTCGAGTCTGACCGCGGTGCCAGTGCCAGGCGTCGAATTGATGTCTAGTCTTGCGCCGATTATATGTGCCCGCTCGCGCATCCCGACGAGCCCTACGGCGCGCGGGTCCGAAATCCTCGTGAGCTCGAACCCATTTCCGTTGTCCTCGATCGACATGTGAAATCTGCCAGCGGATACGCAGACTTCGATCTTTACCTCGCTGGCCCTCGCATGCCGACCGATGTTGCAGAGGGCTTCCTGCGCGATGCGATAGGCGTGGTGCCCGACGCTTTCCGGCAAGTCGAGTTCACCGCAGTCGCCAGTTATACGCAGCGACAGTCCTGCCCGTTCTGCAAACTCTCTTGCATGAGCCTTAATCTCCTCGATCACCCGCAACCCGCTCAGATCTCCGGGCCGCAGCGTCGCGCACAGCTCGCGCGTC